>Ga0209341_10003687_pt1 | contig 14260 bp, 21 predicted proteins | sample RifCSP13_2_FD_184020 | JGI IMG/M metagenome (GOLD analysis project Ga0209341, IMG submission 184020) | Soil microbial communities from Rifle, Colorado - Rifle CSP2_sed 13_2 (SPAdes) (version 2) | ecosystem: Environmental > Terrestrial > Deep subsurface > Rock core/Sediment | place: Rifle...
CCATTCGAGAAATGGCCATAATAAACCCAGGGCAGACTCCGCCAGTTGCAGGCAAAACCTGCCAACCGGTTCACTCAGGTTAATCAGGACAGTCCCTGACAGCACCAGCGGTATTACGATAAAACTAACCCAGGGGATGGCGATCAGATTGGCCAGGAAACCTGCCACTGAATATTGCCCGAACAACAGCACCAGTAATGGCAGCAAACCGATGGCAATCAGGTATTGTGTCCGGCCCCAGCGCCACCAGAGATTATTTGTGTCTACCCGGCATGACATGCCGTAAGCAATGATGGCAATCGCAGAAAATGACAACCAGAATCCAACATCCAGGGTGGCAAAGGGATCAATGATCAACACCAGAACCAGTGCGGCACAGAATATTTGTGAGATGGGATAACGGCGATGACTGAACAAGCCCAGCATGATAACCGTTACCATAATCAGGGCCCGTTGTGTGGGAATAGACAGTCCGGCCAGCACGGCATAGCCGGTCGCGCCCATGATCGCTGCCACCATGGCGATGCGTGGCGCGGGAATATAGAGCGGCATAATCCCGCCCACTGACCAGAGTCTCCGGGCCGGCAAAGGCAGGGTCATGGCTATGAGTGCTGATACCCGCGCGTAAAAAATAGCGTAACCGGTTAACGTACTGCCCCTTACTGAACCCGGTATAGTGGTTCTCCCCTTTATCCGGCACATAACCCGTAGCCCGGATCCGGTGCTGGAACAACCAGCCTTCATAGTCGAAGCCACCCGGATTACTGAAACCATAAGGCCGCTTGAGGCGAACGGTTAAGCGCCATATTTGTCCTGGCATGAGATTTTCAGGGGCCCCATACCAGCTCAACCTGACCTTACCGGGTCCGGCATGGCTTTGCCCATTTGTGGACAGCAATTGTCCAATCTGGAATTCAAACCTTGCACCCCGGTCCCGGTATTCCGGCAGGGACACCACACGGCCTTCTGCAATCAGTGTTTTACCCTCAAGGTCAACATTGAGTTCATCAGAAAGTATTATGCCGGCCCGGAACATGGCCCAGAAACACCCCAGAAGGATAAAACCGGCAATGCGCAATCCTTTATGGGTGCAAACCAGGCAAAGTATCAAAACCGGCAGAAGAACGCATTGCAGCCAGACCGGTGGTAATTCGGGGAACTGGTGAGTAAGCAGAATACCCAGGAGAAAAGCGATTGTCCCTGTACGCATGTAAAATCCTTTTTTTAAAAATCCAATAAACAGAAATCCGGTTTGTTTAAAATATTTTCTATATAATACCGCGTTTTTTAGATGCCGATACTTTACCCGAGCATGAGCCTGAGATCATTTTTTAAACGTTACCTGCCTGAACACCACAAGATTCGGGAACATCAGTATATACGTCATTTCGGATCATTATTACATGATCCCAATATCTGGCACCTGACCCGCCGTTCTTCCGCCGGAGGTGTGGCGGCAGGATTATTCTGTGCGTTCATTCCCCTGCCCATTCATATGATCGTAGCGGCCGCAGTGGCGATCCTGTTCCGTGTGAACCTGCCGCTGGCGGTGATCTTCACCTGGGTAACCAACCCGCTGACTTTTGCGCCCATCTTCATCTTTGCTTACAAACTGGGCACAAGGATACTGGATGTACCGGAACGGCAAGTCGAATTCGAACCGGTATTGCACAAATTAATCCATATCTGGGAACCACTGCTGCTCGGCAGTTTCATCCTGGCCACCCTCAGCGCGCTTACCGGATATGTCGCCGTCAGGATGTTATGGCGTTTATCTGCGGTGAGAAAATGGGAAGAGAGAAGGATGCGGAATAGAAAGAAGTCAGAAGACAAGAGTCGGAATAGTAACGATTGAGTTAATGTGAGCGTTTTTTGCGCACATCGAATGACTGGTTATGCAGCGGTTTTACGGCACCCTGGACTGCCATAATGATGATGCTCGTTGTTGATGTAGTATGGCAAAAATCTCTACAGCATCATTTTCATAGATAAAGTATATGGCGGATGGGAAACGACGTACCAGTACACGACGTGCCTCACGAAACTGCATCGCGTACATCTCTGGAGATTCCGCCGCTCTTTCTACAGCCGCATCAAGTTCCAGGATAAACTCAATACCCAGACCAATCTGCTGCGTTTCATACCATACTGCTGCCCGCCCAGCTTCTAGCTGTGCCTGTGGCTGTATATTAATCCTGTTCAAGAGCTATGCAGGCTTGCTAATAACTCTTCTCGTACTTCATTCCAAGGGCGACCAGATTGGGGATTTGAGCGATATGCGTTCAATCGCTTCTCAAGAATCTGTATGTGTTCATCAGGAATAGGAACACGATCTGGATCCTGTGCTATCCGATCCCAAAGTTCCTGAACGAACGCGATTCGTTGGTTTTTAGGGGCAGTATCGAATTCAGGGGGTGCTTTCAATTTCATAGTCATGATTAATTATAGGCAATTTTTTCAGTTGGCGACAATATTTGATTCTGCTGTATAACGACAAGATAGGTCAGGGTCATAGTGATTTAAAATTAGCCGGTCAAAAATAAATCACTCCGGCCCCTTTACTTTTATTGCCGGAGCAGGATATTCATAGTATCCGTCAGGCATATCATTATAATTACCCGTTAGGGAACGACCGGTTCAAGGAGAAAATTGAAGAAGCATTGAATCGACAGGTGGGTTATGCAAAGAAAGGTAGACCGGTATCAAACACAACTGGCTAAAATTAAATCACTCCGGCCCCTTTTGTTCCGATTCAATTGTTGAGCCGATACTAGCTAAGGCGTTTTCCAGTATTTCTACATCATTGTTTTGTGCTTCTTTCATCTGCTTTTCGAGGGCCTGAATTCTAGTGATGTACTGAGCGTAATGATGGTTTGCATTAGGTGACCATTGATCACGATACATAAACAAGTCAGACAGCATTTGTTTTGACTTTTCTATTTCCTCAACAGTAGTTTGCGATTTTTTTAGGGCATTATTGTAATCGCTCAAAGCACAAAATAAATGCTTTATGGCAGGGTGGCTGTTTTCTATGAATTCTTCGGTTTGTTCTTTGCTATTCATCTTTGATGTCTAATGACCAAGCCATGCAGCGGCAAAGCCGTCCGGCTCGGACTCCTTGTTATATTTTTGTAAATTCAATTCCAAAATCAGTTTTACCTCTGATCGCTCTATACAATGCTATAGTCGATTTATATCCTTGGATGACAGATTTAACTTCTTCAATATCTTTGTCTGTTGATTGCAAACCAAAGCAAATTTGTTTAACAAATGACTTATCTATTTTGAAGGAACCAGAATTCGGCCTAATTATTCTTACCTCTCCTTCATATTGCCAAGGTGGACTTTTTGCCGTTAGTACTACTTTTAGCAGCTCAGTAATTAGATACTTATGTGAAACCGGTAAATTTGGTGCAAGATTCTTAAACCATTCAGTCAGAGTATCTTGACCATAAGCCACCTTCGATACACCCAGAATATTATCTTCGTCATCAAGAAATTCCATAGGCATTTCATACAAGATACATACTCCTTTGTGATTGTCTGCATAATGTGCCCATAGTAGTGTCTGATATTCATCCATTGCCAAAGAGGAGGAAAAAATTCCGAGCTCATTAACATTTGCTTGGAATCGTTCAAATTCTCCATCTATTTTTAATAGATCCTGCAGTTTCTTTCCTTCGTCGCTATTTATTGCGTTTGCCGCATTGTTTATTGCTTTTTCAATATCTAGTTCACAATCAAAAGGGTCATTCAAATCTTTCTGTTTTGAAAAATATATCGTTCCTTCCTTCAACGCGCCAAGAAGGTGATTGTTAATTTTGCTGTATTTGAAGAAACTATAATCTGCCATTAGAAAATATAACGTCGGCGCTCAGCCGCACTTGACGGCGACCAACAGGAGAGGCAGCGAAGGGCGGGAGCGGTCAAGCAGTTGGTCTGCAGCGCCCTTGTTATGCATAGGTTCTTTCATGGCACGAACTGAGCCAGCATGCTATTCATTCGGGCTAAATCGGCCCGATCGAATATTCCACTGAGTGGGATCGTTGGAACTCCCTCTGGTCCATACCACATGAACCAATACACCTCTGACCCTGTTTCAATCTCAACGGCATGTTCTAACCACAACGTCCAGCCATCATTATCGATGAGTGGCTCTTCGAACACGCTTCCCAGCGTTTCCGCGAACTGACCGTGTCCGTACCCCTTTTCGATGTTTGTTCTATATCGTCGATTTCCGCACGAATAAGGAATTCCATTACCTGCACCATCTTCTAATCTATGATCTGTTGCCATAGTCTCTCCTTTGCATAACAATTGAATTCAAATTAATAGAATTAATAGGGTCGGAGTGATTTAAAATTAGCCGGTTAAAAATAAATCACTCCGGCCCCTTTACTTTCTTTTACTTTTGTTTTCCTACTTGATTTGAAATCCCCATGGTTCTTCATCAGCGTTTCCGATTATGTGCACTTCCTCAAAAGGAAGATTTGTTGCTTTTTTGGATAATTCTTCCTTAATGGCAGCCCAATGTTGTTTTGGAAGAGTAGACAAATGAGCCTGAATTAATAAGTAGAACACTTTGTTATATTTTTGATCGTTTTTTCTCGAAAGACAACGAAGAATACCAGCCTTTGTAGCCTCAAGAGCCTGCCCAGATGAATACATGGAACGAGGATTAGACATATGATGATCGAAGTCAGCTTGTGGTGCATCATCTTGCATTCCGATAAAACCACGCCCAATACCATTTTTATTCATTTCTTTCATTAAATGATATCTTTCCCGCCCTCGTTCAATCGTTACCTCTACCCCGCGACGTTCACCATCATCCATCAATAACCAACAATCTGGCGTATTGTTGTCGAGTGGGAAAAGAACTCGATTTGCCTCAATACGGCTAAATTTAAGAAAGCGTGATACTGGCGTAATTTCATCTCTAAGCTTCTTCCACGGCGTCTTTCCAATACGATAGCCATTCAAATTGTTAGTAGAACGATTCACTGCGAATAAAGCTGCTTGCCTATTATGAAAATCAGTTACACTCATTCCACCAGAAGCAGATAATTCATCATAAAATTTATTCAATACTTCCACATCAAACATTTTGTAATACCTTAGAGATTAAAAAGCGCCTATTATCATGTGTGTTCCTGTTTTATATAAACCATCCTCGACGTCCACTTTGAGTTACCAACAGGATATCCGCTGCCCTATAACGCTCTGTTTAAGGTGCTCAGGTCACCGCGTCGCCTCGAAACACTTAGTATGCGCCATAGTATTTCGCTATAAGTTTATCGGCCTCATGTTTTTTCGATGGGCCATTCTCCACGTAATGCAAAGATCTTTTCTTCGCATTGTGGATCTATGTGTCCATTGTCCAACGCCTCTTGCAGCATCTTAAGGCCTTCCACCTCAATCAACGCTCGGCTATCTTCTGGCAAACAATTAATGAAAATAGCTATTGAGCTAGGATCTTCCGATAAGACAGTAGCAATTGTTTCTTCTTTCAATATAGGGCTATTTTCTCTTCGCATTTGAGCTATTACCGGAATGTAAAATTTTCTTGCATTATCTTTGTGGTATGTGTCGGCTTTCTCAATATTACTTAGCATCTCCTCATCACCCGCAAATGCAGATCGCAAATCCGATATTACAGCCTCTCGAAGTTGGTCTGCCTTTGAGGCGATCTCTGTGGCAGGACCACCCACGCCCATCGAGAAAAATATAAGGCCATCGATCCGCTCCCGTAGGGCTAGCAAATCGCCACTGGTTGCAGTTTGTGGAAGCGCCTCGATTTCCTGGCCTAGTTCTTCGAGACGTCGCTGACACAAGATGTAATCATCTTTATCCTTCTTCTTCTCCTCTTTGAGATCTTCATGTGAGACGCTCCTTCTTGATTCTGGAAAGTAAGGATTATTGTGCCGTCTCATCAAATGGGCCTCATGCGCGCTGGGATTATTTGACCACGGCAAAGTGTCTTCTGTAGATTCCAAGTTTGCCTGATGTGCTTCATTCAGCCTTTCAAACTCCTGGGTCGGATCCGAATCGGGATATTCATTCTTCATTGTGAAGCAGGCAAGCCAAGCTCGCCCAATCGCGCTTGCAGAGATAGCTTCTTCGCCTGTATTCGCTTTATATATATCGGCAAGGAATGCAACCAACGCACGAGCTTCCTCAGAGGTATCATTGAGAAGACCTTTTCCAATACCCGATACAATTGCTTCGTTGTCTTGTTGCTTTTTCTCTTCTATTGCTTCATCGGACCATATCTTCTTATAAGCGATATCCAGACTTCCGTCAGACTGCCTTGCGAGTTCGAGCTTATGACCTCCAGATTCAAGAATGTCTTTGTTTAGAGAATCCATTGCTGCAAGTCCCTTCGCAATCGTTACGAATTCTTCTGTCTCCGAACTCGCTGAGAGGATTGCCTGCTGTCGATTTTGCTCCCATGCAGCAGGATTACTATCGTACGCTGCGGCATGCTTGGCAATCGCTTCCACCATTCCCATTCTCTCAGCCTCCTCCGGTCCAAATACGGCCAAGTAGGCATAGCGCATCGCAGTTGCCGATTTCTCCCCGGAGTCAAATGGCCCTTGTGCCGCCCACACGGGAAACACTCGGCGAGCAAGTCCGCTCGCTCGCTTGAAGATGTGTGACCTATACCACTGCCACAACAAAGCCGCAAGAACGACCGCCACGATCAAAATCAGAGATGTCACCTGCAAGCTTATCATTGGGAAAATTCTCTAAAGTGGGATGGCATCTTTGCAGTCAAATGGCACATAACGGCTAATCAAGGGCGGTGACGCTAGGAGCCGTCCGCAATGTAATTGGGGTACGTCCCTGATTATTTCGAGTCTAGCAAAAGCCGCGCTTTTTGCGGCTTTTGCGCGCTGGTTGCGTTTGTTAGGCATATTTAATTTTCCACGCAATTCGTTTATTTAGTAGTTACGTAATTTAAGTCAGGTAATACTTCATAAAGAAAAGAAGATGCAAGCGCGAATGGGTCAATAAATGCGAGTTCCTTGCGATCAGTTTCTGCTCGGATATATGGTATTACCTGCGTGCCGTTTTTAATAAAGCCATCATCACCTGGAAGGTTTTCAAAACCAACCTGTAACTCCTGTGCGTGAATGATTCGATTACATGCTTCTCGTAAGTCATTTACCAACTCACCGTGAGATTCAGGGCTCCATCTCCATCTTGGCTGTGAAAGAGTATAAGGCTTTTTGTAGGTTAATACCTCCATAGCTCTGCGGGCATTTATTGCAAAAGAACTAGCGGTTTCAATTACAGATACAGTTGCGATATCAAGTATTACAATGTGATTTTTTGGATAATGCGCGCTAGCGAGTGCCCACAATGAAACTGCTTCATCGGATGCCCGGCTAATTGAATGTTTCGTAATAAATTTCATGGTAATTCCTGACGACTAAGCTGTGCTGCACAAATGAAGCGCAGCTTAGTTTGTGTGTAATTGAGGTACGTCCCTGATTATTCCACTGATTATTTTTAACGCTCCACTTGAGTCGCGGCTTGCCCTAGAGCGCAGTAGAAAAGTAAGTCTTCGGATTCAAAGTGATTGTTAGCCATTAATTATTTTGAAGCCAGCTTAAGGCGGCCATTCGGTTGGGTAATTGCAGTTCGTCCCGGAGGAATTGCAATCACTCGTCCATCAGGCCCTTGGCGCGAAGTATAGCCCTTTGGAACAGCAACTACTCGGCCATCTGAACCCTGCCGACTTGTTCCACCCTGACGAATTTCCACTACTCTTCTATCTGAACCTTGCCTAGATGTTGCACCTGGCCTGATTGGTACCACCCTGCCGTCTGAACCCATGCGAGACGTCCATCCATCTGGGATCTTGATTTTTCTACCGTCCGAACCTGTTCTATTTGTTGGCATTTAACTCCCTCTTTATTGGCTAACGATGAAATTGTGATGCGCGTTGTTGGCGCACATCGAACGCCTTGTTAGAATGACTATGCAGTAACGATTATAAATAATTCACATATTGCATAGGTAAAAAACCCGATTGTAATTAAATCAAAACAAAAATCGATCAAATACCAATTAGAAGCTTTTGAAATTATATTTGCTGTATTTTGCCAAAACCCGGTTGGATTACACTTAAATGTTTCATCTTTATAATAGTCGCACCAGTTAATAGTTTTGTTCAAAAAGGCCATTAAAACTTGAGCTCCTACACCAATAAAAAATAGAACTACTATGTCTGGGTTTCCTGTTTCTGGAGATATGTATTTTACTAAGTCTTCGTTAATCAAAAATGTCGCTGGAACACCAACACCAAAAGCAACAAACCATGCCCTTAAGGTATTGTTGTAGCTATTATAGGCTGGCCATTCTCCCGACACTTTATTTGTCCTTCTAACGACGCGTTTGAGGCGCGCGAGCCGATAGACGAGCATCGCACTCGAAGCACTTGTTAGCCACCTGCAGTCCTTGTGAAAACAATTACAGCGAACGAGATAACAATGGCTATAACGGCGCAGATTGCGGCCACCCACGCAGCTTTCGTTGCGCTTTTTGCATTGCGCAGATTTTCAAGATTGAGCTTGTGGGCTGCGGCCGCTGCGGCATCCGTGCGTCTCTTCTCCTGAACCCGCAACCATTCTTCCGCAAGTGCAAGCTTATGGTTCCCGGCGCCATAGACCTTCGCGATAACCCGCTCACGCACTTTATCTTCGCCCGTTTTTTCAAGCTCGGCCCAGAACTGCTCTTTTGTGAACGTTTCCATAAGAAGGATATTGAGGTGCCTAATAGTTGATTACCGAGACTCCTGATAACCCCAAAAGGGCGGGTTCCCGATAACACCATAATTAAGGAATTTGATTTGAGTATTCATCCTGATAATTCCCCATCCATTTTTAAAAGAGATGTGAATATTAAAAAAGTAGCTTATGGAACATCACCCGTCAATAACAATAGAATAGGTTGGTGTATTAAAAGATAGGTCAGGGTCAGTTCACTCCGGCCCCTTTACTTATTTTTGAAGACTTAGCCATTGTTACTCTGGAGCGCTAACGTTTAACAGGCCACTGATTTGACAGCCGAAGACTCGGGAGAGGAACAGGCGGGCTCGATCGTAGATGCGGTGAGTCTTTTCATCTCCAGAAAGAAGATCATCGAAGTACGTTGCGAAGGCTGCGAAGTTGACGTCGACCATGTCGTTTCGCATGGTCTTGACGCTTGCCCCGGCGGCGCCCTTGGCTCCAGCTATGGAGATCCAGTCTAGGGCAAGCAAGTAGGCGCAGAGTGCTGCGCGAAAGATGAACGTGTTCGGAAAGTCTTCGCGATCAGGTAATCGTTGGACGCGAGGATGACCCTTGAACATCAAGAGGGAAAGGTGCAGGACATTGACGATCAGCTTTTTGATGATGTCGTCCGAATAGGGCTCATCCTTTCGGAGGACAAGCAGTTCGTTCGGAGTATGAATTGCCGCGACTTGCTCGATGATGGTGGGCATTGCGCGGACGTCCGTGAGCATGCGTTCTTCCAAGTGATGCGTCGCATCTCTTCCCATGTCGAGAAGCTTGGACTGCAGCGGACGATTCCCCGCGCGTGCGGCTGCAAGCTGACGGCAGTAGTGGGGGAAGCCCTTCGTCTGCTTTTCATCGATGAGGCGTCGCTGCAGCCCGGCGGGCCTGCCACTCAGACCGCAAGCTGCCAACGTGTTCTTGAGCACCATCACCTGAGTCGGAAACTCAGCGAGGATGGCCATCGAGTTTTGAATGCTGACCAAGGTATTGCCTTTGTAAGCCTCCATCGCGGCATAGTCGGTCAGCACGGCAAGGTTCTCTTGCGATGCTGCCAAGTAGGAGCGTAGCCTTGGATCGCGGAGATAGTTGCTGTCGACTACCTTGCGCATGGCGCCTTACGCTTGAGTTGAGGTACGTGAACTAGCACCTCGAACAACTTGTTATAGCGCGAATATAAGCCGTAATCCATTTTCAACCTCTTTCATTTTTACTCCAGGTAAATTACCAACCCTTTTTGTAAGAAATGATTTATCAAGAGTAATAATTTGTGAGATGTTGATTACTGATTCTCGTCCTAAACCTACACTGCGTTTCGAAAGGGATACATTACCTGGAGCATTTACCAATGATATATTTGAAGTGATTACAGCTGCGATCACTGTTCGGATACGACTCCGATTGAATTCATCAGCTTGAATAATCAGGACTGGACGTCTGAATCCTGGCTCAGAACCTGAGGGCTCGGGGAGGTTGGCCCACCAGATTTCTCCTCGCCTCATTACCACTTTTCTTTATTCAAAGATTGCGTTTGCAGATCCATCAAATGGGGATCAAGTTCCGAGAGTGACTCATCTTTGGAGTAGATCTCGTCGAGCTTTTCGGTGAGATTTTCTCGACTGTAGTGTTCGACGAAATCATGGACTGCTTTCGAATATAATTCGCTACGGGAAACGCCAAGTTTTTTCGCCGTTTTTTCGGCCTCTTTGAAAATATCATCGGGGATGGATATTGCCGTTTTCATGATATAGAGTATAACTACGGTTATACCACACGTCAAGCGCTATAACATTTAAACTCAGCCGGTGTTTTTAGCGCTCGGCTGCAGTTTCTTGTTAGAAGTCCCTTGTTGTAACCTTTCGGACAACCACACTTTAATAATAGATTGTCTGGTTACACCAAGTCGTGATGCTTCTTTATCTAGAGAATCGATCATCCATATAGGAAAATCAACATTGACCCTTTTTTGCGCTTGCAAAGGCCTTCTTGCCTTGGAAATATCCAATTCTTTGGATATATCCTTACCTTCATCAAATTTTTTATCCAGGCTTTTAGCTTTCATATAAATCTACCTCTTCAATTCTAGATCTTCTGACAGAAATAATTCTAATATTGTGATTTCGATATGTAACAATAGCTGACCAATGCTTTGTGCCTATTTTCCCAATAACCAAATACCTGGGTTCATCTTCAGTTTTGGCAGGAATTTCAAGGATATCTGGATCGTCCCATAGCAAATGTTTAAAAAATAGACTATGAATAACTTATCGTCAATATCAATTAAAGGGAGCTTCTGATTAAAGTGTCATTTTGATCCTGTACCAGGTGCGGATCAGGCTCCGGAGCAATTTCATAGTACATTGTATTTTTTTGAAATATTTAAAACCAGATTTCTCGCTTCGCTCGAAATGACACACATCTTAATCAAAGGTATCTATGGATGGTGAACGACTGGATTCCCAATCAAGTTGGGAATGACGGAATGTGTACTGGATGCTGGTCGCTACGGACTTCCTGTCCTCGGCTTTGGCATCCTGCGTCGCTCTACCGCCTATATCCATATAGGCGTCTCGCGACATTTCCCACTTCCTGTAGGTCGCATTCGCCAGCATGACGGACCTAAGGAATCACGCCTGCTTGTATTCTGATTTCTGACTCCTGTCTTCTGAATACTCACCCCTGATAAATATTCAACTTCCCTTCATGCAACTCGTAGATCTTGTCCATCTTGCGGGCAAGGGCCAGGTTATGCGTCACCATGATGAGACTCGTACCATAATCCTGGTTGAGCTCCAGCATAATATTGAATACCTGCGCTGCCGTGTGTTCGTCAAGGTTGCCTGTGGGTTCATCGGCAAGTATGCATTGCGGTTGCGTGACCAGTGCCCGGGCAATGGCAGCACGTTGTCTCTCCCCGCCGGACATTTCACCGGGTTTGTGCAGCAGACGTTTGCCTAAACCAACTCTGGTTAATAATTCCGTGGCCGTTTTCTCTGCATGTTCCACATTATTATCACGGATAAGCAATGGCAACGCGACATTTTCCAGTGCCGTAAATTCCGGCAGTAGATGATGAAACTGGTAAACAAATCCCATGCTGCGATTACGCAAATAACCGCGTTCAGTTTCATTCAGAGAGGAAAATTCTTTATCCAGAATTCTAATCTCGCCTTTGCTCGGCACATCCAGACCGCCCAGCAGATGTAACAATGTACTTTTACCGGAACCTGATGATCCGACTATCGCGATACGATCGCCCTTCATCACGTCAAGGTCTACACCCTGCAATACATCAACTTCGATAGTGGCATCATGAAATGATTTTCCCAGATTGAGGCAACTGAGCACAATTTGATTATTCATAGCGCAGTGCCTCAGCAGGTTGCGTCCTCGCCGCTCGCCAGGCCGGATAGATGGTCGCTATCAGGCAAAAAACAAAGGCCACGCTGCTGATCACTATGACATCCTGCCAGTGCATGTCGGAAGGCAGTTCACTGATGTAATACACATCGGGCGATAAAAATTTCACCTGGAAAAATTTTTCAATGGCCGGAACGATAGTTTCCACATTGGAGGCCAGCCATACACCCCCGATGACACCCAGCAATATCCCCACCATGCCGATGACGACACCCTGGATGATAAATATCTTCATGATACTGGCCGGACTCACGCCGATAGTCCGCAACACGGCAATATCGGATTGTTTGTCTGTCACCACCATGACCAGGGTTGAGATAATATTGAACGCCGCCACCGCGACTATCAATGTAAGTATTACAAACATGACGGCCTTTTCCGTTTTTAAGGCACGGAAGAAATTGGCATGACGCTGGGTCCAGTCCACAACCCAATACTCACCGGGCAGTTGTTGCACGGCCTCACGGCTGATACGGGGGGCATTAAAGATATTGTCGGTTTTCAGTCGCAGCCCGACTGAACCCTTGTTGCGAAACAGGGTTTTGGCATCATCAAGATGTATCAGCGCCAGTGCGCTGTCAAACTCATGCATGCCGATTTGAAATATACCCACCACGTTAAACCGTTTCATGCGCGGTATGACGCCTGCCGGTGTGACATTCGCGGTAGGCACTATCAGAGTCACTTTGTCCCCAACCCCGATCCCCAGTGATTTGGCCATCTCCGACCCGACGATCATGTCAAAATTTCCCGGCACAAGATCATTGAAGTTTCCGTCTATCATTTTCCCGGCCACTTCGGAGACCTTGGGTTCTTCTTCGGGCAATATGCCGGTAATGACAGTACCATTGACACTCCCGCCATTCACCAGCATGCCTTCCGCCTGGAAATAAGGTGCAACACCGGTTATTGCCGGGTTTTGACTGATGATACCGGCCAGGTGACGCCATTCTTCCATCGTTTTATTCCGTGAGACGACCGATGCATGTGAAGCCATACCCAGAATGCGGCTGGTCAGTTCCTTTTCAAAACCATTCATGACAGAGAGCACGGTGATCAGGGCCATCACACCCAGGGCCACACCCACCATGGAAGTCAGAGAGATAAATGAAATAAAATGGTTACGGCGCTTGGCGCGAACGTAACGTAACCCGATAAAGGTTTCAAATGGTCCGAACATGGGCGGGCATTATAGCGTAAAAAACAGAAGTCAGGAGTCAGAATTCAGGAGTAAGAATATTAAAAAAGCCAATCTGTCTTCCGTCACCTTTTACCTCCCACATTCTGACTCCTGACTCCTGTATTCTGTTTTCCTCTTCTGGATTCTATACCCTGATTTCTATATTCTGCCCTTCATGAAACTCCTTGCTTTTGACACATCCACCGAGGCCTGTTCGGCCGCGCTGTATATTGACGGTGAAATAACGTCACTATATGAAGTTGCACCACAACGTCATGCGGAACTGATCTTGCCCATGGTTGATCAGGTTTTATCACAGGCGCAGGTTAAACTCACCGATCTGGATGCCATTGCCTTTGGTCGCGGGCCCGGTGTCCGTATAGCGACAGGGATTGCCCAGGGGCTGGCATATTCTGCCAATCTGCCCGTTGTCCCGATCTCTACACTGGCCGCGCTTGCCCGATCGGAAAAGGACAAATCAGAATACATTGCCGTTGCCATCGATGCCCGCATGAGTGAAGTTTATTTTGGTTTATATAAACACGGTGACGGCGTCGAGCTGATTGGCGAAGAGCTGGTAATTGCTCCAGACAAAATTACCTTACAGATTAATGCAATGTGTTTTGGTGTAGGCAGTGGCTGGGCACGATATACTGAAGTATTGAAAAATGTTTTCAAAAATAAACTGTCTGGTTATGGCAGTGAACGTTTACCGCATGCTGCAGATGTTGCCGCACTGGCAGTACATGCATTTAAGAACGGCAGCCTGGTCAAACCAGAAGATGTGATGCCGGTCTATCTTCGCAATAAAGTGACCGGATAATCCTTCAACAAATTAATAGTGAACTATTTTAATATTTATTTTTTTACCAGATTCAGG
>Ga0209341_10003689_pt1 | contig 14253 bp, 21 predicted proteins | sample RifCSP13_2_FD_184020 | JGI IMG/M metagenome (GOLD analysis project Ga0209341, IMG submission 184020) | Soil microbial communities from Rifle, Colorado - Rifle CSP2_sed 13_2 (SPAdes) (version 2) | ecosystem: Environmental > Terrestrial > Deep subsurface > Rock core/Sediment | place: Rifle...
AGCCTGTCTTTTCTGCAAGGTCAATGTTGTCAAATTCCTCGCCGGTCTGGGCAAGCAGCGAGGGCTTTTTCGCAAATACTACCGCCTCGCCAAGCACTGGGTCAAAGAACGTGCCCGCGACTCCGGCCTCGGCAGGTATCGATTTTGAAATAATCTCGGCAGACTCCTCCTGCGGCTTGCGTATCGACTCATCCGTCCTCACGACGATACGCTTCTTTATCGTGTTGACCATGTTAGATACGAGCTGGCTGTTCTGCATCAGGTAGGAGGGGTTTTTGGAGTAGAGCGCAATCTTGGGGCCTTCGTACTCTATCTTTGTCAGCGCTGCCTCCTCCGGCAGACTCTGGAGTATCACTGCCATTATGTTCTGGCTTGCAGGTTCTTGGTACGGAGGTTTACGCTGCAATATTCAATCACTGGTAGCGGCGTCACACTATAACGTAGATGTGAAGTCACGGGTAGGTTAGCCGGAGCCGGTATTAAATATTTGTATAATTACTGTGGCGGGTTATTTTTTTAAATAGAAGGCCGGCTTTACGTACCATGGCAAAGTCGGCGATATGGATAGCCGCGGTTGGTGCAGCAGTAGCGGCCGTGCTAGTAGTGGCATACATGCCCGACATCTTTTTCCCGCCCAAGGAGAGCGTGCCACAGCTGTTGACAGGAGGACAAGTACAGCACGAGTTGGCGGTAGGCGAGGAAGGATCTTTCAGAGGGCTTGCCAGAGGCGGCAAGCTGCCGTACCAGTTTGAATGGGCGTTCCCTGACGGCTCTATTGTGCGCTCGATGAACGCAACTCACATATTCCCGTCTCCGGGCACGTACGAGGTCACGGTTTCAATAAACGACGGCAGCGGGCAGTCGGGGCACCATTCGTTCACGATAGAAGTCTCGCCGGCCCAGTAAGTTGAAATATCAACCAGCCATACTGGGTGTTGGTTTGGAAGACATAGGTTCCGGCGCAAGGGGCTCGAAGAGATTTGGCGGCCCCCGGCCGTTCAAGCTTGCTCCTGTCAAGGTCGGAGAGGAGTACGACGTCATGATAGAGTCGATGAGCAGGAGGGGCGATAGCGGCGTTGCAAGAATCCAAGGGCTCGTGGTTTTTGTGTCGGGCGCGAAGATGGGCGACTCGCCGAGGATAAAGATAACGAAGGTCGGCAGTGGTTTTGCGGCGGCAGACGTTATAGGCAAAAGCGGCATCGGGTCGCTTGAAGGCGAGGCGGAGACATCGGGTGACGTTGACGAGTAGGAGTCTCAAGATGGTCTCTCCACCCCCGCACCTCATGGAACTGCCCAGAAAGATAATGATAGGCGACGGCGTAGTGTCCGATGTCGGAGCGCTATTGATGTCGCTTGGCGCCGGCGCGACGGACGTTGCAGTAATCACCGGCGCAATAGTGAAAAAGAGGGCGGGCAAAAAATGCGAAACGTCGCTTGACAAGTGGTCGATTGCAAGCAAGTGGCACCTAGTGAGCGACGCGTCGATGGCTACCGTGGAAAAACTGCACGACAAGATAAAGAAGGACGACCCGGACTTTGTCGTGGGCTTTGGCGGCGGCCGCTCTGTAGACGTCGCAAAAATGACTGCTTTCAGCCTCGCAAAGCCATTTCTGAGCGTGCCCACATCCGCTTCTCACGACGGCATTTCCAGCCCCTTTGTTTCCGTGAGGGGTACTGACAAGCCACACTCCATCAAGGCAAACACGCCGATTGGCGTCCTTGCCGACACGCATCTGATGTCGCAGGCGCCGCCGAGGCTTTTGGCAAGCGGCTGTGGAGACTTGGTGGCCAAGATAACCGCGGTCAAGGACTGGGAGCTTGCCCGCGACGAGGTGGGCGAGTACTTTGGGTCGTATGCAGCAAACCTTGCATACATGTCGGCCAAGATAATACTAGACGAGTCGGAGAAGCTAAAACGCAAGGACAAGTTCAGCGTAAGGACTATTGTTGAAGCATTGATAAGCGCCGGCGTCGCTTCCTGCATCGCAGGCAGCAGCCGGCCGTGCTCTGGCGCGGAGCACCTTTTCAGCCACGCGCTCGAATACGTCGCAGGCTCTGATTGCGGGTTGCACGGCGAGCGCGTCGGACTTGGCACCATAATGATGGCCAAGTTGCATGGGCTTGACTGGGAAAAGGTCCGACATACGCTTGAGAACATGAGCGCGCCCACCAAAGCAAGGCAGATTGGGTTGACGGAAAAGGACGTGGTGCAGGCGCTTGTCAAGGCGCAGTCTCTCAGGCCGGACCGCTACACGATACTGAGCAAGGTCAGGCTTGACAAAGAGTCTGCAAGGGCGCTTGCAAAGTCAGTCGGCGTCATCTGAGCGCCGCGATTGTCGAGGATTTTCGGTGAGCAAATATTTTTTCAAGCTGCTTGTAAGCGTAGCCTTCAAACATCCTGCCAAGCAGTCCATAACGCAGCTCGAACAGTATTTCGTCAATGACTTCCGTTCCGCCTTCGGCCTGCCTGAATGCATGGGTGTGCTTCCATGTCTTGAACCGACCCTCAAGCATCTCGTCGACGTACACGTAAGGCTTCATTGACGTTATCTTGGAGTGCCACGCGCTTTTTATCACGAGGTTTCCCTCTATCCACGCTTCACCCCCCTCATGGATCTTGCTGCCCGTGCTGGACGTCAGCACCTTCAGACGCATTTGCGGAGGAGTGATGACTTCTAGGTGGCCGATGTCGGTGTAAAAGTTCCACACTTTGTCAATGTCTGCCGGGACCACAAAAGAATGCGAGAACTTTTTCAATGGCAGCAACAAGCATTCAGGCAGTTTTAGGTGTTTGTAAAATCAAAGGTGGGGAGGGGATTCGAACCCCTATAAATCCGCTCACTGCTTACGCAACTGCAGGCGAACGCATGGCCGCTCTGCCACCCCACCGCTGTCGATCATTCTTGGCGATTCTAATTTATACATTCTTGACAGAGCGCGCCTAGCCCAGAGCAGACATGAGACGCTTTGAAACTTAAATAACGACTCCGTTTATCAACGCCCATGTCCAGTTCAGGCTGGGACAACTCGCACCCACTGAAATTCAAGTGCACGTTTTGCGGCGCGTACTTCAAGACGGAAAAGGAAAGGCAAAAGCATGTAGAGGAGGTCCATTCTGACTATTAGATTCAAAACGCCAGGGAAAGCGCCGAGCGCGCCGCCAGTTTTGCGACCCGGACCGGCTCCGGTAGTGCGCCTTGCAGCGTAAACGCGTTGAGCACCGAGACGGCGCGCTTTTGAGTCAAGCCCCAGCAGCGTATGTAAAGATGCTTTCCCGTCTTCACCACCACACGCTCCCTGCTCCCGAGTTTTTCGTACTGCGCCAGCTTGCCTTGCCAGCTGTCGGGAAAGTGGTGCTTTATAGCCCTGTCCAGCCCCGGCGAGTCCTCAAACGTGACTGCGATTACCGGCAAGCCGGTTCTTGCAGACACTTTCTCGCCATCGATGATGTTGTACATGCTTATCACCAGCCCGTCGAGCACTATGCAGTTCACGTCGTCGCGCCCCAGCGACACGTACATCGACACTATGCTCTCAGTCGCGTCGTCGCCCCCTATTGTCGCGGTGCCAAATGCCATGCCGTCTACGACAAGGTCGCGGCGCATGACCACGCCGGCAAGCACTGACTCTACCGCGCCCTTTTTGAAGCTCTCGGCTACCGCAAAAACCCGCACCCCCTTTTTTTCAGAATGAACGCGCCGCTGGATGATGATCGTTGGCATTACGTTTTGATAAGCGTTATTGGATGATGCCCTTGCCTATTATCCGAGTGCTCGGGCTGTCAGGCTTTAACAGAACGCAGGCCTGCCCAAGCGCGTAGGCCAGCGGTTTTTCCGGCGTCATTTCCAGCACGTCGCCTGCCTGCTTTATCCGGACTGGCCTTATCTGCAGGCCGACTGCAAGCATGTACATCTGGTTCTCTGCAAGGTCGCCCTTGAAGAACGGGCTCTTCTCAAATTTCGACTTCAGCGAGCCTGAAGAGACCTGCATGGCTTCCTGCGCGCAGATGATGTCGCCCCGCGAGATGTCGGCGGCAGAGACGCCCTTTATCGCAAGTCCAACCCTTGCAGGGCTTGACGAGCTTTCCGCCGGGTCGTCGTGCATCTGTATCGACTTTACAAGCACACCCTTGTTCTGCGGGAGGATTGTCAGTTCGTCGTAGGGCTTGACCGTGCCCTGCTTTACCACGCCCAGGACGACTGTACCGACACCCTTGACGTCAAACGCGTGGTCGATAGGTATCACTACCGGGCCGGCGCGGGGCTTTGGCTGTACGTTGGCGACTTGCTGCTTCAGCTCGTCGACACTGTCAAGGAATTTGTAATTTGCAAGCGACGTGTTCTTTAGCAGGCCCTTTAGTTTCTCGCGGTCAACCTCGTACGAGTGTAAAATGAAGCCGTCTTTCATGCCGGCGTAGTCAAGGGCAAGTATCTGCTCGCCCAGGAATTTGTCCAGCTTTGCGACGTTCAAAATGGCGTACTCGGCTATGCCGACTGCCTGCAAAAGTGGCTGTACCTTGTCTGGGAATGTCAGAGGGGCGGTCCACGTGTATACGGTTTCTGCAGTCTTGCGGTCATAGATTGCAATGTCAGTCGCGGTGCCCTTCTTGCCAAGCTCGCCCGCTATGGTGTGGTCGCCCAGCACGACAAAATTGACGCTGTTCAACGCACCAGCTGGAAGGCCAGCCGGTATAATGGTTTACCGCGATGCAGCCTGATTTTTATTGGACCCAAGCCGCTAAGCGCCTGTGCCAAGGAAGACCATATACGGCAAGTGCCCCAAGTGCAAGACCAAGAGCGAGCTTGAGGTGGTAAGCGGAAACCCGGGCAGAGAGAAGTTCAAGTGCAACCAGTGCTACCACTCGTTTGGGATGGACGAGCTCTAGCGCTTATGCTTGGCCGTCCACTTCGTCCATAGTAAACACAAAGCGCGAGCCGGCGTACGTGTCTTCTGTGCCCTCCCGCTGCCAGGCGATATTGTATTCCTTCGTGACTTGCTTGCCGATTATCTTTATCGTAGTGGGCAGGTCGGTGAACAGCTTTTCCACTTTTTCCGGGTTTTTGGTCATCAAAACGGAGCGGCGGCGCTTCATCAGGTACTTCACGGCGACATTTCTGTGCACGTGGCCTTCTACCGGTATCTGTTCCTTGCCGGTGTCAATCGTGAACTGGCGCTTGGCCAACGGGTAGAAACGAAAAGCAGGCTAGAAAAGCTTTGTGGTTAACATTCTCAAGAGCGGAAACGGACCTTGATGCGTGGTATTTAAATTGCGGCAGGGCCAAGATGCGTTCATGCCGGCCTACGGTGGCAAGAGATTTCCAAGGGCAGCCCGCCGGGCCAGAAAGCCAATGCAGAATGACTGGGCAAAGGTGCCCAAGGGCAAGTGGCTCACGTGCACCTACGACAAATGTGGCCAAACCTGGCAGTACTTTGGAGGCCACAGCTGGGCCGAGTGCCCCGTCTGCCACACCACGATGAAGGTCGCAATCGCCCAGCGCAACTACAGGACTAGCTGACGAAAAACGAGTTCTCTCCCCGGGCAAGCGAGAGGTCGACCTTGCCGGATTCCCTGTCGTGGATTACCATCAAAGCCTCCTGTATCAGGTGCTTGCTTGCGAGGGTCTGCAGGTGAAAATTCAGCGTGTACAGGTCTGCAAACGACTCTGACTCGAGCACGTTCATGTTGTTGTCATACAGCTCTAGGCTTACTCCCTGCGGCCCCTTCTCTACCTTGGCAAAGTGCACGGGATGCCTTGCAGAGTCAGGGGATTTTAAATGCTGCCTTGAACCTTGCAGCGGCTATCCCGGTGGCAGTCATGGCCGCAAGCCCCAATGCGGCAAGTGGGAACTCGGGTAAGGCCCTTACGCCCTGGACCTGCACCTCGTGGTCGCCTGGAGGCACGAACATGTCCACCGAGACCGTCCTGCCGTCCATCGCTATCGACGCATTGTAGAGCTGCGCGTCCAGCAGCACGGCTATGGTCTGGTTCTGGTTCACCTGGGCAAACTTGAGGGCGAGGAGCGTGCCTGCAGGGTTGTATGGCGTTACGCCAAACGACAGGCTGTCAGTAGAGTTGTCGTAGCGTAGGCGGCTCACCTTTGACACAGTCTGCATGTTGTAGGCGATGAACTTGCCGTCGCCAGTCGGTATCGTGGGTATAGGCGCGTCGGGGTCAAAGCCGGCGCAGCTGTAGTACATCACTTGGTCTCTGACGGCGTCATCGGGCATCGCTGCAAATTCTGCGACTTGGCCCGGCTCGATGACAGGTATCACGTTGCTCCTAGACGAGTCCAGCTGGATCATGTCCTCGTCGTGCGCCGATGCAAAGACCGTCACGTTGTAGAACGGAAACGGGCCGGTGTTCGTCACCCTGCCCACGAGCATCTTCTCGTCTCCCGCTGCCATGTTAGAGTAATCGAATATAAGCGCATCGTAGAACGGCTGGTAGACCTGCTCTACGCTTGCGACGTAAGGCCTGCCCACGACCTGCAGGTCAGGGGCCACGCGGAACTTGAACGGCGCTCCCTTTTCCGGGAACATCACCCGGCCGTAAGGATCTTCCTGCAGCGTGGTTGTCGTGCTACCGTCCGAAACGTCAAGGGCCATGACCACGCTAATAGGAGCAAGGCCCTTGTTGTTCACGACGCCGATGACGTTCGTCATGCCATCGGCGTCCACGAACGTATAGTCGGAATACTGGATCTCTATGTCGCCGTTATCGGCGTAGGCAGAGGGGAATGCGATGAGAAGCGCGAACAGTACGGGCCATGCAGCCACATGCATGTTCGCGGATAGGAGTTTCGGCAATTTAAGCCTCTAGCCGCCCGCGTTCTCGCCGGAAAACGCCATGCTATCCTGGTATACGTTTATCAGCTCGTTTATCACGTCGCCATAGTCCACGTCGTGCCCCTTGGCGTGCATCATGTCGCCCATTACAGAGGATAGGCGCTGGTAGGTCTGGTCGTCAAGCGTGAGCGTCTTCATGGCTCACCGTTGCCTGCATGCAGGATATTTACTTTCAGATCAAAAGCGTTGTCAGGTACATCAGGAGCATGCCTGTGGCGATGCCTGCCACTACCGGCCCGCTCAGAAACTTTTCCTTGCCCCCTGCAAACTTGAATATCGCGTACACTACCTGGAACACGGCTCCGGCTCCAATGGCAAGGAAGACCACCGACGCTATGGGCGAAGCGATGAAGCCCCCAATCCACGCGCCTGCTATGGCCGGCGCCCCCGCTATGAACCCGAGCAGGGCGAGAAACGCTATCCTCGGCTTTTGCCGGGCGACCGGCGCGACTATGGCCAGGCCCTCGGTCGTGTTGTGCAGCGTAAAGCCCACAATTAGAAAAGTGCTCAGCGCCACCTCGCCGGCCACCATAGCGCCCCCTATTGCTAGGCCCTCGCCAAGGTTGTGCAGGCCGATGCCTACCGCTATCATGAGCGCGACTGAAGAGGCGCCGACAATCGCGGTCTTGCTTTTCCTCTCGACCAACCGCTCAGAAACATAGAGTAAGGCGAGAAACGAAACGACGGTCACGGTCGCAATTAGCACCACCCCGCCAAGCGATCCTGCCACCGTCTCGGCCGAGACTTCGTTTGCCTCCACGACTGCGTCGATGCCAAGGAACAGGAGCAGACCTGCCGTCAGGCTCATGAAGAACATGTATTTGCCCTGCGACAGCTGTCTCAGGAACGGGAGCCACAACAGGCCTATCATTACCGGTATTATGCCGACGTACGTGCCAAGCAGCGCCAGCAGCGAAACCTGCCCCGCGTCGGGCCTTGGCGTCATGGTGGCCGCCTGGACGCTTCCGGCAAACCGCGTGCCGTCAGACGTCGTGATGCCGATTTCGTATGGCTGCCCCTCATTCCAGTCGTACGGGATGACGACCCTTGCCGCGCCGTACCTCTCCAGTGTCTTTGAAGGCTCTATCGCAGCCGGCCTTATCCTGTCGTTCACGTCTGCCATCGCGATGTCAACTGTCTCGGGGCCTGTGTTCCGGATGTGCGCGATTATCAGCTTCTCTCCAAACTCTAGGCGTTCTACCGTGACGTCGGGGAGCGGCGTGCCAAAGTTCAAGAAACTGTTTCCCGGCCACAGCAGGAACGCTATCATCGCCCCGAGTATGACAAGCGGTATTACGGCGCTTGCAACAAGTTTCCCGGTCCCGACGCTTGAAGGCCGCTCCACTCAAATCACTCCATTACCAGAAACGTGCCTGTCCAGCCCTTCTCTGCAAACTCGGTCTTGTGCGCGTGGAACATGTACAGGCCCGGATAGTTGTACGAGAATTCCAGTATCGAGCGCTCGCCCTGGCTCATCGTTATCATGTCTGTAGATTCGTCAACAGTCAGGCCCGTGCCGGTCCTGTAGACGTCGTACACGTTGCCGTGTAGGTGGAAGTTGTTTATCGGATCAAACTCGAGTATGTTCACGAGGTAGACGCGCACCAGCCGGCCGTTTTCGATCTGTATCGGGTGGTGCATGTAGTAGAACGGGATGCCGTTTACGGTGTAGAAATTGTTCTCGGTGTCAAAGTCGGTGTCGTAGCCGTTCATCAACATCAACATCTCGTCGGCTGGCGGCCGGCCCTCCTTGGGATCAATGATGTAGACGCCGTAGAGTCCGTGTGCTATGTGCTCCTCAATCGGCTGGACGTGGCAGTGGTACAGGAAAAGACCGTAGGGCTCGGCGGTGAACTCGTATGTGAACCTGCCTCCGGGCGCTATCACCTCAAAGACGCCGTCCATGTGTGCCTCGTGGATGCTGTGGAAGTGCATCGTGTGCGATTTTGAACCGTTGTTGATGAAGTTAATCCGGACAAGGTCGCCTTCAGTCGCCCTTATTGTGGGGCCCGGTATGGTCCCGTTAAACGTCCACGCGTTGTAGAATATTCCCGGCGAGACTTCAAGCGTCTGGCTGTCGTCGGCTATAATCGTGAACTCGCGAAGCGTCGTGCCATCCGGAAGCGTAGAGACGCGGCCATAGTTAAATTCCCGGAGGTATCTGTCAGGGTCTATCTCTTCTGTGTTTATCCTGTTGTCTTGGTGCTCCGGGTCAAGCACGTCGCCCGTGGTTGTGTAGGATTCGAGGGCGTGGCCCTGCACCAGCTTTTCCTCGTTCTGCGCCTGCGCCCGGGGCCCAAGCGACGAGGCGGCAAATATGGTGCCGAAAACGGCGACGGCGACAACTGCCGCTAGGAGTAACTTGGCGTTAAGCATAACCGGCGTAGTATGATTAGAGATTCTGCGTAATAAATGTTAGTCTTGGCTAACATTATTAGCCAATGCTATTTTGCGCGAAGTTTATTTTTCCTTGATTCAAAGAGCAGCCAGATGCAGCGGTACTTCATCCACCTACAAAACAGGGTCTACACACCAAAAGACGCGACCATGCTCCTTGAAAGGGCGCGTGAACTTGCCAAGGATGTTGTCGTGCGCGATTCAAGGGTGTCGAAAAAATACATCGAGTTTGATACGAGCATTCCCGACTCCATGGACGTGGGCGACCTTGTCGGCAGGCTGGAAAAGATATCGCCACTTGCAAGCGTCGAGCACATCGTCGAGAAGGACGTACCCAAAGATGAGGCCGTAAGGCACGCTGTCGAGCTCTTCAACGAAGAAAAGTATTGGGGAGCGCACGAGGCGCTTGAGGCGGTCTGGAAGTCGACGCCAAGGGGAAAAGAGCGCGACATGATAAACGGCATAATACTTGTCGCTGCCGCTTTCGTGCACGACCTGAAGGACGAACGGGAGATATGCCTGTCGATACTTGGCAGGGCGATGAAAAAGCTTGACGGCGCCGGTGGCGCATATCACGGCATCAACGTTGACAGGCTGGCGGCGCGTGTCAGCAAGATCTTACGGACGGGCAGGATAGAGCGCTTCACAATCTAGCCGCGCGGACGATTGCAAGTATCACAGTGCTTATCGCAGACAGGACCAGTAGTGAGGTTCCCGCCATGAGCAGGACGCCACCGGACAATTCCCCGGCTACAAGAAGGGTTAGGCTTGCAGACCATGTTGCAACAAGCGCGCATTTTGCCCGCCTCATGTCCCATTGCCTGCGCCTGCCTTGCAGGGCAAGCATGGCCGAGAGGGGCGCAAAGTACAGCAGGCCTATCAGCGCGCTAGCAGTGAGGCCGGCGCCCACTATGGCTGCCTCGCCATTGAACGCGAGAAGATCATGAACTTCAGCGCTCAGGTCTAGGATGCCGAGCAGCGGATATACTGACGCTCTGACAGCGTCCTTGAGCCACGGCTGGCCCCGCTCGAAATCCGCGACCTGTGGACTGAACGAATAGTACCAGCCGTCAAAGACCGTCATGAAGCTGGAGCCGGCAAGCGTGTTCAACGCGATGCCGTCCCTGAAATGCCTAAGAGCCTGCACCTGCGGCGCGAGCTCGCTGCTAAACGCCGCCGTCGCGATAAGGCAGCCACTGTTGCTGCCAGTCAGGTCCGTGCTGGAGCTTGACCCGACGCCTGCCGCCTCAAGCGTCACCATTTCAGAAACGTACTGGTCCGAATCGGCCACCAGGCTATACCGGGCTACCTTGTACGTCTGCAAGCGTTCTGTAACAACTATGCCAGAGCCGCCGTTCTGCCCCGGCGACATGTCAGACACCCGGTCGCCGATTTCTATTAGCGCCTCGCCTATAGCCACGACCTTGCCATCCTGGTCGTAGAGGGTCGCAATTACTATCGGGTTTGTCGCGGTTTCACTCCCCTCGTTTCTTGCGTCCACGTTGATGAAGTAGAGCCCGAACACGTCAAGGCGCGAGCTTGCAGACAGGATCTTCAGGTTCTGCGATTTTGCCTCCGCCGTCTGGCCGGTTGCTGAAAGCGTATAATTTGCCACCTGGTTCACGGTCACTGGGTCTAGATAGCGCATCTCAAACGACGCCACGCTGCCGGGGTTTAGCACTCGGACCTTCGGCGCCTGAATGAATTCAGACAAAAGTTTGCCGTCCATGTCGTAAAACGACGCGGTGATCCTGACGTCTTTAGCGGCAGAATCAGAGTCGTTGCGCACTTCGCCAAATACGTGCATTATTCGGGTTTCGTCCACAAACGACGACTCGTTCTGAAAAGAGAACGTCTCTGCATAAGCCGGCAGTGTGGTGAGCAAAAGCACGGCTGCAACGATAGCAGGAATCCACATCGGCAGTGTTTTTCGCGCTTGCTGGTTATTTAAGTTGAAAAGGAATAGGTATTATAGGATGCGGGGCGGAACAAGTGGGGAAAGCGCTTGTCAGACCTGACCGTCGTTGCCGGGCCCTCTTCGCCCGAGCTTGCCGCGAGAGTGGCGGCCCACCTTGACGCCGCCCTCGTGCAGGCCGAGCTCAGGGTGTTTTCCGACGGCGAGAGCAAGATAAGGCTCGCAGGACCTGTAGCCGGCAGGTGCGTAATAGTCCAGTCCACCCACCCGCCAACAGACTCACATCTACTGCAGGCGATGATGATGGCAAGGAAGTGTGCCGATTCCGGTGCCAAGGTGTGCGCGGTCATCCCGTACCTCGCCTATGCAAGACAGGATAGGGCGTTTCTTGAAGGCGAAGTGGTCAGCGTCGCGCTCGTGGCAAAACTCCTTGAAGCCTCAGGCGTTGCTTCTGTTGTCACGGTGGACATACACAGCGAGGCGGCGCTTGCGTACTTTGCAAGGATAAAGAACATTTCCTCGATTCCGCTGCTTGCCCTTCACGCGGCCAAGATGAACCTGTCAGGGCCCATTGCTGTGTCACCGGACGCTGGCGGCGCGGCGAGAGCCGAAGAATTTGCGCGCCTGCTAAAGACTGACTCGATAGCGCTAAAGAAATCTAGAGACAGGACGACCGGAGATGTGACAGTTGACCCGAACATCGGTGCAGACGTTTCGGGCAGGGACGCAATCCTGGTAGACGACATGATAAGCAGCGGGGGCAGCATCGTAAAAGCCGCCGAGGTCCTGAAAAATAATGGCGCCGGCAGGGTATACACCATGTGTGCCCACGCCCTTATGATTGGCGACGCGACCAAGAAGATACAGGCAGCAGGAGTGCAGGAGATAATAGCGACAAACTCCATACCGGGCGCCCATGCAAAGGTGGATCTGGGCCCGGCCCTTGCTGACGCCGCCAGGGCAATCTTGTGACAAGCATAAATCCGGCTCTATTGCAATAACACCTGTCTTGGCAAATATGCAGATGGTTTTCTTGGGCACGTCGTCGGCCGCCCCCACAGTTGAGCGTGGTCTGTCGTCGATAGCGATAATACGCGAAGGCGAGCTCCTGCTGTTTGACGCAGGTGAGGGTATGCAGCGCAACTTCATCAAGGCCGGACTTGGCATGAACAGGGAGATGAAGGTGTTCATCACGCACATGCACGCTGACCACTGCGTCGGCCTACTCGGGCTCTTGCAGACAATGGCGCTGCAAGGAAGGGAGCGCCCGCTTGAGATCTACGGCCAGCCAAGGCTCAAGGAATTCCTGCTTGAAAACATGAGGATAATAAACTTCAGCCTCACGTTTGATGTCTCCATACACCCCATCGAAAAAGAGGGTGTTGTCGTTGAAGAAGACGACTACCAGGTAACGTGCTGCGAGGCTCGGCATTCCATACCCGCGCTCTCGTTCAGGCTTGACGAGCGCGACAGGCCGGGGCACTTTAACGTCGAGCTTGTGAAAAAGATTGGGATACCGGAGGGTGAGCTCTACAGCAGGTTGCAGCGCGGGCAGGATGTGGAGTACAACGGCAGAACAGTGAAATCGTCAGACGTGGTGGGTCCGCCAAGGCCGGGCAGAAAGATAGGGATTTCAGGCGACACACGGCCTACTGACAAGCTGGCGCAGTTCTTCAGCGGATGCGACGTGCTGGTATTTGAGTCGACGTACGCGCATGACAAGCTGCAAAAGGCGCTTGAAACGTCGCACTCGACTGCGACAGATGCGGCCACGCTCGCAAAGCAGGCAGCAGTCAAAAAGCTGTACTTGACTCACTTTAGCGCCCGCTACGACGAAACGTCGGCGCTTGTAGCCGAGGCGTCTGCGATATGTGGAAACGTTGAGGCGGCAGAAGACCTGAAAGTGGTGGACATACCATACCCCTCATAGATTTATCGCGTACTGCGCAAGGTCGTTTGCCAATCACAGCTGCAGAGCGAACCGTTATACGTGCGCCAAAATGACGAGGGCTGATGGCCGACTCGTGGCTCGAGGTGAGGTCTTGCGACGATGAAGGCGCAAGGGAGCTTGACAAGGAAACCGTGCAGCACATCCCCGCCCTGTCAGATGCCATGAAGGTAGCGGAAAAAGCCGCAGGCAACGTGCAGAGAAAAGGCGGGCGGTACTGGGAGTATTCGGTCAGGCTTGCAGAGAAGGAGATCGGTGAAATGTCGGGCCTTTTTTTAGGAGGCACGGAGAAGGACGAGGGGCGGGCGACATTGCGCACAATCGACGTAAAGTGCAACGGCAGGTGCTACGCGCTCACGCTTTTTACCTTCAAGGAGTAACGTATTTATTAAAAACGGGTTTTCATGCCTACGTGTCGCTATGGTGATTAACGAGGAGCTACTTGCCGCACGCAAAAGGGTCTCAAGCAAGCGTCCCAAGTTCATAAGGCAGGAGAGTTGGAGGTACGACAGGCTTGCAGAGAACTGGCGCAAGCCCAAGGGCAAGGACAACAAGATGAGGAAGCAAAAGGCAGGTGTGCCCGCAATAGTCAAAGTGGGCTACCGCGGTCCCAGGGTTGCAAGGGGCCTCCACCCTTCAGGCTATACGGATAACGTCGTATACAACACAGGCGACCTTGCAGGGCTCAACCCGAAAAAGGACGCAGTGAGGCTGGCCCACACCGTTGGGACGCGCAAGCGCAAGGACATCATCGAGCAGGCCACAAAGAAAGGTTTCAAGATCCTGAACGCAGGCAAGCTCGCTCCAAAGAAGGAGGACAAGTAAATGGTGGTAAACATCCGCAAAAAGCGCGAGCTCGTCGCAAGGATACTCGGCGTCGGCGTAAACCGCGTGAGGTTTGAGCCGGACAAGCTAGAGGACGTTGGAGATTCTATCACCCGTGACAACATACGCTCGCTCGTCAACAGCGGCGCGATATGGACGGTCAAGACCCGGGGAACTTCAAGGGGCCGGGCGCACGAAAAGCGCGCGGTCTGGAAGACGCACGGCAAGGGGCCGGGCTCAAAGAAGGGCAAGATGGGTGCAAGGACCGGCAAGAAGCAGGTATACGTAGTCCGCGTCAGGTCCATGCGCTACCACTTGAAG
>Ga0209341_10003690_pt1 | contig 14248 bp, 11 predicted proteins | sample RifCSP13_2_FD_184020 | JGI IMG/M metagenome (GOLD analysis project Ga0209341, IMG submission 184020) | Soil microbial communities from Rifle, Colorado - Rifle CSP2_sed 13_2 (SPAdes) (version 2) | ecosystem: Environmental > Terrestrial > Deep subsurface > Rock core/Sediment | place: Rifle...
GCGAGCGGCCGCGAGACGGACCTCCAGAAGCTCCTGATCGACACGCCGTTCCCCCACCTGCGGGTGATCGCGGCGACGCGGGCGCACCTCGGCGTGCCCCAGCTCCGGGGGTTCCGCCGGGGCGAGGCCCGCCAACGGCTCCGGTTCGCGAGCCCGACGCCGGGCGATGAGGAACGCGACGGAGAGACCGAGCGCCGCGCCGGCGAGGTAGGGCGCGACCGGTGCACCCGGCGGTCCAGCGAGGATCCCCACCCAGACGGCGGCCGCGGCGAGCGGGAGCGCGAGGCCGCTCAAACCGTCACGAGGTCCCGGACGTTCTCCAGGATCGACGGCCCTATGCCGCTCACGTCCTCGAGCTGCTCGACCGTGGCGAACGGTCCGTTCTCGCTGCGGTAGTCCACGATGGCTTGCGCCAGCACCTCGCCGATCCCCGGAAGGGTCTCGAGCTGTTCGGCGGTGGCCGTGTTCAGGTTCACCAGCTCGGAGCCGCCTAGCGTGCCCGGTGCCGCCGAGGACGGGGCTCCCGCCGCCGCGACCGCGGGGACCACGACCTGCGTGCCGTCCGCGAGCGGAGCGGCGAGGTTCAACCCATCTAGCGCGGCCCGCCCCGTGGGACCTCCTGCGGCCTCGATCGCGTCGATCACCCGCTCGCCCTCGGCGAACTCGTAGACGCCCGGGCGGCGCACCTCGCCTGCTACGTGAACTATGAACGAGGCTCCAACCGTCGGGCTCGCGACCACCGGGGCGCCGGTCGATCGAAGAGCGCGAACGTCGACCGGCACCGGCAACGACCGGACGTACCAGAAACCAGCGCCCGCCAGCACGGCGACGAGGAGCAGGCCCAGAGCGGCCAGCTCCCCACGCGACAGAACGGACAGCCGGTCACGCAGCGACTCCCCCGACACCCGACGCCTCCACGGGAAGAAAAAGACGCGACCGAACGCTAGCCCGTGCGCGCGGGGTGCGCAGTGACGGAAGTCACTGCGGGCAGGGTCAGGCCTTGGCCGCAACCCCCTCGGGGGCGCGCCTACCGCTGCGGGCACTCGTCGAGGGGATGAGGAAGTAGAAATCCGCGCCGCCGCCCGGCGCATCCTCCACGCCGATGCGCCCGCCGTGGGCCTCCACGAGGCTCCGCGCGATGAACAGACCCAGGCCGGTTCCCAACACGGCTCTCTCCTCGATGCGCCGATAACGCTCGAAGATCGCGTCGCGTTCGGACTGGGGTACACCGACGCCGCGATCGCGCACGCCGAAGCGCACGAAGTCGCCCTCGCCCTGGACGTCGACGCCGATCACGGCTCCCTTCGGCGAGTGCTTGCGCGCGTTGTCGAGAAGGTTCGCTAGCACGCGTACGAGCCGGTCGGCGTCGCACGGCACGGTGTGCACGTCCTTGATCGAAACGGAGACGAGCAAAGCCGCGTCGCTCGCCTGTGCAGCCTCCGATACGAGGTCCTCGACCACGGACTCCGTGATCCGAAGCGGCACGCTCCCAGCCTCGATCCGAGAGACGGTGAGGAGGTCGTCGAGCAGGCGGGAGAGACGAGCGGCCTGCTCGGCCGCCCCGTCGAGGAGCTCGCCCTTCACCTCCGGCTCGACGTCGTCGCCGACCCGTCGGATCGTCTCGACGACGCCGCGGATCGCCGCGAGCGGCGACCGGAGCTCGTGCGCGGCGATCGCCACGAACTCCGACTTCGCGGCGTCCATCTCCTGGAGCCGCTCCACGGTCGACCGTTCCCGCGCCAGCTCACGCGAGGCGGCTTTGGCCTCGCGGGCCAGGTCCTGGCGACCCCGCTCCGCCACGCGACGCAGGCGGGCGAGCGCGCCCACCGACAGCCCGGCGAGGAGCACGACGGAGACGCGGAACACGAGCGGAGCTAGCCCGATCCCGCCGTTGGCCACCATGACAGCGACGTACACGGCCGACTGGGCTAGTGCGACACCGAGCACCTCGCCGAGTCCGAACCGCATGGCTGCCGCGATCACGACCAGCACGTACAGCGCCCAGAACTCGCTCCGGGCCGCGCCGGTCGCGTGGCACCAGAAGGTCACGATCCCCGTGTCCAGCGCGACGGTGCCGGCCGCGAAGGCCCGCGTTCGCTCTACGGGCCTTGCGAGGAGCACCCACAGGGAGTACACGGCCGCGACCGCGAGCACCGCCACCGCGTAGGCGCTCGCGGGGCGCCGGACCCCTAGGGACGCCACGTAGACCACGGCCGTCACGCCCACGACGGCCGCGCGCATCACCGCGATGGAAAGCTCGAGGCGTCCGCTCTCGGACGCTCCGCGGAGCGCCACGCCCTCTCCTTCCATCGCTCTCCTTGGGCTGGCCCGAAAAGCGGCCTTCTGGGGAGGTATCGGCGCGCAACGGGCAGGTATTAGCCCTGGCTCGTGACCACGTTCACCAGCCGTGGCGCACGCACGATCACCCGGGCCACGGGCCGGTCGGCCAGGGCCCGGCGAAGCCCCCCGCTCGCCATGGCGAGCTCCCGGCACCGGTCCTCGGAGGCGTCGACCTCGACCTCGATCCGGTCCCGGACCTTGCCGTCGACCTGCACGACGAGCGTGACGGTCTCCTCGCGCGCTAGCCCGGGGTCGAACAAGGGCCACGCAGCCGCATGAACGCTCTCCGGGCGCCCGAGCGCCTCCCGCCAGAGCTCCTCCGCCAGGAACGGCGCGAAGGGAGCCAGCATCAAGCCCAGGAGCTCGGCCGCCTCCCGAGCGCCGCCTCCCGCTTCGAGCGCCGACCGCATCTCGTTCGACAGCACCATGAGCTTGGAGATCGCGGTGTTGAAGCGGAACCTCTCGAGGTCGTCGGTCACGCCGCGGACCGTCCGGTGCGCGAGCCGCCGGAGAGCGTCCGGCTCGACGGCCTCGCTCTCAGACGCCTCGAACACCACCGCGTGCACGCGCCCCAGCCAGCTCGACACGCCCGGTCGGCGATCGGCGTCCGGCGCGATCAGCTTCCAGTCGATGTCGTCCTCGAACGGCCCCGCGAAGAGCATCGTGAGTCGCAACGTGTCGGCTCCCCACCGCTCGACGAGCGGCATCGGTTCGACGATGTTGCCCTTCGACTTCGACATCGACGCTCCGCCGAAGATCACCTGGCCCTGATTCATGAGGCGTGGGAACGGCTCGGTGAAGGGAACGAGGCGCATGTCGTGGAGCACCTTCGTGAAGAACCGCGAGTACAAGAGGTGCAGGATCGCGTGTTCGACCCCGCCGGTGTACTGCGAGATCGGCATCCACCGAGCAACCGCCTCGGGGTCGAACGCGCGACGCTCGTCGAGCGGCGAGCAGTAGCGGAAGTAGTACCAGGACGAGTCCACGAAGGTGTCCATAGTGTCGGTGTCGCGACGCGCGGGCCTACCGCACCTGGGGCAGGACACGTTCACGAACGTCTCCTGCCGCGCCAGCGGCGAATCGCCGCCGGGTCGGAAGTCGACGTCGTCGGGCAGGAGCACCGGGAGCTCTTCCTCGGGTACCGCGACCTCGCCGTGCTCCTCGCAGTGGACGATCGGGATCGGCGCGCCCCAGTAGCGCTGGCGCGAGATCAGCCAGTCGCGGAGGCGGTACGAGACCGAGGCCCGCCCCTTGCCCTGCTCCTCAAGCCACCTCGCCACGGCGGAGATGCTCTCGGGCGAGCGCTTCCCGTCGAAGGGTCCCGAGTTGACCATCACCCCGGAGCCCTCGTGACAGGTGACGGCGAGCGCCTCCTCTCCCTGCGTCCCTTCCGGCTTGATCACCACCCGGATCTCCAGGCCGTACTCGTTCGCGAACTCGAAGTCCCGCTGGTCGTGCGCGGGGACGCCCATGATCGCGCCGGTCCCGTACTCCATCAGCACGTACGGCGCGACGAAGCACGGCACCTTCTCCCCGTTGACCGGGTTCACGGCATGGACACCTAGGTCGATCCCATCCCGGCTCTCCGCCTGTTCGCGGTTCGTCAGCGGCGTCGCTTGGAGGCGGTCAAGCAGGACCTTCAACCGATCCCTGGTCCCCCCGACCTCGGCCAGCCTCGGCACGAGCGGGTGCTCGGGAGCGAACACGAAGAACGTGACTCCCCAGAGCGTGTCGGGGCGCGTCGTGAAGACCTCGACCCTCTCTCCCGCTTCGACGATCTCGAACTCGACGGCCGCGCCCTCCGAGCGCCCGATCCAGTTGCGCTGCATCGTGATCACGCGCTCGGGCCAGTCCACGAGCTCGTCCATGTCGTCGAGCAGCCGCTGCGCGTAGTCGGTGATCTTGAAGAACCACTGGGTGAGGTCCTTGCGCACCACGGCCGACCCGCATCGCTCGCACTCGCCGTTCACCACCTGCTCGTTCGCGAGGACGGTCTGGTCGTTCGGACACCAGTTCGCCGGGGCGGTCTTGCGGTAGGCGAGGCCGCGCTCGAAGAGCTTGAGGAACAGCCACTGGGTCCAGCGGTAGTACTCGGGGTCGCATGTGTTGAACCGGCGCGACCAGTCGAAGGACATGCCCATGCGGGCGAAGGAGCGCCGCTGCTGTTCGATGTTCGCGTAGGTCCACTCCTTGGGGTGGGTCCCGCGCTTGATCGCGGCGTTCTCCGCCGGCAGACCGAACGCGTCCCACCCGATCGGGTGAAGCACGTTGTAGCCGCGCATCGAGGTGAACCGGGCCACGGCGTCGCCGCCGGAGAACGCCTCGGCGTGGCCCATGTGCAGGTCGCCCGACGGGTAGGGGAACATGTCGAGGGCGTAGAAGCGGGGGCGCGGGTCGCTCGGGTCCTCGGAGGCCCGGTACAGACCCTCCTCCTCCCAGCGCGCCATCCACTTCGGCTCGACCTGGGATGGGTCGTACCCGCGCATCGTGAGGGAGATGCTACCGGAGCAGGCAGGGCCTACAGAGCGTGGACGGCCACCTCGAACCGCTCGCTCGGCCCGGCGTTGCCGGACAGCGCCCCCATCAGGCGGTCGCGGATCGCGCTCATGCCCCACGCGCCCTGGACGAGGTCCTCCTCGGTGTCCCAGAGGGTCACCCAGAGCGCCTTGCCGCTCTGGCCGACCAAGAGGAAGCAGCCCTCGAACCCCTCGACGCCCACGAACCCCTCCAGCAGTGGCTCGACCGCAGCCTTCGCCTCCTCGAGCTTCCCGCCCCGCCCCACGACCGTGTCCACCCTGGCGAACACTCGCCCCTCCTCGGATCCTCCGTCGCTCCGAGCATGCCACGGCTGGGGACGGTAGGTCGGGAACCGAGCAAGTCGAATGGGACTCGCCTCAGGCGCTAACCAGCTTGTAGATGACCTTGTTCGTGCTGAAGTAGAGGCTCCCGTCCGGCCCCGCCTCTACCGAGAGAACCACACCCGACCGGCGGTAGACGGTGTCCCAGCCCCGGATCGACCGCCGGTCGGAGGTGAGACTGACCCGCCGGATCTCACCGGTGTTGTACGCGCCGAAGAACAGGCGGCCGCGGCTCCTGGCTCCCAGCCCGCAGTCCTGGCAGAACGCCGCGCCCACCGGGGCGATCGTCGTAACCGTGTACCACTCGGGTTCGACCGGGGAGGGTCCGTCCCGGTTCGTGTTGCGAGGCGCCGGAGGCGGGGTGGAGCACGTCGCCGACGGCCCCCATCCGTAATTGCGGCCGGGACGTATCCGGTTCAGCTCGTCGTTGCACTCGGGCCCGTTCTCGGTCTCCCAGAGATCCCCGCTCCTGGGATCGAACGCGAGCCCGAAGCCGTTCCGGATCCCGTAGGCGTAGACGCGGGAGTGCCGGAACGGATTGTCGTCGGGGGCCTTCCCGTTCGGGGTCATCCGGAGCACCTTCCCCTGGTTGCTGTCTAGATCCTGGGAACGGCTCGGAGAGCCACCCTCGCCTACGACCGCGTACAGCATCCCGTCGGGTCCGAACAGGATCCGCCCCCCGGCGTGATATGACCCCGCCGGGCTGCTCGAGAGAACGCGCAGGTGCCGCCCGCTGCCATGGGCGTCCTCGATCCGCACTATCTGGTTCTTGAGATCCCCGTCAATCCTTCGGGTGGCGTAGGCGTACACGAACGGCTTGTCCGGATAGGCCGGATGAAGGGCGATGCCCACGAGGCCTAGCTCGCCCGCTCCGAACACGCGAGGGACCACGAAGAAGAGTCGGTCGCTTCGCTTCTCCGGGTTATAGATGCGGATGTCCCCCTCGTTCTTGTCGACGTACCAGAGGCGCCGGTCGGCATCGAAGGTGAACGCCACCGCGCGCTCGAGTCCTCCTACGACACGCTGGGCCTTGATCCGCGCGGACGCCGGCGAGCTGCCAAGGACGGCAAGGAGCGCGAGGACCGTTGCGGACACTGCGACGACACGCTTCAAGTAGGTGGCTCCGGGTCGGCCCGAGAACCAAGGCTACCCTCGCCGCTGCCGAGCGGTCAAACTCCGGATTGACCCGCGGCACGCACCGCCTGTAGCGTCGCGGAGACGATAGGGAACCGTCGTTGGCCCCAAACGATGCCCCGCCGCGCAGAAGACCCGCGATCGCGCGGCTTGCCGCGCTCGATCCGGACACGCGATGGCTGGCGGCGCTCGTGGGTACGCTTCTCGTCTTCTACCCGTCAACCTACGCGGTCCACGGCTACCGGTTCCCGGTGGGTCCCGACGCGCCCGTATACATCTGGTGGGCGCGGCTCGCGGGCCACGAGGGCCTGTCCGCGATCCCGGGCCTGCGACCTGGAGTTCCGGCGCTGACGCTCGTCGTGGGCGGCGCTCTCGGCCTAGGCCCGGTGGCGGCCGTAGCTGCACTCGAGATCGCGCTCGCGCTGGCGACGGCGTTGGCGGCCGTCGCGCTGACCGTCGATCGCGGAAGGAAGACGTGGGTCGCGACCAGCGCCTTCACCGGTTTGTGGGCCGTCCACCTCGCGCTCGGCTACGTGGCAACGCTCGCCGCCGCGACGTTCCTCGTGGCAGCGGCCGCCGCGGTGACCCACCGATCCAGGAGCGCTGTGATCGCGGCCGCCCTACTGCTCGGGGCCGCGGGACTGTCGCATCCGCAGTTCTTCGCGATCGGCGTCGCGATCCTGCTGGCCACCGCCATCGTTGCTCGCGTGCAGGGACACGGCTCCGAGCCCGTGCGGATCGTGAAGGCCGTGACCGGTGGCCTGGCGATCACCGGCGTCGGTCTGGCGGCGATGCTGCCCGGGCCACCCGCTCTCGACGTCGACATGTCGAGGGACGACGTCCTGGAACGGTTGGGCATGCTCCCCACCCTTCGGGGCCTCTTCCGCGCGCGCCTGCTCGAACGCCTTTGGCTCTACGCCCCGATCGTGACGGTCCCGCTCGCGATCGTCGGGGGTCGCGCGGCATCCGGCTTCTGCGGAAGGCTCCTCCGCGCCTGGGGGCTCGTGCTCGTGGCAACCGGGGTGGCCGCCTACGCAACAGGGCTGTTCCCGCCGGAGCGCCTGGTCACGTTCGGATTCGTGATCCCGATCGCCACGGCGCTCGGGGTCGTGGTGCTCTGGCACAGGGCCCGCGGGAAGGTGCGCCCGCTGGTGGCGGCGCTCGCGGTCGCGTTCGCCCTCCCCGCTGTCCTCGCATGGGAGCAGACCCCACCGAAGATATGGCCCCTCCAAGTCGAGCGCACCACCGAGGCGGGCCGATACGCCTCGGCCTCGCCTCCAGGTACGCGGCTCGTGTTCATCGCCAACGGACGGCAGCCGATCGCCTCGTTCTTCGCCACGGAGGCGGCGAACGCGATCCGGGCCGCGGTTCCGCCGGACCGGATCCGGGATGTGCGTGTGGTCGTGACCGAGCTCGCCGCGCAGAGCGAGGAGAACCGCCGGGTCGCTGAGATGCTGGGCGAGCAGGCGGAGGCCGGCCTCACCCCCGAGCAGCCTGTGCTCCGGTTCGACCTTGGGCCGTTCGACCGGATGAGCTTCGGCGAGACGCCCGGTGCCCGGTTCGTCGCGGACGGCGTCGCCATCATCGGCGATCACCCTCAGCCGGCTCCGGCGCCGGTCGATCCCCTCGAGCCCTCTTCGCCGGCGGGCATCGCAGCCGCCACGCTCGGCGTGCTCGCGCTCCTCGCGGCCGCGGGATTCGGGTGGGCGAGGTGGGCTCTGGTTTCGGGCCTCCCGGCGGTCGCGCTCGCGCCCGCCTTCGGGGCGGCGACGCTCATGCTGGCCGGCCTCGCGATCGATCGAATGGGGATGCGCCTGGACGGCTGGATCGGTCCGGCGCTGGCGGTCGGTGTCGTGGGACTGTCGGGGTACCTTGCCGTTCGGCGGGTCGCCGGGAGCGGCTCGGGCGGCACCCGGCCTTGAGGCAGCCGATAGGGGGCTCGCACAAAGAGCCGCCAAGACCAGAAAACGGGTCATCCTGAATGTGACATCCGTCATAGCGCCGTCGAACACCTGTTCGCTAAGGTGTCCCCATGGATTCGCTTCGGTCGGCTCTCGAGGAGTTGCAGATGGAGGGCCTGACCCGGGTCGACGACGACGGGCTGGAGGCCGACTTCGGCGAGCTCGAGCGGGCGGCCGACGCGTTAGGCTGAGCGGCTCCGGCGGCTGGCCGAGATCGAGCAGCGGGTTCCTATCGCCGCGACGGCTACCTGTCGGTCTCATCGTGGCTCGCGCAGAGGCTCCGCATGGCGTGGTCGGCCGCGGTGCAGCAGGTGAGGACGGCACGTGCGCTGCAGGAGATGCCAGCAACCAGGGAGGCCTTGGCGGATGGCGGGATAACCCGGTCGGCGCTGAGAGTGCTGGTCTCGGCGCGTGAGACGAACGCCGAAGCGTTCGAAAGCGCGGAGCGGATCCTGGTTGACGCGGCCCGGACGCTCGGCATCCGCGACCTTCGCCGGGCCGCCGCCTACTGGCGGCAGGCCGCGGACCACGCCCAAGGAGCGCGCGAGGCGGAGCGTCTTCACGAGCTCAGGAGACTTCACGTGTCCCCCACCCTGGACGGGATGGTCCGGGTGGACGGCGATCTCGATCCCGAGATCGGCCAGACGTTCATGGCCGCGGTTCGGTGCGTCCTGGACACACACGCCCGAACCTCGGACACGCGCGACCCGCGGACCTCGGGACACCAACGGGCAGACGCCCTCGGCTATATCTGCCGCCAGTGGCTCGACGGCGCAGGCCGGCCGGTCCGTAGGCGGCGATCGTCCTCGCGTCACGGTCACGGTGGACCTGGAGGCCCTCGAAGGGCGACTGGGCACGAGGTGTGAGGTCGACGACGTGGGTCCGATCCCGCCCGAGACCGCCAGACGGTGGGCCTGCGACGCCTCGGTCAGCAGGGTCATCACCCGGGGAAGGTTCGAGCCGCTCGACGTGGGCCGCCGCACGCCGGTCGTTCCAGCCGAGCTGCGCAGAGCCGTGGTTGTCAGAGATCGCGTCTGCCGCTTCCCGGGTTGCGACCGGCCGCACGGGTGGTGCGACGCGCACCACGTGCGGCACTGGGCGGACGGCGGACCTACCGCGCTACCGAACCTGATGCTGCTGTGCCGACCTCATCACCGGCTCGTGCACAACGGATTCCGCGTGACGGTCGTGGACGGCGGACCGACGTTCTTCAGACCGGACGGTAGCCCCCTCGAAGGTCGCGGACCGCCGTAATCAGAGCAGAATCGGAACCCCACCCGCCGGATCCGGCAACGGGGCCGCGGGTAGAGTCCTCGGGTGGATCTGGCTCGCTTTCCCCGGCTCCATCGGGTCGTCCGGGTCCTCGTGCCGGCGGCGATCGGCCTGGCCGGCGCGTGGCTGGGCATGCTCGCCTGGGGTAGAGACGTGGTCCCTGTCGGGCCTTTTGGAGTGGCGCTCGATGCCGGCTTCGGCCGCGGCGTAACGGACATCGACCTGCCCCCATTCGGCCGCGTGACGGCCGATACCCACGTCTCGCCGCTCCGGGTGCGCGCGACGTGGGAGGGGGTCCACGTCCGCCGCCTCACCCAGCTGCTGCAGGAGGGGGGGCTCGAGGGCCTGGTCGAGCGCGTCGAGCAGGACCTCCTGAGCGCCGTTGCGCCGTTCGCGATCCGCGTACTCGTCGTGGGGCTCGCCGGAGCCGGGATCGTCTCCGCCGCGGTGTTCCGCCGGAACCGCCGTGCGATCGAGATCGCGGTCGCCGCGGCTCTCGTGTCCCTCGCGGGGAGCGGCGCGGTCGCCGCGGCGACATACCAGCCGGCGGCGTTCCTGTCGCCGACGTTCTCCGGGCCCCTCACGCTGGCTCCCCAGCTGATAGGTCCAGTGCGCGCCGCCACCGCGCGGTTCGACTATTTCCGCGAGGAACTCCGCCGCGTCGTCGACGGGATCGTGCGCGTTTACACCTCGGTGGGCGCGAGCCCGCTCCCGGCGAATAACGAGATCCGTATCCTGCACATCTCCGACGTCCACCTCTCGCCCCTCGGCTTCGAGTTCGCCCAGGAGCTGGCGCGCGGGTTCGACGTAGACGCGGTGATCGACACGGGCGACGCGACCTCGTTCGGCACGCCCGCAGAGAACCTGATCACGAGGTTCATCCCCGACTTCGGCGTCCCCTACGTCTTCGTCCGGGGGAACCACGACTCGCGGAGTCTTCAGGCCGAGGTATCACGGGTGCCGAACGCAGTCGTGCTCGACGGCAACGTCGCAGAGGTGGCGGGCCTGGTGGTCTACGGGCTCGGCCACCCGGTCTTCCTCAAGCACCGGGGGCTGCCGACAGACGTCGAGGCCTTCTCGGAGGAGGCCCACGCCGCCGGCGAGGTTGCCCTGGGCGACGTGGAGGAGCTGCCGCACCCGCCCGACATGGTCGCGGTGCACGACGACCGGATGGCGGAGGCGCTGGCCGGGCGCGTTCCGCTCGTCGTCTCCGGTCACTTCCACGAGGAGCGAGCGCAGGTACGAGACGGGACGCTGTACCTACAGGTGGGAACGACCGGCGGGGCAGGCCTGGAGACCTTCACGCGCGAGGGCGGGATCCCACTCTCGGCCGAGATCCTCTACTTCCGGGCGGGAACTGATCCCGCTCTCGTCGCATACGACACGATCCGCCAGTTCCCCGAGAGCGGGGACCTCACGATCGAGCGGAACCTCGTCCCCGAGGAGGGCGCGCCGGCCGAGTTCCCGCCTTCGCCGTAGCCCCTTCCGCTCCACTCGATGCCGGGCCGACTCCAACCAGGAACGCGAACTCCTATCGACCCGCGATCGTGGACCTGGCTGGACGATGTGTGAACCGCCTGCCGCTGCTTCAGGCGCTCCAGGGTCAAGCGGCTGCATGACACTGGCCGCTCCTCGGCCCCGACCAAGCAGCAGCGTCAGCGTTCAGGGGAGCGGTCCATCGAGCGGTCAGCTGGGCGGTCACTCGGCCGGTCACGATTCGGTTGTGAGATGTCGCGCCGGGTCCGTCTCACAAGGGACGTCCGCGACGAAGCAGCCGGGGAGCGAGCATCACCAACGTGTACGGGAGCCGAGTAGCCTTCGCCACCGCGCACGAGTGGGCGCGACGGCTCTGGGCGGTCAAGCGGTCGGGGCGTCTGGACGAGAGCTCAAGCGGCTGTGGCGGATCCCGCTCGTCGTGATCGAGGTCGGCTACGTCCCGTTCGATCCGGAGGCCGTGGCGCTGTTCTTCGAACTCGTGTCCTCTCGCTACGACCGGACCTCGATGATCGTGAGCCCGAACAAGACCGTCTCGGGTGGGGCCCACTCGTCGGGAGGAGGCCGCACCGGGCCAGCCGCGGGTGACCCGGTCCAACGAGGCGGTTGGCGGGTGCCGATAGCTTGGCGCGGGAGGGCTCTTCTGCCACGTCGCGCGACGCCGTCCGACCGGTGACCGAGGGCCTTCACCCCGCCCGACATCCTGATGGAGCCGGCCGACACGTACTCGCTAACGCACGCGAAGTCGGCGCTCGAGGACGCCGACTGGATCTCGGGGGACTACCGTACCGAGGGCGTGATCGTCGCGGCCGGGCCGAACGTGCGGGCGTTCGACCAGCCGCCGCTGCTGATCGATCTCGCGCCGACGATCTTGGCGGCGCTCGACGCGCCAAGCCAGGTCGAGCACACCGGCCGCGTGCTGCACGAGCTCGTGGGCTCGGACGCGAAGGTCGGGAGGTCCGAGCCCAAGCCCGGCCGTCCAGATCACCGGCATGCCGACCGGCGAGGAGTCCTCGAGCGTCAGCGACACCGAGGCCGACGAGATGGAGGAGCACCTCCGCGGCCTTGGCTACCTCGAGTAGCCGTCAGGTCACATCTCGCGGTCGGAGGGTATTTCACCGGCCGCCCCCCGTGCTCCCCCAACTCTCGACGAGGGAAGGTTTGATGATCTCGAGCAACCTCATGGCTCGATCTGTATGGAGTCCAGGATGGCCCGCAGCTCCGCTACGTCCTTCCGGGGCGAGTCAGGCGACCAGTTCGCCTCGATCACCAGACGGGTGCCGTCGACGTCGAGGATCCAGAACTCCTCGGTGCGGCCCGGCTCGGCGGCGTAGCCGTAGAACGCGTCCCCTTCTTCGGCTGCGTCGATGGCCGCGACCCAGCTCTTGAGGGTGCCGTCCACGCATCCGGCGAAGCGGCGGTCGTCTCCCTGGCCCTTGACCGGCAGGTCGGGCACGGTCAGTTCCAGGTGCTTCCCGCGGTAGCCGTAGATGGTCACGTCCTTCGGGGGCGACGTCACCCGGAACGGGGCCAGGTCCGCCAGCGCGGCAGCGAGGTCGTTGACGCTCGGTCCGACCGGTGGATCGGCCCACGAATGGTCGCGGCAACCATGCCGCACGAGGTTCGTCACCGTGGTGATGCTCACCATGACGTGATCCCCATCATCCGAGGGCTTGGCCGCGCCGATCCACATCCCCCATCCCTCGAAGGGAACCTCGTACACCACGCGGAGTGGGGTGGAGGGGTCGAGGTCGGGGTCGATGTAGTAGGTCCCAGGCTCGAGCGGTGCGTCGGACTCGAGCAGCTCCATGATGTCCTGGATCGTCGGCGTGGGACTCGGCTCGCTCGGCGCCGGTGGAGCCGACGTTCTCGGGGCGGTCGTCCCTGTATCCGGTGCGCATCCCGCCAGCGCGACAAGGAGAGCCAACCCCAGCTGCAGCCTGTGGCGAATGTTCATCCCGGGGACCTCAGTCCAGGTCGAATGAGAACGAGTCCACGACCGGCATCGCGACATCCAGCCGATCCTCGTCGATCGCGATCAGGACGCTCCCGCCGTCCGGCAGGTCGAGCAGGATCAGCCGCATCGTGGCGAATTCGGGAGATTTGTTCGGATCGCGGAGGTAGAGATCGTCGAACAGCCATATCGCGGGCGTCCCGGGACAGCTCTCGCGCCACGTGTCCGCGAGCGACACGTCGAGCTGGTAGCCCGTGAGCCCGCCGACCTCCACGGGCGACGGACCCTTCGTCGCGATCGCCGGATGGTTGGCCACCCATGTCGCGACCTCGATCGCGGAGGTGCCGACCGTGGCATCGAAGCACCCCTCCTCGTTGGGTCGCGGATCGCGGCGGACGTGCAGGCCCGCGTGACTCAACACGTACGACGCGTCCGACCACCCCGGGGTCCACAGGGTGAACGCGCCGCGCGTGTCCCACGGGTTGTTCCATCCGGCGGGGACGGTGAAGGTGAGGGCGGGCTCGAAGCGCTGCGACGTGTACGTCCCCTCTTCGAGCGGTCCGAGGCACACCCACGGCGGCGGTCCGTCCTGCGAATCCAAACACGGGCCGGTCCACGTGCCGGTCGTCTCGCCGGTGACGGTCTCCGGCGGCTCGGTCGGCTGCCCCTGGTCGCCCGGGATCGTCGTCGGCGCGCTCGAACGGATCAGGCCCACGCCCGCAACGGCGAGGAAGATGGCGCAGGTGATCCCGAGCGCGCCGGCGACCGCCGTCCTGGCCATCCGTCGGTAGCCGCGACGGAGCAACGGCTCCGGATCCACGGGGGTGGCCGGCACCTCGCCGGCGACGCGCGTGAGGAGGTCTCGGACGTCGGTGTCGTTCATGAGGTCACCTCTGGGGTCGTGCGGAGTGTCTCGAGGCCACGGGCGACGAGCGAGCGCACCGTCGCCTGGCGGCAGCCGAGGAGCTCCGCGATCGTCGCGTCCGGGAGGTCTTCGTAGTAACGGAGGACGAGCGCCGAGCGCTGGCGGAGCGGGAGCCGGAGCAGCGCCGAGCGGAGCGTATCGGACGTGGCGACGTCCGGGTCCGTGCTGACGTCCTCGATCCTCCGACCCTCGCGCTCCAGGTACGCGCGCTCGACCGCTCGACGCCGGAAGTGGTTCTTCGACAGGTTCATGATCGTGCGTCGCAGGTACGGCTCGAAGGCATCCGGGTCTCGGAGGAACCGGAGCCGAC
>Ga0209341_10003692_pt1 | contig 14247 bp, 12 predicted proteins | sample RifCSP13_2_FD_184020 | JGI IMG/M metagenome (GOLD analysis project Ga0209341, IMG submission 184020) | Soil microbial communities from Rifle, Colorado - Rifle CSP2_sed 13_2 (SPAdes) (version 2) | ecosystem: Environmental > Terrestrial > Deep subsurface > Rock core/Sediment | place: Rifle...
GGCGCGCATCGCGCGCCAGATGTTCCGGGTGCCGCGGGTAGTCGCCCGCCTGTATGACCCGCGCCGGGCAGAGATCTACCGCCGCCTGGGGTTAATGACCATCTCCTCGACTACCTGGGGCGCAGAGCGCATTCGCGAGTTGCTCCTGCATGCAGAACTCGATCCAGTGTTCTCCTTCGGGCATGGCGAAGTTTGCGTGGTGTCCGTCGAAGCGTCACCACAGCTGGTCGGCAGGATGGTGAAGGACCTCAATGTGCCAGGGGAGATCAGCGTGGCAGCCGTTACCCGCCAAAGCCGGGCATTCATCCCGACCTCCGGCAGCGAGTTTCGGCCAGAGGATTTGATCCATCTGCTGGTGCTCGCCTCAGCCATGGACCGCTTCAAGGCTTTGTTGGGCCTGGGGGAAGGAGACTGAAGATGAACGTCATTATCGTAGGCGGAGGGAAAACCGGCTCACAGTTAGCGGTGCAATTAATTGACGCAGGCCATCACGTGAGGGTGATCGAAGACCGGGCTGCGGTGCTCGAACGGCTTCAGCAAGAGATGCCGGAAGGCGTAGTCATCGCCGGCGATGGCAGTGCGCCAAGCGTCCTGGAAGCCGCCGGGATCAACGCCGCTCAAGTTTTAGCAGCTGTCACCGGCGACGATGAAGCCAACCTGGTGATCACGACTCTGGCCCGCTTTGAGTTCAAGGTTCCCCGCACGATCGCCAGAGTGAATAACCCGAAGAATTCCTGGTTATTCAACGAACAAATGGGTGTGGATGTGGCCCTTAATCAGGCCGACATCCTGGCTAAACTGATCGCCGAGGAGATGTCTCTGGGCGATATGATGACGCTGCTCAAGCTGCGCAAAGGGGAATATTCGATTGTCGAAGAAAAAGTGCACGCACGGGCGGTCGTGGCAGGGAAACCCATCCGTGAGATCGACCTACCGCCGGAATGTGTGTTGGTGGCCATCCTGCGCAAGAATCAACTGATCGTCCCGCGCGGCGATACGGTGCTGCAACCGGTCGATGAAGTCATCGCCCTGGTGCACTCCTCACAACTGGTGAAGCTGGCTTCTCTTTTGGGGCCTCTGGAGTGATCAAAAGACTGCGGATGGCTTGGAATACCGGCGTCATTGGTAATTATTCCGGGCAGACATCCGAAGTATATTCTTAGCGGAGGCGCGCCATTTCTTCTGGATCGAAGACGACCTCCTCTTTTCCGGTCAGCTTCTCCTGCACTTTCAGGACGATCAAGTCGAAATGTCCGGAGTTGGCCACATAATCCAGGTCATCGCTGGGTACGGTCAGCACCGGGCAGAGGTTAAACCCGGCGATCCAGGTTTCGTACAATTCGTTGAGCTGCGCCAGGTACATAGAAGTGATCTGACGCTCGTAGTCCCGCCCGCGGCGTTCGATGCGCGCCATGAGGGTAGGGACCGAAGCCCGTAGGTAGATCACCAGGTCGGGGGGCGGTAGAAACTCGGTCAAGACTTCGTAAAGCTCCCGGTAGGTGCCGTAATCACGAGTGTGGATCAAGCCCTGCCGGTAAAGGTTATGGGCGAAGATCTCCGCGTCTTCGTAAACGCTGCGGTCCTGAATGGCAGAAGTTGGGTGGTCGAGCAATTGGCGGTGGGCGCGCAGCCGGTGGGTGAGGAAGAAGATCTGCGAATGGAATGCCCAGGTGCGCATGTCGGCATAGAAATCTACGAGGTAAGGATTTTCGGCCACTGGCTCATAGAATGGTTGCCATCCCAGGCGGTGGCACAACAGCGCCACCAGGGTGGATTTACCAACGCCAATGTTTCCTGCCACGGCAACGAATTTCTTCATAGGTGCTCCTGATCAGGCACTAAATAAGCTGCCGCGCGTCCCTGCTCGTCGTCCATCACCAGGTTCAAGTGGTGGCCTGGGCGGAAGGCGCTGACTTTGATCAAACGTAGGCAATCGAACAGGGGTCGTCCCATGGGGATGAAATCAGCCAGCTGGTTGGGTGTGTCGTAAAAGAAGTTGCGATTGAAGACTACATCAGCATCTTCCAGGTAAATAGCGAGTGGGTAGATGTTCGCCTCTACCAGGTCCTGGAAGAAGTGGGTGCCGAAGGAAGGTTCCGGGAATAGGCCGATCCCCTCTCCGGTCAGCTCCACCAGAGCACGCGTGTTATAAATATCCGAGTACCCGATGAACACGCCCAGGTCAGGATTGTGCGTGCCCCAGCGGCCCGGACCGATGCAGATGAAGGTTTGACCGGCAAGGGCTGCGTTCAGGCGGCTGATGGTGCGGCCCACCTCTGCTCGCGCCGCTTCCGTTGGCAGCGCAAAATAGCCCTCCGGAGACACAAAAACGACATATTGAATCCCCTCCACCCTTCCTTTAGGGACCATGCGGTGGGTGGAGAAAATGATGTCTTCGGTGCGCAGGTTTTCCGGCAGGTAAGCCTGTCTGTCTTTTAGATGGCTCTGTGGGCGGCACTGCAGCAGAATGATTTCTACAGCGGGTTGCAAGGCTTCAGGATCGCTGACGCGCACGGTGAATTCGGTGTCGACGGGGCTATGATAATGTGTCTCCAGGATGTTCAGCACTTTGCGCATCCGTTCTGCCAGCGGGGTTCTGCGCAGCAGCTCCTCAAAAGTCAACACTAACTGGTCGGTCTTTGCATCCGTAGAAAGGCTGCGGATTGGCACCAGGTAACCGCCTTGATCTGCCTGTACCAAATAGCGCAGTACTGGGTAGTGGAGGTCGAGGACCTGGCTGATAGGTAAGGTCTTGAAGGCGTTTTCTTCCAGGTCAATCACATCGACAAAGTGCTGGGAATAACGGCGAATGGCCTTCGGCGAAGCTTCAGGATGCAACAACGGGTGGCTAAGGGCAACCAGCCGGGGATAATCGTTACCCACGCGATCGACAGCGCGCGTCCCTAATCCCCACACCAGGCGCACAAAACCATCCTCCCGCCGGATGTGCGGAGACCAGCGGTAGAGGTTGCGACTGAAAGCCACCCCAGCCGCGTGGGGCAGGTAATAACGGCCTATACGTTCACCTTGTACCACCTGGATCAAAATGGCCATGCGTTCGTCATAGTCTTGCAAGCCCTTGCTGCGGCGGTAGAGTAACGCGTCTGGGTTGACAACGCTGGCATAGACGTGGGCAATGGCTTTAGTTAAAGCCGCGAGGTTTTCTTCAGAGGTGCCCTGATTGGGACAAAAGACGCTGTCGTATTTTCCAGCGAAAGAGGTACCGAAGTTGTCTTCTAGCAAGCTGGAGGAGCGGACGATCAAGGGCTGGTTGTTCGCGCTCTCCAGGAGATTTTGTAATTGTTCTAAGATATCTGCGGGGAATTTGCCTTCGAGATATTCTTGCTGGATTTGTGGGTACTCAGCGCGGATTTGTTCCTCGGATTTGTATTTTTGGTCGTTCCAACAGATCAGGTTGTTGACCGCCATGTAGGTGTACATCAGGTCCGAACCGAGGTAGTAAGACTCCGGGATGCGCAGGTAGGAACCGATCTCGTCGCCGGCGACTTCCGTAAGGATGCGCAAGGCCAGTAGCATGCCCGCTGCTTTCCCACCGATCTTGCCCTGGCCGATCTTGCGCCGGTTGATCTCTATCAGATCGGTGACCGTAAACCACTCTTTGGCAATGTTAATATAGGCCAGCTGGTCGCTGATCATCCGCCGGATCAAGACGACTTTTATCTCACGTAATCGCGCTGCGGCGCGCTCGCGTTGTTCCGGGATTAAAGCCTCAAGGGCCAGGGCCTGCTCGAAAAGCATATTCTGTGGGGCTAGTTCTGGATTGAAATAAATCAGCAAATCTTCAGCCCTGGCGCCGCGCTCTGCCAGGACATCCAGCACGATTTGTTCAAACAGCTCATAAGGGAGGTTATAGGCGAAATAGAAGTCGGTCAGGTGGCTGCGGATGCGCGCCAGGCGGGATTCCCAGACTTCGACGGGTTCTTCCGTGAAAGGATCGTGCAGCATTTCGCGCGCCTGGGATTGGATGGCTTTCTCGTGGACTTCGGCCTCGAACTGCTGGGGGCTGATCACCCCGCGGTCAAACAGCTCGCGGCGCATCCGGGCGCGGATCCTGACCCTCAGGATGGGATACTGGGCCAGGGCGATATAAATGCTGAGCACACGATCGGTAGAAGCCGTTGGGAAGGTCATTGCTTCGTTCACCGTCCACCCAATAGGGTCTAGCAAGTTGGCACGTTAAACTTACTAACGTGCCAACCACGAGATTAGATCAGAAGAGACAAGAAAGTCAATTGCCGAGGTGCATGGGCATGATCACATGCAGGAAACTGTCCTCGCCAACCGGACGGATGACTCCCGGGGCGGTGTCCAGGGTGGTTTCCAGGGCGACGTTGGGGGTTTTGATCACATCCAGCACTTCGCGCAGGAAGCGCACATTGAAGGCGATCAGCAGGGGCGGGCCTTCGATGGAGGCATCTATCTCGGTTTGGTTGAACCCGGTTTCTTCGGATTGGCCCGAAATCATGATGGTCCCGGGTTTTAGATCACCGCCGGGGGTGATATTGATGCGGGCAATATGAGAACCCTCGCGGGCAAAGATCTCGGCCTGCTTGCAGGCTTTCAGAAAGGCTGAGGTGGAGAGCACGCTGCGCGTCTGGTATCCACGGGGAATGATCTGTTCGTAATCGGGGAAGGAGCCTTCGATGAGTTGCGAGACCAGTTCCACATCCTTCATATGGAAGATGACCTGACCGCGCCCGGGAGGCAACACCATCGTGATGGCTTGATCGCCATCGCCGGCGATGCGGGCGAGTTCGGTAAGGGCGCGGGCGGGGATGGTTGAGCTTACCGGGCGAGCCACCCCCGAAGATAGCGCGGCTTTACGCACAGACAAACGAAAACCATCGGCGGCTGCCAGGGTGATCTTTTCCCCATTGACAGTGACCAGCACCCCGGTCAGGACGGGGCGGGCTTCGTCGGTAGAAGCGGCGAATGCCACTTGCTGGATCATTTCCTTGAAGTCGGCAACGTTGATCTGGATGCCGTCCGCCAGGTCTGGCACCGGCATCGGTGGAAATTCCTGCGAATCGATGCATTTCAAATCTGTGTTGGAAGAACCACAGCGCATGTTGAGCGTTTGGGTCCGTACGGTCAAGGACATGTCCACTTGCTTGTCGGCCAGAGTGCTGACCAGCTCGGTGAAGGTGCGCGCCGGCACTGTGGTTGAGCCTTCCTCCTGGATTTTCGCTCCAATCCAGCAGGTGATGCCCAGTTCCAGATTGGTTGCCGAGAGGCGCAACCGGCCCTCATCCGTCGCAACCAATACATTTGCCAGCACGGGAAGCGTGCTGCGGGGCGAAACTGCCCGGGAGACGATGTTCAAGCCGTGGGCTAAGTTCTCTTGCAGGACAGATATCTTCATAGCAACCGACCTCGCTTCGGTGGAGTTGCCAAGAGTATACATCGAGTGGCCTAAATTTACCAGTGGAAGAGGCTGGAAGCGACGAAGGGCCTAATACTGGCGACACCCCATAAAAGGTCGTGTTTATACGAAGCTAGCCGAAATGATTATTGAACACTAATAAATTGTTGAACAGTAGTTGACAATTTTCGCACACCCGTCTAAACTTGGGTAAAGATAACTCGCTTGAGCTGTCGTCTCAAGTTGAACCTGGCAGGAGCGGAGATTGTCATAACTCGAAGTTGGTCAGACCGATCAAGGTTTTGGTGATAGAAGAAGGCAAGCCCGAATCCACCCCCTGGTATCAGGTGGTCTCGGTTAGCGTAAACGCCGGGCAATTTGAAGCAACCCGCGCGAGCAGTCTAAGCAATGCGCTGGCTGCTCTGGAGCGAGAGCCATTCGATGTGATCTTGCTGGATCTCGTCTTGCCGGATAGCCTGGGAACCAATACTTTTTCACAGGTCTATGCCCGCGTGCCCGAGACACCGATCGTGGTTACTTCCCAACTGGATGACAAGGACCAGGCAGTTAAGGTTTTGCAAGAAGGGGCGCAGGATTACCTGGTTAAGGGGGAAATGGATGCCATTCACTTGCGACGGGCTTTGCTCTACGCCATCGAACGCCATCGGACGAAGGTCATGTTGCACCACCTGTCCTTCAACGACGATCTGACCGGCTTGCTCAACCGCCGCGGCTTTTTGTCGCTGGCACAGCAGCAATTAAAAATCGCCCAGCGCGAAAACTGGGAACTACCCCTGTTTTTCGCTGACCTCGATGGTCTAAAGAATATTAATGACAACTTCGGCCATCCAGAAGGCGATCGCGCCTTGCAGGCAATCGCTACCATTCTCAAAGAGACTTTCCGAACTTCTGATCTGCTCGCTCGTTTGGGGGGAGATGAATTCATTATGCTGGCAATCAACGCCCCGGCAGCTGGCATCCAGACGATATTAGCCCGTCTGCAACGCAACCTCGACCGCTATAATGCGCAGAACCGTTACTACCAATTGTCTTTGAGCATTGGAGTAGCACAATTCGATCCGCGGCATGAAACGACTTTAGAAGAACTGATCATCGAAGCGGACAAGTCCCTCTACGACCACAAACGCCGTAAGCGGATGGCCTGAGATTGGCAGTTAAAAAGACCGCCCTGCCTGGTTGGGGGGGGCAACCAGGCAGGGCGACTTCGATTATTATTACACAATTCGCCTAAAAAAGCAAGGGTTTTAAATCACTTACCAGAGAGTTAGTTAGGGTGAATAAAACCCCGGATTTCCTTGCCTCACACAATGCGCTCAACTGGGTGTGGGGATCGTGAATAATGGCGGCGGGGAATTTATTGGCGTCGACGTCAGTGGTAAGGGCGTATCGGTCGGCGCCGGCGTCGGTGGCGTCATATCAGTCGGCGTCGGCTCTGGTGTATCGGTTGGCGTCGGCTCTGGTGTATCGGTTGGCGTCGGCTCTGGTGTATCGGTTGGCGTCGGCTCTGGTGTATCGGTTGGCGTCGGCTCTGGTGTATCGGTCGGCGTCGGCTCTGGTGTATCGGTCGGCGTCGGCTCTGGTGTATCGGTTGGCGTCGGCTCTGGTGTATCGGTTGGCGTCGGCTCTGGTGTATCGGTCTCCGTCGGTGGTGGCGGTGGCGGTTCCTCGGTATCTGTTGGCGTCAGCGACGGAGGATTTGGAGTAGGCGTCGCGCTAGGCTCCGGCGTCCTCGATGGTATCGATGTAGGCTCTTCCTCAGGCTCAGTCGGGAGTGGCCTCTCGGTGGGAGCCAGCGTCGGCGTGGGTCTAGGGGTATCGCTGGGAACAGGCGAGGGGACCGGTGTTGAGGTTGGGCGGAAAGGCGTGGGAGATGGAGGAATGAGAACTGAGAACTCCTCAGCCATAGACTCGGCCATCTCTGCGGCCACAAGCACCTGTGAAATTGCTGAGAAGATCGAATCTGGCGCGTTGATGCTCAAGGCAGCCAGGATTAGCTTGTGTTGAGCTAGGATAGTTTCCAGTTCCAAGGCTAATTGGCGCGCCTGGACCGCATCTTGCTCGGAGACTGCTCCGATTAGCTCTATCGTTTTGTTGATATGATCTTGGTAATCATGAACTGTGCTGGCAACATCTTCGTAGCGGCCCTCGACCATGAGTGTCCTGATTTCCTCAAATCGTTCTTTAGCATACAGGAGTTGCAGCTCGGCATCACTGGCTTGATCGAGAGAGGTGGTTAATGCCAGTTGTTCAAGGGTGCGCTTGACGGCGTACAGATTGTCTCCGGGCAAAGATTTCTGGGATGCGGAAACGATCGTCCCGCTGACAAAAAGAGTCAGCAAGAGAATAAAAACGAACGCAACTGGAGCGAGTTTTTGTGCGGACCAGAATTGCTGTAAATGTTCCCGCCAGGTCAAGGGCACCTGCCGTTGTTCTTGTTGTAATTGGGTCACCAGGCGGCGGCGGGAGGCGGCCACAAACCCTGGGCGCGGCTCGAGCGCCTGGCGATGAGCAGAAAGCCAAAGTATGGTCTCAAGCTGCGGCTTTAGTTCTGCTGCCAGATCAGGATAGCGGGTCACAACCGAGTCGACCGTCTCTTGGCCACCCCGAATCAAATCGAGGCAGGATTGCAGTGCCTCATCTAATTCTTTGGTCATGTTTTTCATCCAGTGACTTCCGGATTGCTGCCAGGGCCCGATGTTGCAAAACCCGCACCGCTCCCGTTGAACGTTTCATCACCCGAGCAGTCTCTTGCGGTGACATATCATTCAGAAAACGTAAGACAAGCACCTCTTGGTAATCATCTCTAAGTTGATCCAGTGCCCCGCGTAGCTCATGATGGTTCAGGTTTGTCGTTATAATTTCACCCGGTTCAGGATTCGTGTCGCTCACCTGGATGTCTTCTAACGATACCTGCTGGGGTGAGCGGCCGTTGCGTCGATAATGATCGATCAACACGTTGCGAGCGACGGTCAATAGGAAGGCGAGAAAAGGTATGCCCCGCTCATCATAAGTGGATAAAGAATGCCAGGCCCGCATGAAAACTTCTTCTGCGAAGTCTTCTGCGTCCATGCGATTATCCAGGCGGGCGTAGAGAAAGCGATAGACCGCGTTGACATGTCGCTCGTACAGCTCACCAAACGCTTCCGCTTCACCGTCCTTGGCTAGATTTAGTAGATGATTATCATCAAGATCATGCCAATTCAGCATGAATCCTACCTCTATTAACGTGAAAACGCGGCTTTTGTTACTATTTTCCCTACCAACTCAGCATTGTAACACAAAAATATTACTACGGTACCATTGGATCGGCAAGCAAGTCATTAAGCAGATATCGGGTTTTTACAAGCTCTTACCCGTAAAAACCCGCCTCGCCTCACCAGCCAGGGGGGGTTACAACCGGCCGCGCAGCTCCATGGCTTTAACCACCTTATTGATGGCGACCATGTAAGCCGCGTCGCGCATGTACACCTTCTCGCTTTCCGCCATTTCCACCACGCTGTTGAAAGCATAGGTGATGTTGGTGTCCAGGCGGGAAAGCACTTCGTCACGCGTCCAGTAATAGTTCATGTCATTCTGCACGCTTTCGAAATAAGAAACTGTGACTCCTCCTGCATTGCACAGGAAGTCTGGGATGACGAACACGCCATTGCGTTTAAATACTTCGTCGGCCTCCGGGGTAGTCGGGCCGTTAGCGCCCTCGGCCACCAGGCGGACACGGGTGCTGACGCGCTTGATAGTCTCGGCGTTAATTTGGCCCTCCAGAGCACCCGGGATCAGTACGTCGACGTCTTTAGAGATCCAGGCATCGCTATCCTCAATGACATATCCGGCTTCGCGCGCCTTGTCTTTGTCGATCGTGCCATAAGTATCCGTGATGGATTGGAGGAAGTGGGGATCGATACCTTTGGGATGGCTGACAGTGTAAGCCATGCGGTCTTCGCGATCCCAATAAGATACACACACTACCTTTCCGCCCAGGATGTCTTTGAACCCGATAGCGGCATATTGGGAAACATTGCCAAAGCCCTGGATAGCGGCGACGGATTTAGCGGGGTCCATTTTAAGGTGTTTCATGGCCTCCCGCACCGTGTAGGTAAGGCCAAAGCCAGTCGCCTCGGTCCGCCCGAGGGAGCCACCTCCGCCGACTGGTTTGCCGGTGATCACACCGGGGGTGTATTGGCCAACCAGCTTTGAGTACTCGTCCATCATCCAGCCCATCATGCGTGGGTTGGTGCCTACATCCGGCGCAGGGACATCTTGCCGGGGCCCAATATTCCGCCAGATTTGTCCAATCCAGCCCCGTACCAATTTCTCTTGTTCATGGATGGAAAGAGAAGCTGGATCGACTGCAACGCCGCCTTTCCCACCCCCTAACGGGATGTCGGCTACGGCTGCCTTCCAGGTCATCCACATCGCCAGGGCGCGGACTGTGTCTAGCGTCTCAGAAGGGTGAAAGCGGATGCCGCCTTTGCACGGGCCGCGAGCATCGTTGTGTTGAACGCGGTAGCCAAAGAAAACCCGCATCGTACCATCGTCCATGTGGATTGGGATCATGAATTTGAACTCACGTGTCGGCCAGCGCAACATCTCGGCCACTTGTGGGTCGAGGTTAAGCAGCTTGGCCACATGGTCAAACTGGCTCTGTGCCATTGTGAAAGCGTTAATTGGATCTGCCATTTAGGTCTTCTCCTGATTGAGATGGACGGTTTGGATTTTGATTGAAAACGGGCACCCCGGTATGGTGCCCGCTAATTACTCTGCTGGTGCAAGGATTAAGCAATCGACGAAGCTCAAAATGTGCCCTTCCTTGATCTGCTTGAACGCAGCTTAACCTTAGCAGACGTCAGACATCCCGTCAAGTGATGAAAAGCACATTTTGGTCTGTGACTGGTACAGATTGGGTGAGCCACTACTCACCCATTGTAAGGTTTGCCCCGCGCCTGTTTAGCGTTTCCAGCTGGCGCTCCAGTTCCTGCTGAACTACCTGGGGATTGGCATGACCCTTGGCAGCGCGCATTACCTGCCCGAACAACCAGCGGGCAATGTTCTGCTTCCCGTCCAGGTATTCGTTAACCGGCTGAGGGTTTTCGGCCAGAACTTTCTCTACCAGGCGGGCAATGAAGCTGGCGTCGGAGATCTGCTGCAGGCCGCGCGCGGCGATGATTTCTGCAGCGGATTTGCCGGTAGTAAAAATTTCTGCCAGCACGCTCTTGGCGATGTTCTGGTTGATCTCGCCGCGCGCAACCATTCGAACCAATTCGGCTAAGGAGCGGGGTGTGACGCGCGTCACATCGATCGTCGCTCCGACCTGATTGAGCAATCCGAACAGCTCTCCGCTAATCCAGTTTGCCAGCATTTTGGGGCTTACCCCTGGCTCATCCTGTGTGGAAAGGGATGCCACGGCCTGCTCGAAATAATCCGCGACTGCCTTTTCTGCGACCAAAACCCCCGTGTCATAGGCGTTCAGGCTATACTGCTTGCGGAAGCGGTGGAACTTCGCCGTCGGCAATTCTGGCAAGGAAGTCCTGATGCGCTCGATCCATGCTGGTTCAATCTCCAGGGGTGGCAGGTCGGGTTCCGGGAAGTAACGGTAATCGTCTTCCTGCTCTTTTACGCGTTGGGTCACCGTGATCCCTCGCAACTCATCCCACCCGACGGTTTCCTGCCTTACTTTTTTCCCCTGCCTGAGCAGCTCACTCTGGCGTTGGATTTCATATGCGACGCCGCGTTGCAGGGCGCGAAAGCTGTTCAGGTTTTTGATCTCGACGCGCGTCCCGAGCTGGGGAGTGCCCACCGGGCGTAAGGAGACATTCGGTTCGATACGCAACACACCCTTCTGCAAGTCGCCGGAATTCACCCCCAGGTAGCGCAAGATAGAGCGCAAGCTGGTGGCGTAAGCGCGTACTTCTTCAGCTGAATGCAGATCGGGCTCGGAGACAATTTCAAGCAAGGGGATGCCAGCGCGGTTCAGATCGACCAGCGAATAATTCTCGCCACCCTGTTGGCCAGCTGCTTGGATGCCTGCCAAGTCACCTCCCGCGACGATATGAGTCAGCTTGCCAGTGTCTTCTTCCAGGTGCACGCGCCGGATGCGGACCACGCTTTCACCTTTCGTGGTCAGGATGGTCAGTCGCCCATTGCGAGCCAAAGGTTGTTCGTATTGAGAGATCTGGTAGCCTTTCGGCAGATCTGGGTAGAAGTAGTTTTTGCGGGCGAAGATGCTGGTATGGGCGATTTCGCATTCCAACGCCAGGGCAACGCGCAGGGCATACTCCACGGCGCGTTCGTTGACCACCGGTAATACGCCAGGCATCCCAGAGCATACCGGACAGACTGCGACATTCGGCTCCGCCAGGGTGGGATCAACCACCGGGCAGGCGCAAAACATTTTCGACTTTGTTTCCAGTTCAGCGTGAACTTCCAGACCGATAACGGGCTCAAATTCCATCGTAACTTTCAATCGCAGCTATGTTCAGAAGATGCCATTGGTCAGAGTCCAGGTCGTAAGTGAGTTCAAAGATACGATCGTCAATTGTGCGCACGCGAAAACATTTGCCGGTGGGGGTCAGCCAGCTTTGGAGGATCACGGCGACTTCCAGGCGTTCGCCTTGCCAGCGTAACGTAGTTGGGCGATCGGCGTAAGCAAAGCCAGAGTGGCATTCCACCAGGTCGGCCATGACTACAGGATCACTACCGTGTGATCCCCGGCGTTGATGACGGCAGAACGCCGCTGGATCAGCGCCTGGCGACCGATTACTGAGCCTTCCAGGATTACTTCGGTTACCTGGGCTTCGTCTTCAAGAATTGAATTGCGCACGATGCTATTCAGAACGTTGGCTCCGGCGCCGATAGAGACGTGCGGGCCAAGAATTGAATTTTCGATCTCAGCTGTGGGGTGAACGAAGACTGGGGGGATCACTACGATGTTTTTGCGCTTGGTAGCCTCAGCGCTGTTATCGCGACCATTTTCTAACAGATAGCGATTGGTCTCCAACAGCGTCTCTGGAGTGCCGGCGTCCAGCCACACATCGACCTTTTCAGTGCGCATTTTCAGGCCGCGCTCGAGCATGATGTTGATGGCATCCGCCAGGAAATATTCCCCTTTCAGTTGCAGGCCCCGGCGCATTTGCTCTTCGATGGCGGCGATCAAGTCTTCAGAACTGTGAAAATAGTAGAAACCGACCACTGCCAGGTTGTTATTCATATCCTGGGGTTTTTCGATGATCTGGGTGACCCAACCATCTTGGCCGGTTACCGCCACGCCAAATCGGCGTGGATCGGGCACTGGCTTGACCCAGGCCACCCCTTCCGCCGTCTCAGTTGCCAGGATGGAGAGGTCGATTTCGAGCAGGGTGTCGGCGAAGATGACCATCATCGGGCCTTTAAGGTACTTGCGGGCCAGGTAAATGGCGTGAGATTGGCCGCGCGGGTCCTCCTGCAACACAAAGTGAGATTTTATCTGAGGAAAGCAGGAGAGCAAGTGTTCCTGGATCTGCTCAGCGAGATAACCAACAATGCTGACCAGTTCTATGTTTTCGGGGTCTGGTAATGTCGCCAGGGTGTCCAGCACATGGTCAAGCACGGGCTTGCCCGCCACGGTGACCAATTGCTTCGGCCTGCTCCAGGTATGTGGGCGCAGGCGGGTGCCTAACCCTGCCATTGGGATAACGATTTTCAGCGTGTTTTCCATGAATGATCTGCATCCCCTAAAATCTTGATATAACCGCCACGGCGTCTAACAACGGAGTGCAATCATAATTATACCCTTTATGATCCACCCAGGGTGCGGTGATGCCGCTTGTTGCGCTTGCCTGGATACTGTCATGATCCGAATGTACCTTTTTAGGGGTAAAATACACCAGGCCACTAGCAAATCGCTGGGAACTTTCGGTTGACCGGCGGCGTCTGATAGGCGTGATCCAAATCCCTAAAGGACTAAGGAAGGAACCTATGCTCAAGAAACAATTGATCGTTGGGGGGTTGATGGCGATGGCGATCGGATTAAGTGCGTGCGGCATTCAAAGTGCTGCCCCGGCTACGGCACCTCCTCCTCGCACCTTAAATGTCACTGGTAGTGGAAAAACGTTCATCGTCCCGGATATCGCCAACATATCGATCGGTGTGCATACCGAAGGCAAAGATGCTGCCGAAGCGGTGGCGAGCAACAACGCCCAGACCCAAAAGGTGGCGCAGGCCCTTCAGGGGATGGGCGTGGACGGGAAAGATATCCAGACCTCCAACTTCAGCATTTTTCCACAGCAGCAATTCGATGAAACAGGCAAGGTGATTGGTACCATCTATGTGGTAGATAACACGGTATACGTAACTGTGCGCCAGCTGGATAAACTAGGCGAATTATTAAGTGCTGTGGTGGATTCGGGTGCCAATTCGATCCATAGCATCCAGTTCAATGTCGAAGATAAACAGGCTGCGATATCCGCAGCTCGCAAAGCTGCGGTAGAAAATGCGCAGGCTCAGGCCGAGGAGCTGGCTCAAGCCGCCGGGGTGACCCTGGGAGAGGTTCAATCGATCAACTCGTATAGCGGTTTCCCGGTGCCTGTGTTTGAAGGCAAGGGCGGAGGCGGTGGGGCACCAGCGGCTGAGGTTCCGGTTTCTCCTGGGCAGCTCACCCTGACGGTTGAGGTGAACATCGTCTACGAAATCAAATAGTTCACCGGTGAGTGCGACCACCCTTTTCTATCCCTCACATCGTTTCGGGCTGATCTTTCACGCCATTGCCATCGTGGCCCTGGTCGTGGGAGGTGCCTGGAGCCTCTGGCAGGCGACCCAAGCGGAGGTCGGCCCGACTTTCTTGCTGTATCTTCTGCCTACTTTGCTGGCCC
>Ga0209341_10003695_pt1 | contig 14242 bp, 21 predicted proteins | sample RifCSP13_2_FD_184020 | JGI IMG/M metagenome (GOLD analysis project Ga0209341, IMG submission 184020) | Soil microbial communities from Rifle, Colorado - Rifle CSP2_sed 13_2 (SPAdes) (version 2) | ecosystem: Environmental > Terrestrial > Deep subsurface > Rock core/Sediment | place: Rifle...
CTTGCCTCGACGTACACCGGGGCAATCGACACCAAACTCCGCTACAACTCGATCATCGGCGAGACGATCAACTACCTCGTGAAGGCGCACCTACACGAGTCTCAGCAGGCCGAGCACGAGATCGGTGGCGCCATCATCCAGGGCGGCTGTTTCGTCGGCCCCTCTCTCTTGAGCATCTCGGGTTCTCGCCCACAGGCGAACTTGCCCAGTCAAGAGCTGTTCTTCATGCATCCCAAGCATGGGAAAGTCCATCACGAAGTCTTACACCTTGCCACAGTCAAGGAGATGCGCCAGTTCCACGAATGGGTCGGGCGCCGATGAAATCCCAGTTCAAGTCCGGCGCCACTGTCTCGAAGTCCTGTCCCCGGTGCGGCGGCGACATGATCTTCGATGTCGATCGCTGGAACGGCCACCGCTGGGAGGAGTTCACCTGTATTCAGTGTGGACACACGATGAGCCCCGAAGACATGATTTCGGTCGTCCAGCGGCGCCAGAAGGGACGCCTTCCTGTAGCTAGGTGAGCATGGCAAGAAAGAAGGACACGGAGCGCACTGAACCTGAACACGTCGTACGCGACGGGGTTCGGATAATCGAGTGCAACCGCTGTCCCGCCCTTTGCGGCAGCCGGATGCAGATCGTGAACGGCACCGGGCCGAAGACGGCGAAGATCGTTGTTGTTGGGCAGGCTCCTGGACGTGAGGAAAACCAACGGGGCATTCCCTTCATCGGGCCGGCGGGTACCACGCTCCATAACTGGTTGCACGCCGCCGGCTTCAACATCGACCGGGACGTGTACTTTTGCGTTGGGGCGGAGACGCCCATTCTAGGTGCCGACCTTCAATGGCGTCACGCCGCCGACATGCGCCCCGGTGATGCCCTTATTGGATTTGACGAGGAGCCGGTCGCATTTCGTCATCGACGAAGGCTGCGGCCCGCCGAGGTCACCCACAATGCTGTAAAGCGCGCTCCCGTCTATCGCCTGACGTTCGATGACGGAAGCTCCGTGGTTTCGACGCCCAATCACAGATGGCTGGTTCCTATCCGCCGTGGACATCTTGAGTGGCGCAGCGTCGAGGAACTACTTCGATATTTGCACGATTCACGCAGGACACTTCCTGTTCAATTGTGCCGGGTCGTTCCTCGCGCTGGCGCCCGCCGGGATTATGATGCTGGATTCCTGTCGGCTGCCTTTGACGGCGAAGGGTCGCTGGGGCCATCAGCAGGGAGTTTGTACTTCGGTCAGAGAGACAATCCCATGCTCGCTCGCGTCGATTCATTGCTTCGCGAATCGGGCTATATCGTGGATCGCTACGACCGGCGACACGATGGACTTGTCTATTTGCGTCTCGGCGGTACGGAGCAAACCGTCCGGTTTCTTTCAGAGATGCGTCCACCGCGGCTTCTCGACAACTTCGGGACTGCATTGGCGAATGTTGGTCTCGGCGTCGTTTCTATGGAGATTAGGACAGTCGAATCTATCGAGGCAGACGAAGACTGGATCGCGGAACTATCGAGCAGCACCGGCACCTACATCGCCGACGGGTTTTTAGCCCACAACACCAACGCGGTGCGCTGTCTTCCCCCTTTGGACGAGGAGGGAAAGGAACGGGAGCCCAAACCCGATGAGATCCGCAACTGCCGCGAGTTCCTCATTGATGAGCTGAACTCCCTTCCCGATGCACAGGTCATCATCCCCGCGGGCGGGGTCGCGCTGCGTGCGCTCTACGACCCCAAGGCCAAGATTACCGACCTTCGGGGCGCCATCTGCTGGAGCGAGGATCTACAGCGCAAGATGGTGCCCATTTTACATCCAGCCTCGGCGTTCCATCAGTGGAGCAACGAGAAGTACGGCATCGCCGACCTTCAGAAGGCTCGCCGCTGGATGGGCAAACCCGGCAAGCCCGATCGAAAGACCAACTACCAAGTCCATCTCGACATCGACTCCGTGGAAGCCTTGGCGGCTCGGATCGAGGTTGAGGCCGCGATGTTGGCCTTCGACCTAGAAACTACATCTCTTGATTGGCAGACCGGACAGATTCTTTGCGCGGGCTTCTCCTGGAAAGTAGGAGAGGCCCACGTCATCCCCGTCCGCGGCAAGTGGGCGCGCCGCTGGTGGCGCCGGCCGGGAGAATGGAATCGGTTGTTGGCTGCCCTCACGCGTATTTTCGCCGCCCCGATGCCCAAGATTGCTCAGAACGGCCGCTTCGACGTGCTCTACACGCGGCACGACCTCGGGATCGAGGTCAACAACTTTGCGTTCGACACGATGTTGGCCTACCACCTACACCACGAGGAGCGCGGTCATTCGCTCGACACTCTCGCAAACCTCTTCACTGATCTCGGGGATTACAGCAAAGACATCCGGCCCTACAAAGAGAACATGCGGGCCGCACCGTTGCGGATGCTCTGGAAGTACCAGGCGGGGGATGCCGACGCCACCCTTCGCGTCGCACTTATTCTCGACGAGATGTTCGACAAGGAAGATCCCCGCCTGCGGTGGCTCTTCGAGAACATCACAATGCCGCTTTCCGAAGCGTGCATGGCGATGGAAGAACGTGGTGTTCTTATCGATCGGGAGCTGGCCGATCGTATTGTCCAGACCTACGACGAGCTGGTCGCTGAGGAGAAGAAAAAGCTCCACGAGATCCCCGGTGTCCCGGAGAACTTCAACCATCGCAGCGCCCCGCAGATGCGCCGCCTTCTCTTCGAGACATTCGGGCTCAAGCCTTCGAGCATTGTCACGGAGAAGGCGAAGGAACCAAGTGTCAAGATCGAGGCCCTAGAAGAAATCGGTGAGTATGCGCACCCGTCGATTCCGATCCTGATTCGTATTGTCCGGCTGGAACAGATCCAGAAGATGTTCCTGACTGGCGCCGTACCCGAGAAGCGCGAGGATTCCGAGAAGGGACTTCTGAACAAGGTCTCGAAGGTTGATGGCCGTCTTCACATCTCATTCCGGGTGGACGGAACAGAGACCGGACGGATCTCCAGCTCCCCAAACGGCCAAAACATTCCCGGCGAGGGCAAGTCTGCAAAGGAGACGGCTCCGATTCGCCATCTGTTTGTGGCCCCACCCGGCCACCAGATGCTCTCCGCAGACTTCTCGCAGATCGAGCTGCGCGCTCTCGCCTACATCTCGGGCGACGAGAAGATGATCTCGCTCTTCGAGTCGGGCGCCGACATTCACAACGCCGTTGCTCGACTCATGTTCGGCATCCCGAAGAAGGAACCCGTCTCGAAGGAACAGCGACGACGCGCCAAGACGATCAACTTTGGCATCATCTATGGCCTCACCGAGAAGTCGCTCGCGACGCGCCTCGGAGTTACTGAAGAAGAGGCCCGCGACTTCTACGCGATGTATCTGCGCCTGTTCGGCAAGTTGGCCGAATACCTTGCTCGCCAACGTCGCCGAGTACGGACGCTGGGCATGGTCGAGAACGCCTTCGGCCGGAAGCGCCGCTTCTGGGGTGTTCAGACCATGAAGCACCACAAGCGCTACAAGCAGACGATGGGCCATGTCTACCGCGAGTCGTACAACTCGCCGATTCAAGGCACGGCCGCAGATATCCACTCATGGGCGACCATCAGTCTTCATCGCGACCCATTCCTCAAGGAACGTAACGTCTACATCGTCAACTCCGTCCATGACTCGCTGATGATGGAGGTACCGAACGAGCACGTGGTCGATGTGGCGCAGTACGTCCAGGAACGGATGCGCACCGCTTCCGCGGAATTGACCGAAATGCTGACAGGACACGCTTGGCTTTTGCCGGCCGACGTGGACTGGGGGCCGCGCTGGGAAGAGACGACGCACCACCTCAACAAGGGCGGCGTCCCGCACGAAGGACACAAGGATCACTGCCAGCCCTGCGAGCAGGAGGCTATGGACTTGGAGCTGGCGGCAGCGTAGGAGGGAAGACATGGCAGTTGATATCACCAAGATCGTGGAGTTTCGTCGAGACGGCGCCGGCATTCAGAAGTTCCTCATGGACATGCGCTCGGGCTTCGTTCAGCGATGGCACGCTCGTCAAACCGTGCGGCAGGAATCGCTGGCCGCTCATCATCACCAGACCAGCCGTAACGCCCGGCTTGTTGCAGACGCCCTGCGCTACTTCGGCATCGCCGAGCCGGATGTGTTCAAGATCGTTTCGCTCGCGGACTTCCATGACGAGGCCGAGAAGGTGACGGGCGACGTGTCCGGCGAGGCAAAGCGCCGGTTCCCTGAGCTGCGGGCTGCTTCCAAGGGGGCGGAGATGGTCGTCATCGACCAGATCCTCTTCTCGGAGTTGCCGGAACCCATCGCGGAGCAATATCGCGCCTGGGCGCGCCTGATGGCGCAGGAGCCAGGAACGCTCGAACAACAGGTCGTTAAGTATGCGGACAAACTCGCCGCGTATCAGTTCGCGCTGACAGAAATCCGCATCGGCAACACCCTGATGGCCGATGTCGTGGAGGAGGTCGCACAGGAACTACGCGAGCTGGACTGGCCGTGGTTGATCGAACTGCGGAAGGTAGGTGCCGCATGGTGAAACCCCAGAAGATCAAGGTCTACCTCGCAGGCGGCTTCGACAGCTCGTGGCGGGAACGTCTCAAGGCCGAGCTGCCGATCGTCGGTATCGATCCGTTCAAAGACCTGCCCAAGGTGAGCACGATGGCCGAAATGGTCACCCGCGATCTGCGTGCCATTGACACCTCGGAGCTGGTGGTCGCGCACTATGACGGACACGTCCCCTACGGCGGTCTGGCCGGGGAAATGGGCTACTGCGCCGGTACTGGCAAGCCACTGTTCTTCGTGTGCGACACGAGCAAACCGTGGGTCGGACGTGAGGCGGTGCCGGAGGCATTTCTGATCGGACTTGCGACCCGGTACTTCGAGGGGCTCGACAGCCTCATTGACTGGTGGAAGACACGCGTGGCGGCAGGACGATGGCCGATTTGAACTACACATCCCTTAGCTTCGAGGAGTTGTGGCCGGACGATGACTACTCCGACCGAGACGACGGCGGTGAGTTCTTCCGAACCTCGGAAGAAGGCCCATGCGTGGTCTGTTCTCGTCAAACGCACTGGGTCTCTCTCGCCTTCGAAGGCCGCATCTGCGGACACCGTTGTTCGATCGCGATCTGGTCTGACTTCGCAGAGGCCAGCAGGTTGAGTGATGAACGATACGGCCAATCCTGATGAAGTCTCGGTCGAGGGTGTTCTCGACGACGCCACGACTCTCGCCTGGCGCCGGACGTTGACGGCGGCCGACATCCTTGACGCGTTGCGCCGGCGGCACACGGGTGCGCACGAAGCTACGTACAAGTGGGCGTTCTTCGAGGAAGTGCGCTGTGCCACAGGATGGACGGGCATCCGGGATGGGGAGCAACGCATCGATGCCTGGGCCATGTGTCTGTGGCCCAGCCAGAAGTTCGTCACCAACGCCTACGAGGTGAAAATCTCTCGTTCGGACTACTTCAATGAGGTGCGTAAGAAGCCGGACAAACGCCTCGCCGCAATGAAGCGCGCGAACTTCTTCTGGTACGTCACCCCGAAGGGGTTGGTATCGCTGACCGAGGTACCGGAGGGCTGCGGTCTCATCGAAGTCCATCCTCCAGATCCCCAGAGCCAGTACCCAGTTCGGCGCGACCGAACATACTGCGTCGAATTGAAACGGGCGCCGTTTCATCAGATCGAAGCGTTGAACATGCCATTCATCGCGTCCGTTCTTCGACGGGCAGGAACCGCAGATGACTGGCACCGCAAGTGGAAGTTGGCGACGAATGAAGTTGGCCGTCTCAAGCGCGAGAACGAGGCCCTCCGTCGCCGCTTGGAGGGAACATGATCCTTTTCAATTCGCGGTCGCCCGAGCCCCACTGTTGGCTCTCCACCTTCTACCCGTTTCCCTTCATCTGGGATGGCCGGGAATGGCCCAGTGTGGAGCACTGCTACCAGGCGTGGAAGACGCTCGACTCCGCCTGCCAAGAATTCATTCGCACCCGCCCCTCCGCCGCAAAGGCCCGGAAGGCTGGTCAGAACTGTCCTAGCATTCGCGGCGACTGGGAGCTGATTCGGCTTGGCGCCATGCGGAGTGCTCTCCTCACCCTCTACGTCTCAAATGATCGCCTTGCGGAATATTTGCTGTCAACGGAACATGAGGTGTTGGTTCACGATGCTCCGTGGGATGCCTTTTGGGGCTCCCCCGGTCAGAACCATCTCGGTGTGTTGTTGATGGATATCCGCCAACGAATGCAGGCTTCGGCCGGGAAAAACGGGGAGAGTCCATGAGTGAGTCAGTGTCGGCCGAGAAGGTGCGTGCGGGCACCAAGTCTCTCGAAGTCATGCTTCCCGATACCCGCGGGGTAACCATCAGCCCGTGGATGCGCGGAAACCTCAAACTCGGCCCGGATGTGGTGAGCTTCAGTCGCCTGCCCGGCCGCCCTCGGCCGCACGGCGGTACCTGTCCCGGCGCCACACCGGAATGTCTCTCATTCTGCTACGCCTTCGCCATCAAGTCATCGAAGCCGGTCTGGGAAGTGTACGAGCGAAACAGCCAGCCGCTCGGACAGCACGAGAAGCTGCCCCCGCTCCCAGAGGGCACGCAATTCGTCCGCATCCACGTCAGCGGCGACTTTGACACCCCGCGCTATATCCTCGCCTGGATTGATCTCATCCGGGAAAACCCAGACGTGAAGTTCTGGGCCTATACGCGCTCTTGGCGAGCGCCCGAACTGCTGCCCCTTCTGGAGGAGCTGCGCACGCTCCCGAACCTCCAGCTCTTCGCCTCTGTGGACAAATCAACCAACCTGCCTCCGGCTGGCTGGCGTCGGGCTTGGATTGCCGGGGACGAACGCATTTATGGAGACGGTGCCAGGAGAAAGGTGTGGAACGCCGAAAAGGCTGCTCTGACCCCGGTCGCTCTCGTCTGCCCGGAGGAACGCAAGATGATCGGTGATTGCCAGTCGTGTGGCTTTTGTATCGTGGCCCCCGTGAGTTCCCCGATTCAAGACGTAATCTTTCTTCCTCACTAGACTCCTTGTTTTATTTTCAGGCTCTCGGGAGAATGGCTGATATGAGCGCATTTGCTGTCGTTCTCGCTGTGTTATTCGTGGGGTGGGAGTATGCCTGCTGGTCGGCCTCCCTAGCCGGAGTTCCACACGGACGTTCAATTGTCAGCACCCTCGTTGGTAACGTCTTGTTCTTCGGTGCTCTGATCACGGGAATCGCGGGGGTCTTTGTATGACCGTGATCCGTGGCAAGCGGCTGGGCTGGATCAACCAGTTCAATCAGCCCTCCCCCGCCGATTTCAAATCTCGCGTTGTGCAAGTTGATGGCGCCATCATCAAGTTTGGTCACGGCCTCGCCAAATACGAGGCACTCGCGCGAGAGGTTGGGCGGCCCTGGTTAGCCGAACGCATGGGCGAGTCCGGTATCGGAGATCAGCAAGGCCCCTCCCGCGCCCTCGTGTACGCACGAGACCTCGCCGAACAGGCAAATCGCAAGGGTTGTATCGGTGCGGTCATCAATCTTGAAGAGGCCGATGGCGGTTGGCACACGGACAGCGGTTCGGGAACGCGGCAACTCATCCAAGAGTTCCGGCATTTGGCGCCGGTAGGCATGCCGCTCCTCGCGTCTCTCGATACGCGCCTTGGACGCCCTAACTACCCCTACCAACAGGTCTGCGCGGATCTATGCGATGGCGTGATGCCGATGGTCTACCCCGCCGCGTTCCGGCCGGGCATGGCTCCGGGCTTCGTCGAGGCAGCCTTCCGTGATTGCTTAACCGACTTGCTATACGTCCGGTGGGCAGGCAAAGAGATTCACCCCACCATCCAGGTCTACGACGCCATGTCGCCCGCGGCAATCCGTGCCGAGACACGCGCGCTTACGGACTTGCTCCGGGCGGGCATGATTCACGGCGGTAATTTCTACACGATAAACCACGCGACACAGCCCCAATGGGAAGCTGCGCTCACGTTCATGATCGCAGAGGAGGTACGCATGAAGTACGACGACGCAACCCTTGACCGCACGTTCACGGCGCTACTCGGGACGCTGGGCAAATCGCTCGACGTGGCCTCGACAGCCGCCGGCGCCGTCATCGACCACATCGTCCATCACCCGGCTGTGGAGGACGCCGACCTCACGGCGATGGTCTCGCGGCCGGAATTCCTCGCTCTGAAGGAACGCCAGGAGGCACTCCAGGCCGAGGTGGAACGGTTCAAGGCCGCCATTGCGGCTGCGGCTTCAGCCGGAGGCGGATCGTGAGCCAGGAGGTTCCTGCGATGAGAACCGCGCTCGCCGTCATTGCCGGTCTGCTGTGGGCAGATGTGCTCCCGGCGGACTGGCCAATCACATCGGCCATTTTCGGCCTCAGCCTCGGTGTTTGGCTGTTCACACCCTTCGACGTGATAGTGACGAAGGCGAAGCAGCGGATTGACGAACGACAGAAGACTGGAGAAAATCATGAAGTTCCTTGATCGGTTCTTCCGCCGGCGGCAGTTCGAATCCGTCGCTTTCGTGAACCAGGCCGAAGTCGAACCGACATTCATTTCCCTGTCAGCCGTGACGGTCTGTCTCACGTGTGCCTGCGTCATCTTCAAAGCCGCCGTGAAGCCCGTGCGCACGGAGCACTACTTCGAAGACCGCGATATGGGAGCGGCTGGCTGGGAGCATATGGCAAACGACTACTACTGTCTCGCCTGTCGTCCACCGTACGACCTCGTGCGCTTGCAGGAAGTGCGGGAAGAGACTTCCGATCTGATGACGGAGACCTACTTTCGCACGCGTCGCGGCGACGAGTATCCACCCGAGCCCGCTCCCATCGTCCAGGTCGCGCCCGATGGCCGGGATCTTGTCGAGGCGATATCGATTCCAGCCGAGCCGGTGAAGCATCGCCGGCAACGCACGCGGAGGACGCGCGCCTAATGCCGCTCGAAAACAACACGCTGAACGATCTCACTGACACCAAGGACTGGGTAAAGCAGCTCCATTCCGTTCGGAGCTACACCTGGTCGGTGCCCTCGGATCTTGCGCCTGTCCTGACGCAAGGCGTACTCAAGAGCCCTCATCTGATGTCCGAGATCGTTCAGTTCTTCACAAAGCGCGGCGCCCAGGTCTTCGACCCGTTCTCAGGAGAGGGTGGCATTCTCGTGGGGGCGGCGATGGCGGAGCGCCTAGCCGCGGGGTGCGATCTCTATCTGGAGAACGTGATGGCGGCCCGTGATGTCGGCGCGTACTACGGCCGGCCCGCCGGAAACTACTGGAGCAACGTCCAGGGCGATGCCATCGAGTTCCTTGAGGGATGTGTCGAACGCATGCCCGAGTCGCAAGACCTGTTGTTCACCGATCCACCGTTCGGCATCAACCACGGCCGCACGCAGGACAAGGGTGGAAAGGTGCCGTTCCAGATGACTGGCGACGACACGCAGGACATCGGGAGCTTCAAGACCTACGAACAGTTCTACGAGTATCTCGGACGAGTGGCGGAGTTGTCCTACCAGCTCCTCAAGCCCGGAGCGTACGCGCTGATCTGGCTCGGTGATCGACATCGCGGCGGACACTACCGCGTGGTCGGCGCCGAGGCGCAGCCGTACATTGAGCGCGCAGGGTTCAGATTGAAGGGCGCGCAGCATTTCGTGCCAACGCCTCCTAACGTCCGTCGGCAAGTGTTCGGCTGGGGAAGGGCGTTCGTGCCGCTGGTAGACCATCAGACGTTGTGGATCTACCGAAAAGAGCCGTCGTGAGTTTCCGCCGGGCCGGAGCCTTGGTGCTCCTAGCCCTCACCGCGACGGGCTGCGTCGCGACCGGAACGGTGACTCATTACGGAGTCGGGTATCAGGGGCAGCAGATGGGCTGTCCAGGAAGTGGTGTCTACGACTCAAACAATCCGACGATCGCAGCGGTGGGATACGACTCCCCCTACTCGTGCGGAGATGTTGTGGGCATCAAGGGAGAAATGGGCATCCAAGTGGTCATCGTGCAGGACACCTGTCCTGGTTGCGGCCCTAATCACCTCGACCTGAGTGAAGCGGGCATCGCCAACGTCTGCGGCGCCGGAGCCGATATCTGCGAGGTTCAGCATCTCCTCATTCGGAGGGCACCATGACACGCGCCACTCTACGGCAGTCCAGACCGTCATCTGCCTACGACTACAAGGGCGGCGACGCCGGATACGCGCACTATCGCGATCACTTCAACAAGGAGATGCTCGTCTCGATCGTGGTGAATCGCGACGAGACCATCTATCTCCTTCGCGTGAAGTTGGCGCGGTTGCTCGCCGAACACCCAGAACACAACCTCGGCTCCAACGTGATGAAGGGAGTACGGCAGGTTGCGGACGAACTCGGCATCAAAATTCGCCGCGGGTCGCGCAAGTGATGAACGTCCGGGTTGTCGGCCGCAACGGGAAGTACAAGGTGATGGAAGTGCTTGGGGACGGGACACTGAGAGAGATCAAGGGTGTCCGGGCCGTCACCCTCAACCTTACGCAGGACGGGCACAGCGAGGCCGTCCTGTACATACCCAACCCGCAAGTAAGTGTCGAAGCGGCCCGTGCCGCAGACGGCGTGCGCGCTGGATAGGGGCACCGATGGACGCGATCAAGCAGCTCCGCATTCAACCCGTTGAACACGGGTTCCGTGTGATTCGAGACATCACCCGCGACGTTGATGGCGAGCCATACGGCGCACAGGAGACCGAACTCTGTCCCACGATCAGTGCCGTGGTCGCCGCCCTACGCGTCTCCTTCCCATCCCCGAAACGTTCAAGTCGAAAGGCAAAACCATGAGTGCGATTCCTGTTCCTGTGCAGTCCTCCAACATCGCATCCATTGGCTACGACCCGGATCAGCAGCTCCTCGTCATCAACTTCCACAACGGCGGCTCGTACATCTACAAGGATGTGCCGCCTGATGTGCATCAGGGGTTCTACTCGGCGGAGTCGATCGGCAGCTACTTCCACCGGCGCATCAAGGGCGTCTACGAATACGAACGGCTTCCCGATGGCACCGCGCTGCCCGAGCTTCCCGAGGCGATGACCTTCAAACAGATACAGGAAGAAGCCTACCGCAACGCGGCCGCGCACGGCTTCTACAAAGACGCGCCGGCGGCCGATGATCCGATCTGGCTGTCGAACCGCCTGATGCTCATGGTCTCCGAACTGGCGGAGGCGCTCGAAGAGATCCGCGGAAGCATGCCAGTTTCCATCAGCTACTACCTGACGGAAACTGGCGCGCGCGAGTGTCTCCCGCACGACGCTCCCGCCACTACGAAACCCGAGGGCTTCGCCTCTGAGCTGGCGGACGCGATCATCCGTATCGCCGACTGTGCCGAGTCTCTCGGTCTCGATCTGGGCGCCGTCGTGCGCCAGAAGATGCTCTACAACCGGACGCGTCCTCACCGCCACGGCGGAAAGTCCCTATAGGAGGGTGACATGGTATCCACGTATGTTTTCCTTGAGGAGTACACCGGCCCCGGTATGGCCGAGCGCATCAACCAGATCCAGGCGGAGGATGCGCGCTACGAGATCACGGTCACCGCGATGACGAGTGCGCCGGAGGGTCTGATCGCGGCCGTGCGGGTGGACGCTCCTCACATCCGCGTTTTCGAGTTTGAGCCCGGCAAGAAGCCCGTGCCCGTCCCGGCCGACGCCATCCAAGACTAGGGGCGCAATTTCGCACCCGCGAGATATCATGGGTGCATGCAGGAACAGCATGTCACACGACGAGAACACGCGATCAGGGGGGCCTTCAGTTTCCTCGCTGCCGCCAGCTTCGCCTACGTCGCGGCGGAGAACTGGGACTACGCCATCCAGCGACGGCGCTACGACCGCATCTTCGTCGCCGGGGCCTGCGCAGCCCTCGCCGTCTGGGAAAGCGCGAAGGTTGGAAAACGCATTGATGGTGTGCTTGGTCTGCAAGGAGCAACTTCCGAGCCGTAATCGGATCGGTTATCACCGTCGCTGCATTCCGAAACTGTCTCATTGCATCCACGGACACGAGATCAAGAAAAAGGGACGCCATCCCATCAATGGTCGTTGTTACGCGTGTGCTCGGGAGGCCCGGCGTCAATGGCGCATTGAGCAGAAGAAATGGGCTGTTACCCAGAAAGGTGGGAGCTGCGTCGATTGTTTAATGGAGTTCGGAGATCGCTACGAGTGTGCTCAGTTTGATCATACCCGTGGGAGAACTATCCCGCGCGAACAAGACATCATGACATTCAGTCGGGCTCGGCTCGTGCGCGAATTAGCAGAATGCGATCTTGTTTGCGCTAATTGCCATGCGACAAGAACGCGCCGTCGGTTAGAAGAAACCCTCAGTGTGCGTGAGGTTGCGGCATGATCACCAAGGCCACTGACCGCACAAATGTAGGCTCGACGGCGTTCTCGGGCTTGCCGCTTGACCTCTACGCGGGCATCGACGAGGTGGGGCTCGGCGCCTGGGCCGGCCCCGTTGTCGCCGCGGCCGTTATCCTTCCTCTTGACTGGCCCCACGCGCGCTCGATGCGGGACTCGAAAGCCCTTAGTCCCGCGCGCCGGCGCGAGCTGGCCAAACTGATCCGGGCCGAATGCCTCATCGGGTTTGGGGCCGCCACGCAGGAAGCGGTGGACAGCCTCGGGTTGGCATCTGCGCATGCATTCGCGATCTGGCAGGCCGCCAGTTGTCTTGAGGACGCGCTCCGACCCACGCCCCCGTATCCCTACATCATCGACGGTTCCCCTCTTCCTATGCTTTCAGGTAATCGAGCCTTCATGGACGGACGCTCTGTTCAATTCAGGGTTCGGGCCGACCAGTCCGTCCCCGCGGTCTCCGCGGCTTCCATCGTTGCGAAAGTCCACCGGGACGCGATCATGGCCGGACTAAACCAACAGTATCCTCACTACGGTTTTGCGAAGAATATGGGATACGGAACGGTTCAGCACCGATTAGCTCTGGAGAAACATGGACTATGCCCAGCTCACAGAAAGAGCTACAAACCGATCGCGGCTATCGCGAGAAGTTTTTCGCTCTGAATGGCCTAGGGCCGTTCGTCTGTTGTTTCTGTGGCGAGAAAATCCCTCTCCCCTGGGAGGAAGAGTGGTTGGCAGCGGGCGGCCGCCGATTTGCAGTGCATCACCGTGACGGAAATCGAAAGAACAGCCGCAAGCGAAACCTTCAACCGGCGCATAACGGGTGTCATTCAGGCCATCATGGAAAACACTATGGGTGGGGTTGGAGGTCGGGCCGAACGACTGTTTCATCAGCCGCCAAGCTGGCCGCTTCTGCGACCTGTAAGGCGAGGAATTCCACAGAATCCCATCGGCTGTTGGTCTCCCAAGCTGCGCTGAAACGGTGGGCGAATATGCCTCCAGCCGAGCGCGAACGCCGCACAGCGCATTTGAAGAGGGGTCAATGAACAGCGACCAGGAACGCGATATTCTTGAAGGTTGGGGTTGGACGTACGACTACGTGGCTCGGAAGTGGGTCGCCCCAGACGGATACGAGATCACCACCGACGATCTGATGCTGGGAGCACAGGTGCTTGGCCCCGGCGTGGAGGATCGTCTACGGGAGCTGGCTAGGGCACACGGGCGAGAGACGGAGGGTGGGGGACTCACCGCCGGGCCGGGCGGGTAGGAGAAGTTGGGGAGGGAACCCGCCCGGCCCACATGAGCAAGACAGTATCGCAGACGTTCGTGCCCCCGTTTGGCATTATTTTCAGACCCTCCCTAGAATTACCACATAGGCAGATGTGCAAGTGGAGGGGTACCAGCCATGTCCGATCAACGAACGATCACCCCAGAGGCCAAACGGCTCCACGAGTCGATCCTCTATCCCAGCGTGCGAGTACGCGCCGGGAAGGCGCTCGGGTCGGGCACGGTCATCTACAGCCGCCCGGCCGATCCCGACCACTTTCCCGAGGAGTTCGAGACACTCGTCCTCACGAACCACCACGTCGTCGATGATCTGATCGAAGTCAAGGAGGACTGGGACGCCATCCGGCAACTCAAGCGCTACCGCGAGTTTCGCACACCGGCCGTGGTCGAATTCTTCGAGATGAAGCACCACAGCCGTGTCGTCTCGAAGAACGGCAAGGAAGCGACCTTCAACGTGATTCCGACCGGCTCGGTGCTGACCCGCACCTCCGTTGCGATCAACGGCATGAAGGGCGAGATGAAGGATCTACAGGCTGGCAAGAGGATCCTGATCTACTGGCTCGAGGATCCGAAGAAGAAGGGCGAGCTGTTTGCTCGAAAGATCGACGTCGTGCTCTCCGAGGAAGAG
>Ga0209341_10003696_pt1 | contig 14240 bp, 11 predicted proteins | sample RifCSP13_2_FD_184020 | JGI IMG/M metagenome (GOLD analysis project Ga0209341, IMG submission 184020) | Soil microbial communities from Rifle, Colorado - Rifle CSP2_sed 13_2 (SPAdes) (version 2) | ecosystem: Environmental > Terrestrial > Deep subsurface > Rock core/Sediment | place: Rifle...
AATGACCTGCGCGTCGGTGTCTTCGGCCACGCCGGCGACGGCAACCTCCACCCGACCTACATCGTCGACCGCGACGATCCGACCGCCGAGGCGCGCATCGACGCCGCCCGCGACGCCATCTACCGCGCCGCGCTGAGATTGGGCGGGGCGATCACCGGCGAGCACGGCACGGGACTGGCCAAGAAACGCTGGCTCGAGCTACAGCGCGGCGCACGGTCGGTGGAGCTGATGCGCGCCATCAAGGCGACGCTCGACCCGAACGGCCTGCTCAACCCGGGCAAGGTCTTCGAGTGAGCGCCGCGAACGCCGGCACGAACCCGCACGATCCCGGGCCCGACGTCGCCGGCCGCCGCGCAGCGGACGTGATCAGCGCGGCCGTCGAACCGATCGCGCTGCCCGTGGGCGGTACCGTCCGCATCGGCACGGCGTCGTGGACCGACCCGACGATGACCGCCGGCACGGTCTTCTACCCCAGGGGAGTCGAGTCGGCCGAGGGCAGGCTGCAGTACTACGCCAGCCAGTTCCCGCTGGTCGAGATCGACGCCACCTACTACGCCCTGCCCGCCGCGCGCACGGCCGAGCTGTGGCGCGAGCGGACACCGCCCGACTTCATCTTCGACGCCAAGGCCCACGCTCTCATGACCGGCCAGCCCAGCGAAGTCAAGCGGCTGCCCAAGGCGCTCCGCGAAGAGCTGCCCGCTGAGCTGGCCGACAAGCGCCGGATCTATGCGCGCGACCTGCCCGACGAGCTGCGCCGCGAGGTGTGGCGCTTGTTCATGGACGGTCTCGAGCCGCTCCGCGCTGCCGGCCAGCTGGGCTCGGTCCTGCTCCAGTACCCGCGCTGGTTCTTCCCGATCGGCGAGAACCGAGAGCAGATCCTCGAGGCGCGCGACATGCTCGATCACCCGGTCGCGATTGAGCTACGCAACGCGAGCTGGTTCAACGAAAAGAACATCGATCGGACGATGCGCTTCCTGACCGACAACCGGCTGCCCTTCGTCATGGTCGACGAGCCGCAGGGTTTCAAGAGCAGCGTGCCACCGATAGTCGCGGTGACGTCACCGGAGCTGGCGGTGATGCGCTTCCACGGTCGCCGCGCAGAGACCTGGGAGGCGCGCGACGTCACGCCCGCCGAGCGATTCCGCTACCTGTACGACCGCGACGAGCTGGCCGACTGGGCGCCTCGCCTGCGGCAAGCGGCGAAGGAGACGCGCGATGTGCACGTGCTGATGAACAATTGCTACGCCAACTACGGCGCGACCAACGCGCGCGAGCTGGCGCGCATTCTGGCCGACCTCAAGCCGGGTGACTAGCCTCCGCGGCCAACTCTTCGTCAACCGAGGCAGCTTCGGCGGCCTCGAGTTGTTCCTCCTCGATCACCTCCTCGGACGCCGCCGGTGACGCCTCGAGGGCGCCGGTGGGTTGCGCCGAGCGCGACTCGGTGCGGATCACCATGCCCACCGAAACGATGATCATCGCCGCGCCCACGAACATCGTCAGGTCGATCCGCTCTCCCAGCAGCGCCGCACCGAGGACCATCGCCACGATCGGGTTGACGTAGGCGTAGGTTGACACCCGCGACACGCTGGCGTGCTGCAGAGCCCAGGTGTAAGCGGTATAGGCGAGGACGCTGCCGAAGAGGGTGAGGTAGACCAGCGCGGTGACCGACTCGGTGCTGAATCGCTCGGGCCGGACCAACCCCATCTCGCCGGTCAGGCCGCCCACGATCAGCAGGCCCGCTCCACCGACGAGCATCTGGACACCGGTCGAGGCGAGCGGGTCGTGGGGCAGCTCGAGCCGTTTGGAAAAATAAGAGCCGATCGACCAGCTGAGCGCCGCGCCGAGGATCATCAGCATCCCGATCAGCGAGACCTGGCCGCTGATGCCCTTCGGCACGATCAGTATCGCCACGCCGGCGAACCCGGCGATCACGCCCGCGAACGTGCCCCGCGCGACCCGCTCGCCGAACACGCGCCGGAGGACGACGACGCACAGCGGCACGACGGCCACGATCAGCGCGGCCAGCGCGCTGGGAACGTCGCGCTCGCCCAGGATGACCAGCCCGTTGCCGCCGAGCAACAGCGCCAGCCCGACGAGCCCCGCGCCCAGCCATTCGCCGCGGCGCAGGCGCAACGCGGCCGGCCCGCGCCTGGCCAGCAGCAGGCCGAAAATGATCAGGCCGGCAATGACATGGCGCGTGCCACCGCCGAGCAATGGCGGCATCGTCGCGACCATCACGCGGATGGCTAGATAGGTCGAGCCCCAGACGAGGTAAACCGTGCCCAGCGCGGCCCAGATCTGCCACTCGGGCGCATGGCGCTCGACTCGTAACGGCTGCATCCGGCTACTTTGCGCGAAACGGAGCGATCGCGGGTGGAACGGTGCAGCTGAGGGCTGAGCCCATCGTTTCACGCTCCCAGTACGGAGGCGTGGCTCCGTAGTCAATTCCGTACGTTCTCGGATGTTCGCGACCGGTCGCAATGCCGATCATGGCGCTTGTCGAGGTCAGCAGCTGGCCGCGACCAATGAAACATCTCAGCTTCGTCGCCACCCTTACACGGCGGGGTGAGCAGACGAGCGTGACGGAGCCGGATCGGCGCTGGGGCGCGGTCCGGCTCTAGTCTTGCCTGCCGGACGCGGCCGGCTCTTGAAATCAGCGGCGCGGGCGCTCGGCGGACCTATCATCGGCACATGGATAGGCTCCGCGAACGGCGCGATCGGTTGGCCATTCGCCGGCTCGACCTGGTGCTGCTGCTGACCGCGGTCGGACTGATCGTGGCCACGGTGGCCTTCCTGGGCGACCCGTCGCTCAGCTTCGCGCTGCTCGATCGGTCGGCCGACGTGGCCGTCAATTCGCTGACCGTGCTCGCCGCCGCCAGCCTGGCCGCGCTCGCCCTGGCCCGCTACCGCGAATCGGGCCGACTGGCCGGCCTGTTCCAGAGCAGCGCCTTCCTGCTCATCGCCTGGGTCGCGTTGGCCAACGTGGCCATCATCGTGCTCAAGGTCGAAGGTCGCTTCGGCTTCTCCCTCGGCGGCCAGCCCGAGCAGCTGCCGATCTACGTCACTTCGGTGTCGCGCCTGGTCGCCGGGGCCATCCTCGTCGTGGGCGGGGAGGCGGCGGTCAACGTCCTGCACCGCGCACCGCGCGTCCGGCGAACCCTGCTGCTGCCGGTGACCGCGCTGACGCTCGTCACCGCGCTGCTCTACCTGATCCGCGAGCAGCTGCCCAACTTCGACAGCCTGCTGCCGCCCTTCGTCGGCCCGGCCGGCATCTCTCAGATGATCGACGAGCCACGCTTCTCGGGCCCCCTGCCCGACGTCACCGGCCTGGCCCTGCTCATCCAGGCCGTGAGCGTCGGGCTGTATCTCGTGGGCGCCTGGCTCTATCGACGCTCGTACCTGCGCGACGGTCCGGTGGCTGACGGCTACCTTGCCCTGGCGATGCTCGTGGGCGCCTTCGCCGAGGTCCACTTCCTGTTCTATCCGGGCGTCTACGGCGGCCTGGTGACGACCAGCGAGGCGCTTCGGCTGGCCTTCTTCGTGGTGCTGCTGATGGGCATCGACGCCGAGTCGCGCTCCGACCTGCGCGCGCTGCGGAGCGCCTATGCCGCGCTCGACCGGCTGCGCCTCTCGGAGGCCGAGCGGGCGACGCTCGAGGAGCGCACGCGGCTCGCGCGTGAGCTGCACGATGGCCTGGCGCAGGACCTGTGGTTCGCCAAGCTCAAGCATGAGCGGCTGGTGCCGTTGGTCCCCGAGGAGCATCGCGCCCTGGCCAGCGAGGTCGCCGAGGCGCTCGACTCGGCCATCGCCGAGGCCAAGCAGGCGGTGGTCACGATGCGCGCCGAGGACGAGCGCGACCTGACCCTGGAGGAGCTGCTGGCGCGGGCCGTGGACGATTTCGCCGGCCGCTCGGGAGTGCGCGTCGACTTCTCGGCCGCCGACCTGCCCGCGTCGTTGGCGCCGCGCACCCAGGTCGAGGTGCTGCGCGTTCTCCAGGAGGCGCTGACCAACGTGCGCAAACACGCCGATGCGACGGTCGTGCGCGTCAACGCCGAGGTCGGCGATGGCCAGCTGCAGCTGAGCGTCATCGACAATGGACGGGGCTTCCGTCCGACCGAACCGATCGGCGACGGAGTCGGCATGCAGGGCATGAAGGAGCGGGCACGGTTGATGGGCGGCGAACTGCGCGTGGTTTCCGAGCCGAGCGCCGGGACCGCGCTCCACCTGACGGTGCCGATCGGCGAACCGGCGGCGGCCCGATGACCGGCATCGACGGCAAGCTGCGGGTGATGCTCGTCGACGACCATGCCCTGGTTCGCTCGGCGGTACGCCAGGCGATCAGCGCGCCCGACGTGGAGCTGGTCGGCGAGGCGGCGACCGCGCAGGAGGCGTTGGCGCTCGCGCCGGTGCTGCGGCCCGACGTGCTGCTGCTCGACATCGACCTGCCGGGCATGAACGGCATCCAGCTCGTCGCTGAGCTAGCGCCGCGCCTGCCGCAGACCAAGATCGTGATGCTCACCGTGTCGAGCTCGGAGCGCGACCTGCTCGAGGCCGTCGCGCGCGGCGCCGCCGGCTACCTGACGAAGGACCTCAGCCCGGAGGCGCTGCTGCGCTCGCTGCGCGGCACGCAACGGGGCGAGCTGGCCATGTCACGCCGCTTTGCCGCCCGCGCACTGCACTACTTCGCCGACGCTGCGCGGCGCGGGCGGCAGGTGTCGGGCCAGGAGGGCGAGCTGATGGGCCTGTCACCGCGCGAGAACGACGTGCTGGCCATGCTCGCCGATGGACTGACTGATCGCGAGATAGCCAACGCACTGACGATCTCGCCGCGCACGGTCGAGACGCACGTCAGCAACATCCTGCACAAGCTGGGCGTGCGCAACCGCGCCGAGGCGGCCCAGCGTTATCGGCAGAGCGACTAAGGCGATCAGCCTGATCCGAGTGGCCCTTACCATGGTCTTGACTGGTGGGCGATGATGCGTCAGGTGGACGGCGGGCATTGGCAGCGCCCCAGCCGGAGCCTCGTGGCTCAGATGACCCGTCCGCTCGTCGTCCACCTTCTCCTGTCCGCCCACCCAGGGTGAGCGGCTGGCCGGCTAGGCGACGGCCACCGGCGCCGGCTGGTCGACGGCGCTCAGGAAGTCCCACCAGGCATCGAGGGCGCGACGCGTGGCGTCCTCGACCGGCGCTGGATCGGCGTCAGCGGTAAGCGTCTGGAGCATCCTGCGTTCGGCTTCGGAGTGCTCGATGTCGAGCACGCCGTGAACGGCGAAGAAGGCTGTCGTGCGCGCGTCGTCGACCCCGTAGTGGCGCGCCAGGCCGTCGATCTTCGAGCCGGCGACCTGCGGCACCTGGCGCTCATAGGCATACAGCGCGGCGACCGCCGCGGGAACCGGCGCCTGGCGACTCATGTCCGTGTACAGGTCGACCAGGGCGCGAGTCGCGTCGTTGTGCCGCGCGGCGCGGACGTCGTCGCGCTCGACGCCGATGCCCTCGGCGAAGCGCAGCCACAGCTCGGCGTGGTTCTCGCGGCCATGCTCCTCGTCCCACAGGTTGTCGAGCAACTGCTGGCGCACCTCGGCGCTGTCCGTGCGCGAATGGATCGCCGAGATGAGCCGCGGGAAGGCGGCCTCAAAGGCGTAGTACTGGCGCGCATATTCCTGCAACGCCTCGAGCGGCAGGGTGCCCTCGTTCCACTTGGTGTAGAAGGGGTGCTTGAGCAGATGGCGCTCGTCGATCATCTGGTCGAGCCGATCCAGCAGGTCCATGGTGTCTCTCCTGTTGCGCAGCTGACGCGGAGTCTAGCGGCATGACCCGACCACGACGTTGCGCCAACCGGGATTTGTAATGCGCGCCGCGACGAAGCAGGGCTAGGATGGGGCACATGGTCGGCGCTGGAGGGGGACGCCGGCCTACTTCTTTTCCATCCGCTGGCTAGCCGCGCGGGCGCGGGCCCCAGCGCGGCGCCGATCCCGGATCGCCGGTCGACCACGGGTCGCGGACGCGCGGGCGTTGTGGACTTGGGGCCGCCGCTGACGGCCCACGCGCGAGTGGCGCAGCCGGTGTCTGCGGCGCTGGCGGAGGCGATGGCGGCTCGACGGGGGTCGGCTGCTCGGGCGTGGCGAAGATGTCTCCGCCGGGCATCGGCGGCAGGACGCCGCTGCGCGCGGACGGCGGTACGGGCGACCGTAACGCGAACCAACCGCGCCATGGCCGGGCGGCGAAAATCGCCGCGACGACCGCGCCGAGCAACACTCCGACGACCGTGTAGACGATCAACGGATTGCTCAGGACGGTGACCGCCGTCTCAGCCGGGCCGGCAAGCGCGCCCGCGGGCAGCGACAGGTACACCGCCGCGGTCGTCAACGACACTCCGCGGCGCAGCCAGCGTCGCGGTGCAGTGGATGACTGTGGGTTGCGCTCTGGGGACATCTCTACGCAGTTTCGACCACCCGCCGGGCGCTGTCAGGCGCGCCTTTCGGATGATCGAAGGTACCGGTTTCAGGGAATTGGCTCGGCAGGTCGGTCGGTGGACACCGGTAGCGCACCTGGGCGTCTCCTGCTTCACACGAGCGAACGTGGATGTGGTTGACGTGATTCGGATACCTCCGCGAGAGGCCCTCCCCGATCATCGCCGGGTCGTTGAAGTAGATCAGCTGCAAGTGTGTGCCGAAGACCTCGTGTATGGCACGCAACAGCTCCGCGGTATCGGACCGGTCGTACCTGGTGCTGGTGTAGGCGACGCCCGGGTTGCGGCACCGGCGGCCATCGATCCTGACCAGGGCAAGATCGAAGTCCAGGCCACGCTGGTGGGTCGCGTGCAGATCGATCCGCCCGCCGCGCTCGAAGCTGATGTCGCCGACCGCGATGCGGCCGCCGGTACGTTCGTGGAATAGCGTCGCCGTCTGCTCCAGCATCGCGATCGCCGAGGCCGTGCCCCAGTCCGCGGTGAGGTTGCCACCGTTGTAGTTGCACAGGCCCGGGCGGCTGAAATCGGGGCGCACGAGGTGCCACAAGAGGTTGCGCCACGTGGCCAGGTCGACCATGCCGTTGGCAGGCAGGCCGAGGTGTCTCTGAAGGGCCATGACGGCGGTGTTCGTTGGACCGTCGAAATCGGTCGTCAACGACAAGCCGGCGCCGCGCTTGGCGTTGAGCTGCTCCTGGAGCGCGAGCACCTCCTCGCCCGCCGCGCCGCGGGCGAGTTGGGGCACGATCACTTCCCAGGTCGGGACATCCGCCACGCCCGATGGCAACATGCCGATGGTGTCCTGGAAGAGACCCAGGGCGGTTTGCGTCTCAGGGTCAAAGAGCCCGGTCACGGCGATCTCGTAACCGCGGCCGCGGAGCAGATGCTGGAGCGTGGTCGTGTCCGCGCCGCGATTTGCCCAGGCTCAGCGCGGGGAACTGTGCCCGCCGCTGCGCAGTGGCCGGCGTGGCGGTGCCAACCGCGAACGCGATGCCTAACGCGAGGGCGAGTGTCAGCGCGGGCAAACGCTGTCCCACGTTTCTCCTTTGCCGGCGGCACAGGGTGCGTCGCGCGCCAGCCGGTCGTGGCCCGCAGGATACGCCCCTAACATGGCTGGCGTGGATGTCGCGGCACGGTTGTCGATGCCCCCATTCGCCATCCGCGTACAGATCCTGACGCCGCTCGCCGCGGGCGGCAGCGCGTTCCTGGCCGATGGCGTGATCGAGATCGACGCTCACGGTTCGATCGGCCGTGTCGAAGGCTGGTCGGACGGTGACGCACGCAACGCCGGCGCGATCGATCTGCGGCCGCATGTGGTGCTGCCGGGGCTGATCGACCTGCACGCACATCTGCCGCAACTGCCCAATGCCGGGCTTGGCGCTGGGCTCGAGCTGATGCCCTGGCTGGCGCGATACGTCTTCCCGCTCGAGCGGAGCTTCGACGTCGAGACGGCGCGGCGCCTGGCGCCACTCGCCTACCGCGCCCTCGCGGCGGCGGGGACCACGACCGCGGTGCTCTACGGCGCCGTCTATGAGGACAGTCTCGATGCCTGCTTCGCGGCCGCCGAGGCGCACGGCATCCGGGCGGTCATCGGCAAGGTGATGATGGATCGGCTGCGCTACGACGCGACGATCGAGGACAGCGAGGTGCTCGATGTCAGCCTGGCCCAATCGCAGCGCCTGATCGAGCGCTGGCATGGCCGCGATGACGGGCGGCTGCAATACGCGGTCACGCCGCGCTTCGCGGTCAGCTGCTCGGCGGACATGCTGCGCGAGTCCGCGGCGCTGGCCCGGGCCACTGGCGCGTACTGGCAGACACACCTGGCCGAGGACCGCAACGAAATCGAGCAGGTCCGCCGGCTCTTTCCCGAGGCGCTTGACTACACTGACGTGTACGAGCGCGCCGGCGGCCTGGGACCGCGCTCGATCCTTGCCCATGCGGTGCATCTCTCGCCGCGCGAGATCGGGCGCCTGGCCGAGACAGGGTCGCGCATCGCCCACTGCCCGTCATCGAACCTGTTCCTGGCCAGCGGCGCGATGCCTCTGTCGCGCTACCTCGAGGCGGGCCTGGTGGTCGGGCTGGGCAGCGATGTCGCCGGCGGGCCGGAGCTGTCGATGTTCTCGGTCATGCGCGCCGGGGCATACACGCAGAGCGGCCTGCGCACGATGCTCGGCGAGACGCTGCCGTCGTTGCTTCCGGCCGACTGGCTGCGTCTCGCCACACTCGACGGGGCGCGTGCCCTCGGCCTCGAGGAACGGATCGGCTCGCTCGAAGCAGGCAAGGAGGCCGACTTCATCGTCGTCGACCCGCGCACCACCGATCCGCTCCCCGGCGGGCCGGCGGACGATCCTTCGGAGATAGTCAGCCGGCTGATCTTCCGCAACCGGCCGGAGATGATCCGTGGGGCGTGGGTGAGGGGCCGGCTGCTGCCTGTCTGACGGCCGCGGTCAGCCGCGCCGGCGCTCGCGACGTGGTTGGGAGCGCCCCTGTGGGTCATGTCCACGACCCGGGGCCGTGGGACAGCAGGGCCGGGGCCGACCGACCGGTGGCGCGGATTCCTCTGGCTGACCGTGGTGGGAGGCCACATTCGCCGGCAGAGCGAACGTCAAACAGCGTGACGGCTGCCGTCTCCAGAGCGAATGCCGCCAGGTTGTGGGCAGCGTCCACAGTGTCGCCGTCGATCTACGCCGTCGAGGCGAAGGGCTAGCCTTGCCCGCCATGGAGACGTGCGACGTGCTGATCGAGGGCGGGACCGTCGTCGACGGCACCGGCGCGCCGGGATTCGCAGCCAGTGTCGCGATCCAGGGCGATCGCTTGTCGGTGGTCCTGCCGGACTCGGAGCGACCAGCCGCCGGCCGGGTGATCGACGCCGGCGGCAGGGTCGTCGCGCCGGGGTTCATCGATCTCCACTCGCACTCGGACCTGATGATCCTGGCCGACCCACTCCACGAACCGAAGGTGCGCCAGGGCGTGACGACCGAGATCATCGGCGTCGACGGCCTGTCCTACACTCCGTTGCCTTCGCCGGCCGACCTCGCGGCGCTGATCGAGATGAACGCCGGGCTAGACGGTGCCCCGGCCATCGCCGCTGACTGGGATTCGGTGGCCGCCTACCTGGAGCGTCTCGACGGTCGTGTTGCGCTCAACATCGGACTTCTCGTGGGCAACACGGCGCTGCGCATATGTCGCCTGGGCTGGGACGACGTGCCCGCCGACGGCGCGGCGCTGGCCGACATGCGCGCGATCCTCGCGGATGCCATGGCCGCCGGCGCGCTGGGGCTGTCGAGCGGCCTCGACTATCCGCCCGGCGCCTATGCCACTACCGACGAACTCGCCGCGCTGACCAACGAGGCCGCGCGCCGCGGCGGCTTCTACCACACCCACGTGCGCTACCCGCTCGGTGACCGCTACCTCGATCCCTTCCGCGAGGCGATCGACATCGGCCGCCGCGGCGAGGGGCCGGTCCACATAACCCACTTCTACCATCGCCAGACCCATCCCGGCGGCCCCGAGCCGCTGCTGGCGCTGGTCGACGACGCGCGTGTCGAGGGGCTCGACGTGACCTTCGACACCTATCCCTACGAGTGGGCCGCGACGCGGCTGCTGATCCAGCTGCCGCTGTGGGCGCAGGCCGGCGGCCCGACCCGGATCAAGGAGCGCCTGGCCGATCGCGCGATACGCGCACGGTTGCGCGACGAGCTGCGCGCCCGCGGGGCGGCGTACACCTCTGTGGCCGGCTGGGCTGACGTCCGGCTGGGCTACTTCGCGCGGCCGGAGAACATGCGCTGGGAGGCGCGGACGCTGGCCGAGGTGATGGCGGAGCGCGGTGTCGACGCGGTCGACGCGGTGTGCGACCTGCTCCTGTCGGAGGACCTGCGCGTCAGCCAGGTCACCTCCGGGCCGTGGCACGAGACGATGCACCATTTCGTTGTCCACCCGGTGGGCATGTTCGGCAGCGACTCGACGTTCATCGGCGCCAAGCCGTCGCCGCGCACCTATGGCTCGTTCCCGCGCGTGCTGGGCGAGTTCGTGCGCCAGCGCGAGCTGCTCGGCCTCGAGGAGGCCGTGCGCAAGATGACGTCGGCGCCCGCGGCACGCCTCGGCCTGCGCGACCGCGGCCGGCTGGCCGACGGCTACGCCGCGGACGTCGTCGTGTTCGACCCCCACACGGTCGCCGCGAACGCGACCTACGACGAGCCGCGCCGCTATCCCGACGGGATCGATTACGTGATCGTCAACGGCACCCTCGTCGTAGACGCTGGCGAGCACACCGGCGCGCTGCCGGGGCGGGTCGTACGCCGCGGGTAGTCCAAGCTAGAACGGCTTGGTCACCATCAGGAAGACGATGACCAGGATGAGCAGTGAATTGATCATTCCGCCAAGCCGAGCCCGGCGGGCGGCGGCGGCAATGTGCGGCGGCGGGCCGACCGGCGCGGTGCCTGGGGCCGGCGGCGCGGGCGGGGGGCCCGATGTCGCCGGGATCAGGACGCCCAGCGCGGGAAGCAGGATGCCGAAGGCGATCGCCAGCGCAACCAGGTACAGGGCGATGCCGAGCAGCAGCCAACCCCGACCCAGCAGCTCGAAGCCGAGCCGCCAGACGAGCAGCAGCCCGGTGACGCCCTGGAACAATGCGAATGGGACGACGAATGTCGAGGCGATCTGCTTCTGGACCCGCAGCGCGAAGTTGAGGTGCTGCCGCTCGGCGCCGGCCATCGGGCCAAGGAGGAGGAAGGCGTAGGTCGGGCCGAAGGCGAGAATTGCGCCGCCAATGTGCAGGAATAGCAGCAATCCCAATACCCAATCCATGCCAGGAGCCTCCGTCAACTGATCGACATGCGTTGGGCGGACGGTAGCACCGGCCAAGCGTGGAATCGCGGCCCAGGGGACAGGTACCATCAGCCGCGATGACGGTCACCACTCGACCATCGCGCGTGGCCCCGGCGATCGATGCCCCGGTCGCCCCGGTCGAGGCGCCCAGCTCGGGCCAGACGCGCATCGGTCGCGGCGCGGCCTGGCCAAAGCGGCGCGAGGGACCGGCCAAACTGACCGGCGAGGCGCTCTACACCGACGATCTGGTCTTCCCGGACGCGTGGTTCGGTCACACCGTCCGCTCGACCGACGCCCACGCCCGGCTGCTCGAGATCGACCTCGACCCCGCCTTCGACTGGTCGAAGGTCGTCGTTGTGACGGCGAAGGACATTCCCGGCGAGAACCTGGTCAGCCTGATTGCCGACGATCAGCCGGTGCTGGTCGATAGCGAGATCCGCCATTACGCCGAGCCGGTCGCCCTGCTGGCCGCGCCCGACCGCGAGACGCTGCGCCAGGCGAGCCGGCGCATCAGCCTGCGTACCCAGCCGCTGGCGGCGGTGTTCGACCCGCTCGAGTCACGGCAGGAATTCGCCCACTTCGCGCTCGACAAGGGCAATGTGGAGGCCGGCTTCGGCGAGGCCGAGGTGGTCGTGGAGGGCACCTATCGGGTGGGCCACCAGGAGCAGCTGTACATCGAGAACCAGGCCATGATCGCTGTGCCGCGGCCGGACGGCGGGGTGACCATCCACGGCTCGCTGCAGTGCCCCTACTACATCCACAACGCGCTCAAGCGGGCGCTCAGGCTGTCCGACGCGCAGGCGGTGGTGATCCAGGCGGAGACCGGTGGCGGCTTCGGCGGCAAGGAGGAATACCCGTCGATCATCGCCATCCATGCCGCGCTGCTGGCCCAGCGCCTGGCCCGGCCGGTGCGCATGATCTACGACCGCCACGAGGACATCGCCGCGACCACCAAGCGCCACCCGGCGATCATCCGCCACCGCACCGGCGTGACGCGCGACGGCCGGCTGGTCGCGCAGGACATCGAGGTGGTCATGGACGGCGGCGCGTACTGCACGCTGACGCCGGTCGTGCTGTCGCGCGGCACGCTCCACGCCGGCGGCCCATATAACTGCCCCAACGTGCGCATCCGCGGCCGGGCGATGGCGACCAACACCCCGCCCAACGGCGCCTTCCGCGGTTTCGGCGCGCCGCAGACAGAGTTCGCGGTCGAGACACAGGTCAACCGCATCGCCGATCGGCTGACCATCTCACCTCTCGAACTGCGCCGGCGGTGGGCGTACCGCATCGGCGACGAGACGCCGTCGGGCCAGACACTGCGCGAGAGCGTCGCGGCAGAGGAGGTCCTCGAAAGGGCGGCCGAATCGGCTGAGTTCGAGCGCATCCATGGCCTGACCGTCGTCGGGCGCAGGGAACGGGCCGAGCGCGCCGGATCGGAGCCGAAGTCGAACGTTCTGTCGTCCGCGGCGGGCCGCACGGCACGCGGCATCGGCCTCGCCCTCGGCTGGCACGGCGCCGGGTTCACCGGCAGTGGCGAGGTCAAGCTGGCCAGCGTCGCCAGCGTCGAGCTGACGTCGGCCGGGGAGATCCGCGTCCTGACCGCATCAACCGAGATGGGCCAGGGCACCAAGACGGTCCTGCCCCAGCTCGCCGCGGAGCAGCTCGGCGTGCCGGCGGATGCCGTGCAGATCGCGCCGCAGGACACCTCGATCGTGCCCGACAGCGGCCCGACGGTCGCCTCGCGGACGGTGATGGTCGTGGGCGGGCTGGTCCTCAAGGCCGCCCGCCGGCTGCGCGAGATGGTCGAGCCGTCCACCGGCCGGCCGTTCGCCGAGTCGTATCGCGACTACGCGCGCGAGCACGGCGGGCTGCGCGTCGACCAGCAGTTCGAGCCCTATCCCGATACCAACTTCGACGACGCCACCTACCGCGGCGACGCCTACCCGGCCTACGGCTGGGCGTGCGCGGTGGCCGAGGTGGAGGTCGATCTCGACACCGGCGAGGTGGCCGTGCGCAATGTCGTCTCGGCCGATGACGTGGGCAAGGCGATCCACCCGCTGTTGGCCGAGGGCCAGATCGAGGGCGGCACGCTCCAGGCGGTCGGCTACGCCACGATCGAGGAGATCAAGCTGGTCGACGGCCGCTACCTCAACGATCGCCTGGCGACCTACCTCATCCCGACCTCGCTCGACGCGCCGCGAATCGACTCGATCCTGGTCGAACAGCCCTTCTCCGGCGCGCCGCACGGCGCGAAGGGCGTCGGCGAGCTGCCCATGGACGTGCCCGCGGCAGCGGTCGTGGCCGCCATCCACGACGCCACCGGTGCCTGGATCCACGACCTGCCGGCGACGCCGGAGCGCATCCTGGCCGCACTGCACGGTATCGCGCCGCCTCCGCTGCCTGGCCTGAGCACGACCAGCACGCCTTCGTCCGAGGCGCCGGCGTGAGCTACCGACTGATCGTCAACGGCAACGAGTCGTCGCTCGACGTACCGGGCATGCGCCGGCTGCTCGACGTGCTGCGCGAGGACCTCGGGCTGACCGGCACCAAGGAGGGCTGCGGCGAGGGCGAGTGTGGCGCGTGCTCGGTGCTGGTTGACGGCGAGCTGGTCAACAGCTGCCTCGTGCCCGTCTGCCAGGTTGACGGCGCGAGCGTGCTGACCGTCGAGGGCCTCGCGCCGACGGGCAGTCTCGATCTCCTCCAACAGGCATTCCTCGAAGCCGGTGCCGCGCAGTGCGGCATCTGCACGCCGGGCATGTTGATGGCGGCGCAGGCCTACCTCGACGCCGGCGGCGGGCCGGCCGACGACGAGATCCGCGAGGCGATCGCGGGCAACCTCTGCCGCTGCACCGGCTACACCAAGATCATCGACGCCATCGCGCTGGCCGCGCAGCGCTGATGCCGGTCGAGCCGCCCGTCCAGTCACCGACCTCGCTGGCCGAGGCCT
>Ga0209341_10003697_pt1 | contig 14239 bp, 11 predicted proteins | sample RifCSP13_2_FD_184020 | JGI IMG/M metagenome (GOLD analysis project Ga0209341, IMG submission 184020) | Soil microbial communities from Rifle, Colorado - Rifle CSP2_sed 13_2 (SPAdes) (version 2) | ecosystem: Environmental > Terrestrial > Deep subsurface > Rock core/Sediment | place: Rifle...
CGATCTCGGCCGGTGAAGACGGGTCGGTTCGTGCCGAGATCGTAGAAGCGCGCCCACAGGGGCTCCGCGGCGGGATCCGCCACCACGCGCCTGTCGCGCTGGCCGTCGACCGTGAGCTCTTCGAGGTGCACGCCGTGGATCGCCACGGCCCGGAGCCAGGCGACGGCGGCCTCGACGGCGGCGACGACCTGCGGCGTGGGTGACTCGAGCGACATCAGGAAGCGCACGATGCCGACGCTCTCGTGGCCGGAGAGCGTGGGCGGCTCGAAGTTGCGCGCCCACGCGGGCACGAGCGTCCGTTCGTCGTGCTGGGCACACCAGGCGGTGAGCGTGCCGGCCTGCCTCACCTGAGTGCGCAGGATGCAGTCGACGCCGCGGGCCACTGCGGAGGCGGACCGGGAGCGGCGGACGGCGTCGACGAAGGTGTAGGGCGGACCACCAGCAGCGACGTCGCGCAGGATGGTGAGCACGTTGACCATCGCGTTGTCGTTGTACGTGATGTGCGAGTAGTACCCCTCGCGCAGCGGAAAGTACTGCGGCCAGCCCCCGTTTCCGTACTGGGCGGCGAGCAGGTAGTCCAGGCCGCGCCCGAAGGCCGCGCGGTAGGTGGCTTCGCCGGTAGCGTGCGCCACCCGGGCGAGAAACTGCATCGGCAGCGTGGTGGCGTCGTTGTCGATGGTGTTCGCGCGCAGATCGGCACCGGTCGCCACTACCGAGTCCCCCGAGACCGGCGGGATGGTCAGGTCGGTGCTCTTCGGCCAGCCACCTTCCGGCGACTGGTGCCGGAGCACGCTGTCGGCCACGCGGCGCGCCTCCGCGGAGGCATACCAACCTGGTTCCCTCTCGAGGAAGCGAGCGCCCCAGCGGGTGGGCGTCGAGGGGGAGACCGCCGTGGCGGGTGCGCCGAGGACCTCGCGCAGCCAGGCGACCATTCGCGCTCCGTGGTCGGGCATGAACCTGTCCCACTCGGTCAGGCGATGCGCGGCACCGGGCAGCGTGACGAGGTCGCAGCGCACGCCGCTCGCCCGCAGCTTCGCCTGGAAATCGAGCGACTGCTGGAGGGGCACGGTGCGGTCGGCGTCGCCGTGAAGCAGCAGGAACGGCGGCAAGCCGGGCCGCACGTGGTTGAGCGGCGAGATCGCGCGCAGCAGCCCCAGCGACTCCGGCGACAGCTCCCTGGGCCGGTTGAGCAAGCCCTGCAGCGACGGGCTGAGCCCACCTCGCACCGGGAGATCCTGCTCGTGGTTGGTGACGGGCGCGTAGCCGACCACGGCCTGCACACGCACGCTGTCGTCTACCAGCGTCGCCGCGAGCGTTACCAGGTGCCCGCCCGCCGAATGGCCCAGCAGGGCGATGCGCGACGGGTCGCCCTTCCACTCCGCCGCGTGAGCCTTGACCCAGCGGATCGCGGTCAGGACGTCGTCAAGGCAGGCGGGCCAGCGGTGCCGTGGCGCCAGCCGGTAGTTGATCGAGAACCAGGTGAACTTGTCGTCGGTGAGGGGCGTGAACCACGGCGTGATGTCCGCCCCGCTGCCGGGCTCGGAAGCGCCGCGCTTGTCGCCGCCGCTCCAGCCCCCGCCGTGGACCAGGATCGCGACGGGGAACGGCCCCGGTCCCGACGGAATGCTGACGTCGAGCAGCAGCTTCTCGCCGCCCGCCTGCCCGTACTCCAGGTCCGTGAGCCTCGCGGCCGCCGGTGACTGTGCGAAGGCGGCCGCGGGGAGCAGGACCAGGGCCAGCAGGCAAGCGCGAGAGGCCGCTCTCGCGCGGGCTTCCTGTCTCATGGAAGAACCGTGACGATCACGCGCCGGTAGCGGGTGAGCGCGGGCGTCGCCTTGTCGGTCACGGCGAGGATCACGTGAAGCGTCTCGGGCTTCGTCACCCAGGGCGCGGGGAACCAGGCGGCGACCTTGTCCGCGTCCTCGATCTTCAGCGGGACGGCGGTGCGGCCGCTGGCGAGGCCGAGCGTGCCGGGCTCCCCGTAGTGGAACCACTCGTAGGCGAGGGCGTTGCCGTCGGGATCGCTCGTGCCGTCGGCGCTGAGGTTGACGCGTTCGCCGACCCTGGCCGTGAGGCGGTTGGGATGCCCCAGCCTGGGCACCGGGGGGTGGTTGGCCTCGGTGTAGGGCTTGATCGTCCAGTCCATGCGAGCGGCGAAGTCGTTCTGGTAGGCCGAGCGCCAGCGCCAGATCGTCGCCTTGTTGCTGGTGTGCCAGTTCCCGTCCACGCCCAGCACCTCGTCCTCGCCGTCGGTCCACAGCGGCCGCAGCTCCGGCTCGGGAAGCCACTTGCGGGTCCGCGGCGTGTAGAGCTCGTAGCGGCCGCCCCAGCTTCCCCAGTCGGGATGCTCGGGATCGCCGAGCCCGTTGTCGACCAGGTACAGGAAGCTCGGCGTGTCGCCTTCCATCAGGAACTTCGTGAAAGGGTGCTTCGCCCCGAGCGGGCCCTTGCTGCGGACGTTCTGGTCGAGCCAGGGGTTGTCCACGATGCTGAAGTCGGCTCCGACGAAGCGGCCGTGGAACTTGTCCCCGCTGATCCCGCTCCAGGTGGCGTGGTGATAGCCGCCACCCGCGTGATAGCCGGGGCTCGCGACATAGAAGAGGCTGGGGAACGTCTTCCGGAGCCACGGTCCGCTGTCGTCCTGGTCCGAGATCGTGTAGACGCGGAGCCTGGAGACGAACGTCGCCAGCGCCTCGGACGAGCGCGTCGCGCGCACCTTGAAGAGCGCCTGGGCCAGGCAGTTCGGCCCGCCCCACACGAGCACCCAGACCGGGCGGGGATCGTCACAGTCGACCACCTGGATGATCGCGTCCGAGCCGGGCGAGTCCATCCCCGGCCCGACGGCGGTCATGCCGTAGGCCGGCCGGCCCTCACGAATGAGGGACAGCAGGCGGCTGGCCTCGGGATAGCCGGGTTCGTGCTTGAGGAGGTTGTCCCGGACCTGCCCGTATGCCGCTACGATCTCGCGGATGCGCCAGGCGGCGGTCTTGTCCTTCTGGTGGACGGAGGTGGTCGCGACCAGCGCCTCCACGTCCCACTGGTTCGAGTAGGTGAGGAACCGGACCATCGACTGGGCGTCGTCGGGCTCGTTCTCGATGTCGGTCAGGATGATGACTCGCACCTTCGCGGGCGCCGCCTGCGCCGGCGGACCGAGGCACGCGCTGGCGACAGCGGCGAGGAGCGGGATCAGGTGAAGCGCCCGCCGCGACAGGATCGAGCTCATCGCGCCGTGCGACCTCCGGGCACAGGGAATCCCGCGGCTGCATCCACCAGCAGGAGCAGCCAGTCGTTCCCGCGGCCGCTCGACGGCGGGGCGAACGTCTGGATGCCGAGGCTGTCCTGCTCCTTGAGCGGGTAGGAGACGCCGTAGCGCGGGTCGTACCAGTACTGCTGCTGCCGCTCGCTCCGGATGACGCTCTTGTCGAGCGTGAAGGCCTCGCCCCGCGGCGAGTAGACGAGCGCGAACGAGCCGTCGCTCGCCCGCGCCGCCCGGACCCGGGCGCCGCCGGTCGTGGGGCCGTTCAGGACGATGCGCTGGTCGGGCACGAGCTTCGCGAACGGCAGCGACTCGAACAGTCGCCGCACGTGACCCATCTGGAACGCCCCCGGATGATCGAGCGCCTCGCGCCAGGGGACGTTCGCGCCGATGTTGCTTCCTGGGCCACCCGAGAGATCGCGGCGCTCCATGTCGTCCGGCCCCGCGACTCCGGGCCGGAACATCTGCCAGACGTTGTTGTTGCCGTAGGCGTGACCGCAGGCGCCGGCCAGGAGCGACCAGTAGGCCGCCTGGCGCACGTCGCAGTCGTCGAAGCGCTCGCTCCCGGAGGCCCCCCGGTTGTAGAACCCGACCGGGATTCCTTCGTAGCGCGGCTCGCCGTCCAGTGTCGGCTTGGCGGGCGTGAGCGCGTAGTCGTGCTCGACGTAGAGACCGTTGTCGTGGTCGCGCGCGGCGTGTGAAGACTGGAACATGTCGAAGTCGAGCCACGGGGCCCGATGAAGCTGGAGCGACGAGAACCCCGGCCCTATCGGGTGGAACGTCTTCAGGTGGGCGCCGCCATCGCCCTCGACGAGGCCGGCTGCCATCGCGTCGATGATCGCGCGCTCTTCCGGGTTGGTGATCGAGCGGTCGCCGCCGAGGATCCAGACGATGGCCCGGTCCTTGTACCTGCTGCCGAGAAAGCGGCCGTACTGCCGGGCATTGGCCGGGGTGAAGATCGACCGGCCCGATGCCCAGTAGCTGCCCCAGGTCGGCAGCATCCCGACGAACAAGCCGAGCTCTTCCGCCTTCATCACGAGGAAATCCACGTGGCGGAAGTAGGCCTCGTTGGGTTTCGCCGGGTCGCTTTCGACGAGGGGCACGTCGCCGTATGGGTTCGGAACGGTCAGGCCGCCGAGCTGCGCCAGGACGACGGCCTGGATCACCGTGAAGCCCTTGCGCGCGCGATTCGTCAGGTACTCGGTGGCCTCCTCGCGGTTCAGGCGATGGAACAGCTCCCAGGCGGTGTCGCCCAGGTAGAAAAAAGGCCTGCCGTCTTCGTACTGGATGTAACGACGGTTGTCGTGGACCTTGAGCCGCGCGGCGACGGCGCCAGACGCGTTCACGGGCGAGCACAGCAGCGACCCTGCGATGCACCAGCCTGCCAGACGGTTCACGGGATACCTCGACACGATACCAGGAGTGACCGGCGGTGCGGGCTCCCCCGCACCGCCGGTCCGGAGCTTTAGAACTCGAGGCGGAAAGCGTACTGCAGCCGGCGTCCGAAGTAGTTCGGCGCCTGCGCGTTGGTGCGGCCAAAGTCCGAAGCCGTGATGCGACCGCACCGGGCTCAACAACTACAAGTACGACGACTACCGCTACTACCGGTACACCAATTCGGCATCCAGAGGTTCCCCAGGAGGCGGCTCGCCAGCGGGTCCCAGCGCTTCGCCGGAATCACGTTGCCCGGGAACGGGTCGCGGACGACGACACCGTTGACGATCCGGGACGTGAGCGGGTCGTAGACCACCCGCAGGCTGCCCTCGGCGTTGTAGGACTGGGAGAAGTCGCCGCGCCTTTCGAGCTCGGTCGGCAGCGTGTAGCTGAGCGCCCGGTACGAGGTGTCGGTCTGTTTCTCGAAGGTGCTGAACAGGAAAAGCTTGTTCTTCATGATCGGCAGGCCGAGAGTGGCGCCGCCGTTCCAGAAGGTGTTCTGCGAGTGCTGGCGCGTGATCCGGTTGCTGACGGCGTTCCTGTCGGGATCGCCGCCGAAGTAGTGGCCGCCGATGTCGTAGGCGTTCGCGGCGTAGTGGTCGAAGTTCGCGTTGCGGCTGCGGTCGGGCATGTTGGTGGACGGGTCGAGCTGGGCGAGCGTCGCGGGATTGCGGGTGGCGAGGGGCAGGTTCTTGATGATCGGGGTGCATCCGGTTCCCCACCGGCAGCTCGATCAGCTTCCCGGTGCTCCGATGACGCAGCGGATCGTCGCGACCTTCGACGATCTGGTGAACCGACGGCCCGATCTCCTCCGCTACGAGCTGAGCTTCTTCGAGAAGCGGAACCAGGCGGTCTTCCTGCGCGACCCGGTCAGTGGGCATGCCGACGCGAAGGCTTCCCACGGCGAGATCGCGCACGTCCATCCCTCGGACGGCTCGATGCACATGATCTTCGGCGCGGGCGATGCCCGGGTGGTCATCGAGGCGGGTTGGGGAGAGTGCCACCCACTGGCCGGCAGGCTAAACCTGCCGGACACCTACATCCTGGTCTATCCTCCGCGCGACGCGAACGAGATGGAGATGACCCGGCAGCTGCTCGAGGCGGCCGTGAGCCATATGGCATTGCTCGATCCGAAAGGACACCCATGAAACGCCTGCTGATCGGTCTCCTGGCCTGCTCCGGTGGAGCGTCCCTCTTGGCCCAGCCGAGTGCGGCGCCGTTCAAGCTCGGCACGTTCGGCCACGCAGGCCGAACGTTCCCTGGCATCGTCCTCGCGGACACGAGTGTCGTCGACATCGCAGCGGCCAACGCGGCTCTCGAGAGCCGCCACTCGTCCTGGCCGAGAATCGCCATGCCGGATGACATGAAGGACCTGATCGCCCGCTACGCGTCCTCCGGCCTCAAGGGCAGGCTCTACGCCATCGCGAGCGAGAGCCGTGGTGAAGCGCCCTACGTGTACCCGCTCGCGGCGCTGACGCTCCGGCCCCCGGTGCTACCGGGCATGCTGCTCAACGCCGCGGTGAACTACACCGAGCACGAGAGCGAGATGACGCGACGTCCCGGCGCCGGGACCGCGCCGCCACCGTCGCTGCCGAAGTCGATCCCCGGGTTGTGGGAGCGAGGGCCCGACGACACTCGCCACAACCCCTACCTGTTCCTGAAGGGGCCCAACGCCGTGATCGCCGCCGGCGAGGCGATCCGGATTCCTCCGGGCCGCGACCGCGTCGACTGGGAATGCGAGATGACCCTGGTGATCGGGCGCGAGGCGACGCGAGTGCCGGTGGAGAGGGCGGCCGACTACATCTTCGGATACACGCTCCAGAACGACGTCTCGGACCGCGGCGAGCGCGGGGACGGCCGCCACGGCTCGGACTGGCTGGTCGCAAAGAGCCACGACACCTTTGCGCCACTCGGGCCCTTCATCGTCCCGTCCGAGTTCATCAAGGACCCGCAGAACCTCCCGATCCGGTTCAGCCTGAACGGCCAGCTGATGCAGGACTCGACGACCGCGCGCATGACCCACAGCGTCCACGAGCTCGTGAGCTTCGCCTCGCACGTCATCACACTGCGCCCGGGCGACGCGATCGCCACGGGAAGCTCCGCGGGCGTGGGTGTCGCCCGAACTCCGCCGATCTTCATGAAGGCGGGCGATCGGGCGGTGTGCTCGGTCGAGGGCATCGGAACGCTCGCGAGTCCGGTGGTGGGTCCCGAGGCGACGACGGGCAAAGCACCGCGCTAGCGCTCTTTCGGCAGGGAACGCGGGCTCCTAGCGCACGGGACGCCAGCGCTCGAAGAGCGCCGGCCCGCGCCTAGGCCACGGGAAGGCGGGCGCCTCCGGCACGGGCTCCAGTCGCAAGGCGTCGCCGACGTCGCTCGGATCCGGGCCGCCGAACGCGCCGAGGCTTCCCCGCCCGCCGAGCAGGAGCGGCGCGCGGAAGAGCGCGACCTCGTCAACGAGGCGGGCGCCCAGGAAGGAGCCCAGCACCTCCGAGCCCCCCTCGATCATCACGCTCGCCAGGCCGCGATCGAAGAGCGCGTCGAGCGCTGCCGCCGGTTCGACGTGATCGCCGACTTCGACGACGCTGACGCCGCGCGCCTCCAGCGCTCGCCGGCGCCGCGCCAGCGGGGCCGCGGCGGTCAGGACCAGCACGGGCGTCCGCGGGCTCGCTGAGGCGACCAGGCGGCTCGCCAGGGGCAGCCGCAGGCGCGTGTCGAGGACCACGCGCGTGAAGGGCCGCCTGGTCCGCGGCTGGGGCAGCAGCAGGGGATCGTCGGCCAGCACCGTGCCGATGCCCACGAGCACGGCGTCGTGCAGCCGACGCAGGTAGCGGGCCTGGCGCCGCGCGGCGGCGCCGGTGATCCAGCGCGAGCGGCCCGAGGCGGTGGCGATGCGCCCGTCGAGCGTTAGCGCCGCCTTCAGCAGGACGAACGGGCGGCCGCGCCGCGCGGCCGTCAGGAAGCGAACGTTCTGCGCCTCGGCCAGGGCGGCGCAGACGCCGGTCGTGACCGCGACGCCCGCGAGCCGCAGCTGCCGAAGCCCGCGCCCGCTGACGCGCGGGTTCGGGTCTCGCAGCGCCGCCACCACGCGCGCGATGCCGGCCTCGAGCACGAGCGGCGCGCAGGGCGGCGTGCGCCCGTGGTGCGAGCACGGCTCGAGCGTGACGTAGAGCGAAGCACCTCGGCTGCGGGCGCCCGCGGCGCGCAGCGCCACCACTTCGGCGTGCGGCCCTCCCGCGCGGCGATGGAAGCCTTCGCCGACGATCCGGCCTCCGCGTGCGACCACGCAGCCCACCAGCGGGTTCGGGTTCGTCTCGCCCGTCCCGCGCGCGGCGAGCTCGAGCGCGCGCCGCATCAGGCGCTCGTCCGTGGCGGGGTCCGGCCGCGCGGGGCTCACGTCAGGCACCCAGCAGGCCGTCCGCGAACGCGGCGGCGTCGAACGGCAGCAGGTCCTCTACCTGCTCGCCCACGCCGACGTAGCGGATCGGGACGTGGAGCTCCCGCACGACCGCGACCGCGACGCCGCCCTTCGCGGTGCCGTCGAGCTTCGTGAGCACGAGCCCGCTGACGCCGCCGGCCTTGGTGAACTCCCGGCCCTGCGCGAGCCCGTTGCTGCCCACGGTCGCGTCGAGCACCAGCAGCGTTTCGTGCGGCGCTCCCTCGATCTCGCGCCCCGCGACGCGCGCCATCTTGGCGAGCTCGGCCATCAGGTTCGACTTGGTGTGCAGGCGTCCCGCCGTGTCCACCAGGACCGCGTCCTTCCCCTGGGCCTTCGCCATGCGCAGCGCGTCGGTGAGCACGGCCGAGGGATCGGTGCCCTCGGCCCCGCGGTGAAAGGAAGCCGAGGCCCGTGTGGACCAGACCTCGAGCTGCTCGGCGGCTGCGGCCCGAAAGGTGTCGGCGGCGCACAGCAGCACCGAGCGGCCTTCGCCCGCCCACGCCGCCGCGAGCTTGCCGATGGTCGTGGTCTTGCCGGCGCCGTTCACGCCCACCACGAACACGACCCACGGCCGCGTCGAGAAAGGCAAGCGCCCGGCACCCGGCCGCTCGAGCGAGCGGACGAGCTCGGCGCGCAGCAGCGCGCGCATGGCCGGCAGCCCCCCGCGCGCGATCTCGCCGCTTCTCGCGCGCAGAGTCTCGAGCGCCTCGTTCACCGCGGCGAGACCGAGGTCGGCGCCGAGCAGCGCCTGCTCGAGCTCCTCGAGCGCCTCGCCGTCGAGCGGGCGGCGCCCGCGCGCCAGGTCCTCAAGCGGCGTCTCCAGCACCTCGCGCGTGCGGGCGAGCCCGCCGCGCAGCCGGTCGACGAGCCCCACTAGATCTCCTGGTTGAGCGTGAGGCGCGCTTCCTCGCACTGGCGCGCGGCGACCGCGGTGAGCGCCTCGGGGCCGAGCGAGACCACGAGGTAGTAGCCGTCCCGCAGCGTCGCCAGCACGACCGAGCCCCCGACGTGGCGTGAAACGAGCGCTTTCACCTCGCCGCCGCCCACGCGCTGCGCGGCGCGCGACACCATGCCGAGTGCGATCCCCTGGTAGGCGCCGATCAGGCGCTGGCGCTCGTCGAGGTTGCCGGCCCCGACCACGACCTCGCCCTGGGCGTCGAGCAGGAGCGCGGTGCGCGCGCCCGCGACGCGGGAGAGCAGCTCTTCGAGAATCCGGCGATAGGGCAATCGGTCCTACTTCGGTACCGACTTCAGCTGCTCGGCGGCCTGGCGCCCCAGCGGGCCGGCGGGGTCCTTGCGCACCACGTCCTCGAGACGCGAGCGCGCCTCGCCGTAGCGCCCGGCGCGAAGCAGCGCCTGCCCGAGCGCGAGCTGCAGCGCGATGTCGGTCGGGAGCTCGTTGAGGGCCGCCTGGAGCTGCGCCAAGGCCTCCTCGTTCTGGCCCGTGGCCGCGAGCGTGTCGGCCAGCCCCAGGTAGCCGTCCGTGTAGTCCTTGTTGCGGCCGATGCTGGTTCGGTACCAGTTGAGCGCCTCGGCGTAGTTCTTCTCCTCGAAGAACGCCTGGCCGAGGTTGCGAGCCGACACCTCGGAGGTCGGGTTGGTCGGGTCCGAGAAAGCCGTCAGGAACTCCTTCTTGCCGGCCTCCCGGTCGCCTGAAGCCAGGAGCGCCGCGGCGAGGTCGTTGTGCACGTCGACGTAGTAGGGATTGAGCTCGAGCGCCCTGCGGAAGGCCGCGATCGCCGGCTTCCACTCGCGCTTGGCCGAGTAGGCGAGGCCGAGGCCCTTCTGGAAGTAGGGGTTCTTGTCGTCCTCCTTCACGGCCTTCTTGAACTCCTCGAGCGCGAGGTCGACGCGGCCCTCGCGCAGGTGCATGACGCCAGTCGAGAAGCGCATCTCGGCCGAGGCCGGGCTCTGCGCGATGGCGGGCAGCGCGGGCAGCAGTAGGGCGAGTGTCGTGCACAGCAAGGCGGCAGGCCGGATCATCATTTTTCTCACACCGTGGGGGGCGGGGGCTCGGGTACCACCGCCGGGGGCGCCGAGAGCGGCGCATCGCCGATCAGCGCCTGGATGTCGAAGTGGCGCGAGGCCACCGAGGCCTTGCGCGCCTTGGCCGGGGTGACGTCCCCCGTCAGGAAGGCCCGCTCGAACGCGTCGACGCATGCGCCGTCGAATTTCTTCCCGGACAGGAACTTGAGCCGCGCGATGCCCGCCTCGAAGCTCATCGCCTTCGAGTACGGCCGGTCGGTCGTCATCGCGTCGAAGGCGTCGGCGACGCTCACGATGCGGCCGAAGAGCGGGATCTCGTCGCCCTTCATGCCGCGCGGGTAGCCGCTGCCGTCCACGTTCTCGTGGTGCATCAGCCCGTCGCCCGCCTTCTGCTTGAGCAGCGGCACCGCGTCGAGGATGTGCTCGCCCTTCATCGGATGCTGCTTCATGATCTCGTATTCCTCGTCGGTGAGCGCCGCCGCCTTGCGCAGGATCTTGTCCTCGATCCCGATCTTGCCCACGTCGTGGATGATGCCCGAGAGGTGGACGCGGCCCACCTCGTCGGGCGCCATGCCAAGGTGCTTCGCGACGCAGGCAGAATAGTACGCGACGCGCTCCGAGTGGCCGCGCGTGTAGGGGTCCTTCTCGTCGATCGCGTTGGCGAGCATGCGGATCGACCCCATGAACAGCTCCTCGTTCTCCTCGGCGCGCCGGCGGATCTCCTCGATCGCCTTCTGGATCTCCTCCCCCATCAGGTTGAAGGCGTCCGCGAGGATCCCGACCTCGTTGCGGCTCCGGACACTCACGCGCGTGGCGTAGTCGCCGCCGGCCAGGCGCCGCGCGCCCTCCGCGAGCTTCTGGACGGGTCGGCTGATCTCTCCGGCGAAGAGCGTGCCCAGCACGACGGCGAGCGCGCCCACGATCGCGACGGTTCGGAACGACTGGTTGCGCAGCTCGATCGCGGCGCGGTAGGCGGTGTCTTCCTCCGTCTGGACCACGACGCCCCAGCCCGAGTCGTCCGTGACCGGGATGAAGGTCCCGACCATGGCCTTGCTGCCGCCCTCGGTCGGCAGCTCGAAGTTGACCGTGCCGCCGGTCTTCTGGCGGCCTATCAGGAACTCGGCGACGATCGGGACGGCCGAGAAGTCGGCGGCGAGCGGCTGCGCCGGGTCCGAGTGCGCGACGATGCGCCCGCGGTTGTCGACCACGTAGACCTCGGAAGCGCCGCTGCTCTCGGTGGTCATCTCGCGGATGTGCTGCAGGCTCGCGATGCCCAGCACCACGCCCAGCACGCTCCCGCCCTGCTTGACGGGCTCGCCGAGAATGATCACCGGCTCCTGCAGCGAGTCCGACACGACCGGCACCGAGATCATCCCGTTGCCGTGCTGGCCGCGCAGGAAGCCCTCCCGCAGCTGCTCCTGCAGCCTGGCGTCCTGCAGCAGCAGGCCCGACTGCGCTCCGATCCCTTCGGTGTCGACGACGCTCAGGTACACGAGCCGCTTCGACTCGTCGCCCTGCAGGTAGGGCTCGAGCGCCTTCTGCTCGCGGATCCGCGTCACCCGCTCGGCGAACGGGATCCGGCCCGCGTCCACCTCCAGCGTGCGGGCGATCGTGACGATCTGGGAGTGCACGCTGCTGACGTAGAGCTCCGCCTGGCTCGCGAGCGTCTTGGCCTTCGCGATCTGGGTCTCCTTGAGGCTCACCTCGAGGCTCTCGCGGCTCGTGGTGTAGAGCCGGTAGGAGGTCCAGACGAGCGGCAGGACGCCGACGCCGAGCAGCAGACCCAGGATCGAGAACAGGATGCGGCCGCGGCGGTTGGGCGGGGACTTCTCCGCCATCGGGTCAGGCCCCCTCCGCCGCGGACGGCGAAGAAGACGCGGACTCGGCCTTGGCGGACAGGACCTCGTAGGCCGGCACTTCCAGGGCCTTGCCCTTCACCTTGAAGGTTCCGAGCGAGCGGCACTCGAACAGGCCAAGGGCGAGCGCGAGCGTGTTGGAGCCGATCACCACCGTGCCGGGCTTGGCCACCGAGCTCTCGAGCCGGCTCGCGGTGTTCACCGTGTCGCCGAGCACGGTGTACTCCTTCTTGTTGATGCTGCCGATCTCGCCCGCGACGGCGTTTCCGGAGTTGATCCCGATCCGGATGCGCAGCTCCGGAGTGCCCTCCTTGCGCTCCGCGTTCCACTCGGCGAGGCGCTCCTGCATCTCGAGCGCGGCACGGATCGCGCGCTGGGCGTGGTCCGGCATGTCGAGCGGGGCCCCGAACACGGCCATGATCGCGTCGCCTATGTACTTGTCGAGCGTGCCCTCGTACTTGAAGATCACGTCGGTCATGCGCGAGAGGTAGTCGTTCAGCAGCAGCGAGACCGACGAAGGGCTCATCGTCTCCGACATCGAGGTGAAGCCGCAGATGTCGGCGAACAGCACGCTCACCTCGCGCACCTCGGGCGCGCCCAGCTCCGCGCCGCCGTCGGTGGCCTTGGCCGCCAGGATCCGGTTCGCCACCTGCGGCGACAGGAAGCGGCCGAGTCGCTCGCGCTTCTTCTCCTCCGCGACGATCTTCTGGTTGAGCCGCGCGCGCTCGACGGCGACGGCCGCGTAGTTGGCGAGCGCCGTCAGCAGGTCGAGGTCGTTCACGGTGAAGCAGTTGGTGAGCATCGGCGAGTCCACGTGGATGATCCCGATCACCTCGTCCTTGTTCCACAGCGGCGCGCACATGGCGCTGCGGATGCCGTGGAAGCGGATCGAGTCCCCTGCGCCGAAGCGCGGGTCGACCATCGCGTCGGAGGTCAGGATCGACACGCGGTCGTGCATCACGCGGTCGGCGATCGTCTTCGAGACCGTGATGCGCCCCTCGCTGCCCCCGGCGGTGCGGTGCTTGACCACCATCGGCACCAGCTTGTCGGCGATCTCCTCGTCCTCGAGCATCAGGAAGCCGCGGTCGGCCGGCATGTGCTCGAACACGATGTCCATCACCTGGTGCAGCACCTCCTCGACCGGCCGCACGGCGATCAGCGTTTCCGCGACCTGGGTGAGCACCTTCAGGATGCGGTTCGACTTCTCGATCTCCTGGACGTCGACCGGCGCCGGCTTCTTGGCGTCGGCCGGTGTCCGGCCGGGCGCGGCCCCGGCCGCGGTGAGCAGGTGCTTGAGCTCGCCCACCGAGCGGATGATCGTGCCCGCTTCCTCGGAGAGCGGCTTGGCGTCGTCGAGCACGACCTTGCTCTCGAGCGCCTTGCTGAACGTGAGCTCGAATTTCCCGAGCAGGACGCGGTCGCCGTCGCGCAGCGGCGCCTCGACGACCTGGACGCCGTTCACCTGGGTGCCGTTCTTGGACTTGAGGTCCATGATGCGGGCGTCGCCGCTCGAGCTGACGACGATCTTGGCGTGGTTGCGCGAGATGCCGAAATCGCGCAGCACGATCTGGCACTCGGGGGAGCGGCCGATCACCACGTCGCCCGAGGCGAAGGTGAAGCTCTGCGGGGTGTCGCCGTCCAGATAGGTCAGCCGGTACATCGCTCCCGCCGCGTTAGCGCAGCCAAGCCTCTCGAAGCACGCAGTTTACTCCCTTTTCAGGCTGCGCAGCATCAGCTCCTCGAGCGCTTCGCGCGGGGGCTTGCCCTCGTAGAGCACCGCCTTCATCTGGCAGGCGATCGGCATCTCGATCCCCTCGCGCTCCGCCAGGGCGCAGGCGGCGAGCGTCGTGCGGACACCCTCCGGGTGGATGCCGGCGCACGCCTCGGCAAAGGGCTGGCCGAGCCCCAGGCGCCGGCCCACGGTGCGGTTGCGCGAGAGCGCCCCGGTGCAGGTGAGCACCAGGTCCCCGAGGCCGGCGAGCCCCGAGAGCGTGTCCGGGCGCGCGCCGAGCGCCACCGCGAGCCTCGAGATCTCGGCGAGGCCCCGCGTGATGAGGGCGGCCTCGGTGTTGTGGCCGTAGCCCAGGCCGTCGATGATCCCGGCGGCGATCGCGATCACGTTCTTCAGGGCGCCGGCCAGCTCGACGCCCACCACGTCCTCGCTCGAGTACACGCGGAAGCTGCGGGTGGCGAGCGCGCGCTGGACGCGCTCGGCGACGTCGTGATCCGTCGCGGCCACGACCACCGCCGTGGGCAACGACTTCGCCACCT
>Ga0209341_10003698_pt1 | contig 14236 bp, 16 predicted proteins | sample RifCSP13_2_FD_184020 | JGI IMG/M metagenome (GOLD analysis project Ga0209341, IMG submission 184020) | Soil microbial communities from Rifle, Colorado - Rifle CSP2_sed 13_2 (SPAdes) (version 2) | ecosystem: Environmental > Terrestrial > Deep subsurface > Rock core/Sediment | place: Rifle...
CCACGCGCTTCAGCGTCCGCGTCTTGGGGTCCATCGTCGTCTCCCAGAGTTGCTCCGGGTTCATCTCGGACAGACCCTTATAGCGCTGGATCTCCACCTTCTGCCCGCGGGCCTCCAACTCGCGCACGACGATCTGCCGCTCTTCGTCCGCGTAGGCATACTTCCGTTCCTTGCCCGCCTTGATCAGGTAGAGCGGCGGCTGGGCGATGTAAATCTTGCCGCGCTCGATCAGTGGGCGCGTGTACCGGTAGAAGAAAGTGAGCAACAGGGTCCGGATGTGCGACCCGTCCACATCCGCGTCCGCCATGATGATGACCTTATCGTAGCGCCGCTTGCTCAGGTCGAAGTCGTTCGCGATCCCCGTGCCCAGCGCCGTGATGATGGCGCGGACTTCCTCATGGTTGAGCATTTTGTCCAGGCGCGCCTTCTCCACATTGAGGATCTTGCCCTGGATGGGCAGGATGGCCTGGAACTGCCGGTCGCGCCCCTGCTTGGCTGAGCCGCCGGCGGACTCGCCTTCCACGATGAAGATCTCGGCGTGCTCCGCGTCCCGCTCCACACAGTCCGCCAGTTTGCCCGGCAGAGTGGAGATGTCCAGCGCGTTCTTGCGCCGCACCAGGTCCCGGGCCTGCTTGGCCGCCTCGCGTGCCCGCGCCGCCGTCAGCGCCTTGTTGATGATCCTCTTGGCGTCGCCGGGATGGGTCTCCAGGTACTCCTGCAGGGCCTCCGCGACTACCGATTCCACTAGTCCCTTGACCTCGGTGTTGCCGAGTTTGGTCTTCGTCTGCCCTTCGAACTGCGGCTCGCGCAGCTTCAGGCTGAGGACGGCTGTCAGCCCCTCGCGCACGTCCTCGCCGGAGAGGGTAAGGTCGCCGTCGCGCAGCCCCAGGCGCTTGGCGTAGTCGTTCAGCGTCCGCGTCAACGCCGCGCGAAAACCCACCAGATGCGTGCCGCCCTCGGTCGTGGGGATCGTGTTGACGAAGGTGAGCACGTGCTCCAGGTAGCTGTCGTTGTACTGGATGGCAAACTCGACCTCGGTTCCGTCGCGCTCGCGCCGCACATAGATCGGCTCGTCGTTCAACCGGGTGCGGTTCTTGTTCAATGTGCGGACGAGTTCTTTGATCCCGCCGGCGAACCGGAAAGTCTGGATCTTGCCGGTGCGCTCGTCCGTCAGAACGATCTCCAGCCCGGCATTCAGGTAGGCGACGTCCTCCAGGCGCTTGGTGATGACCTCGGTATTGAAGTCGGTGGCCGTCATCACGGTGGTGTCGGGCTTGAACTCCACCTTCGTGCCGTTGGGGAGCGGCGCGCCGGACGCGGACCGCAGCGCGGTCACCGGCTTCCCCCGCTCGAAGCGCTGCCGGTAGGTCTTCCCGTCGCGGTAGACCTCGACGTCCAACCACTCCGCCAGGGCGTTCACTACGGATACGCCGACGCCGTGCAGGCCCCCCGAAATCTTGTAGCCGCCGCCGTCGAACTTCCCGCCGGCGTGCAGCGTCGTCAGGACCACCTCGACTGCTGGCTTGCCGACCTTGGGGAGAATGCCGACGGGGATGCCCCGGCCGTTGTCCAGGACGCTCGCGCTGCCGTCCTGGCGCAGGACGACCTCAATGCGCGTGCAGAAGCCCGCCAGGGCCTCGTCCACCGCGTTGTCCACCACCTCGTAGAGCAGGTGGTGCAGCCCGTCGGGCCCGGTGGACCCGATGTACATGGCGGGACGTCGGCGGACACCCTCCAGCCCCTCGAGAACCTGGATATGCTGCACGTCGTAGGTGGAAATCTCAGCCATGGGGGGCGCTCACCACGTTTTGTGGTTCTGGAGCGTCATTAGAAACACCCAAACGGGGCGTGAGTGGTCATCACGCCCCGCCCCATTCACGATTACTACGTTCTGGGATGGCTTACATGGGCCTTAAAGGCCCGCCAACCTCGGTTTAGTATAGCATGCGTTTTTCCGAACTGTCAACGGCAGTAACCCCGGCACCGTGCGATTTTCAGCCATTGGCCGGAAAGAACCCTCCCAGTCGCCGCGCCAGGCTCTGCGAAGAGATGCTGGAGGCGTAGACACCGCGGGTCGTCACCACCAGCGCCTTGCAGCGCGGCAGGCCTCCTTCCTTCAGGTGCCCTGCGGCGATCGCCTGCTCCAGGAGACGCCGGTTCGCCTCGGCGCCCAGCAACCGGGCGTCCACAATCGTCACCACCTCTGCCGCCGGAATGACCGTATTCCCGCCCAAGTACAGGTACATGCTACTCAGCACTCCCGTCCGGCGTGCGGACCACCACCCGGACTTGGCGCAGATCAGCCTGGGGAATGCGCCGGTGCAATTCGCGGAGGATCTCCTCCTTCCGGAGATTCACCTCCTGAGCGGCGAGCGCGTGCGCCGCCGTCACCATCAGCACGCCGCCGCGCAGCGCGCGCGGTTCCGACGCTCCCGCCAGCGCCGGGCCAAGGATCTCCGGCCACACCTCACGCGCCTGGACCAGGTGCATCGCCGGTTCAATTCCCAGGCTCCGCGCGGTTTTCTGCAAGATATCTCGAAAGGCGGTCAGCATCGCGCCCTCCGGGATGCTTTGCGCCTCTCGCGCCGAATCCTTTCGGGACATCGGCAGATCCCGCCCGCTATACGGGGACTCACGTGGACTCGCGGACCACAAGCAGCGGCGGCTGCCCGAACAGGTGTACACGATCACCCGGCCGCAGCAGCCGGCCGCGCCGGCGCTCGGGAACGCCGTTGACCTGCACCTCTCCGCGCTGAATGCGCTGCTTAGCGTCTCCACCGGTCTGGACAGCGCCGGCCCACTTCAAAAAAGCGTCGAGCTTGATGGTGTCGGTCGAAATAACGATGGTGCGCTCAGGCATACACCCGCACCGGCGCCAGCACGTAGACATAGTCCTGCTGGTCCACCGGGCGGATCGCGCCGGGGGTGAGCGGGCCGGTCAGTTCGAAGGTCAGTTCGTCGGTTTCCAGGATCGTTAGACACTCCATCAGGTAGCGCGCGTTAAAGGCCACCTCGATGGCCTCGCCCTCGGCCTGGACCGATACTTTCTCCACCGTCTTTCCCACCTCGGGCGTGTTCGATGTTATCGTTAACTCCGACCCCGTCGCCGAAAGCCGAACCACGTTTGCGGAATCCCGCGCGGTAATCGCAACCCGCCGGACCGCCCGCAGAAAACGCTCGGTCTGCAGACGCAACCGCTGTTTATACCCCTGCGGAATTACCTGCTGATAATTGGGGAACTGCCCGGCGATCAGGCGCGAAACTAGGCGCACATCCGGCAGACTAAAAACCAGATGATTCTCTGCCAACGCCACCGTCACGTCACCGCTAACTCCGGAGAGCGCCCGGACCAATTCATGCATCGTTTTTGCCGGGACGATCACGGTGAACTTCTGCTTCGCCTGCTGCCCAAGCGCAGCGGTCCGTAGCGCCAACCGACCTCCATCCGTCGCGACCAGCCGGACCGTCCGCTCCTCCGTCGTGAAGAACACCCCAGTCAAGAACGGTCTAGTCTCATCCGTTGAAACAGCAAACGCCGTCTGCCGCACCATCCCCCGCAGCAACCCGGCTTCCAACGTAGCCACTACCGTCGCGTCCGGCTCGGGAATAAAAGGAAAATCGGTTGCGGGCAACCCTAGAATCTCAAACATTGCTTCTTCGCATCGGATTTCCGCCTGCGTCCCACCCTCTTCCACTCGAAACTGCACCGTCGCTGCCGACAGATTGCTCACAATTTCCGACAACAACCGCGCCGGCAGCGTAATCGCGCCACCTTTCTTAACACTCGCTGGCACCATCGTCTGAATCCCTAACTCTAGATCGGTGGCAGCTAACTTGACCCCGTCCTTTGTGCTCTCCAACAAAATATTCGACAGGATAGGCATCGTTGTGCGCGTCGAAATCGCACGAGTAACTGCTTGCACACCTTTGAGAAGATCGGGTTGTTCACAGGTAAGGTGCATATGAGTCCTTTCTTTTAATAAGAATAGATCAAAATCAATCGTAGTCGTAGTACCTGTGGATTGCTGGACAGTCGACGAAGTGAAGCCACCGGGGCTGCGGGATGCTTGACGGGCGATGTGGACAAATTGCGCATTAAGTGGGGATGGACGGCGGGAGTGTCACAGGGAACGCCCCAGCGGAGGCTAGATGCACCGTTCATCCCCAGGCTAAGCACTCTGCTGCAGGCGATCCATCAATCTCTTTACGCTGGCGGTAAGGTGCGCGTCGCGCTGCAGGGCTTCGCGCACCCGGTCGCAGGCGTGCATCACCGTGGTGTGATCTCGCCCGCCGAATTCCTGACCGATGTGCGGAAGAGATGCGTCTGTGAGTTCCCGGGCCAGGTACATGGCAACCTGGCGTGGGAAGGCTACGGCTTTGGTGCGGCGCTTTGCCCGCATCTCCTCGATGCGGATGTCAAAATATTCTGCCACGGCCCGTTGGATAGCGTGAATGGTGATGGGCTTCTCGCGGGCGGTGGGGAGGAGTTCGCGGAGAACCTCTTCGGTCAGTACGGAGGTGATTGCGGAACGGGTCAGCGTCGCATAGGCGATCACTCTGACTAGCGCGCCTTCTAGTTCCCGGATGTTCGTCTGGATTCGCTGCGCGATGAACTCGGCGACCTCATCGGGAACGTGGATCCCGTCAAGTTCGGCCTTTTTGCGCAGGATGGCAATGCGCGTTTCCAGGTCTGGGGGCTGGATGTCGGCGATGAGGCCCCACTCGAAGCGGGAGCGCAGCCGTTCTTCCAGCGTGGGGATTTCCTTAGGCGGCTTGTCGCTCGTGATGATGATCTGCCGGCCCGATTCGTGCAGCGTGTTGAAGGTGTGGAAGAACTCCTCCTGCGTCCGTTCTTTCCCTGCCAGAAACTGGATGTCATCAATCAGCAGCACGTCCACGTTGCGGTACTTGTTGCGGAATTCCGGCGTTTTGTCGTCCCGGATAGAATTGATTAGTTCATTGGTGAACTTTTCGCTGCTAACGTAGACGACGTGGTAGAAGGACTCCAGGCTCAGGACGTGGTGCCCGATGGCTTGGAGCAGGTGGGTCTTTCCCAGACCAACGCCGCCATAGATGAACAGGGGGTTGTAGGCGCGCGCGGGAGCCTCGGCGACGGCGCGCGCGGCGGCGTGGGCGAAGCGGTTGCCGGCGCCCACGACGAACGTGTCGAAGCTGTACTTGGGGGACAGCGTTAGACCGTCGATCGTCCGCGGCGGCGTGTATTCTCGCGGTGCCGCCGTGGGCGCGACCAGCGGCGGCGCGTCGGAGATGGCAAAGGTAACCGTGAGATCACGGCCCACGATGGAGCGGAGCGCGCTGCGGATCAGATCCAGATAGCGAGATTCCACCCACTCCTTGGCGAAGCGGCTGGGGACGGCGAAGGTGAGGGTGTCGTCCCGCAGACTGACCGGGCGCATCACTTTGACGAAGGACTCCAGGCCGGGTTTGCTCATCTGGCCTTCGATGCGCCGCACCGCCACTTGCCAGAGTTCCTGCGCCGAAGAGGTGTCGATCGACATGAGGCCCTCCTGAACAGAACGCTTGTCAACACGCCTGTCAACCGCTGCTTTGCGGGGCCGCTCGCCCCGCCCTGAAAGCGGGCCTGCTGGGCCTGCGCTCAGGGAGTGAAGATCTCGCCGAGGTAAATAATCCCGTCTTCTGTCAGCGTGCGTTTGCCGCTGCTCTTGCTTTGGACCAGCTTCAGGTGTTCCAGGGCCCGGAGCTCGCGGTAGGCGGTGCTGTGACTGATATCGAGTTCCTTTGCCATAGTGGTGGGCCCGGCCGCTCCCAACTCCCCGATGAGGAGGAGGACTTTCTTTTGCCGTGAGGTTAGGTCGGGACGGGAGCTCTGCCGCGGCGCGGCGCTCCCCGGCGAGGCGGGCGCGCGGGCCAGCGACAGCGTGACGACCGTTCCCCGGTTGAGGTTGTCCTCGATCCCCAGCGTGCCTCCGAGGAACGCCAGCTGCTCTTTGGCCACCGGGAGGCCGGAGCCGACGCCGCGGATGAAGCGCCGCAGCTCCCGGGTGGCAGTGGTGAAGCCAGGCTGCAGCGCGCGCTGCTTGTCCCGGATCCCGGGACCCTGGTCGGAAATCCGAATCGTGTCGCCGTTATCGAGAATGGTGATCACGGCGTCCCGGAAGTAGGCGTGAATCAGATTCTCCACGACTTCCCGAAGCACGACGAAGGGGATGCGCCCTCCGCGCTCATGGGAGTAGTTGTACGTCTGTGCGGCCAGTTCGCCGATCAGGGTTTCGAAGTCTTCGCCGCTGAGCGAGATAACCCGCGGTGTTGTGAGCGGCGAGTCGTAAATGGCGAGGCGGACCTCCGGCTCCTCCGGCGGGACCGCCGCGTCATCCGTCTGGCGTTCCTCTACAAGCCTCCGAATGACGTCCCGGATGGACATCTGGTTGACCGCACAGAGTGCGTGATTTTATACTCCGGCGAGAATTCCCTACCCCACACGGCTCGAAGATCAGTTTTCCACGACAACCGGGCGACAGGTGGAAGCCATTCACGAATGTGGAAAAGGTGTATTGGAGCAGAGAGGTTTTCTCCGGCCAGGGGACGCGTTCCTGTCGGCGGAATGGAGCAATTTTTGCGCGCAAGGCCGCGGCGTACGTTATCCACAGCTGTGGAGAAATCTGTGGATGATACCGGTGTGGTGTGCATATCCTGTGAGGATCGCTGTGGGGGAGGATCTGACGGAGAGAGGGTAACTGGACCCGCCAGGGAGTGTTTTCGGAGGATCTGTGGAAAGGCGGCGCCGTTATCAACAAGTTATCCACAGTGGCGGCTCCGCCTCCTCGGGATGGGTGTGATGCCGAGTGTAGCTTGTTCTCCCAGCGAGCTCTCGGCCTGAAGCCTCGTCGGTTGAAGGGGTTTGGGGGCTGTGATATAGTTACTCGCGCTCGGACGCGACTTTCAGGCGCACAAACACCCAGATGAAGCGAACCTATCAACCGAAGCAACGCCGGCGCCAGCGGGTGCATGGGTTCCTGGCGCGGATGCGTGCCAGCGGCGGGCGGCGCGTATTGAAGAGCCGCCGGGCCAAGGGCCGGCATCGCGTTTCCGTCTGAACCCGGGGATTTGTGAGGAGATCGCGGCCGGGGGGCCGCCGGACAGACGCGAGCCTTACCAGCGGCGAGGACTTCCAGAGCGTCTATCGTGCGGGGAGTCGCCACGTTTCCGCCATCGCCACCGTCTATGTGCTTCTGCACGAGAGGGCTGAGGTGCGCCTCGGCATTCCTGCCGGCCGGAGGCTGGGCAGCGCCGTGGACCGCAACCGGCTGCGCCGCCGGCTCCGCGAAGCGTTTGGGCGCGTCCGGCCGATGATCGATCGAGGCGCCGATGTCGTCGTGGTTCCCCGTGGCCAGGCGATGAAGGCTCCGTTTGGCGAGTTGGTGGATGCACTCTTGGGTGCGCTCGCAGCCGGTGGAGTGATTCGGAAAGGTCGGGGCGCTCCCGGTTCGGCTGGGGAAGAGGCTTGGCCGAAACAGTGAAACCGATCATGTTGGTCTCAATACGCCTATATAAGATGGCAATATCGCCACTAATTGGCCAAAGATGCCGATTTTACCCATCATGTTCAACATACGCATTTGAGGCCATTGAAAGGCATGGAGCCGCCAGGGGGGCCATTCTTGCGGTCCGCAGGCTCCTCCGGTGCCACCCATTTAACCCTGGCGGGTACGACCCGGTTCCCTAGGAGAGCGGCGATGCTGGGTCCAGTGAAAGACGTCATCGCTGCCGTCCTGACCACGCTGACCGCCTGGACCGGCAACATCGGGATCGGCGTCGTCCTGATGACCGTCCTCATCCGGATTGTCCTGCACCCCCTCACGCGTTGGAGCCTCAAGTCGATGAAGCGGATGCAGGCCCTGGCACCGCAGATCGAGGTCCTCCGCCGGAAGTTCAAGGAGAACCCGCAGCAGGCCAACATCGAGGTGATGAATCTCTACCGGAGTAGCGGGGTCAACCCATTTGGGGGTTGTCTGCCAACCATCGTCCAGATCCCTGTGATGATCGCCCTCTTCCAGGTGCTGAACGAGAAGGGCCGGTTTGCCGGGCAGGCCCTGTTTGGCCTCCCACTTGACGCCACGCCGAACACCTTCGCAGAAATCTCCGAGAACCCGGTGCTTCTGCTCATCCCGATCCTGATGGCCGTCACCACATACCTGCAGCAGCGGATCAGCATTACCGACCCGCAGCAGGCTAAGTTATTCATCTTCATGCCGATCCTAATCGCGTGGTTCAGCCTGAACTTCCCGGTGGGGCTGTCAGTCTACTGGATCGTGTCCACTGTGGTCTACTTAGTCGAGTACCTCCTCATCGTCGGGCGGCCTGTCCACCCGGCGCCCGCAGTGGCTCGGGAAGGGCCGCCAGGGCGCTCCCGGGCAGGCAAGACCAAGAAGAACCCATAAGAGCATGGGAAACGGGCGTTCAGAGGGACACAGACCGAACCCCCTGGCGGCCCCCCAAGGGGAGGTAGAGTGGGCTGGGCGGACCGTTGAGGAGGCAATCGAGCGGGCTCTGGCCAGCATCGGTCTCGACCGGAAGGACGTGGACGTGGAAGTCATCGACGAGGGGAGCCGAGGTGTGCTCGGGTTAGGCGCCCGAGAGGCAAGGGTGCGCGTTCGGCCGCGCTCCGAGGCCAACCCGGCCGATGTGATCCGCGCCGTGGCTGAGGAGCTCATCGGCCTCATGGGGTTCAACGCGGTAATCACGGCGGCTCAGGGGCCGGAAAGCGTGCGCGTGGAAGTGGAAGGAGAGAACCTGGGGGCCCTCATCGGGAAACACGGGCAAACCCTTGCGGCCATGGAGGCTCTGGCGGTCCTGATGTCCGGGAGGCGTCTGGGGGTGCCGGTCCGGATCGAAATGGACATCATGGGCTATCGCGACCGCCGGCGCGTTGTGCTTGAGGCGCTCGCGCAGCGGACTGCCGATCGCGTCATTCGCACAGGCCGGGAGGTTGCCCTTACCCCAATGGATGCCAGGGATCGGCGGATCGTCCACCTGACTTTGCAGGGGCACCCCGCCGTCACCACGGCAAGCCGAGACGAGGGAGATCTCCGGCGCGTCGTCGTCATGCCCAGGAGCGGAACCGATGCCGCGCAGGAACGGCAGGAAGAGCCCGGGAAAGGGCTCCGACCACCCAGGGAAAGTCGCCAGGGGAGCGGGGAAATCCGAAACCAGCGCCCCAAGGTCGAAGGGACGAGGTCGAGTCCTCCAGAGCGCGGTGGGAACCAGAAGTACTCGGGGCGGTGGACCTCGGGGAGCCGCCCAGGCCGGTTTCGGGAGCGGTCCTATCCCGCGGCTCGCGGTCCAGGTCGGGGTCCGAACAGGAAGCCCGCGGGACCCGGCACGCCTGTCGGCGCTGGGGGCAGACCCGATGGCCTGCCGGTCGACGAAGAGCTAGAAGCCGAGATTCAGGCCCACCTCGAGAAGATAGATCGTGGACGGGGCGCGAATCGGCCGGAGTCCGAACCTCCAACTGGCTCCTCCGGAGCCGGGGAGCCGTCCAGGTCCCAGAATCGACCCAAAGAGGAGTAGGCTGGGATTTCCGGACCGCCTGAGGACGCCCGCTCGCTCCTTCTGGACGGCGCGGCTGCGTTCGGCTTACTCTTGACCCCAGCGCAACTGGCGGAGTTCGAAGCTTATACGGCGCTCCTGCGCGACTGGTCCCGGCGCCTGAATCTGACTCGGATCCTCTCTCAGGCAGACATCGTCCGGCTGCACTTCCTGGACTCGCTGACCTGTCTCACGGCCTTTCCGGCCGTCCCAGGGCTGCACATCATCGACGTGGGAACGGGGGCCGGATTTCCGGGGATGCCCCTGAAGATCGCTCGCCCAGACCTCCGGCTGGTCCTGTTGGAGGCGTCCAGACGGCGCGTGGCCTTCCTCGAGTTGCTTGCAGGCGAGTTGAGGCTTGACGCGGAGGTCGTCCACGGCAGGGCCGAAATCATCGCTCGCCAGCCCAAACACCGGGAGCGATACGACTTGGTGGTTTCGAGAGCAACCTCCCCGCTTGGCCGGCTTGTTGACTTGTGTCTACCGTTCATCAAGGTTGGGGGGTTGGCCGTGCTCCCGAAGGGGCCGCGAGCCGCAGCTGAGGTGGTCGACGCCGCGGCAGCCATCGAAGCCCTGGGCGGAGAAGTCGAGAGCGTTCGCCGGGTAATGGTCCCCGGCCTGGAAAGCCGGATTCGGAGCCTTGTTATCCTCAGGAAGACCAGGCAAACCCCTGACCGGTTTCCCCTGAGATCCGTCCGCGCTCACCCTCGCGGTTCGAGGTAAGAGGCGCTTCCCAGAGGAGTAGAAGCGGCCGGCTCGGTCCCGGGGGATGCCAGGCTAGAGTTGAGGTATTTCACGTGAAATAGAGGTCGGCTCGTTTCCTCATCAGGCCTCAGTGGCCCAGGATGGACTCCGGACAGAATCTTGTACCCCCTAAAACCCCCACAGGAGTGTCGAAAATGCAGGAGAGGGTGACGGGCTGCCGAAAAACTGCGGGAAACGGCCCGCTCAACGGCGGCTGGCGTCCCAGCAGCTTTCGGATCATGCGTCGGACTATTGCGATCGTCAACCAGAAGGGCGGCGTCGGAAAGTCCACTACGGCCGTCAACCTAGGGGCAAGCCTTGCGCTCCTGGGGACCCGGGTGCTTGTCTGCGACCTGGACCCACAGGCGAATGCCACAAGTGGTCTGGGGATACCCAAGCCCTCAGCCAGCGCATCCACGTATGGAGTACTGATCGAGGGTCGGGCCATGAGCACCACCGTAGTCTCCACCGCGGTGTCAGGCCTTTCGCTGCTCCCTTCGAGCCCGCATCTGGCCGGGGCCGAGGTCGAACTAGTTCCGATGCTTTCCCGCGAGTTACGGCTTCGAGAAGCGCTGGAGCGGGGCGCTGAGGGGTACGAAGTTATTCTACTGGATTGCCCGCCCTCACTGGGCCTTCTCACGATCAATGCGCTAACAGCCGCGACCGAAGTGCTGATCCCAATCCAGTGTGAGTACTATGCGCTCGAGGGCCTGAGCCAGCTTCTCGACTCCGTCACGCTCGTGCAGCGGTATCTGAACCCGGCACTGGACATATCCGGTGTACTGCTGACCATGTTCGATGCGCGCACCCGGCTCTCTGAGCAGGTTGCCGTCGAAGTGCGCCGCTTCTTCAAAGACAAGGTGTACGAGGCGGTTATCCCCCGAAGCATCCGTCTCGCCGAAGCTCCGGGCTATGGCATGCCGGTGATGCTCTTTGACCCTTCTTCTCGTGGGACCGATGCATACATGAATCTGGCGAAGGAGGTCATGACGCGTGGAAGGGACGGGGCCACAGTGGTCGGGCATGTCGGCTGACGCCCGCAAACGGGGGCTGGGACGGGGATTGGGCGCCCTTCTCGGACGGGAGGCCTTCGATGAGGGACTGATCCGCGACCTCCCTGTCCACGAAATCCGGCCCAGCCGACTGCAGCCGAGGAGCGAAGTCTCGCCGGAGGATGTGGCCGAACTGGCTGCGTCCATCGCCGACAGGGGCGTGCTGCAGCCTATCGTGGTGCGGCCGACCGACGACGGGTACGAACTCGTCGCGGGCGAACGGCGGTGGCGGGCCGCGCTGGCCGCCGGCCTTCAGGTTATCCCAGCGGTTGTCCGGCATCTTTCCGACCAGGAATCGCTGGAGGTCGCCCTCCTCGAGAACCTGCAGAGAGAAGACCTACGTCCTCTGGAAAAGGCTCGTGCCTACCGGCGTCTCCACGACGAGTTCGGGATGACCCAGGAGCAGATCGCCGCGCGGCTGCGGAAGAGCCAGGCCGCGATCGCGAACACGCTGCGGTTGCTGCAGTTGCCTGGGGAGGTTCAGGAGACCCTCGACAAAGGGCGGATCACAGAAGGACATGCGCGGGCACTTCTCGCGTTGCCGACGCCCCAGGCGATGAGAGACGCATGCCGGGAGACCGAACGCCGCAGCCTGTCCGTCCGGCAGACAGAGGTGCTCGTCAGGCGCTGGAGTATTTCACGTGGAATCCTGCGGCGGCCGCGACACGCGGTGGATCCCAACGTGGCTGCCGTCGAGGCAGAGCTATCGACGGGGCTGCAGACGAAAGTCGCCATCCAGGCCGGAAGGCGCCGTGGCCACATCATCATCGAGTTCTACTCGCCCGCCGATCTCGACCGCCTTGTCTCGCTCCTCCTGGCAGCCGTTCGAGGGTCAGACCAGGCGTCCGATCTGCCGCCGCGTACGGACTGACGCCACATCCAGGCAAACATGAACCGGGACGCCGCCTGGGCCCTGGTGCGTGAGTGGACCAGCAGTCCGAACCTCCGCAAGCACATGCTTGCGGTCGAAGCCGCGATGCGCGCCTACGCGGAGCGGTTTGGGGAAGATCCTGAACTCTGGGGAATTGTCGGGCTGCTCCATGATCTCGACTACGAGAGGTTTCCGTCAGCAGAGGCCGGCCACCCGTTCCGCGGGGTCGAGGCTCTCCGCGCGATGGGCGCGTCCGACGTGATCACTCGTGCGGTCCTATCGCACGCCGACTACTCGGGAGTTCGCCGAGAGTCGCTGCTGGAGAAGGCCCTGTTTGCCTGCGACGAACTGACGGGATTCATTATTGCTGTCGCTCTCGTCAAACCCGGGCGGTCCCTTGCCGAGGTTGATGTCGCCTCGGTGCGGCGGAAGATGAAGGACAAGGCGTTTGCCCGAGCAGTCAACCGCGAAGATATTCTCCACGGCGCCGAAGAGGTGGGGATGCCGTTGGACGAGCACATCGGGGTCGTCCTGGGGGCACTGCAGCAGATCGCCGACTCCCTTGACCCGGGCGCGGCACCGCGCCCAGCAGAGTAGCCCGTCACCCCCTTCCCGCGGCCTCCGTGGGGGGCGAAGGAGATACCCCACTCACCGTGGAAGACGGAAATGACCACTACTTCCCAATCCAGACACGCTGAATGCCAGCGCTGAGCACTCCAGAAATACTGATCGTCACCCTGGCGGCCGTCTGCCTGTTCCTCACGGCCGTCGTCGTTGTGCTGGCGGTCCGAGTGGCTCGGGTCTCCCGGCTGACGAGTGCAATCGGCAGCACGGGGGACGGGGCCCTGGCGGCCACGCTCGCGCGGGAACTCCGGGCAGTCTCAGAGCAGGTCGGTCGTGTTGAATCCGGACTGGCCGAACTCCGAGGGCCCTTGCAGTCTTGCATTCGGCACGTCGGCATAGTGCGCTACGACGCATTTCGCGACATGGGTGGCCACATGAGCTTCAGCCTCGCGCTGCTGGACACCCGGCAGAGTGGCATCGTGCTTAGCATCCTTAACGGGCGCGATGGCAGTCGGGGATACGCCAAGGCCGTTCAGGGCGGTCGATCAACGTCCCCGCTTTCCGAGGAAGAGCAGGAGGCGCTGGCGCAGGCACTCGATTTGGCGCGAATCAGGTAGGCCGCGCCATCGAGACCCCGCAGAGGGGGCCGATGATCTTTCGGGACCGGCAGGAGGCGGGTCGGCGGCTCGGGAACGCGCTGCTGCCGTACCGGGCAGAGAATGTTTACGTGCTGGCCATCCCCCGTGGTGGAGTCGTGGTCGGGGCAGCCGTCGCGGGGGTGTTGGGCGCCCCCTTGGACGTGATTGTGCCGCGGAAACTCCGTTCCCCCTACAACCCCGAACTAGCCATTGGGGCGGTTGCTCACGACGGCACGGTCTACCTGGATCCGAGTCTCGCCGAGAGCATGGGGGTCGATGAGACGTACCTGCAGCAGGAAGTGCAATACCAGCGGCAGGAGATTGCCCGACGACTCGCGGCCTATCGCGGCGGGGGTGAATACCCGTCCATGGATGGGCGCATCGCGATCGTGGTTGATGACGGGATTGCCACCGGGTCCACGATGATCGCGGCACTGCGCGCGGTGCGGAAGATGCCGAGCAAACAGGTGGTCACGGCAATCCCCGTCGCCCCGGCCGAGGGCCTGCACCGCCTCCGACCAGAAGCCGACCAGGTGGTCTGCCTCTATGCACCTCCGGTCTTCTATGCCGTGGGTCAGTTCTACGAGGATTTCACCCAGACGACGGATGAGGAGGTCATGGCACTACTCCGGGAGGCCGCGGCGCGGGTGCGCGGCGCGGCCACGCAGACCCCATCGGAGGGTGCGTACCCATGACCCCGCTCTTCGTTCGACAAGAGGGGAGTCGCCAGGCAGCGCAGCGGCGCAAGTCGTCGCAGAGAGACAACCGTGTCCAGCCAGACTGAGATTCTCCGGCGAACT
>Ga0209341_10003699_pt1 | contig 14236 bp, 13 predicted proteins | sample RifCSP13_2_FD_184020 | JGI IMG/M metagenome (GOLD analysis project Ga0209341, IMG submission 184020) | Soil microbial communities from Rifle, Colorado - Rifle CSP2_sed 13_2 (SPAdes) (version 2) | ecosystem: Environmental > Terrestrial > Deep subsurface > Rock core/Sediment | place: Rifle...
GCACGGCCACGCGGATGGCCAGGTAGGTGCTGCTCCAGATGACATAGATCACCAGCAGATGGAGCAGGCCGGAAAGCGGGAGCGAAGGTGCGACGTCCGGCTTGTCTTCGCCGTGGGCACGTCCCATTGCTTCCTCTTCGCCCTGTCAAAGGCGCCGGGCGAGGCGTTGAGCTATCTTCTCGAACAGCAGGTTGCGCCGCGGGAGGATGGGCGCAGACCCGGCGCGATCAGACTCGACTGGGCCCCGCGCCGGGCGGCCGCGATCGGGCCGGAGAACCTGGACCATGATCATCGGCCGGCGCCATCGCCGCTAGCGATTCAACTCCCAGATGATCCGCAATCCCTCCAGCGTCAGCCACGGTGCCACGACCTCAATCACCGGCGTTTCATTGGCTACCAGCTCGGCCAGCCCGCCGGTGCCGATCACCTTCGTCCCGGGCCCAAGCTCCAGCCGAAAACGGGCGACCATCCCTTCCACCAGGCCCGCATAACCGAACAGCATGCCGCTTTGGATAGCGTGCACCGTGTTGCGCCCGATGGCAGCCGGCGGTCGGGCCAGATCGACGCGGGGCAGCTTGGCGGTACGGTGGAACAGGGCCTCGGCCGCGATCCCGATGCCCGGCGCGATGGCGCCGCCCAGATAGTCCCCCTCGGCCGAAATGGCATCGAAGGTCGTGGCTGTGCCGAAGTCGACGACGCACGCCGGCGTGCCGTAGAGCTGACGGGCCGCCGCCGCATCGGCCACCCGGTCGGCGCCGACCGCCTTGGGATCCTCGTAGCGGATGCGCACCCCGGTCTTGACGCCGGCGTCGACCACCAGCGGGGCGACCCCCAGGTAGTGCACGCAGGCCTGAACGAAGGTCCCGGTCAGCGGGGGCACAACCGACGCCAGGACGGCGCCGGTCAATTGCTTCGTCTCGACCCCGGCGTGGCCCAGCAAACCGAGCATCTGCAAGCCGTACTCGTCGGGCATGCGCTCGTGCTCTGTAGCCAGCCGCCAAGCGGCCTTACGCGCCTCTCCCTCATACAGGCCGAGGGTGATGTTGGTGTTGCCCACGTCGATCGCGAGGAGCATCGGGGCCTCCCAATGGTGGAGTGGTCTGTGGTGTAGCCGCAGGCTTCAGCCTGCGTGAAGACGCAGCCTAAAGGCTGCGGCGACGGGTCTTACTCACCGCCGACTACTAGATTGTCAATGAGTCGAGTCTTGCCGATGAATACCGCAATCGAAAGCAGGACCTGCTCGGCGGCGCCGTGAATTTCGTCCAGCGAGTCGGGATCGGCCGCCGAGACATACTGCACTTTGGCCAGCGGCTCTTGCGCCAGCACGTGGCGCTCGGCCGGATCGAGATACGCGTTGCGGCTCGACAGCGCCAGTCCGTCGGATTCGCGCACCGTCGGGCAGACGACAACCTCCACCGGAAAGTCGAGGTCGGCGGCCAGGCGACGGATGACGGCCGCCTGCTGCGCGTCTTTCTGCCCGAAGTACGCTCTTTGAGGCTGAAACGCGTGAAAGAGCTTCGTCACAATCGTGGCCACACCGCGGAAATGGCCCGGCCGCTGTTCGCCCTCTAGGCCGGACGAGACGCGCTCGACGGTCACCCACGTCTGGTAGCCGGTGGGATACACAACCTGCGGCGATGGGCTCCACACCAGATCGACTCCGGCCGTCTCCAGCATCGCCAAATCGCGCGGCAAGTCTCGCGGATACGCCGCCAGGTCTTCCTGAGGGGCGAACTGACTCGGGTTGACGAAGATGCTGACGGCGACGCAAGGGCATTCTTGACGGGCCCGCTCCACCAACGATAGATGCCCCTGGTGCAGATAGCCCATCGTCGGCACCAGCCCCAGCGGGTTGGCCAATCTCGCCCGCGCCTGACGCAAGTCGCTCAGCCTTTCACAGACGATCATCCCGCGGCCTTCCTTGAAGCCTTTGTGGTTGGCCGCGGGATCATCTCAACTCGCTTCCGCCAATCGAGACGGCGGACCGGACCAGGTGCCACAAGCTTCGATTGACGGGAGTCGCCACGCCCAGGCGGTCTCCTCCGTCGGCCACGGCGCCGTTGATGGCGTCGATCTCCGTCGGCGCGCCGCGCAGCATGTCCTGCAGCATCGAAGAACGGTTGGCCGCAGTCCGCCGCGCCACTTCTTCGGCCTGTGCCGCCGGGTCCAGGTACGGCAGGTCCACGCCGATGGCGCCGGCGACGGCGGCCGCTTCACGTGCCGCTTCGCCCATCAAGGCCCGGGCGTTCGGGTCCTCCAGCAAGGCTCCGTTGACGACGCGCAGCAGCGCGGTCAGCGGGTTGATGGCGACGTTCACGGCCAGCTTCCCCCACAAGAGTGACTCGACGTCGCCTCCGACTTCGACCTCAAAGCCTGCCTGGCGCAGCAAAGGCACGTACGGATCGAGGCGCGGATGCCGGCCGACGTGCGTGGGCCCGGTGCCCCCCACTCGCACGAGGCCCGGCCCCAGCAGCGTCGCTCCCGTCGTCGTGACTCCCAAGGCGGCGCGTTCGGCGCCGAGCGTTTCCTGCAAGGTCTCGAGATTCCCCAGTCCGTTTTGCAGGGTGAGCGCCACCCCTGCGGGAGTAAGGCACTCGGCCAATTTCTCGGCCACGCGTCTCGTCTGCCAGGATTTGACCAAGACCAGCGCAAAGTTCGCGCCGCGGCAGTCGAGCGGATCGGACGTGACCCGCACGGTATGGCGCGTTTCGAGGCCGCCTGCTTGCAGCCGGACCCCGACGCGCTGCAACGCCGCCAGCCCCTCGGGCCAGGTGCCGAGTAGAGTCACCGAGGCATACGCCGAAAGACGGGCGGCAAAGAGGCAGGCCATCGCCCCGCTGCCGGCGATCAGGATCGGTGGCGGACGGTTGGGCACGGCCTCCCTCAGCGACGGTCCTCGGTCAGCCGGCCTTGGCCCGCCGCAGCTGGGCAGGCTGTTGAAGGCTTTCCTCGAAGCTGCGCCACGTCTCGTCCGACATTTCGACCGTATGCTCCGCTGCCGGGAAAGTCCGGGTGAGGACGTCCTCGCGATAGGCGGCGAACGCCTGGGCCATCGTCCCATGCAGGTCGGCGTACTTGCGGACAAAGCGCGGCGTGAAACGGTCGAACAGGCCGAGCAGGTCGTGGGTTACGAGGACTTGCCCGTCGCAACCGACCCCGGCTCCGATCCCGATGGTCGGGAGGGATAGTTCGCGGGAGACCCGCTCGGCCAGCCGGGCCGGGATCGACTCCAGCACCAGCGCGAAGCAGCCGGCGTCCTGCAGGATCTCGGCGTCTTCCAGCAGCCGCCGGGCATCGGCCTCCTCGCGCGCCTGCGGCTTGAAACCGCCCAGTTGGTGGACCGACTGCGGCGTCAACCCCAGGTGCCCCATCACCGGGATGCCGGCGGCCACGATCGCCTCCACCGCTGGTCGCCGCTCGCGACCGCCCTCCAGCTTAACCGCATCCATGCCTGCCTCTTGGAGAAATCGACCGGCGTTGCGCACGGCTTCCTCGGCCGACACCTGGTACGAGAGAAAGGGCATGTCGCCGACGAGCAGAGCGTAGCGCGCCCCGCGGGCGACCGCTTTGCTGTGGTGAATCATCTCGTCCATCGTGACCGGCAACGTGTTCTCATAGCCGAGCACCACCATGCCCAACGAGTCTCCGACCAGGATGACGTCGATCCCGGCCTGGTCGATAGCCATCGCCGTGGGGTAATCATAGGCGGTGAGCATGGTGATCGGTTGGCCGTCTGCCTTTTTCTGGCGCAGGCCAAGCGTCGTGACTTTCTTGCGTTCAACCGTCGGGCGTGGTGTGGACATGGCTATCTCCTCCCAGGAGTGAGAAGCCCGCTGGCGAAGCGACGCCCCGCCCAAAGGATCGGGCGGGGCAGGGCTCGGTGCGTCGTGCCGTCTCGGTCGGTGCCCGATCCAAGCGGCGCAAGGATTATATCAGTGGTCGGTGGCCGGTGGTCGGAGGGGCGCCCTCGACTCACAACTGACTACCGACCACTGTCCACTGTAGAATGGCCTGCGTGCCCTCCACCCCCGTCACGCGCGCCCTGGATGCCGCCGCCATCCCTTACACCCTGCACCTGCACGACCACCCCATCCGCTCGCTCGAGCAGGCGGCCGAGGAGCGCGGTCTGAGCCCAGAGCAGATCGTCCGCTCACTGGTGTTTCGGCTTGAGGGAGACACCTATATCCTGGTGCTGGCGCCCGGCCCGGGTCAGGTGTCCTGGCCCAGGCTGCGGAAGCACCTGAAGGTCTCGCGATTGACCACAGCAACCCCCGAGGAGGTTGAGCGGATGACGGGTTACGTACCAGGCGCGGTCTCCCCCGTGGGATTAGCGCAGCCGCTACGCGTCCTCGCCGATCAACGGCTTGGCCTGCTGCAGGAAGTTTCCATCGGCGCCGGGGTCCGCAATGCGGGCGTCGTGCTGCGGACGGATGACCTGCTGCGCCTGGTCCAGCCGGAATTCGGGGACTTCGTCGAGGAGGGCGGGCGCCAATCGCCTATCGCCAGTCGCTGATTTCACATTGGCGGTTGGCGATTCAGGGCCTGGCCGCTCCCTCCAGGCCCGGAATCTCTCCGGTCAGGAAGAAGGAGGATGCGTCCTCGACGACCTGCCCCACCGCGCGTAGGGAGGCGGCCAGATCGCCTGGGACGTCGAGGCCGTGGTCGGCGTCCTTCACCACGCGGACCAGTGCCGGCCGGCGCGCCCGCAGCTCCGCCACAGCTTGCTCACTATAGAAGCTGTCGGCCGTGCCGATGGCGATATAGGCCGGCTGCCGGGTTGCGACGAAAGTCGAATCGAAGAGCGGATTTCCCATCGGCGGAGTCAGATAGGCGGCGGTCGCGCCATCGGGCACGGCCCCATTCGCGCACAGTTGTGCCAGGACGATACTCCCTAACGACTTGCCGACGAAACCTAGCCGTGGATAAGCCCTTCGGCCCATCGCTTCGCGGGCGGCCGCCTCGCACTCCGCGAGAGTTTCCGCCACGTGGTCCGTCCAGGGAACGGCTACCGAGGCCTGAAATCCATACATCAGGCCCAGCGTGTCCCAGCCGGCGGTTTGCAGTTGTTTTGCCAGGTGGTAGAGCACGGGCCCATCCGAACCGTAATGCAGGCCGGGCAGGACGATCAGGAGCCCCGCCCCTTCGCCCTCAAAGAAAGTATGGGGCAGCGGGCGGCCGTCGTGCATCTTGAGCGGCAGAGGGACAAAGCGACTCATCTGGAATCTTCTCCGTGGAGGGCTCGTTGGTCCGGTGGGCCTTGCCTCTTTCCTCTGCCTGACAAGAATACCCGCGATGTGCCTCCCCTGACATAGGTCACATGATGATTGTGCGAGGCCCATCGCCACCGATCTGAAACCTGACTGCAACGTTGGAGCAACAAAGCCCCTGCTAGAATGTCGATTGCATGGTCGGACCGCTCCCGACTATGGCCCCAGACTGCAAGTTAGCTGGCACCGTCGGAGAGCTAATGCTGGGGGCCAAGCCCGTTCGCGCTTGGCGCAGAACCAAGCCTTCCCGCCCCAAATCTGGGCGAGGATTGGATAGGACCTGTGCGGGCGATAGGGATCCCTGCGGATGACCACTTCCCAGCACCGGCTCAGGTGGACCATTCTCCACGATCGTCTCCGGCCGGGATGGGGTTGATAGGATCATCTGCAGCGTCTTGTTCTTACTGGCACCCAAGGTTTAACCATGGACCCCGAGCTGACGAAGGTGGCGATATGAGGACACTGCTGCGGAGCATCCGTGCGTTCTCGTTTGGGTTGCTCCTTGCCACGTTGACGGCCTGCCAGACGAGGCAACCCGCGCTCCGCACTCCCGCGGCGGCAACACCAACCCCAGCCCGGATAACACAAGAACTCCGCACCCCCGCGGCGGTAATTTCAACCCCAGCTCAGATGGCACAGGAGTTGGAAGGAAGCCTCGCCTTCTCGGCCATGGTCGAGGATAACCTGGAGATCTACCTGATTCCCGACATGGGCGCCGCCAATCCAGAGCCGGTGCGACTCACTTTCGATCCCGCCAATGATTACGGTGCGACGTTTTCGCCTGACGGCGAGTTCCTGGCTTTCATATCCAACCGGGGTGGCGATGAAGATATCTACCTGATGAGAATCCAGACAGGATCGGTTCAAAACCTGACGAATACCCCATCCGATAGTGAGGGCAGTCCCGCGTGGTCACCCGATGGCCAGCAGCTGGCCTATGTCGCGGGGGTAAAAGGAAGCTTAGAGATCTTCGTGATGAATGCTGATGGCACCGACGTGCGCCAATTGACGGACAACCCGGGCATGGACAGATTCCCCGCGTGGTCGCCAGACGGCGCACAAATCGCCTTCTCGACGGAAGTGGAAGGCATAAACAGTATAAACATAGAGATCTACGTGATGAATGCGGACGGCTCCAACTCCTGCAGAGTGACAAACGCTCCCGGCATAGACGACCAGCCATCATGGTCGCCCGATGGAATGGAACTCGTGTATGTACGAAACGCTACTACGGCCGACAAGGGAAACCTTGCGATCCTCAACGTGGGGGAGGCCTGCGCCGCGGCCGGCCTAAGCGGATCCAGGCAGCTGACTTCCGGCCCGCACGATGGCGATCCGGAGTGGCATGGCCATTTCATCGCCTACTCAACCAACGAAGGTTCAGGACCCTATCTCATCCGAGTCGTCGATACGGACGGGGTGGAGGTTAAACGGATTGGGGTTTCCTCATCGATGCATCGCCATCCGACCTGGACCTCAGGGACCATCCGGGTGGCGGGGACCCTGCCATCCGCCGGCGCCTCACCCAGGCCCACCGCGTCTCGGGCCCTGCCATCCGCCACTGCCCCATCCAGGCCCACCGCGTCGCGCACCGCTCCCCCCCAACCGAAGAAGACCCCGTCTCCCACCATCACCGTGACCCCACTCTTCCCCTCGCTCGACGGCCGGCTGGCCTTCGTCTCCAACCGCGACGGGAACAATGAGCTGTACCTGGTGGATTTCGCCGGCGGGATCGGGCTGGAGACTCGCCTGACGTTCGATGGGGCGGATGATCACCGTCCGGCGTTAGCCCCGGATGGTCGGACGTTGGCGTTCGTCTCCGATCGCGGCGGGAACGATGAGATCTACCTGATGCAAATCGGTGAGCCCGGCCTGCAGCGCCTCACGCAAAACCGCGCCGAAGATGGCGACCCGGCGTGGTCGCCCGACGGACAGTGGATCGCCTTCCGCTCCCAGCGCGACGGCAACAACGACCTCTACCTCATGCGGCCGGACGGCAGCGACGTAACCCGCCTGACGGACTACCTCGGCGACGACCTGGCACCAGCCTGGTCTCCGGACGGCTCGCAGATTGCGTTCATGTCGGCGCGGGACGGAAACCTCGAGCTCTACCTGATGCGCGCCGACGGCTCCGAGGTGCGTCGGCTGACCGATCACCCGGGCGTCGACGGCTATCCGTCCTGGTCGGAGGATGGGACGCAGATCGCCTTCCACTCCGATCGAGGTGGAGGCGTCGATATTTACCTGCTCGATCTCGAGACGGCCTTGCGCACCTCGGGGCGAGAAGGCATGACGCGGCTCAGCGGCAACCCAAAGGAGGATCGGGTGCCGGTGTGGCATGGCGAATTCCTGGCAACCATGAGCGTCGTCGACGACGACTTCGACATTGTGATCACCGATCTATCCGGCGAGGTGATCGACCGGTTAGGACGCGCGGGCAGCTTCGACGGCTTCCCGACCTGGGCTTCGCTCACGCGGTCGCCGTAGCTGTCCCAGAATCTGGAAACCGAAACGCGGACGATTTCGAGGTTCCCTAATCAGGCCCTTTAGATCCGGGGTCTAGCCTACGCACGATGGCGCAGCCACGGGCTGGCGTCTCCGCCGGGTCGGGCAGGCGCCCGGTCCTCAATGCCGCCAGGGCGTCCGCCAGGTAATTGCGAGTCGCCGGCCGGAAACCGAAACCGGTGTCGTCCGGCGCGCCGCGATAGCGCAGAATCCCTCTCCCGTCGATCACGAAAGAGTGCGGTGTGGCCATTGCTTGGTAAACATCGGCCACCGCCTGGGCGGGGTCGAGCAGGACGGTCTTCAGGCCTCTCTGCCTCGCGACCTGCCGGATGTGGTCGGGTGCCTCCCCGTCGCAGCAGGCGATCGTCCATAAGTCGGCTTCAACCCCATCGACCGCAGCCACCACTCGCGGATCCGCGTGAGCCGACCAGGGGCAGTCGGCCGACCAGAAGTTGAGCACCGTGGTACGGCCGCGTTGGTCCCGCAGTCGATAGAGGCGGCCTTCGATACCCGGCAGTTCGAAAAGCGGCGCCGCCGCGCCCGGCCGTGCTAGGGGATCCATTTCGGACCGTAGCCGCCGACGACGACCAAACCACCCTCGCGGCCGTCGGCCCAACGCCACCAGATCTCGGCCGGCTCACTTGGATTGACTTGATCGAACAGCATGAACGCCAGTCGCGTTCCGTCGGGGCTCCATGCCAGGCCGCCATGGTTGAGCTCGGCCTCGGCCGTCAGCGGGGCCGGGTCGCCGCCATCCGGCTGCATCCGCCAGAGCTGGCGTCCGAGCGTCCAGGTGTCCAGGTCCAGGCTGCGCCGCGAAAAGGCGATCCAGGCGCCGTCCGGGGAGTAGGCAGGCCCGGTATCCTCCACAAGCAGCTTGTCGTCGCCTGAGAGGTCGACCTGCGCCCCGTCGCTGATGGCAACCCTCTGCAGATGGCTAAAGAACTGGGGCGGCTGCTCGCTGGCCCCGCCGGCGTCAGCGGCAGTCTCCGGGAGGAAGACGATCTCAGGGAAGACGAGATGCTCGCCATCCGGCGACCAGGCCGGCGCCTCGCCGATCGCATTCGGCACCACGAGGCCAAGCCGGGCCTTCTCCGGCGAGACCTCGTCATAGAGGGCATAGGCCATCAGGGCGTGATCGTAGATCACAAGCCAGGACCGCGAAGACCACAACGGCTGCGAGGTGGAATGGTCCTCGCTGGCGACCAGGTAGGGCTCGCCGCCGTCGACGGCTTTCACCCACACGCGGCGCATCATCTCGCCGTCCGCTTGGCGCTCATCCTGGACGAAAGCCAGCATGTCCCGGCCCGGTGACAGCGACGGCGAGCGACAGACCGATTCGGTTGGACATCGATGGAGCGTCGCCACGGCGCCGTCGGCCAGGCGGAGCTCACGGATGTCTGTTCCCCTATCCTCGTGCGCGGCAAAAACCAGGCTGGCCCCGTCGGGCACAAGGCTGAAGTCGATGATCCCGCCCGAGGTCTGCGTCAGACGCTCCGGCTGCGCCAACGACGGTGACCAAGCGTAAAGATCGGCCGCTTCCCCGGCCGGCCATAGATAGGCCAGTCGCCCGGCGCCGACGGTGAAGGACCAGCGCGTGATTCCGAACGTCGGCAGCCCGCGTAGCGAAAGTGCCCCAGATTCTAGCTGGACCTCGACCTGAGTCGCCTCCGGCCACGGTTGTAGCGGAGTGAAGGTCATCGTGCGGCCTTCCCAGCGAAAGGTGCCGGGCCGTGAGGGGTCGAGACGGAAGCGAGACTCGACTGTTTCCGGCCGCATCGATTGACTGAACGAGATGGAGATCAGCGGCTGGGCCGGGGACTCGGAGGCGCCGGCGGCGGGGTCGTGACCCGTCACGCGCGGGCTGGAGAAGATCACCGCCGCCAACAGGCCGAGCGATAAGCCTACGCCGGCATACACAAGTAGCGGAGTCCGACGCCGTGGACGAAGCATGGTTTCCCGGCTTCCAGGAAGCTGCTAGCTTCCGGGAAGCTATCCTATCCGCGCCGCAATTCTTCTTTCAGGCTTTCAATCGCCTGAATCGGTGTGGGATCGACCCCATAGGCGATGGCCAGGTAGTAGGCGGCGTAGTCGCCATAATGCAGGCAGGTCCACTGCTGTGCCAGCTGTGTCTCGCCCACCCCATCGACCAGGTCGGTGTTGTAACCTTCGACCATCAGGATGTGGCGCGTGGCTTCGACGCGGCGGGTAAGCGCCGGCTCATCGAGGCCGGCCCGCAAGAAGACGGCCATCGTCCTTCCGATCAGCGACTCAGGACCGAGCGTCCCGGCGACGACGTTGTGGTCCGCCTCGGGCAACTCCTCGAATTGCGCCGGCGCTTTCGCCAATTCGTTCACCTGGGTCCGCCAGCGCCGGGCCACGGGCGCCAGAAGGCCGGCGCCGAAGAAGATCGGCCAGCGGTCCATCAATTGACCGGCCATGCGTTTGGCGGGATTGCGAGCCACCGAGCTGACCGCACTCAATCGCTCGCGTTGGGCGCGCATCGCGCCCACGGCGCTGGCGATTTCGCTGGACGGGTCGGCGACCTGACCGAGGTGCACCAACAGGCGCAGGGCGTAGGCGAACGAATAGCCGACGGCGGCGCGCGGCGGCCCGACGTGGTCGATCGGCCAGACCGGATCGCCGTCCTGCCCAGCGCGCGCCTGCAGATCGCCGCCTGTGGTGAAAGCGACCCGGCGTGCCCCGGCCCGCCGCGCTGCGTCGAACGCGGACAGCGCCTCTTCAGTGTTGCCGGAGTGGGAGGAGATCACCACCAACGCGCCTTGGCCGGCGGCCCAGGCCGGGATCCCGTAGTCGCGCCAGACGGTGAGACTCGCGGACGCCTGACGGCGAGCGTAGGAACAGGCCAGATCCGCGCCGATCGCCGATCCGCCCATGCCGGCGAAGATTACGTGCTGCAGATCGGAAGGATCCGGCGCCGGAAACTTTCCGGCCCGGTCCCAGGCGTGTTCGATCTGGTCCGGCAGGTCGTCGATCTTCGACAACATCCGGTCTTTATCGACCGCCTGCATTCGTTCGAGATCGTCGAGGTTCATGCGTCGCGATCCTCCAGCGCCATCCGGTAGACCTCGCCGCGCCGCCAGCCCGAGAGCCCGGCCACGCGGCGCGCCGCCTGGGAGGCCGAGTCTCCATGGCGGCGCTGATCGCGCAGCGCGGCCCGGACAGCCTTCTTGTCCCAGCGGCCGGCGGGCGGCGCGCCCGAGATCACCAGGGTGAACTCGCCGCGCGGCACGGTGGCGGCAAAGTGCCGGCGCAGCTCGGACAGTGTGCCGCGCCGGATCTCTTCGTGAAGTTTCGTCAGCTCGCGGCAGGCCGCCGCGGCTCTGTCGGCGCCAAGGACGGCCTCTAGATCGGCAAGTGCTGCCCGCAGGCGATGAGGCACTTCAAAGCAGACGAGCGTAGCCGGCACGTCGGCGTACTCCTTCAGCCATTTCCGCCGTGCGGCCCGCTGCCGCGGCAGATAACCCAGGAAAAGGAAGGAGTCGGAAGGCAGCCCGCTGGCAACCAGCCCGGCCAACGGCGCCGAGGCCCCGGGAACGGGGCGGACCGTGTGGCCGTCGGCCCACGCCGAACGCACGAGCTCGAACCCCGGATCCGACAGGCCGGGCGTCCCAGCATCGCTGACCAGCGCCACGTCACCATCCTGCAGCGCCCGGAGCAGCGAGGCCAGCCGGGACGTCGGGCTGTGATCGTGAAAGCTGACCTGACGGGTGGCGATGGCATAGCGGGCGAGCAGCTTGCGCGTGTGGCGGGTGTCTTCGCTGGCGATCAGTGAGGCCTCCTTCAACACCCGGAGCGCGCGCAAGCTGATGTCTTCCAGATTCCCGATCGGGGTTGAGACCAGATAGAGGGTTCCCACGAAGTGATTCTAGCCGACGCGAATCCTCCGGCCGGAGGCCGGAGGGCGGGGATGAACCGGGCGGCGACGCGCCGGATTCGGCTTTAGGCGGGCTTGTCTTCGATCACGGCCCGCACCGAAACCGCCTGCGGGCCCTTGGGAGTCTCTTCGACCGTGTAGGTAACGCGCTGGCCCTCCTCCAGGTTGCGGTAGCCTTCCCCCTCGATGCCGCTGAAGTGGACGAAGATCTCCTTGCCTCCGTCCTCCGGGGCGATGAAGCCGTAGCCCTTGACCCGGCTGAACCACTTCACCGACCCTTGCATCCGGTCCGACTCCATGTCCGCCTCCGTACAGTCTCCGCCACTGAGGCGCACCCCCACCGGCTGCTGCGCACCCGGGGATGTCGACCCAGGGCTCCCGAACTGGCGCCGACTCTAGCACAGGAGGATTCTAGCGTCAACGCGGGTGACCTAGGTTGGGTCAGGCGCGAGGCCGGCGGTGGATCCCTCCTTGCATGTCATTCCGAGGGAGGCCCGAACCGGGAGCCCGAAGGAGGCGCGGAGGAGGGTCGAGGGCCGACCGACACCTGCACCTGCGCTTGCAGCGCAGCTGCAGGCGCAGGTGAGAATCCCCAAGATGGAGCGAAGGGCAAAACCGGTGCCGGGCGCGGGGTTCGCGAACTCGCGCGGCGGTCAGCCCCGGCCCGACGGCGAACCTTCCACAACAGAGAGAAGGCGGACACGCTGGCGGAGGAACAGCAGAGTGATCAGACCACCGATGCCGAAGAGAGCGTCCACCAGTCTCCAGAAGACCGGGATGCCGCGCACGGCGCCGAAGATCAGCGCGTGCGGCAGGACCAACAGGCAGGCGGCGATCCCAAAGGGGATGACCCATGTGCTGCGCAGCGGATCGCGCACGGCCATCAGGAATGGAACGGCGATGATGAAGTGGCCGAAGGCCAGCCAGTCGTAACCATAGGCCAGGAAGGGGTAGCTGGCGTAGGTGTCCTCCAGCGCGTGGTGGACAAGGTTGAGCCAGCCGGCCAAGGCCGGCCACAGGCGCGCCGCGGCCGAACCGGAGGCGAAGATTGGCGCCAACATCCGCAGACCTTGCAGCGGGACGATAGCGGTCAGCCCGCTGGCGATCAGGGCAACCGCGAAGAAGAGCAGAACGAGCCGTATCTGGGTCAGAAGGCGCCGGGGAGCCATGCTTTCAGCGTACGGCATGCACGACGGCGAGGACTCTCATAGGACTCTCGCCTCGGTCGGCGAGTCATTGACAGTCTCGACTGCGGCATGCTAGACTGCTGGCCAGCGTTCACTGCACGCTCATCGAGAGAGGCGGAGGGACCGGCCCGTTGAAGCCTCGGCAACCCCGGCCGGCGTCCTAAGCATAAGCGAAGGGCGCCGGGGGAGGGTGCCAACTCCGGCAGACGACGCGGCTCGTGCCGCGCCGCTTCTGGAAGATGAGGAAACCCGTCGTCGTCGCGCCGCCTCTTCTTCCGCGAGAGGCGGTTTGCGTCTGAAGCGGCAGGACACGCTAGAGAATCAGAGATGAGTCACAGCCCACCGCCCGTGGCCATGAATGCTCGCGCTCGATTCGCCAACTGGCTGGCGGCGCCGTCGCCGCGCCTGGCCGACGGCGCCATGGGCACTATGCTGCACGCCCGCGGCGTGCCCATGGGAACCTGCTTCGATGAGCTTAACCGCGCCCGCCCTGATTTGGTCCTCGAGATCCACCGCCTGTACCGCCAGGCGGGCGCGGAGATTCTCGAGACCAACTCGTTTGGCGCCAACGTCTACAAGCTCGCCGCTCATGGGCTGGAGGATCAGCTTGAGGCGATCAATGCCGCCGCCGTGGCGCTGGCACGCCAGGCGGCCGAGGGCGATCCCCAGCTTCTCATCGGGGGAAGCCTCGGGCCTCTGGGAGTCCGCCTGGCGCCTTATGGCCGTGTCCGCCCGGAGCAGGCGGCTTCCGCCTACCGCCGCCAGATCGCTGCGTTGGCCGGGGCCGGTGTCGACCTGCTGATCATCGAGACCCAGACGGATCTGCGCGAACTGTTGCTAGCCGTCGAGACCGCCCGCGGCATGACTGACCTCCCCATCCTGGCCTCGATGACGTACACCCGCGACGACCGCACCCTCCTGGGAGACACGCCTCTGGAGGTCGCCCGGGCCCTCGACGGTGCGGGCGTCGACGTCGTCGGCGCCAACTGTTCGGGCGGGCCGGCGCAGCTGATGCGCCTTCTGCAGCAGATGAAACAGGCGGCGCCCGATCGGCCTCTGTCGCTCATGCCCAACGCCGGATGGCCCGAGCGCCACGGCGGGCGCATCCTGTACGCTGCCACCCCCGAGTATTTCAGCGAGCACGCCCGGCTCTTCCGTCGCCTAGGTGCGGCCGTCATCGGCGGCTGCTGCGGGACGACTCCCGAGCACATCGCCGCCATGCGGCGCGCCCTGGACGCCCCGGACGACCCAGCCACATTGCAGCTTCCTGTGGTCGAGCCCGTCCAGCTGGCCGCCCCGGCGGCCAGCGAAGAGCCGACGGATTTGGCGCGTCGGCTAAGCCGAGGCGAATTTGTCATCTCCGTCGAAATCGACCCGCC
>Ga0209341_10003700_pt1 | contig 14235 bp, 9 predicted proteins | sample RifCSP13_2_FD_184020 | JGI IMG/M metagenome (GOLD analysis project Ga0209341, IMG submission 184020) | Soil microbial communities from Rifle, Colorado - Rifle CSP2_sed 13_2 (SPAdes) (version 2) | ecosystem: Environmental > Terrestrial > Deep subsurface > Rock core/Sediment | place: Rifle...
CCTCGAGGTATGGCTCGATGAGCAGCCAGTCTGCCTCGTCTAGCACCGCGAAGGATCCGCCATTGAGCTGATCCTCCTGGACCACGTGCCGAGGATCGCGGATGAAGATGGCGCCGCCAGATGCGAGCGAAAAAAGATTCCCGCCGGGATAAGGCGAGGGCAGCTCTTCAAGCCTGCCGGACTCGGTGTAGCCCACCCCGTTCACGATCACAAAGCCGCCTCCGCGGTGCGGATCACCCGCCATGAACGATTCGGCCAAGTAGTCGAGGCAAGTCCCGTTAATCACGACTCGAGGGCTCCCAACAGCGTTGATCAATGGGCGGCCGGCGGCTGAACCCAATACGTAAACCTCGCCACCTTTGGCGCCGTAGAGGAAGGTCTGACCGACGTCACCGTGAATCACCAACTTGCCAGCCTTCATGATCTGGCCAACCTGATCCTGGCCGTCGCCGTGCAGGTGTACTTCGGCGCCGTCGAGGCCGGATGCGGCATAGTCCCCAACGTCGCCGTACAAGTCGACGCGAAGTCCCTGGGTGTCCGGACCGAGGCCAACCGTGCCGAAGCGTCCGCCGCGCCAGCTATGGACTACGAAACGTTTCCAGCCCAGGCGGGCCGCCTTGACAAGGTTCCGGGCTGCCGCGTCCTCGCCTTCAGGCGGGAACTCGCTCGAATCGATGACCAGGGTCGAGGCAGCGGTGAGAGGCGCTGAAAGGCTGTTACGCGACCGCCAGTCCAGCGTTCGGATACCCTGAAGGTCGTCGATGCCGAAGAGCTCCGACAAGGCCGCGTCGAGCAGATCCAGCATGGAACCCCGCTTCTTCCGCCCAAGCTCGACGCGGCGGTCCCGGGCCAGCGTCAGCACCTGACGTGCGAAATCCCACTCCTCGGTGCCGTTCCGGGCAAAACCTGCCAGCCAGTTAAGGCCCCAAGCCAGTTCATTCCAGTCGGCGCCCGCAAGGCGCGGCAGGATCCAATTCCATCCGCTTGGGCTGCCGCCATCATCGAATGAGCGTGCCATGGCTTCTGCCCAGTCTCGCTGGAAGCTGCGATTCGCGTCTGAAGCATCCAGATCCGCCGGGCTGTGTTTCAAGTCGGGATCCAGGCTGACCGCGGAGCCAAACTTGTCCGTGCAGTGCAGTCCGACATCCCCACGATCCCCTGCGGCTGAGACCGTGAAACGAAATGCTCCGCCATCCGTGTGTGAGCCGCCTCGCGCCACCCACGATCGATCAGGATACCGCCGGACGGCGCTGTTCTCCGCCGAGATGGATCGCAAACACGCGTGGATAGCCTGCCGTTCGGAGGCGATCAGGCCAATCTGCAGTCCTTCATTCTCGAACAGCGCGAAGACTTGAGGCCGCAGCATCGAGGTATCCGTTATCCCGAGCAGCTCGAACTCACCGACTTCGGCTTTGGAGCGCGCCAGAATGAAGAACCAGGGGCCGTCCGGCGATCCGTGGATGTGGGTGCCCTGCACTGCACGGTATAGCCGTTGCTTCTCGGTCGGGAGCATCATGAAGTCATGTTCGGTGGTTGGAGCCATCGCCTCGAGCGTGACCTCGAGAGGGTATGCATAGACGCGGTCCCACAGATCGAAAAGCTGAACACTGACCTCGGTGTCGGTCAGGAAGAGCTGCTCGATGTTCCGTTGCCGCAGATATTCGCTTACCGCATGGTAGTTCGCAAAGTCGCCATTATGAACCAAGGCTTCATTGAGCCCGATGAATGGATGCGCGCCCCCGGGGTGCCAAACCCGCCCCTTCGTCGGATAGCGTTGATGTGCTATCCAGACATGTGCGGTTTGATCCTCCAACCGGTAGTATTGGACTACCTGTTCGGCGTAACCGACTATCTTCAGGACCGACATGTTACGCCCGTGGCTGAGAACGAAGGCGCGTTTCTCGCCGAGGCTTGCGTAACATGCGTGGTTCAGCCGATATGTGTTTTGGTAGACGAACTCGTCCTCGAGGGCACGGTGTTCGAGACCTCCTAATTCGAACCTTCTGGCGAATTGCTCGAGCACGACCGGTTTCGCCCGCACGAAGTAACGGAGCACGTCGGGCGGCCGAATCTCGAGTCCGTCCACGAGTGTGTGGTCCTGCAGGTGCGGCAGCTCTTGGACCGACGCCACGTCGAAATGAGGATGGATGAATTGGTTCTCTAGGTCGCTGCGAGCGGAGGGGTCGAGGAGGGCAATCTGGAGAAGATAGTGGGTCCGAAGCGTCCCTGCATCCACCCCGACCTGTGCAGGATCGAGTCCGACCATGGCGATGCCACCCCCCTTGCCATTGCCCCGATTGTGCATCTGTCGTGACGAGGTAAGGACGTGCCGGCCGGCGATGGGCGAATTTGACGCCAACCCCAGCACGCCGCAGCCTCCCTCGGCGGCATCGTCAGCGCGTCGAGCGGAGGCGCCGACCGAAGCAACGCGCGGGAGAAGGCGGCGCGAAGCAAGGATGTCGATACTGCGCTCGTTCACGTTGCGCTCCTGCCCAACTTGGCCGCGGCACGAGCGTTTTGCGCGTCACGACCGCGCCGGGAGGCATTGATGAGAATGACCGAACCAATGATCACTGCGGCCGCCAGCACGACTCGGGCGTTGAGCTGCTCGCCACCAATCCAGGCGCCCAAAAGGATTGCGACGACCGGGTTCACGTAGGCATAAGTCGAAACGAGAGACAGTGGCGCGTTCCTCAGCAGCCAGCCGTACGCGACAAATCCGATCAACGAGCCGAACACAATGAGATACCCGAGAGCGAGGAAAGAGCGGGTGCTCACCGCGGCTGGGCTCAGGCGCGCCCATTCCCCGGTCCAGGCACCGACCAGGAACAGCGCCGCGGCGCCGGCAAACATCTGAATCGAGGTGCTCAGGCTGGCCGACGCCGGCATGTCGGCACTGTGGCTTACGACCGAGCCCAGTGACCAGAAAACGGAGGCCGCGAGGACCGCGGCCACGCCAAGAGGAAGAGTCGCCAGGCTGCCGCCGGGCGAACCGGGTCCGCCGACGAGGATCGCGGTGCCAACCAAGCCCACCAACACCCCCAAGATCGTCAGCAAGTCTGGCCTCAGGCCGCCCGGGCGCACGGCGTTCATGAGAACCATCCAGAGCGGAGAAGAGCCAACGATGAGCGCCGCAACGCCGGAAGGGACATACTGTTCCGACCAACTCAGGAGCCCATTACCTCCCAGGAGCAGGAGTACGCCGACGACGATTGCGGCGCGCCACTGCCTGGCAGTCGGCAGAGCGTCTCCAGCCGACCGGCGCCAGATGAATAGAATGACGGCCGATACGAGGAAGCGCACGCCCGCCATGAGGAACGGAGGGATAGTCTCGACCGCGAAGCGAATGGCGAGGTAAGTTGAGCCCCAAGCGATGTACACGGCAGTCAGCGCAACCCAGACTCTTGCCCTCATCTAGGCTCTGGCTCGCTCGAGTGAATCCGCTGCCATCCACGCGGGATTCATTCGGCTCGCTTCCCATGCGAGCAGCGCCTGCTTGCGTGCGCTGCCATACCGATAGTTGCCGAACTCGCCCGTCTCGCGAATCACGCGGTGGCAGGGGATGAGGATTGCCACACGATTGTGTGCCACGGCGGTTCCCACGGCGCGCGCCGCGCGCGGCTGGCCGATGAGGCCAGCCAGCCGACCGTAGCTCGTGGCGCTGCCCGGTGGGATTCGGAGCAGGGCCTCCCAGACCTTCAGCTGGAAGTTCGTGCCGCGCAGATGTACGGCCAGCGGCGTATCTTCGCTGCCGCCCAGGGCGAAGATCGGCTCAACGAAGGGTCGGGTGCGACGTGCATCCTCGACAACCACTGCTTGTTCCCACTCGGAGGCAAGACCGTCCACTGCGGCACTCTCAGAACTTGTGATGAAGCTCAGATGACACACGCCTCGGTCGCTCACGCCGATGAGACAAGTGCCGAAGGGCGACCTATGCACTCCATAGCGGATAGTGACACCGGCCCCTCGCGAGCCGTATTCACCCGGGGTTAGCGCCTCAGTTGCCACAAACAAGTCGTGAAGACGGCCCAAGCTTGAGAGTCCGACCGCCGTGCTCGTCTGCAACAGGCTCTCAGAGGCGTCAAGCATGTTCCGGGCGCTCTCCTTGGTCAGGAATTGCAGGAACCGCTTTGGGCTGATACCTGCCCAGCGAGAGAACAGCCGTTGAAAGTGGAACTCGCTCAAGCCAACGGCCGCGGCGACTTCGCTCAATCTTGGCTGTCGCAGTGCGTTGGCCTCGAGGAAGCGGATCGCCTCCTCGACGGTGCGATAGTCCCCGCTCCGTTCCTCGATCGTCGTGGTGTGTTGGTCCATCTGGTCGCTCCTTTTCAGGTCTAGCGCCATTCTCGGGGTAAGCGGCCTGATGGACGACCCGATTCTTGCTGTCTTTTCAAGGTGCGCTCCCAACGTCCTCATAGTGCACCACTCGGGGTTCGAACTCGAGCAGGTAGTCCTTGTCCTCGGGATAGTACCGGGCCTGTTCGACATCCGCTCCCGCGAACCCCTGGATGGAGGCGAGGTCATCCCAAAGTGTCAGGGTGATGAAATGGGTTACCTCACCTTCCGCGCGCTGCAGTACCCGAACGCTCCGGTTACCGACGACGGATCGGTAATCGGGGATCGCTCGGGCGATCAGGAACGCGCGATACGCTTCAGCCTTTCCTGTAGGAACCCGTCCGTGCCATATCCTTGCGATCATTCCTTCTACTCCAGGTATGCCAACAGGTCGCTGCGGCCGCGCAACTCTCGGATGGACGACAGCCCAATCGTGCGAAGAATGCCACCCAACTGCCACAGCCAGGCCGTGTAGAGGTTGACGATCCTTGCTGCTGCCTCGTCTGGATTCACCAGACGCGCTAGTGCAGGATCTGTCGTCGTGATGCCGAACGGGCATCCGAGGCCCTTTTCGCACGAGGCGATTCGCGTGCATCCGATCGCGACCAACTCCGCCGTGCCAAGGACTGCCCCATCCGCGCCGAGGGCGATGGCCTTGGCGACGTCCCATGCGGAGCGTAGGCCGCCTGAAACCATCAGTGTGATGTCATCGCGCACGCCTTCCTCGACCAGAAACCTGTGCACTTTAGGGATCGCATACTCGATCGGCATAGCGATGTTCTTTTTGGCAATCTCTGGTGCAGCGCCTGTCCCGCCATAGGCGCCGTCCAGGTGGAGGATATGAGCGCCGGCGTAGTATGCCCCAACCGCAACCATGTCCACATCAGTCGGCGTCGAGACCTTCACGGAGATCAAAGCCTTCTCGTTCACCTGCTTCAGCCAGTCTACGTGCTTCCGGTGATCTTCGACGGAGTAGACGCTGTGGAAGGGGAAAGGCGAGAAGAGGGACGTGCCCTGAACCGCCTCTCTCAGCTGGGCGACGCTCGCCGTATTCTTGTTTCCCAGGAGGTGCCCACCCAAGCCCGGCTTGGCGCCCTGTGCGTACTTGATCTCAAGGATCGGCGCGCGTTGCATGGTCCGCTCACTGACGCCGAACAAGCCGGTCGCGACCTGCGTAATGATGTGGTCGGCATAAGGCAGCAGTTCCTCCGGGTATCCACCCTCGCCTGTGGACATGAAGCTGCTCATCCGTTGGGCCGCCTTGGCCCGCGCGGTCATGACCTCGAGGCTGATCGAACCGAACGACATTCCAGCCCCGTAGAAGGGCGCGGGGAGCGTCTGCTGTGGCCGGCCATCTTTCCGGCGGTTGAGGGAGATGGAAAGATCAGAGCCGCGGGGATCGGCTGTCGGTGGATTAGCCGGATCCATCTCGAATTCGAAGCGGAAGGCGAGGCGATCAAAGCCGCCCTCTGACGCGCCGTACCGGTATTCCCACTCAGAGCCCATTGGGCGCATTCCCGAGCGAGCCTGCTCCTGCGATGCGATCAAGAGGGACTGGGGCCAGCGGAAATCACCCTGGTTGCCCAGATCGATCTTGAGCGTGCGCAGTGCGGAGCCCGGCTTCGTGCCTCCAACGTACCCGATCAGTGCCGCCTGCTCTGTTTCATTCCAGATCGTTCGGCCGATCTCGCCGCGCAGTCGTCGCACTTCGCGCATGCCCATCGCACCGAGCGCTTCTATGATCTGATCGTGCCATGCGCCGACGAGATTGACGATCCGCTGCGCGCCCCATTCCGGATCTACCTCAGTCGTCTCGACGTGGCACTTCCGCTTGTCAGCCCACAGCGAACATCCCCAAGCGATCTGCATCGCGTAGTCGATGGCGACGGCGTCGGCGCCGCAGGCGATCGCCTTCACCACATGCTCGGCTGCAGCGATACCTCCGCTCACGATCAAAGAGACTTGATCGCGCCGAGACGCCGACACCAGCGCAGCGTGGACGTCGCGGATCGCAATGGAGAGCGGCCTGTCGGACGCATCCCGCCCGAACTCGTCCGAACCGAGGTGAATCACGCGCACGCCACTGGCCGCCCAAGCGACGGCGATGCTCGCGGCCGAAGCGTTGAGGGGAAGTCGGAAGCCAGGCAAAGCCTCGGGGAAGCGCAATTCGACACGCTTCAGCAACTCGGCCGCACCGTCCGCAGTGGCGCCCTCAAGCTCCACGTAGGCGGGAGCCAGCCCTGCGGCAACATCGATCTCGTCGACCGAGAGGATGAGCCCGAGGTCGCCAGTACCCGAGGCGGCGTCTTGCTCATCCAATCGCACCAGGGCCAGGGTCCCCAGGGCCTCCGCCGCGCTGGCGGTGGCTTGCCGAGCACCTTTTCCCGGCAGGGCGGAAGGAACCGGACCCAGGATGATCGGAACCCGCAGGCTCAGGGTGCGCGGCAGCTGGCTTGTCAGGTTGCCAGCGCCATCGAAGTGCAGACGCTCCAGGCCGCCGCCAAGATCGACCTGTGTTGAGATGTATTCACGCCCGTGGATGCCGTCGCGCGTCGGCCGCACGATTTCTGACATGTCGAGCCACATGCCGTCGAATCCGTCGCCGGCGAAGCGGCCGCCGTAGCCTGCGCCCGAGATCGGAATACGCCCCGTCTCAGCCTGGTACCAGGTCTGCGTTACGATTTCGGCCGTCCAGTAATCGTCGCCGCGCTTCGCCCGGCCGTCAAAGACCTGGTGTCCGTACTTGATGTACGCATCACCGTCCTCGATGGCGAAATTGGCGGGGTAACCGCCTGGTGGCGGCGGTGCCAAGCTTGTGTGGATATGGTATCGGCCCAACAGCATGTTCCAGCCTCAGCATCTTGCTTAAACAGAAAAGCACGCCAGGGCGTGCTTTGAATACGGCAGATGCCATTAAACAAAACAGCCCTTCCATAAACACAACCATTCAGCGCGCAAGCACTGAGTGGATCACTGCGCCGACCTTGTCGCACGCGTTACCGCGTGTTTTTCGGCCGGGAGCGCTGCCTCATACTGCGAGGCTCGCTCACTGCGCTTTCTTTGGAAGGAGAAGGGAGCCTGTGACCTGACTCCGGAGGCATCCGCTGATCGAATCGATTTTCGGCCTGTGACGTTGCCGCACCTTCACATTGTGCAGCCGGCCTGAGCACGTCCCTCGCGGGACGGAACCTCCACCTCGTGGCCCTGCAGGCATGCAGGGCTCAGCCGCTGATTCTCCTGGCTATTCGATTGTTAATCCATGGCAGGCCCATGGGACTTCGCCCGAGTGTACTTCTGCTGCCATATGGCGTCAAGTGCGAAGATGGGTCGAGCGGTCTCTGTGAATAGCCCCCATCGGTATGCCCGTGAAGAAAAGAGACCCCGCAGGTGGTTAGCCCTCTGCGGGGTCGTACGATGAGGCGTGAACCCCGCTCGTGCCGTGTGCTGCAAAGTTTTGAACCTGCTTTCGCAGGTGGGCCCCACTCCGGAAACGCCGCCTTGGCTCAGGCCTATCGCGTGGTTTCCAGGAAGACGAGGCCCATAAAGAGGCTGTTGGCTCAAAACGTAAGCGCAACATCACGAGCACAGCAGGGCTCGACTCCTTATACCATATCCAATTGTGCAAGGGTAGAGAAAGATTAAGCAAGCGCGCTATTTTGCCGCTTGCACGCGGGAGCCTCTCCAAGTCAGCGGATGGTTGTGCGGCCCTCCGGTCGCTACGGATAGACGCGCTTGATCGTGCGTGGGAAAGGAATTGCTTCTCGAATGTGCTCGGTTCCGCACAGCCAGGCGGTCACTCGCTCAACACCCATTCCGAAGCCGGAGTGCGGGACGGAGCCGAACTTGCGAAGCTCCAAGTACCATTTGAAAGGGGCCTCGGGCAGCCCGTGCTCACGAATTCGCCGGAGCAGGGTATCGTGGTCCGCGATGCGCTCCGAGCCTCCGCAGATCTCGCCGTATCCCTCCGGCGCGAGCAGATCAACCGACTTGCAAACCTCGGCCCGACCCGGCCATGGCTCCATGTAGAACGCTTTCACCGCGGTGGGGTACCCATATACGAACACTGGTTGATCGAACTGACCGGTGAGCGCACTCTCATGGGGCGCGCCGAAGTCGTTCCCCCACTGGAACTCCAGAAGCGATCGCTTATCCGGATCGGTTTCTTGCGCATGCAGCGACGCCAGCCGTTCCACCGCATCATCATAGGAGATCCGTGGAAAAGGGCTGCGGAGGCCGCTTATTCGCGAAACGTCCCGGCCGAGTGACTTGAGCTCCGGCTCGCGCTCCCGCAAGACGCGCTCGGCGATGTGCGCAATCATCTGTTCCTCGATCTCCATCAACTGATCAAGGTCACAGAACGCGACTTCGGGCTCGAGCATCCAAAACTCTGTCAGGTGGCGCCGCGTCTTGGACTTCTCCGCCCGGAAAGTCGGGCCAAAGCAATATACCCGGCCAAACGCCGCGATGTTCGCCTCGTTGTAGAGTTGCCCGGTCTGCGCGAGGTAAGCCTTGCCCTCGTCGAAGTATTCAGTCTCAAAAAGCGTTGTAGTGCCCTCGGCTGCGGCCGGCGTGAGGATGGGCGTGTCCATGCCGATGAAGCCATTCTGGTCGAGCCATTCGCGTGCTGCAGCCATCACAGTTGCGCGCACACGCAAGATGCACCACTGACTGGGCATGCGAATCCAGAGGTGTCGGTGGTCCAGGGCGAAGTCAACGCCGTGGTCCTTGAGGGCCATGGGGTAGTCGGAGGCAGCAGCCTGGATAACCTCGAGGTCCTGGATGCTCACCTCGTAACCGCCGGGGATACCCGGAGCACGCTTGTCTTCACGCACGATGCCCTTGACGCGGACGGCCGATTCCTGTGGCAGACGGATGATCTGATCGAAGAGGGCAATGGAAAGGTCGCCCTTGAATGCCACGCACTGCGCGAAGCCGCTGCCGTCCCGAAGGAGAAGGAAGCACAACTTCCCCTTGTCGGTGCGATTGTAGACCCACCCTTGGAGTACCACTTCCCGGCCGGCCAACCTGGCCAGGTCGCACACCCGAGTGACTTCCACGAGCCCTCCTAACTGGCCTTCCGTTGCGTGAGCTGGATACCCAGCTCTTCGAGCTGCGCGGCGTCGACCGACGAGGGCGCGTCGGCCATAACATCCCTGGCGGCCTGGTTCTTCGGAAATGCGATCACTTCCCGGATGTTCGGCTCTCCGGCCAGGATCATGACGAGGCGATCGATGCCGGAGGCGATGCCTCCGTGTGGAGGCGCGCCGTACTCGAATGCCTCCAGCATGTGGCCAAAACGTGCGCGTGCCACCTCGAGCGGGAGTCCGATCAGTTGGAACACCTTCTCCTGCACGGCACGCTCGTGGATCCGGATGGATCCGCCGGCGACCTCAACGCCGTTCAGCACGGCGTCGTACTGAGTACCGCGCATCTTTCCCGGATCGCTGTCGATCATGTGCAGGTCCTGCGGCATCGGCATCGTGAACGGATGTTGGCTCGGGTCCCAACGATTCTCGCCCGCGTTCCAAAACGCGAACGGAAAGTCAACTATCCAGCAGAACGCCAGCGTGTTCGGGTCGAGCAACCCCAGTTGCTCAGCGAGGTGAAGCCGAAGCCGGCCGAGTGCATCCAGCACTACAGCCTGCTGCCCGGCGACGAAGACGAGCAGGTCGCCCTCCTTCGCCTCCATTCGGGCGATGACCTTGCCCAACGTCTGCGACTCCAGAAACTTGGAAAGGGCAGATCGCGTGTCACCGCTCGCCGTCATCGCGTGGTGGGCGAGACCCTGAGCGCCGTATCCCTGGACCAGGTTCGAGAGCGCGTCGATCTGCTTGCGGCTGTAGTCTGCCGCCCCAGGGACGCGGATTCCCCGCACTTCCCCGCCGGCGGAGACTGCCTCGTCGAAAACGCGGAAGCCTGATCCTGCGACGAGATCGGAAACATCCCGAAGCTCCAGCCCGCACCGGATCTCCGGGTTGTCCCGCCCGAAGCGGTTCATGGCCTCAGCATACGTGAAGCGAGGCCACGGCACGTGGAGGATGCGTTTTTCCGGGAAGAGCTCTCCCACCATGGCGGTGTAGATGGGCTCAAGGATCGTCATGATGTCCTCGCGGTTGTCCACGAATGCCACTTCAAGGTCGAGCTGCGTGAACTCCGGCTGTCTGTCCCCGCGCTGATCTTCATCGCGGAACACGCGCGCGATCTGAAAGTACCGGTCCACGCCGGAAACCATCAGAAGCTGTTTGAGCTGCTGTGGTGACTGTGGCAGCGCGTAGAACTCGCCCTGGTGCACGCGTGAGGGCACGAGGTAGTCCCGCGCGCCCTCCGGGGTGGTCTTGAATAGGATGGGAGTCTCGATCTCCAGGAAGCCGCGACGGTCCAGTTCATCGCGGATGAACTTGACGACACGATGGCGCGCCTCGAGATTCTGGCGCATCTTTTCGCGGCGCAGATCCAGGTAGCGGTAGCGCAGGCGCGTGTGCTCATCGGGGATTGCCTCGTCCCCGCTGATCGCGAAGGGGAGCGGCTTCGCGGCGTTGAGGACCGACATGGATTGCACGACCACTTCGACTTCACCGGTGGACATCCGCGGGTTCTCCATCCCCGCGGGCCGGCGATTGACGACACCCTCCACCCGGAGCACCCATTCAAGACGGACGTCCGCAACGAGCGCCAGGACTTCCTGCGGGAGGTCGGGGTGAAAGACCACCTGCACGAGGCCGAACCGATCCCGGAGATCCAGGAAGACCACGCCCCCGTGGTCGCGCCGTCGATGGACCCACCCGGCCAGCGTCACCCTCTGACCTGCATGAGTTGCGCGCAGCTCTCCGCAGGTGTGGGATTTGTGCATGTCGACTCTCTTCCTCCGCGCCTGTTAGCTCAGCCACTCCGGCGCCCGGCTGGCCCGCAAGCCGCCTAGAGTTTACTGTGTAAGCCGGGCTCCGGAAAAACAAATCGCCCTCGGCTCATGCGTCGGGCGATTCAAGCGAGCGGTGATCTCAGTCAGCCCGCGCGGCTTCGCCCGACAATCACAACGTTGTCATTGTCCGAATTGTCGCCGTCGCCGAAGCCGAGTGCCGGCTGCATTGTGCGGGATTATAGCACACAGGTCTTGCACAGCGGGCGCTGGAGATATAATTCACCACATTCCATCTGGAGCGATATCACGATGAGAGCAGCCGAAGTACCTCCCGAGATGCTTGCAGTCTTCGAGAGGGCGCGTGAGACGGTGCAGGGCTACTTCGCCGAACTCGCAACCGTGCCTGCACGCGGCCGCGTGGAGGTGAGTAAGGACCGCTTCATCCTGGCGAGGACTGACTCGTTATCGAGGGTGCTGCGTTCCGTACTAGCCGATATCTATGGCGACCGCGGATCCGACCAGTTGCTGTACTCATTCGGCCGTGCCGTTGGCCGAACGGAGGCCCAGAGTTTCTTCGAGCGGTTCCAGCTAACCGAACCGATGGAGAGGTTCGGGTTCGGGCCCACGTACTTCTCTTTCTCAGGTTGGGCGTTTGTTAATCTCCTCTATCCGAGCCGCCCGGTCCCGAGTGAGGAGTTCCTGCTCGTATTCTCGATCCAGAATTCCTTTGAGGCCGAGGGTTATGTGGCCTCAAGGCAGATGACCGACAAGCCGATCTGCCATATCAACGCAGGTTATCTGACCGGCTGGTGTGAAGAATCATTTTCGATCCCGCTTGAGACTCGAGAGCTGTTTTGTTCGGCGAGGGGTGAAGGCTTTGACCTCTTCCTGATGACGCACCGCAAGCGGATCCTGCAGGCGAACGAGAATGCAATGGGGCTCATCGGACGCAATGAGGATTTGACCGCGGAAGCCATCCTCGCCGGCTAGCCTGGCAAGGAGTGCCGGCGGCGCCGCCCGCGAGCTGCCGGTGATCGGGGGAACACCTCTCGTGAATCCACCCAATGGGGGATGAACGATCGGCTGCCTCAGGCTTCCATTGCGGGAACCATTGCCGTATATTTGCCTCTGAGGCCCGCGTTTCCGTACTCGGAGCGAAAGGAAAGAGGAGATGACCTCGTCGAAATTCAACCTTCGCAATGTCTTCCTGGTGAATGCGATTGTCGATGTGGCATTCGCGCTGGTCGTGCTGATTGGACCGGAGACGGTCCTCCGCCTGCTACGGCTCTCGAACGGCAACACCGAAATGCTCATGGCCCGCTTGTGGGCCGGTGCTCTCATCGCCCTCGGCGTGATTGCCTGGTTCGCTAGGGACTTCACGGACATCAAGGCGCGCGACGTCGTCGCGATTTCGCTACTCCTATTCGCCGTTATCGGCTTCGTCGTCGCGCTGCTCGCCACGCTCGGCAACGTTCTGCGTGTCGCCGGCTGGGGAATCGTAGCCGTCTTCCTGGCATTCGCGCTTAGTTACGGTTACCTGCAACTGATGAAAAAGGGAGAGTAGCCGAACCCCCTGCAATATGAGGAGCGCTCGCCCGGCAGGGCGGGCGTTTTCTTTTCCACAGGTGGCTCCTATCGTTCGATGGGCCCACTGGCGACGTCTAGGAGCCCAACTTCCTTATCCGTGAGGCGCCAGCCGATCGCGCCCGCGTTCTCCTCCGCCTGTGGGCCTGACTTCGCCCCAGGAATCGGCAGTACGCCCTTGCATATCAGCCAGTTGAGCGCGACCTGCGAATGCGATTTGCCTCCGTGGGCCCGGCCCACTTTCGCCATGACTTCGAGCAGTGTACCGACGCGTTGAAGCATGGTCAGGTATTGGCCGCGCCGGATGCCCGGTGGGGGATGGCGGGGACCGTATTTGCCGCTCAGCAGTCCTCTCTCGAGAGGCGAATGCGCGATAAGCCGAACACCGAGCCGTTGAGCAGCTGTGACGACCCCGCTGTGCTCGATACTGCGATTCAAGAGGCTGTAATGGACCTGGTTGCTTGCCAAGCGCAGTCCACGGCGGTCGAGAGCAGCCGCGGCCTTTTGCATGTCGGCGGCGCCAAAATTGGAGACGCCGACGGCGCGTACCATGCCCAAGTGGACGAGCTCTGCCATTTCCCGCATCGCGTTCTCGATGTTCAAGAGAGGAGTCGGCCAATGGATCTGATACAGATCGACGGCCTGGATGCCGATGCGGGAGAGACTTCCACGCAGCGCGCGTTTCACCGATGTGCCATCGAGGCGCCATGGCCATGGGAAGTACTTGGTGGCGATACGAACCGGGCGTCGGGCTAAGCGAGAGAATTCCCCAAGCAGCCGCTCGGAGCGCCCATTGCCATAGATCTCAGCCGTGTCGATGAAGTTGACGCCGCGTTCGAGCGACGTCTCAAAGGCCGCGCGGACATCCTCGTCGCCGTAGCCTCGACCGTAGCCCCACACGATACGATCGCCCCATTGCCAGGCTCCCAGCCCGATTTCGATGTCCTTCAAGAAATGCGGATCGTCACGCGGGGCGGTAATCATTCGTCAGGTTGGCCAGCGGGGGATTCTACCTCTCCGAGAGACAAGCACCGCACAGACCGAGTCTTTCGAGATAGAATGCAGCGGATTCCAACTGGATGGAACCCGCGGAACGGCAACTGCTCACTGGACCACCGGTCCGGGTAACGCTCAAGGTGAGAACCTGCCGCTCCCTGAGTTCCAGGGAGGTTCCCGTGAAACCAGACAACCACACGGGGGAAACCGAAACGCCGCGCGAACTGAGCGAGCGCCTCGGCTTGCATTTTTCTGATTTCTCCCTTCTCACACGGGCACTCACGCACGGATCCTATCTCAATGAACACCCGGACGCCCAGCAAGATAATGAGCGCCTGGAGTTTCTGGGTGATGCCGTGCTGGACTTCGTCGTGGGCGCATGGGTGTACCACCGCTTTCCTGAGATGTCCGAGGGAGATCTGACCAAACTTCGTTCTTCCATCGTTCGCAATGACCAACTC
>Ga0209341_10003705_pt1 | contig 14229 bp, 14 predicted proteins | sample RifCSP13_2_FD_184020 | JGI IMG/M metagenome (GOLD analysis project Ga0209341, IMG submission 184020) | Soil microbial communities from Rifle, Colorado - Rifle CSP2_sed 13_2 (SPAdes) (version 2) | ecosystem: Environmental > Terrestrial > Deep subsurface > Rock core/Sediment | place: Rifle...
AAAGTGCACAGGCAAAAACAACTATCTTACCTATTTTCCCAGAGTTGCCCCGACAGATTGAGATAAACTTCTCGGGCCTCCCAAATAGTAATGAATTGGAGGAACTCGCAATACTTGCAATTCCTACCGAAACTCAAAAAGCCGATGAAGAAAGCTTAGACCAAGACAAACGTGAACCTTCGGGCGAATGTAAAGTTGTCGGAAAATATCCCGACAAAGTAATGCGGTGGTGTGACCTGATTACTAAATACTCAGAGAGAAACGATTTAGATCCGGATCTCGTCGCTGCTTTAATCTTACAGGAAAGCGGTGGAAACGAAAAAGCCTATTCGAAATCGGGGGCTGTCGGTTTAATGCAGGTAATGCCAAGAGACGGTATTGCTGCAAGTTTTACTTGTTCCAACGGACCTTGTTTTGCAAATAGACCTACAGTCAAACAACTTCAAGATCCGAAATTCAACATTCAGTACGGTACAAGTATGCTTGGTGGACTCGAACGCAAACAAGGAAATACCCGAGACGCCTTAAAGTCATACGGGCCTATGGATGTAGGGTATTACTACGCTGATATCGTCCTGAAAATTCAAAAGTCGTATAAGAGTAAGAAATAGGAGGCTAAAATGGCTACAAATACGGGTAGAATTGTAACTCCGGATGGGTTACGGAAAGCATCGCCAGAATTAGAACTTGGTACTTCAAATCAAACGGAACCCGTTGCTCAGCAACCATCCGTGCAGAATCCTGTTCAAGAAGTGTATGTTCCCATATACAAACGAAGAAGCACATCGCTTCCGGCTTTAGCTGTTGCCGGTATCATCTTATTGATAGTAGGATCCTTTCTTTTTCCTCGCTTACTTTTAGGAGGATTTATACAAAGGGAGGGGGAAAGACTAATAATCAATATCCCAACTAATGTTAAGCTGCCGGGGGTAGGGCCAAAAGAAGAATGCCCAGAAGGCTTTCCCGAATTCCTTTTCAACAATAAGGGAATCATAATCAAACCGTTGCCGGCGATGGAAACAGACAAGGAAGTTAAGGTTTGTGCGAAAAAGGAAACATTACTTCAGTTTCTAACAGAAGATTTTACTCTTGATGGTAAACCTACCACAGGGCTAAAAGCTCTTGCCGAGTACTACGCCGCTCAAGCCGGAGACATATCTTTAACTGATCAGTTCAGTAAGATTTTGTCTAACCTTCGAGAGGCTTGTGAAACTTACTCGGAAACTGGTGAATGCATTAATCCCATGCCGGGTTTGGCGTGGGTAGTTTTACCGGGATTAACTGGGAGTTCCAACGCCCAAGACACTTCTTCTTCGGAACCGGGTGATCAAAGTTCCTCTTCAAACTCCTCTGGTGAAATGGGAGTCGGTGGCGGAGACTATATTGGTCCTGATTCCGGAGGTGGTGTTAATCCTAATGCTGATACACAACAAAACGATGAACCTACACCTTTCCAGCCGGAAGAAGAAGTAAGGGTACCACAACCTCCTCCTGATGCGTCTGCGAATCAAAATTCGCCGGTAGCACTTGCTCCCGATGAAGCTGAAACCTTCAACAAAATTGCCCAAGTGATGGGAGAAGAATATGCCTTAAAGGCAATCGAGCGTGAGGGAGACTGCAACAACGTATTTGAGGTTATCGACATCAATGACCTGATCAACATGACGGAAGTGGGAGACCTCATCAAAGACCTTGATCCAACCGGACTGACCGTGATATCTCACGACAAGGGATACATTGCTCGTTCGCAGTATAAAGACGCTGATGGTTATACTTTTTGCATTGCAAACCTGGTTAACGTTCTAGAACTTAGCAAGAATCTAGACGGTGAGTGGATTTTAAGTCCAGGCGTTATCGAATACGAAGCTAGCTGGAAAGACCTCGAAAAAGATGGCTTTCACGAAGTAAAGCTTGGCAAAGTGTTTATAAGACCAGTGAAAACACCACAAACAGTTTCTGAGATAAGGGATCAAGACAGTACTTCATTAAATGAAACCGTAAATATCAATAATCTCGGTGATTGGATGAAAGAAAACGATCTAAACACACTTCAGGCTGATTGCCCTGCCGAGCCGTTGCAAGGAAAGGTAGAAACCTCCCAAGGCGTTATCGTTAATTTTAAACAAGACGCCGCCGCGTCTTACCGCTACAGTCGACAGAAATGCCAAAACTTTGGAGGTCTCTCCTTCTATCTAAAGCGTGCCCAGGTTCCTGGATCAGGTTATCTTGAGTACATGGGCTCTGTCTTTGTCTACCCAATGCAAAATCAACAACCCGTCGATCCAACACCAGAACCCGATGATCCGAAACCAACTCCGACTCCCAATCAAAAACAAGCTATACCTGCCGGAAAATTGGTAGGTTACGTTCTTGAGTACGATATCTGGGAGATGGAGGCTGAATGTGCAGCTCCAGGTCAAGTTGCGGGTTGGCCTGACAAAGTTCCTATGTATTTCGGACTTAGTGATCACTTAACGGTCGATTTCTCGGAAATCGCTGGTCATTTAGCCAAGGATAATCTTTGCGACAATACATCAGGAACCGCAATTTATGTACGCATCAAACGACCGGGAAGCAATTTACCCGACAATCAAGGACCATGGTTGAAATATCACCAACTTTACTTCGGTCCTTTCAGATAGAGCGGATACATAAGAGGTTCTCTTTACATGTTCCACTGAGAACCTCAGCTCTTTATTACAAGGAGTAAAAAATGCAAGAATACAAAAAAACTCTTGGCATGTCGTTGGGATTAATAACAACACTAGCATTAGTAATTGCAATTTTTTCCCCGATTTGCTATTTCGCTTATATTTGGTGGCAAAATCAATTACCGCCTCGAATCCCTAGTCCTCCTCAAACCAGTTCAGACGGAGTAGCTGCTGCAACACGCATTGCAGAATGGACTGCCACACCAGGAGTTGAAGGAATAGGCCAAGTAGCAACTCTAGTTCCATGGACTGATGTCTATCAACTCGGAGACGTCCCAAAGTTGAAAATAGCCTTGGCTAATCTCTACGCAACTAAGGGAGTTGATCTAAGGGTTTCTACCATTAACGAATTTGGTGCAATTTACGTCTATTGCTACCAACACTATCAACCAATAAGGAATCCTGACACGACTAAACCTTTGTATAAACAAGTTGCCTGGTTATACCCTAAGACTCGATATTGTGCGGGGGTTATAACAATTACAAGTCTCTACGGCGGAGTTCCCCAAAAGGACTTAATGAACTTAACTGTAGAACCGGTTAACAATCAGTCGGTCAAAAACGAAGAAACTAGACAAATAATTCATACTCAATCAGCCAAAGTAACAATAACTGCAAGGATGGGTTTACTTAACGAAAGCGGATTGCCTGGTGTCTCGATTAAAGACACATTCGACGATCCCGAAGAAACACTTCGAGCTTTTTTTGAATACTCAAGACAGTTTATGGCTGGTGATGAAAATTACTGGCGCGAAAAAATAGACAAGGTTGATACACTTGCACTTTGGGGTTCACAGTGGGACGTGATCGCACCGTTAGATGCAAAAACAGGACAAAGGTCTACACTTCACTTGGATCTCTTGAAAAAAGAAACCGAAAAGCATTTCAATAGTCCTAGTCCAGATCCTAACAAACCTTGGCCATACGATAATCTACTTTTAGTAGCGAAAGAAGAAGCTAAAAAACAGGGTTTCACAGATGTAACCGAACTCAAGGTAAATATTATCTTTCCCTATGAAGAGGGCGTTTATTACTATCTCGAAACTATCGGGACAGATAATCAGAAACCTGTCATCGACGCAGAATCGATTACGATGTTTAAAGATAACCTTTACCCTTACTTAATTAAAGATGTTGAAATTCCTGCTGATTGGACTTCAAAAGTTCAAGAACTTGAAAAACAGGCTTTAATAGAAGCTGTTAAACCTTAATCTGACTTTCTTTATTTACTACAATCAATTAGGGATTTCTTTTTGAATCAGTTTAGATTCAAGCATTTGGTCAATTCGCGACCTTTTACTTGAAAATAAACCCATTGCAACTACTATGCAAAAAAAGAAATCCCCGCTTTTTCGCAACTTAAGTAAAAATTTAAGTTTCGAAACAGGCGAATCAAATGCGACTCGCTTTATAGCTCGTTTACATCCTGGTCTAATCAACAAACATTAATCGGTTATCATCTAAAGAAACGGAGGCTTGAAATGGGTAATTTTGTAGCGAACTTGAAATCACAGCGTGACCGAAGAATGGAAGTTGTTACTTGCCCTAATTGCAAAGGAACCGGGCAAAAGGAAATTCGTTTTTTATGGATTTTTGTCACTGGACATATCAATTGTCCAGATTGCAAGGGTACTGGAGAAATAAAACAGTTTAAGCGCAACACTGCATTAGGACTTGTCCTAACTGTTTTTGGTTTACTAACCGCCCTTATGTTCATTGTTGCAATCGCGGCTAACTATTTCATTTACTAAAAGACCAGGAAGTAAGTATTTTTTCGCAGATCAGGGTAAAATATTTGCAAGTTTACACTGAGCCTGTCGAAGTGCACATTAACATTTCATACTCAAAATAATCGGAATTCAATTAATTTTTTACGGAGGTAAAAATGTCTGGAAAATTGGTAGCTCAAGTATTAAAGCAAGATGTCGATGTTTTTAGCAAGCTGGATCCTAAGATTCGACAATGGGTAAACATTATTGCGGGTAAAGATGATGAAACGGTTTTAAATGAAACCCAAGGACTTTCCGGAAAGGAATTGAAGGAAGCTCTTAATGATTTCTATTTGGCCCTCAACGGTCATGAAGAAACTCGCATCGAATCGGAAGAACAAAGATCCCGAATTCCTGTCGTAGGACATCGATTCACAAGGAGAAAGTCTGAAAATCAAGATCCCGAACCCGAAGGTAACTTATTCTCTAAGTTTTGGGGAAAGTCACGGATGGGGAAAGGACTTGCTTTCGGCGCTCTAGCGTTAGTAACTATCCTAATTATTTTCTTTGCAAAAAATTTCATTGTGGGCAGATTTTTCCCGGAACCTGTTTCGGTTGAAGAAAACTTACCTTTTGCTGAATCACCGAATATTTTCCCGGAAAATCAGACTCTTCCAAGTGGAAATGAAACGGGCCAGGAAACTTCACCTGATTTGGGTCAGGAATTGTTGCCTTTTTCGGAATCAACTAATTCTGAAGCTGTTCAACCTTCTACCTCATCCGAAGAATCTGCTGGAGAACTGGGTTCAATCACAGAAAGATTGAATAGGGAACCCTGGTTTTCAGTAGAACAAGCAGAACCATCTGAAAAAGAACCCATCTTCCGTAAACCCGCAAATCTGATAGATTTAATAACCAATACCGACTGGAAGTTGGTATTATGGTATCTCTTACTGGGCGTTATCGTCCTCCGTATGAGAATGGAAAGGGAAGCGGAACAGCAACCTCACGACTGGCGTCTCTGGAGGTTGGGGACAGGGATCTTTGTGTTCTCAAAACTGTTTGATCAAGAACTTGCAATCGGCGCAACCCGACATCTGGAGTGGATTCTAGCAAGACCAGTTGATGTTTCTCCAGGGATAATTCCAATCGTGGGAGGCATCACCGCCGTCGGTCTTTTCTTTGCAGCTGCAAAAAGCCAAACTTACGACCTAACACCGCTGTCCACCGGTCTCTTTACAATTGGGGGTATTCTAGTCGCTACTGACCCAAGCAAGGGCCAGACCTACATCGTAGGCTTTATTGCTATGGGGATCGGACTGCTTGTCCATCTTATCGAGGTAAATAACCAACATGGAGGTATTTCGGCTATACCCCTTGCATTAACAGCTTTTCTACTTTTTCTAGCTTTGAGATCGGGATTCAATCTACTATTAGGATTAGTAGCTTTGGTTCCTGCACCAGATCCACAACAATTCTACTTCTCTGTAATGCAGTGGTTACTTAACTCTGTTTATAACAATAAGGTAATACTCGCTGCAGTAATTTCGGCGTTAATTACTTACAACGTCGCGCAAAGTGTTGCGGATCTGATCTTCACACCGATCTTAAAAGCCGTCGAAGTAAGCGAAGGCCAGCTTTCTGGTACTGTTCGACCTACCGAAGATACCCCAAGATTCGATGCGGGTATCCTTGTACTCATGACTTTTGCTGTCATGTGGTTAGCAACTGGACACCCTTAGAATTAAATACAATAAAGGCCGGTTGGACAATATTATATCCAACAACTAACCAGTTTCAGCCGGCTTAACTCTTTTTTTAAAGGAGAGATTATGGATTTTTTCCAACTATTTTTTGCTATCCTCGTAGGGGTTATAGGAAATGCTGTTTTTTTCCGTTACCTTAAGAAAAATAATAAGGTTGCGTTTCTCGCATCTGTTGTTTCTCTAACAGGTTATACCGGTTCAGTAGTACTGATTTTCTCGGAAATCTGGATTGCTAACTGAGTATCCAACACTCAACAAACCCAAGAGGACAAAATGGACAACAAGTCTCCCGATGAGGCTTTATTGGAAAGAATTAAAAATGAAGCACTAGAATACAGACGTAAACACGGAATATTTCCGAAATGCTGTTATGTCAATCCGTCACAAATTCTAGAACTTGGTCAGGGTGGTCATCAAGCCAAAATCGTGTTCGCGGATATAAAGGTGGCTTTAATCGTCAGAGCTTCTCCGTCTGTTTCTGCCGGTTTAATTCAATTTGCTTTATATCAAGTGAAACGAAAACCACCTCGCGCAAGGAGATTCTAATGAATATCGGCATGCTCTGGTTCGATAATGACGCAAAAACCGATCTTGGACAAAAGATACAAAGAGCTGCGATTTATTACGCGCAAAGATATGGCAAACAGCCCGATTTATGTTATGTCCATCCTAGTATGGCACCAGAATTGGGACGAGGCAGAGACTCATTAAGCATAGATTGTGGCGGCATTGAAGTCAAAACTACCAAATCTGTGCTTCCGAACCACTTGTGGATCGGAATGAGCGGCAACGCCGGCTCATAATATTACTCGGAGTATGAAATTAATATACCGTAAGGTTTGTTAATAAAAGTTTGATGCGAAATTTGCATCACCATCGCTGCATTAATGCTTTGCAGTCGACCCAACTTTTATCACTTTCCTTACGGTACTCTTTTTTTATCCATAAATAAATTTGTGAATAAAAAAGGAGTTCAACTCTACCGTACATTAACAATTCGACCGCTTAATTCTGGGTATTAATAATCCAGTATCCGGAAATAAGCGGTTGGGTAAAAATCTAGAATAATAAACCAGGAGGATTGAAATGAAACATGGATTTTCTTTCGGAGTTGTAGTTATTGCAGCGTTTTTGGCCTTTGAGGTTTTTAACTATAGTGTTACCGAATATGCCTTAAGGGATCTTTTGGGTAATCTAAGTCTTTCTGGATTATCCTGGGCGACAATCTTGGCAATAGCTTTTTGCGGTATCGATTTTGCAGGTATTGCCCGATTATTCATACCTGAAAGCGGCGGTAACGAACCAAATGGAATTTGGTATCTCTTTGGGGCTTGGCTTTTAGCTGCCACTCTGAATGCCGCAATTATTTGGTGGGGTATATCTATCGCATTAATAGCGAAGAACCCAGAGCTTTCGAAAGATATATTAACGATTGTGCCTCTCTTCGTTGCAGTTTTTACTTGGCTAATCAGGGTTATTATTATCGGGATAGTATCTATCGCGGGTGACCGACTTTTTTCATCCAAGCCAACCCAAAGTCTCACCTCTGTAAAATAATATCATTCGAACAAATAGGCGGACCGCAAAATCCCAACCGCACCTAAAATAACTTTTGCGATTATCGCAATCAATATAAAGTTTATTAGGTTAAATGCAGTCCGCTTTTTTTATCCATAAATAAATTTGTGAATAAAAAAGGAGTCAATTAAAAAACTTAAGAAGATGAAACGAGAAATTCAAAATATCAAGAAAATAAAAACACAACAAGAAAAAGTTTTTTAGTCAATCAAAAAAATACCAAGCAATTTGGTAAATTGCAAAAAACTAAATTTTGGAAGGGATTGTTTCCCCCGAATTTCTTTATTTTTCGCTTTTCCTTGTTGTGTTGTAAACGTGCGTAAAAAATTTTGAAGTAAAGTGTAATTTATTAATCAGAGTGACTAGTTATCATCCGGAAGAGACAAATTAGCATTCCACCAAGCAATCACATCGGATGGTATATCATTTTCAGATAACTCCTCGTCTTCAGGAGTATCAATGCTTCTGTTTGTAATTCGCGCTCCTCCTCGTTCGCCTGAGTGATTAGCATATTGATCACCCTCATTGAGGACTAGTGTATTTAACACGGGTTTATAAGTTAACACAATCCGTCTGCTGCAAATTGGACAATACCATTCCTCAATTCCTGTCGGACTTACCTTATCTAACTCCATCTGGTGACTTTCCTGTTGAGGTAACATTTTTTTCTCCTTAAAATGAAACTAATTACACCTTTATATCAAAGAACTTAATTAGTCTATATGTAATTATAGGCTTTGTCGAATTTTACGATATAACACTTTCGAAGTCAAAATAAAGAAGTATATAAATTAATATATGTTAATTAAGTAGAACAGATAAACATCAAATTTGCTTCGGGATAAAAATATTCCACATTTTTAAACATCTTTTCCAATTTATTCCCAAATCTCATCGCCTGGCTTCTTTTTTCTCCATAATAAAGCCTGTTAAAAATAGCTATCCCATTATGTGCAAGGACACTCCTTATACGTTGTATATAGTTTTTTGTTTCAAATTTTTTCGGAAATTCGTCACCGACATATAAATCAACGAGAATTAAATCGAATTTCTTTTTAGATTTTGATTTGTCATTTTGACTTAAAAATTCATACGCATCCCCAATAACTATTTCTATTCCCCTATCCTCCAAACCTAAAAATTTTTTTCCAAGCCCAACCATTATCGGATCGATATCAACTGCGACAATTTTTGCCTCCGACCAATATTTCGTAACTACCTCGACAATACTCCCCCCACCCAGTCCCAAAATTAAGCAGTTCTTTACCTCTCGCCTTTTACCTTTTACATTTTTTAACGTCTTATTCCAAATACTTTTTATGATTCCCCCCGACTGGGTTAAACCCGAAACCTGTATATAAGTTCCAAACGCAAGACTTTTGATAACGGAAATCTTACCGTTAATCGGCGATTCTACTTCTTCCAAGACTTTAGTCCCAGTTAATATATAACCTACTTTTCCCATAATTTCCTTCTCCTTCCTACATCCTAATTCCTACTAGCTACTTAAATATGCTTCTGCCTGAAGTGTGAACAATTTTTTATACTTTCCCGCAAGTTCCATTAATTTTTTATGTGTACCTTGCTCGATTATGCGGCCGTCGTCCAAAACAAAAATTCGGTCAGCTATTCTTACTGTGGAAAATCTTTGAGTTACAAAGATTAGGATTTTGTTTTTAGTTATTCGGGCAAGCTCGTTGAATATATCACTTTCCGCCTGTGGATCTACATTGCTGGTGGGTTCGTCCAAAATCAGTAGCTTAGCACCAGTCCTAAATAACATCCTTGCAATCCCGATTCTTTGCCATTGTCCCATAGAAGGATTTACACCGTGTTCAAACTCCGGCGCTAATGGATTTTCATATTTTTTCGGCAGACCCTCAATATAATCGTGAATTCCAGTCTTTTTCGCTGCATTTACAACCTCTTCGAAATTCTCAACCCTTTCGATATCTCCATACCCGATTGAGTCTTTGGCTGAAAATGGGTAAGTCTCAAATTGTTGAAACAGAACCGCTAATTGGCTTCTCCAAATATCCAGGTTCATCTCCCTCAGATTAATTCCGTCAATTAAAATTTCTCCCTTTTTTGGTATATAAAATCCACCCAAAAGCTTAATCATAGTAGACTTGCCGGCACCGTTCTCACCTACAACCGCAATCTTCTCATCCAAAGCGATTTTCAGGTTAACGTCTTTTAAAACCCAATTTTTTGTTCTCGGGTATTTGAACCATACATTTTTAAACTCAATTTGCTTTATTTCTTTCACCAATTCTTCCTTAATGTCCGACTTAATAGTTTCTTCTTTTAAATTTAAAAACCAAATCAAATCAACTACATAGATGTAATTTTCGTATATTTCCAAAAATGACGATACCAGGCCTCCTAAATTTTCCTCAGCGCTCCTTAAAGACCTGAGATACAATTGAAACGAACCGACTGTAATTTTTCCGAGTATTACTTGAAAAGCTAAAAATAGCGAAATTGCATAGTCATAAAAAGTGAGGGGAACATGACCGATGAAACTGGATATTTCTCTTTGCTTATTTAGTTCAATTCGTTTTTCAATAATTTCGCTTGAAATTCCTTTGAGTCTTTTTGTTAAATAATCCGTGAGTCTTAGAAGTTTAAGCTCCAGAAAATTTCTGTTTTCTACAAGATAGTAACGCAACCATCCCCAAATGCGATACTTGGTAGACATTTGGGTATCGAGGTCGTAATCTTTCTTAATATATTTCGAGTCTAAGAAAAAGCGCGGTATAGAAAAAATCAATATTCCGACTGAGATTAGTGGATTTACGATAATTAATATTGCAACAGCCGAGGCAAATCCGAATATATAATTGGGTACGTCCGATAAAGGCATCATTAGTCCCCATGCGCGTCGGCCGGATTCTCTCTGAACTTTATTAAATCTATCCTTGAACTCAGGATTTTCGATAACGGAAAGCCTTAATCTTGAAATTTTGTTACCGACCAAAACATCAAGCTCCGAATCGACATAGCGCGATAGTGTCCTTCGTAAAAATCGATTGTAGCTTCCTAAAATATTTCTAAAGAGCGAAAGGGCAAGAGCAAACCCCAAAAGTGTGGCAACTCTATAAAATACTTGACTTAAATCCAACGCCTTAAACCCACTGACTAAACTATCGATAATTAACTTCTCTAAATAAAATCCGGGCACAGCCGAAAACCCCCAAATTGCGTTTAGAATTAAAACCGCCGTTAATAGTCGAGGACGAGCCCGAAAGGCAATTTTTATTACTTCTCTCAAAGTAAAAAATACCTGCTGAAATCTACCGAAAGAAAACATCGGATTTACTACACTGTTTCGCATTTTTGCCACAAGTTAATATTAACATTTTTTCACCGTTATTTTGTTCGGATATTATTTGGGTTATAATAATAGCGTGAATAATATTCCTCTTGCAGAAAGATTAAGACCCAAAAAATTAAAAGATTTTATCGGACAGGAACACCTCGTTGGAAAGGAGGGAATTATTCGTAAACTCCTGTCTAGTCTTGTCTCACCGAAGCCGTATGGCGGAGGCGGGTTTCCTTCTCTTATATTTTGGGGTCCACCCGGATCCGGAAAAACAACACTTGCCCGAATCATTGCCGCAGAATTGAATCGACCGTATTTCGAATTCTCAGCCGTATCATCATCAATTAAAGAAATCGAAAAAGTGATGAAAGAAGAAAACATGTTTCCTCCGGTTGTAGTGATTGATGAGATTCACAGATTTAATAAAGCCCAACAGGCAAAACTGCTCCCCTTTGTGGAGCGAGGAAATATTACTTTGATAGGAGCAACTACCGAAAATCCATCATTTGAAGTCATCGCTCCGCTTCTTTCGCGGACAAGAGTACTTGTATTAAAAGAGCATAGTAATAAAGAACTTAAGAAAATAGTTGATAAAGTTTTAAAATATCTAAATGTTAAAATCGATAAAGACGCGCTGAAATTTTTGCTGGAATCATCAAATGGCGACGCTCGCGTAATGCTCAATGTTTTGGAAATTACCTCAAGTCTGGCAGGTGTCAAGCAAAACCACCTGGAAGGTGGGATAGGTACGCACCTTACTATAAATCTTATTGAGCAAGCCCTACAACGCCGACAATTTACTTTTGATAAAAGGGGGGAGGAATATTACAACATAATCAGCTCATATATTAAGAGCATGAGGGCTAGTAACGTTGACGCGGCACTCTATTATTTGGCTCGAATGGTTGCTGCCGGTCAGGACCCGCTTTATATTGCAAGAAGAATGGTTGTATTCGCTTCGGAGGACGTTGCATCACCAACCGCTTTAGTTGTCGCCAACGCAGTTTTCCAGGCCTGTCAGCAAATCGGCTATCCAGAATGTCAGGAAAATTTAGCAACAGGAACGGTATATTTATCCCAAGCTAAAAAAGATAGAAGTGCATATGACGCCTATATGAGAGCTTTAGAGGATGTTCAAAAATACGGTAACCTCCCGGTTCCCCTCAAAATCCGTAATCCCGTGACTAAATTAATGAAGGAATTAAAATACGGAGAGGGTTATGAGAAATACACTAAGGAAAGTTTATTACCTGAAAAATTAAAAAGCAAAAAGTATTATACTCACAAATCATATGAAGAAAAAAAAGCTTGAACTACTGTCTAGGAAAATAATAGCTTTTAATAAAGCACGAGGATGGCTACCAACGTCCCAAGACATTGCTAAATCAATAGTGATTGAGGCAGCAGAGTTGCTGGAAAAATTTCAGTGGGACGCTAGTGGCAAATATAGTCAGGATAAGGAGGCTAAAAACTGGGAAGAAGTCGGCGAAGAAGTGGCAGATGTATTTTGGTATTTGGTAAGTTTCTGTAATTCTGTAAACATAAATCTTCCAAATGTTATTGAGCATAAGATAGAAAAAAATGAACTAAAATATCCAGAGGCGATGTTCAAAGGAAAACACAATGATAAATTCTATAAATCTCAAAAGAGAAAATACCGCGAGGCAAGGAAAAAGTAATTTTGAAAAAATTATATAAACGCAAGCGGCAAGGTTAGCAAAGAAAAGCCTAAAAGTTTTCTCCTACTAACCAGGTTTTTGTAGTTCGCCACAAAAACTAAGGGAAAAATCACAGAAAGAAAACGCCGTACCTGTGTAAGAAATTCACTCGGTCCTGCCAGATACACAAAAAACATCATCCCTGTTACTGTCATTAATATTAAACTTCTATCATTTTTAAACATAAAGTCACCTTTGTGAAAAATCGTCTTAATGTAAATAAACAAAGAAAAGGTAACATAAAATAGACCGACAAATAATTCCCTAAAATTGCGCTTTGTAAATTCCTCCCAAATATCTTTAAACACTTGTAATACCCCTATGTTCACGTTTCCTATTGCTGAATTGGCTTTAATCTGGTAAAGAATTCCTTCGTTAAAAAACTTTAGATTAAAAGCAATTAATAATAATGGGAAAATTAAAAAAACCAAAGAATATTTAAATATATTATTTTTCTGTCCAATTCTGAATAAATAAAAGGTGAATCCTAAAAATATAAAAAGTGCAATTAGTCTGACAATTGATGCAAAACTTAAAATTAAACTAACTAAATAATATTTACCTTTACTGATGAGGGCCAAAGAAAACAGCGAGAGTGAAATTAAAAGTGACTCGGTACTTATCTTGCTCGTTTGTTCGTAAACAATTGGTGGAAAAATAGTTATCCAAAAAGAAAAAAATGGATTTTTGGTTAAATAAACACAACTCAGATATATTAATATCAGGCTCAAGAGTAAAACCAATAAAGCGGATGCATAGCTATTATTAATAATCAAATCGACAGTGAAAATGCTAAAAGGCAAACCGGGAAATAATCGTGTGTCAATAAAGTTTAAGCCCTCGGGAAATGAACCCGAGCGAAGAGAGTCCACATAGGCTGTAAAATTCTCTTGCTGAAGCGAATCTGTTTCTTTTACAAATTGGGTATTATTTTTAAAAACAAAAAGCGCTACGTGGGTAATTAATACAAGAGTTAGGTAAAAATAAATCTTTTTCATTGTCCAGCGTTCAACACCTAACGCCGGGTGTTAAATACGTTCAAACACCGGGTACTTATTCTAAAAGTAGGTGTTTTATCTTACTTAAATCCTTCTGATAATCAGCTTGGTTTAAAACAAACTGCTTATATTTTTCAACACTACCAACAATCTTTAGGATAAATCTTGGATTTACAAAATCAAATTTTTTAATACCCACGTAGGTCGGATAAGAGGAGTACTCATAATTCTCTAAATTATCGGGTCTAATTAGAAAAGCCGTACTTGGATTAAGGTGAATATACCTGGAAATATGAATAAGAATTTCATCTTTCTCAACCCGCTTAGCTTTGAATCTAGATTGGAAAAGAGGTCCTGCTCTTCTATTTTTCAAGTTTATATATTTAGCATAAGCATTTTGGATTTTCGAAAATGCTAGTGTTAT
>Ga0209341_10003706_pt1 | contig 14229 bp, 14 predicted proteins | sample RifCSP13_2_FD_184020 | JGI IMG/M metagenome (GOLD analysis project Ga0209341, IMG submission 184020) | Soil microbial communities from Rifle, Colorado - Rifle CSP2_sed 13_2 (SPAdes) (version 2) | ecosystem: Environmental > Terrestrial > Deep subsurface > Rock core/Sediment | place: Rifle...
TGCCACGGCGAGGGAAGATACCCGCTTGGGTTCGGACAGCGAGTCGACACGACGTGGGCTCCGGGCTCCCGCCCGGGAAACGGCGAAGGGCTCCGGGCCCCCCGCCCGGGAAACGGCGAAGGGCTCCGGGGCCCGCCGGGGAAACGGCGTGGGCTCCGAGGGCCCCGCGTTCGAACCCCGCCGGGCGCCCGGCAGGAATGCGGCCTCGCCGCTAGCTTCCAACCCAGGAGGAATCGCCATGCCGATCGCTACGCCGGAGAGGTATCGAGCCATGCTCGAGGCCGCCCGCCAGAACGGCTACGCCTTACCGGCTATCAACGTCACCGGTTCGGAGGCCATCAACGCCGCCCTGCGCGGGTTTGCCGAGGCCGAGTCCGACGGGATAATCCAGGTCTCGACGGGAGGGGGTGAATTCCTGTCCGGTACCAAAGTCAAGAACATGGCCTTGGGGGCCCAGGCCATCAGCGAGTTCGTCGAGGTACTGGCACCCAGCTATCCGATCAATGTTGCGCTTCACACCGATCATTGCCAGCCAGAGAAGGTCGACTCCTACATACGACCTCTGCTGGAGGTGAGCAGGGCTCGGCGCTCGGCTGGTCGCCCACCGATCTTCCAGAGCCACATGCTCGACGCTTCGATGCTCCCCCTCGCCAACAACCTCGCTCTGGCTTCCCAGCTTCTCGACGAATGTGCGGCCGTTGACGTCGTCTTGGAACTGGAGATCGGCATTGTGGGCGGCGTCGAGGACGCCATGGACCACCAAGGTGTCGATCGGTCCAAGCTGTACACGAGCCCAGACGACATGGTGGAGGTCGCCCGGAAACTAGGAACCGGCGAACGGGGCCGTTACCTGTTGGCTGCTGTGTTCGGAAACGTTCACGGCGTCTACAAGCCGGGGGCTGTGGAGTTGCGCCCCTCCATCCTCCGGGACGGGCAGATGGCGGTGGAGAAGGAGTTCGGTACAGAAGGAAGGCATTTCCTGGTGTTCCACGGTGGTTCGGGTTCCAGCCTTGCTGAGATCCACGAAACTCTCGAGTACGGAGTCGTGAAGATGAATGTCGACACCGACACCCAATATGCCTTCACCCGGCCGATCGCCGGGCACATGTTCAGCAACTACAGCGGGGTGCTGAAGGTCGATGGCGAAGTCGGCGACAAGAAGGCCTACGACCCACGCTCCTACCTGAAGACCGCCGAGGTGTCGATGGCGGCCCGCGTGGCGCAGGCATGCGCAGACCTTCGGTCGGCGGGCCGGACACTGGGAGTCTGAAAAGCTGGAGCGGCTCCACCGGACCTGGGTCAATTCGGACCGTTTCGTGCCGCGCCGGTTCGTCCGGCCCCTGCTCGCCTTCACCCAGGTCGAGGCGTCGGCTGGCGTCGTGCTGCTGGGAACGGCCCTTGCTGCCCTGGTCTGGGCAAACTTGTTCGGGGACTCCTACACGGCCTTCTGGGACACGCGTGCGGTCGTTTCGGTCGGCCTCTTTCGGATCGATCACTCCCTGACCCAGTGGGTCAACGAGGGTCTGATGGCCTTCTTCTTCTTGCGCCGGCCGCATGACGTCCACACCGCCACTTGCTCGTATACCACCTTGGATGCGAAATACCGCCCCCACGATCGATCCGGCTGTGGCCGGCTGCGGTTGTGGCTCGTTGGCTTGAGCGCGTCGATCCGCGGGCCTCGCGATCTCCGGACTCCGGAGGGGAGTGAAGAGTGCGACTGCTTCGCGGGTGCCTGTCGAGACCCCGGCGCCCCGATCGGGCCGGCGCACCGGGGCTGCCGTGTCCGAGCTCAAGGCGCAATGCCGCTCGCGGGAGAGGTAGTACCGTTTCGCGGAGGCGCGCTGTGCGCACCCGCGTGAGGCCGGCATTGACCGCGCTCCTGGCCGTGGCCGGGGTGCTGCTCCTGCCCGGCCTTGCCCGGGCGCAGGAGGCCGGCGGATCCGTGCAGGTGCTCAGTGTCCCACTCGATTTCATTTTCTTCGGCATGACGCTCGTCGGCGTGGCGCTATTCCATCACCGCACACTGGGGGTCGCGCTGACTGGGCTCGCCGTGATCTCGGTCCATAAGATCCTCTTCACGGGCTTCGACGGGCACGCGGGCATCGCCGGCTTCTTCGGGCACCTCGAGCACGAGTGGGTCATCCTGGTCAACCTGTTCTGCCTGCTCATCGGCTTCGGCCTACTCTCCCGGCATTTCGAGGACTCCGAGGTCCCGGCCTCGCTCCCCAGATACCTGCCCGACAACTGGACCGGCGGCCTCTGGCTGCTGGTCTTCGTCTTCATCCTGTCCGGCCTCCTCGACAACATCGCGGCCGCCCTGATCGGCGCCGCCACCGCGCACACCGTCTTCAAGGGCCGGGTTCATGTCGGCTACCTCGCGGCGCTCGTCGCGGCGGCCAATGCCGGTGGGGCGGGCAGCGTGATCGGCGACACGACCACCACCATGATGTGGATCTCAGGGGTCTCGCCCCTTACCGTGCTCCCCGCCTATATCGCCGCGTTGGGTTCCTTCGCCGTGATCGGGATTCCCGCCGCGCTGCTGCAGCAGAAGCACGCCCCGATCCTCAGGGATCCCGACCACGTCGTGCACATCGACTTGATGCGGGTCGTCGTCGTGGTGCTCGTGCTGGTCGCCGCCATCGTCACCAACGTGACCGTGAATCTCCGCTTCCCGGCGGCCGCCGACCGCTTCCCGTTCCTGGGCGTGGCGGTCGCGCTCACACTGCTTGTCCTCGCTCCGGTCCGGAGACCGGCCTGGGACATCCTGCCCGGCGCCTTCCGCGGCGCGCTCTTCCTCGTGAGCCTTGTCCTCGGTGCGTCGATGATGCCCGTGGAGGAATTGCCTCTCGCCTCGTGGCAATCGGTGTTCGGGCTCGGGCTCCTGTCGTCGGTGTTCGACAACATCCCGCTTACCGCCCTCGCGATTACCCAGGGCGGCTACGACTGGGACGTGCTCGCGTTCGCCGTCGGCTACGGCGGATCGATGGTCTGGTTCGGTTCCTCCGCCGGCATCGCGATCTCGAACATTTTCCCGGAAGCGAAGTCGGTGGGCGCCTGGATTCGGCACGGCTGGTTCGTGCCCGTCGGCTACGTTGTCGGCTTCTTCCTGCTCATGCTGATCATGGGTTGGAACCCGACGCTGAGGTGACCAACACTCGGGCCGGGACACGACCGGCCAGCCATAACCTGAACGGGACCCGGGAGCCGAGCGCGCGACGCGGCGCTGCGGTTTAGATGGGGGCGGATGCCGGCCTCCACCAATTGGGGGCATGTCTTGGGCATCGGAATACTGGCAGGGGTCGGCTTCACGGTCGCCTTCTACGTCGCGGGCCTCGCCTTCGGACCGGGCCCAACCGCCGACGGCGCCAGGTTGGGACTTTTGGCCGCTTCCCTTCTGTCCGGCTTACTCGGGTGGATCGCGCTCAGTTGGCGTAGGGTACGAGTGTGATTCCCGCCCCAACGATCATCTGCCCCGATTGCGGCGCCACCGCCCAGCTGTCCGGATTCCTGCCCTCCGACGAAGAGCCCCAACCGGGCGACGTGGTCACATACCGGTGCCCGGCGTGCCACGAGCGCTTGGACATCATCCTCGAAGGAGACGGCGAGTCGGACTAGCTCGTACTGGTGATGCCGACGAGAAGGCCTTCATGCGCCGCCAGGCGCGCCTCTGGCCTTCGGGGGCGAGCAGGTAACGGCACCAGAACGGTAGGCGGCGAGAATGTGGTTATGACGTCATACGAGGCCGTGGTCGTTGGGTCCGGACCCAACGGTCTGGCGGCCGCCATCGCTCTGACAGGATCCGGACATTCGGTCCTCGTGGTGGAGTCCGCTCCCACACCGGGGGGGGGAGCCCGCACAGCCGAGTTGACCCTCCCCGGTTGCCGACACGACGTCTGTTCGGCAGTGCACCCATTCGGGGTGGCATCGCCGTTCTTTCGATCGCTCCCTTTGGAGAAACATGGCCTCCGCTGGATCCACCATCCCATCCCCATGGCCCATCCTCTCGACGATGGTGCGGCCGTCTTGCTGCAATCCTCCCTCGACGCCACCGCCGACTCCCTCGGTGGAGATGGACCCGCCTATCGCCGGTGGGTGGGGAACGTGGTCAGGCATTGGGACGACCTCGAATCCCTGTTGATGGGTCCGCTGCTTCGAATGCCTCGACACCCGATCGCGGCAGCGACATTCGGTCTGCCTGCCTTGCTGCCTGCCACTCGATTCGCCCGCTTCGCCTTTCGGACCGATCGAGCGCGGGCCCTCTTCGCCGGAGCGGCCGCCCACGCCATCCAGCCGCTGGAACGACCCGCCACTGCTTCCTTCGGACTGGTATTCCTGGCCGCCGGGCACAAACACGGCTGGCCGATCGCCGCCGGCGGTTCACAGATGATCACCACCGCCCTGGTCGACCACCTGCGTTCTCTGGGTGGCGAGGTGGTGGTCGGAACGCAGGTGCGGAACCTGACCGACCTGCCGCCTTCTAAGGCGATCCTCTTCGACACGTCGCCGGCCGGGATGGAGCGAATCGTCGGTGACCGGTTCAATGAGGCCTTCCGGCGGAAACTGCGCCGATTCCGATACGGACCGGGCGCCTTCAAGGTCGACCTCGCCCTCGATGGACCCGTCCCCTGGGCCAACCCCTCGGTCGGCCGAGCCGGAACGGTCCACCTCGGCGGCACTCTCGACCAGGTGGCGGCGTCGGAGCGTGGAGCGGATGTCGAGCGGCCCTTTGTATTGCTGGCACAACCAACCGGTGCCGATCCAACGCGGGCACCGGCGGGCAAACACATCGTATGGGCCTACTGTCACGTGCCACCGAGTTCGACGCTCGACATGACGGCGGCCATCGAAGGGCAGATCGAACGATTCGCTCCTGGGTTCTCCCGCCTGATCCTGGCCAGACACGCCCGTGACCCCAAAGGATTCGAGTCGTACAACCCCAACTACGTCGGCGGAGACATCGCGGCGGGGGCCGCCACCCTGATGCAGCTGGTCCGTCGACCGGTACTCTCGGCGGACCCCTACGCCACCCCGGACCCCACCATCTTCTTGTGCTCGTCTTCCACACCGCCCGGACCAGGCGTGCATGGCATGTGTGGGTATCACGCCGCCCAGTCGGCCTTGAAGCGGTTGCGGAGTCGCTAAAGGGGGCCGATCTCAGGAGTGGTTGAGGCTGGGCGGGTGTTGCGAACGCCTACGAACCTCCGACAATCCGCGTCACCCCTCGGGCCGTATGACCGCCGGTTCGCATTTGGGTGGCGGGGGGCCACGCAAAGGTGGTTAGGGGTGCCAGCGGTGAGGGCGAAGTTTCATGTCGGGGAAGCCGAGTTCGTCGCAGAGGGCGTCAAAGGGAGCGCGATGGGCTCCCTGCCATTCCAGGTCGGCCAGGCTCTCCGCCAATGGAACGTCCCTCCGCAAAGTCGTAAGCGTGCGGTACAAATGCGCCTCGGTACGGTTACGGCGGAGCGTGGCGGCCAGCTTGTCGGCGCTTCGCACCTTCACGTCCCACCAGGCGGCGTCATCGGGTATCAGGTCCAGGCGCCCATATCGGGCCAACAGGGCAGCAGTCGACTTGGCCCCCCAACCTGGCAACCCGGGTACCCCGTCGGCGCTGTCGCCCACCAGAGCCAGGTAGTCGGGAATCGCCTGCGGAGGTACCCCGAACTTCGCGATCACTCCGGCCTCGTCGAGGATGGTTCCCTCCCGTCGGTTGAACGTCACGACCCGTTCGTCAATGACGCATTGGGCGAGGTCCTTGTCGGGAGAGCAGATCACCACTTGCTCGACCTCATCACAGAAACGAAGGGCAGCTGTGGCCATGGCGTCGTCCGCTTCGAACTCGACCATCTTCCAGGTCACTACCCCCAAGGCCTCCAGGGCCCGCTCGGCGAGGGGGAACTGGTCGAGGAGCTGGCGGTCGACCCCCTCTTCGGTCTTGTAACCGGGGAACAAGTCGTTGCGGAAGGACCGAATCACCTGATCGGTGGCGGCGGCGAGGTGGGTGACCCCCGGTTCCCGCAGCAAGGAGAGGGTGGTTTCGATGATCCCATACACCGCCCCGATCTCCCGACCCGAACCGTCGGTACGGTTGGGAAATCCGAAATACGCACGGAACAACTCGTAGGTAGCATCGAGCAGGTGGAGACGCACGACGACGATGGTAGAGACTCGGCCCCCGAGGACCCCTGGCGATTGGTGAGCGAACGTTTCTCGACCCTCGGAAAGAGGTTTAAGGAGCATTACCAGCAGCCCAACATCGGCGAGCCACCCCAACCTCCCGACGACGAGCTGAAACAGGCCCTGCGCACCCTCGGCGATGCCCTCGACCGTGCCTTCAGCGCGGTGGGTAGCGCCCTACGGGATCCGGAGGTGCGCGACCGCGCTAAGGAGGCGGCGAATGCGCTGGTCTCGGCGTTTGGCAACACTTTTGCCGACGTCGGCGATGAGCTCGGCAAGACCTTCCGGAGGCGAGACGAGGGCCAGGAGGCGGCCGGCGAGTCCGGGTCTAGTAGTTAGACGCGATTCGGTAGGGAGGTCCAAGCAGCGGCGGCCCATCGTGATTAGCCGCAAGGTAGAGTCGTCGGCGAAGAGGCGCCGGTGGCAGAGAAAGGAGCGCACCAGCCGTGCCAACCTACATATCCCTCATCAACTTCACGGATCAGGGGATCCGCAGTTTCAAGGACAGTCCGAAACGCGCCAAGGCCTTCACCGAAATGGTGGAGCAAATGGGCGGGAAGGTGAATTCGATCCACTGGACCCTCGGGAGCTACGACCTCGTGACCGTCGTCGAGGCACCCGACGACGCGACCTATACGGCCGCCAGTCTGAAGGTGGCGGCACTCGGAAACGTCCGTACGACCACCCTGAAGGCTTTCAACGAGAAGGAGATCACCCAGATCATCAACAAGGTCGGCTGATCAGCCGGTCTTGTCTACGGCCGTGCCACCGACCGCTTCTTCGACCATCTCGGCAGCCGGCTCTCTCGTCGACTTTGGAGTCAGCCGCGCCGCCGTGGCGACCATGATGTCGTCGATGTCACCGTAACCACCAGCGTCGTCGGGTCGAGCGAGCATGGAATCCGCCGACGCCGCCACGACCGACGCCAATATGCTGCGGCCGAGTTGGGTGGTCATCATCATCGGGTTCTCCCTGGTCTCTACCTGATCAATCGGCAGCAGCCGGCAGGAAGTTGAATGCGCGGCCTTCCTGCCCGAGGCGATGGGCCCGGCGACCCACGCGCTGAAGCCACCCAACACCCAACGGGTAGGGTTGAGCCGAATGCGACCGGCCGGCAATGTCTTGATGATGGTGGGGGTTTTGGCGATCGCCATCGGCCTGCTCCTGCGCTACGCGGGCGGCCTCTTCACATGGTTTGGCCACCTGCCCGGCGACATCCGCGTCCAGGGGACCCGCGGTTCGTTCTACGCCCCCATCGTCTCGATGGTGGTGGCGAGCGTCGTCCTCTCGGTGCTGGCCACCCTGGTGGCTCGCCTTTTCCGAGGACCATGAAACCTCTCATCTCCACCGAAGAACTCGCCCTCGCCATGGACGACCCGCAACTGCGACTTGCCGACGTCCGCTGGTATCTAAACGAGCCAGACCGGGCCTCCTCCGAGTACCGGTCAGGCCACCTTCCCGGAGCGGCGTTCGTCGACCTCGACTCCGACCTCGCCGACCCTCCCGGGGAAGGGCGGCATCCTCTCCCGTCGCCGGAATCGTTCTGTCGGCGACTGGCCGCCAAAGGCTTTGGCACCGATCACCGCATCGTCGCCTATGACTCCGTGGGAGGGGCGGTGGCCGCACGACTGTGGTGGATGCTCGACGACCTCGGCCATGGAAACGTCGCGGTGCTCGACGGCGGTCTGCCGGCGTGGGTGGCGGCCGGAAAAGAGCTCACCACCGCCATCCCCGACTACCCCGCCGCCCGGCTCGACCTGGCCAGAGAGTGGTCGCAGGTGATCGACCGGGCAGAACTGGGTCGCCGGCTTGGTGCGTTTTCCTTGCTCGACGGCCGGTCGGCGGACCGATATCGGGGAGAAACCGAGCCGATCGATATCGTCGCCGGCCACATCCCGACCGCCGTCAACCGCCCGGTGTCGACCAACCTCGATGGCACCGGGCGCTTTCGGAACCGAAAGGACCTGGCCGCCGAGCTCCAAGGCGACCAGCAGGTCGTGGTGTCGTGCGACAGCGGCGTGAATGCCTGCCATACCGCCCTGGCCATGCGCGTCGCCGGTCTCGACCCACCGTTGCTCTATGCCGGTTCCTACTCGGACTGGACCAGAGCGGGTCTTCCGGTGGTGGTGGGCGACCAACCAGGGGCCTCATGACCGTACTCGAGGCCATCGAAGCCAGCGACACCGATGAGCTGCTGCGTCATACCGCCCGGCTTTGCCAGGCCGAGGACTGGGACGGGCTCGTCGACCTGGAAGCCCGATGCCGGGAGGCGGTTACCAGAGGCAAGCAGCTCTGGGGAGTGGCCGAAAATGTCCGTTACCGGCTGGCACTAGAGGCACCAGGCGCTTGGGCCGGTGCGGCAGTGGCGGCCGGTCCGGCGCGGCGGGCCCTCGGTCCACTCACCGAGGTGGCGGCTTCCCGCCATGCCTGGTCGGAGCTGGACCCCTATTTGCCAACGGGCACCGAGCGTACCTTGGCGGCACATGAGCGGGTGGTGCGGGGCGAGGTGCTGACCGGGACGGCCGGCCTGGACCCGACGGTGATTGAGCTACCGCTCGAGTTGGCCAGCTGGGAGCCGACCTACCCGTTGGCCGTCTACCACGCCGACCGGGCCGAGTTCCCCCCCCCGGCGGCTCCGCCAGCTGATTGGGTGGAACTGCCGAGCGGTGCAGCAGCGGGTACACCCACACCTTCTCTGTATCAGTTGGTGGCAGCCTGGGCGGAGGAGTCGAATGGCCGAGTCGAGACGATCGAGGTCGCCGGCACCGCCGCAGGCGCCATCAGGGCCATCGGGCCGCACACCGCCATGATGGCCCCCTTGTCGCCGTCGGAGGCATTGGCTTGGATGGCCTGGGGAGGGGCAAGCGGGGGGGCGTACGGACGTCGCCGCGGAGCGGCCGCCGGGCGCTTTGCCGGCTGGTGGGTGGTCGCCGACCTGGGAGGACTCGACTGGCCGGCCCCTCCCGACCGGATCGCCGAGGCCCTGGCCGGCTTTCGATGGTGGTGGTGGTCGCCGGCCCCGGCCATGATCGGGTGGAACCTGCACCTGGCGCTGGAAGACCAAGCAACCGGCCGGGCGTGGGCGTTGTCGGCCAGCGACGCCGTCTAGACCGTAGGTGCGATGGGCCCCGGGGCCACTACAGGGGGTGGGGGCCGGGTCTCCTCACTCGTGCAAAGCCCTGACCATCCACGGAAGCGAACGGATCGCGTCGAAGGCCGCCCGCCTCGAAACCAGCGCCGAGACCGGAGCCAGCACCACGTGACGCAACCCGGCCTCGCCCAGCAAACGCAGCGCCGCCACCACCCGCTCCCGGGTGCCCCACAGAATGTGGTTGGCCAAGACGTCGACCGTCACCTCCGCCATGGCCTCCTCGAGCTGGCCTCGGGAAAGCCTCGACGGGATCATGTCCACCATTCCTCGAAAGGTCCCACCGAGAGGATGGGCGACACCGGCCTCCGACCACGTCTGGTGGGGAGCGAGTAAGGCCAGGAATCGCATGGCCCGGCTGTCGAGGAGACGGCGAGCTTCGGCATCGCTCGGCGCCACCACCACGAAGGCCTGGAGAGCCGGGACGATCGCCTCTTGATCGCGCCCGGCCTCCCTCGCCGACGAACGAACCACCATCAACGCCCGGTCGTAACGCTCGGGAGTCATCGGGATGATCGGATACCAGCCGTCTGCGTATCGGCCCGTGAGCTTCAGCATGCGCGGGCCGTGGGCGGCCACCCAAAGTTGTGGTCGTCCTGCCTTCCCCGGCCGCAGATCGAGATGACCGTCGTCGATCCGAAAGAAGCGGCCCTCGAATCGCAGCGAGGTTCCGTCCAAGGCCGCCTTGACGATGGGGAGGGCGTCTTCAAGCCTGGCCACGGGCTCTGCGAAGCTCAAGCCATATGGTTCGGTGTTCTCTCGCTCACCCGCTCCTATCCCGAGGATGGGCGGACGCCTCGTGAGATGGGACAAACTCAGGGCAGCCTGGGCGATGACAAGAGGGTGGCGCCGAATGGGTTCGGTGACCCCGATGCCGAGCTGGGCACGACCCACCCGTCGGGCCAGGTGGCCGGTGATCGTCTGATAGTCGAAAAAGGCATCAGGGGAGTCACCGGCCTTCGCCAGCCAGGTGAACTGACGGTCCCAGATCGATTTGGGAAAAAAGCTCGTGAAGTGGTCGACCGTCCAGAGCGAGTCGAACCCGGCCAGTCGGGCGAACCTGACGATGGCGGCGAGCCGCCCCACCGAAGGTTGGGTGCCGACCGACATGCCGACCGACATCCGGGGATGTGCCACGGCCCCGATTATGAGCCGGACCGGTTTCTTAGAGCGACGGGATCAGGCCGCCGGATCGGCCACCATGATCGTGACGGTGTGCCAGCCGGTGGCGCCGTCGGGGGCGGGCGGGGTTTCCGCCCGGGTTTGGGTCTCCCCCGGTCCGTCGGTGGCGCGGACGGCGATCTCATGCCTTCCCGAAATCGCCACCCAGTCGAGTCGCCACTGCCGCCAGGCGTCCTGGCCGAGCGGTTCGGACAGCTCCGCCTCCCGCCACGAGCCATTGTCGACGGAGACCTCGACCTTGGAGATCCCCCGGTTGGGAGCCCATGCCACCCCGGCGATGGTCCGAAGGCCCGAAATGATCTGCGCCCGCGGACCAGGCGTATCGATCCGAGACTGGGTCTTGATGGGAGCCTCCTTTGCCCATCCCCGCGGTATCCAATAGGCGTCGAACGCGTCCCAGGTTGTCAGCTCGATCTCCTTCAGCCACTTGGTCGCCGACACGTAGCCATACAGGCCGGCCACCACCAGCCGGGCGGGGAAACCGTGCTCGAAGGGCAACGGTTCACCGTTCATTGCCACTGCCACCAAGGCCTCACGACCGTCAAACGCCGCCGCGACCGGGAAGCCAACCGTGAAGTCGTCCACCGAGCGACCCACCAACTGCTCGGCGCCCGTCTGGACCCCGGCCCGGTCGAGGAGCCCCGGCAGGGGGACGCCCAACCACTTGGCATTACCGACCAGATCACCTCCGACGTTGTTGGAGACACAGCTCAACGTGACGTAGCGCTCCACCATGTCCATGTCCATAAGGTCGGCATAGGAGATCTGAAACGGCCGGTCCACCATCCCCTTGATCGACAGGGTCCAGGTGGACAGATCGACGCGGGGGACCGAAAGGGCCGTGTCGATTCGATAGAACTGATCATTGGGCACCACGATCGGGGTCAGCCCTTCGACCTCGAAGGAGTTGGCGGCCACCGGGTCGGGCACCGTCTCGAGGGCGAGAGGAAGCACAACCTCCTCTCGACCCGAGATGGCCCGGCGGGCCCGGGAGATCAGCCATCGCCCCCCCCCGGCCGCGGCTATCGCCAGACCGCCCACCGCTCCGAGGCCGATGAGGAAAGCTCTCCGGCTGGAAGCTTCGACGGGAGAAGGAGGGTTGCGCCGCAACAGCCACCGCAGGGCAATGATTCCGAGCAGCGCTGCGACGGCGCCGGCCAGCAACGCCTGGCCGATGCTCACCCTTGGTTCGCGGGCGGCGGCGGCCGCTCCCACGCCACCGAAGACGACAAAGGCAGTCACGGCCGCCGAGAACCGCCGGCGAGCGAGACGCCCGACGATGTAGCCGAGCAACAACGCCACCACCACGATGCCAACCACCAGGGCCAGCTTGTCGTAGATGCCGAAGGTCCGAATGGCGAAGTCCTTGACCCAAGGAGGGACTGAGTCGATCACCCAGCCACCCACGGATTCGACGAGGGAGGGCACCGTGGGCGAAGCGCCGGCAATGGCTTCTCCAGCCGCCAACGAAAGGGCGGCGGCCGCCACGCCGGCGAGACCATCGCCCCGGACGCGGCCGGGCGGTGGTGCTTCGATGGTCACGTCCGATTCGGTTGCTACGGCCATTTCCGTCCTCTTGGATGAGTGCACCATGAATTTACGCTCCCGTGCGTTCTGTCATGCCCGACGACCCGGGTGTTTCGAAGATGTTTAGGCTCGGCCCATGTTGGTGACCGGCGATGACGGGCGTTCGCGCTGTTGGTGGGGGGCATCGACCCCCGACTACCTCGCCTATCACGACGAGGAATGGGGACGGGCGATCACCGACGACGGCCGGCTGTTCGAGAGGATCTGCTTGGAGGGGTTCCAATCCGGTTTGTCTTGGCTGACCATCCTTCGTAAGCGAGACCACTTCCGAGCCGCCTTCGCCGCGTTCGAATTCGAGCGCGTGGCCAGCTTTGGAGATAGAGACGTCCGGCGCCTGCTTCTTGACGCCGGGATCGTCCGACACGAGGGAAAGATTCGCTCCACCATCAACAACGCCAGCCGCGCCATCGAACTGGCGGCAGAAGCGGGTTCGCTCGCCGGCTACTTCTGGAGCTGGGCGGTACCTGACGCCCCCCCGCCTCATGACCTGCCGCCGTTCACCGAGGCCTCCACGGCGATCAGCAAGGATCTGAAGAGACGGGGGTGGAGCTTTGTCGGCCCCACCACGGTGTATGCATTCATGCAGGCCGTCGGGATCGTCAACGATCATCTCGACCATTGCCTCGCCCGGGAACCATGCGCGTTGGAACGAAAGAGGGTGCTGGCAAACTCAACGCGCAGAGCCGGCAGCTAGCGGCTAGGTGCTCTGTCTGGAAAATAGCGTGAGGGTATCGGCGAGGCCACGGCGTTCCTGGCCAGGACGCACGACGAAGGCGCAGCCCATGCGCTGCGTCGAGGAGGAGGACGCCGCCAGGGGCGTCGTGGGCCGGCGAGACCCCATGATTATTTACCAGACAGTGCACTAGCTTGCCGGATTGATGGCAGCGGTCCGACCTGCGTTCACGATCGGGATCGAAGAGGAGTACCTGTTGGTGGATTTGGCCACCAGGGACCTGGTCAACGATCCCGATCCGCGTATGTTCGCCGACGCCGTGGAGGTGCTCGGGCCCCAGGTGACGCCGGAGTTCCTGCGAACCCAAATCGAGATCGGGACTCGAGTTTGCGAGACGCTCCAAGACGCCCGCCAGCAACTGGCGTGGCTGCGTAGGGCCGTCAGCGAGGTGGTGAGCCGGTATGGGGTGGGGATCATCGCCTCATCAACCCATCCGTTTGGCCTGTGGTGGGAGCAGATGCCCACCGACAAGGAGCGCTACAAGGTGCTGGCCGAAGACCTCGGTTGGGTAGCGCGCCGGCTGGTCATCTGCGGGATGCACGTCCACGTGGCCATCGACGATCCCGACCTGCGGATCGACCTGATGGGTCAGGTCCGATACTTCCTCCCCCACATGCTGGCATTGTCCACTTCGTCGCCCTTCTGGGGTTCGCGCAACACCGGGCTGCGAAGCTACCGCACGTCGGTGTTTCGCACCATGCCGAGGACCGGGCTTCCGGAGGACTTCTCGTCGTGGAACGAGTATGAGCGCCACGTCGACGTGCTGGTGCGGGCAGGGATCATCGCCGACGCTTCCAAGTTCTGGTGGGACGTTCGACCCTCCGCTCGCTACCCGACTCTCGAGATGCGGATCTCAGACATCTGCACGCGAGTCGACGATGCGATTACGGTGGCGGCCTGCTACGTCGCCGTCCTCCACATGTTGTGGCGGCTTCGCACTCACAATCAGCGCTGGCGTAAGTACGCCGCCATGCTCATCTCGGAGAACATCTGGCGGGCCTCCCGCTACGGAGTCAGCGGGTCGTTGATGGACTACGGGATAGGAGAGTTGGTCCCGTTCCGGGATCTGGTCGAGGAGATCATCGAGCGAACGGCCGAGGATGCCGCCGACCTTGGCTGTATCGCCGAGGTGGCCCGTGCTCGGGAGATCGTCGAGAACGGTACGTCGGCGGAACGCCAGATCGCCGTTTACGAGCAGGCGGTCGCGGCCGGCGCTTCCCCCGACGAAGCCTCTCGGTTGGTGGTCGACCATCTGCTGATCGATACGCAGTACGGCCTGTAGTGCTCTGTCTGGGAAATAGCGTGAGGGTATCGGCGAGGCCACGGCGTTCCTGGCCAGGACGCACGACGAAGGCGCAGCCCATGCGCTGCGTCGAGGAGGAGGACGCCGCCAGGGGCGTCGTGG
>Ga0209341_10003710_pt1 | contig 14222 bp, 11 predicted proteins | sample RifCSP13_2_FD_184020 | JGI IMG/M metagenome (GOLD analysis project Ga0209341, IMG submission 184020) | Soil microbial communities from Rifle, Colorado - Rifle CSP2_sed 13_2 (SPAdes) (version 2) | ecosystem: Environmental > Terrestrial > Deep subsurface > Rock core/Sediment | place: Rifle...
CCCCTTTGCCCTTCGCCCTTTGCCCTTTGCCCTTTGCCCTTCGCCCTTTGCCCGCCCTTACGCATAGAGCTCTTCTATTTCGTTGGCAAACTTCTCATCAATTACGCGTCGCTTTACTTTTAGCGTCGGAGTTAATTCGCCTTTGTCGATCGTAAACTCTTCAGGCAACAACGCAATTCGGCGAATGCGTTCGTGGTCCATCAGGTGCTTTGTCAAATCCGCCACTTCGTGCTGCACCAGTTTTAGCGCAGCGGGAAAACGGCTCAAGGCGCCACGGTCCTGGGGGAACTCTTCTCCGGTAGCATAGAGAGTTTGCTTCACCGCCTCCCACTCCGGAACAATCAACGCGGCTGGCTGTTTACGCCCCTGCCCTACAATAACCACCTGGCTAACAAATTCACTCTGCTTTAGCAAGCTTTCGATTATTTGCGGCGCAACATATTTTCCATTGGAGAGCTTGAAGAGATCTTTTTTGCGGTCGGTGATGTAGAGCCGACCTGATTCGTCTAGATGACCCACGTCGCCGGTAGCAAACCACTCATCTTTCATAACAGTCGCAGTTTCCTCGGGATGACCATAGTAACCGCGCATTACGTTGGCCCCCCGAATGAGGATTTCACCGTCCTCGGCTATAGCCAATTCGATCCCGGCGAATGGAGTGCCGACAGAACCCACCCGATTATTCTCAGGTCGATTTGCCGCAACGATGCAGGTTTCAGTTGCCCCATAGCCCTGAAGAATCGGAATGCCAGCAGCGAGGAAAGAGTATGACAGGGTCGGAGAGAGTGGCGCGCCACCCGATACGAAATAGCGCAACCGCCCGCCAACTCCTTCTCGCCATTTCGAGAATACCAGGCGATCAGCCAATCGTTGTTGGATAGCGAGCGAGGCCGGAACGCGTTCTCCCTTGTCTGCCAACTCAGCGAAGCGCTGACCCACCGCAAGCGCTCGCGTAAAGATTCTTCGTTTCCAACCTTTCCCCGACATCCCTTTCTTAACAATCCGGTGATACACCTTCTCAAACAGCCGCGGCACCGCCGTCATAATCGTGGGCCGAACCTCTCTCAAATTCTCACCCACTTGTTCAAATGATGCCGCGTAATAGACTGAGACCCCGTTGTAACAAAAGATGTAGAAGCCCGTCCGCTCGAAAATGTGCGACAGTGGCAGCACGGATAGAGCGGTATCAGTAGAGCTAATGGGCAGCCCGTCTGTAATTGCCAGCACATTCGAGATGAAGTTGTTATGCGTTAACATCACGCCCTTCGGCGCCCCAGTCGTCCCTGATGTGTATAGGATAGTAGCGAGATCGTCACTGTGAATCGCTTTCAGATAAGCATCGAACGCCGTCGGTCTTTGGCGTGACTGTTCCGCACCAACTTTTTCCAACGCTTCGAGCGTTGTAGCACGGTCAACACCTTCCGCTGCTTCTCCATCAAAGAAGATTATCTTCTCGAGGAAATCCAATCCCGCGAGTGCTTCACGCACGTGTTTGTAGAGTCGTTGGTTGGATATAAAGAGGGCGCGGGTGCCAGAATCTGAGAGTATATAGCGCACCTGCTCCACAGCCTGGGTTGTGTATATTGGAACATTGATGGCTCCGAGGCTGAGAATCGCGAGATCCGAGATAGACCATTCGGGCCGATTCTCAGAAAGGAGGGCAACACGATCGCCCGGCTTGATTCCCAGCGCCGCGAGTCCAAGCGCCACCGAACGCACACGTTCAACAAATACTTCCGCCGGTATGTGCAACCACTCCTTACTAATTTTCTGGTTGAGCGCGTCTTGCTTATTGTGTTTCAGGGCAGCAGCCAGGCACAGGCCCGGTACAGAAGACGGGGCAGGCGAGATAGGCTCTTCGACCGCCCTGGTTTTAACAGCAGCCACAGAGGCCATTTAATGGACGTCTCCTATACAACACCTGGGAAAGCGCAAGGGTGGAGCTGATGGAAGCTAGATGATACTACAGGAGTTTGGTAGCGACCGAATGCAGAGGGCGCAAAGCTCTGTAAAAAGTCGAGAATTCCGCGAACTCAAAGAAGCAACAGCCCAGACCGACGAGAATCCCATCCACTGCACAGTTGGTGGAATTTCAGTTTTTATACAGTTTCCTGAAGCTGCTGGTGTTGCTGTCGCCCGGTGCGTGGATTGTTCATGCTCGACCTACATCCAGCGTCGTGCGTGCAGTATCCTCCGCCGTTGGCTGTTCTGACCGACGTCTTCTCCTGCGACGCGACGAAACCTGCTCCACCCTTCCGTTCATGGTGGCGAGCGCAGCCAGGACCAGAAAAAGCAGTGCGTTTGACGTAGTGTGAAGAGTGAAGTCGAAAAAGCTGTGCACCAGGACCGCAAAGCATCCGGCCAATGCGCACACTGCCACGCCACGCCTGTAGTCATCTTGCGACTCTCGTCGCATAAACCCCTTGCGGAACAGAACCACGATGAAGAAAAGGCCCAGTCCCGCACCCACGATTCCGCCGTCGGAGAGAACCTGCAAATAGTCGTTGTGCGCCTGTTCCAAACGGAACAAGCCGTTGCGCGAATCATAGGAAGTGTAAACCACGCCGAACGCTCCCAGTCCGGTACCGACCAACGGATGCGCTTTGATGATGTCCAGAGTGACACTCCAGAAGTGGGCGCGGCCCGTGGTGGGATCGTCCGTATTTACACTACCGACGAGGCGGCTTAGTGCCAATTCACCCCCTAGGAAAACCACGCCGATAAAAAGCGTCAGTATCAATATAAGCGCCAGAGCGGCCCGGGTGACTGCCCGGCCAACACGTCTCGGGTCTTCTTGTCGCTCACCATCAGTTCTGCGCTTCTGACGAGAAGCTGTGAGGGCAGCAAGAAAAAGTATCTCAGCTACTAAACTAAGCATTCCGCCACGGGAGTTGGTCATGATAAGTGCGATTCCCATTAGACCAACCGCGAACAGATAGACCAGTCTCTTCTCCTTCTCCACTGAACCGGCAAAAAGTAGGCCGAGCGGGAGTGCAAGTGTCAACTCCATATAGCCCGCAAAATGGTGACGGTTGATGAAAGGACCAAAGGCGGTGCTCTGCGTTAGTTCACGTACCCAATAAACCTTATTCGGACTGGTGAATGACTGCGTCAGACCGAAAATGGCCAGCAAGAATCCAAAGATAGTAATCGTCCTGACCAGGATGCGAAGGCGGTGAGGTGTATCGGTAAAAACTAAAACTGCTGCGAAGTACACCAGCAAGGCAGCGACCTGGACCAGCACCAGGCGCGTCGAATAGGGATCCAGCGAGAGTGTTTTCGTGGTAGCAAGCGACGGCACACCACTGTCGGCCGGGTTTCTGACCGGCAGCAGTTGCACGATTCCGAGCGCCAACATTCCGAGCAGCGGCACTTGGAGAAGGTTCCGGCTGAGGCGCAACTTCCTGAGCTTCCAGGCGTCGATTACCCAGAAAAATAGGATCATCAATCCGCCCAAACTGAAGAGTGCGAGCGCCCAATAGTGAACGGTGCCGTAGGCCAGGGCGGAGAGCACGATGGCTACACACACGATCAAGAAAACGAAGCGACTCGGGAGGGTATGCCTGATACGGTAGATTGAATACTCAAGGCCGGAGACGGCACGGGCTTCCAGCGGCTGGGGTAAGACGCTAGTTTCGTGGCTGGAGATTGAAGTCGTCATACCAGACTGTCCCGAAGATGGGGCAAATGTCACTTTCGTAACACGAGGCTCGAGTGAGGCTCATCACAACGGCTTGGCTTTTCGTTCCTGTTTTGAAATTAACACTAAACGCTTGCCAATCGGTTGCCTCTGGCGCCGCAGGGGAGGTTGCCAAAATCGAGCCATCCGTAGCATCGGTGATCGTTACTCGGGGTGTGGCTGCACTCTTGAGTTTTTCCGTTCTGACAAAGTATTGCAAATCATACTGAGTATCCGGAACCACCGCGATCAGTTGGGAAATTTCGAGGCTATCCAGTTTTGTCGTCACCCCGAAAGCAATTCGCAGGCTCCGGTTGCCGCCGTGCGCCTGGTTGGGGTCGATACCAATCTGGGCATGTTGGGTTGACTGTACTTGCCATCCGAACACTGCACGGAGCGACGAAGAGATATTATCCTCAAAACCTCCATCGACAAGCCGGCCCAAAGCTGCGCGTGCGGCCGGCCGGGGAGCGAGGTCATTCCAAACATTCATCGCTTCGTGGAAATGCTTCGCCGCAATGAGAGCAGCAATGACGGCCTCGCCATTCTTCTGGTTGGCCCTCTTCTCCTCCACGCTCAGTCCGTTCCACAGCTCGACACCCTGCTCAAATCTCTGCCGGCCGACAAGGTAAAGTGAAAATTGCGCCCGAACTTCCGCTTCGTTGCCAACAGCTACCTTCAAGGCATTGGGGTCCTTGTTGTAGACCTCCCAGGCCAGGTTGAACAGCTGGGGCCGAAGGTTGGAGTCTGCCTGACTCGCTTGCTTCAACTCCGCGAAGGCCTCCTCGTAGCGCGCGCTACGCAATAGCAGATTTCCGAGATACCAACGCGGATACGAGTAACTCGGCGCCAGGGCCAGTGAGCGTCGCAACGCTTGCTCCGCTTTGTCGTCCTCACCAATCTGTTCCAGGCATGTGCCGAGGGCCATCCAAAATCGATAATCGTTGGGCGATAGACTTACAGCTGTTTCATACTCTTTCACCGCCGAAGGAAGCTGGTCGGGAGAGAGCCGGCGTTGTATGAAATCGCCGAGCCGCCAGTGCGTCAAAGGATCCTGGGGCGCCAACCTGACCGCCAGCCGCGCTGCTTCGGCGTTGCTCTGTTCGGCACTGAGATACTCAGCCATAGTGTTGCCCAAATACCAGCGCACAACGAACCATGACCACACCAGCGCCAACGCAAGCGAGAAAACCATCAATGCTTTGGTCAAAGACTTGCGGGAATCCAAATGCAGCAATTGCTCAGGCATGAGAGGTCAGTCTCCATTCAAATCCTCGATTGTGATCCGCATGCGTCTAATCGAGATTTGGTGCTCCTGACAGAACGCGACAAGCTCACTCAGCCGCTCGGCCGTCAATCTGGTACTGGATATCAGCACTTCATTTACATCATGCTGTTTGCAGATCATTCCGAGGTCACCGTTGCCACTAAATACTCGCAAGCCGTGAATCACTTTGCCAGTTTTTGCGGGATCATCATCAACAAAACCCACTGGTGAATACCGTAGCTCTCTGTTATTAAGCAATTCCCTAAGCAGCAACTCGCCACCATCTCCGGCGCCGTAGATGAGCACCCGTTTTCCGTGGCGTCCATTAGAGACCGGCAGTAGTTGCCGAAAAAGGCGAAAAGCGAGGCGGCTACCGGCGAGAAACATAAACAGCAACACACCGTCAATAATAAATACGGTGCGCGAGAACCCCTCGAAGCGAAAGCGAAACAGGATCACCAGTACACAGACGACCGAGCTAATAACCACAGCCTTGGCGAAGACAATCAGGTCATCAATACTGGTATAGCGCCAGAGGCCACGATAGACCCCCGCCACAAGAAAGGTTGCCATCTTCACAAACACCAGCACGGGCAAAGTGCGGAGAAATAATCGCCAGGCGGCATTGCCCGAGAAGGCGCCAAACTGGATAGCATAAGCGCTCCAGGAAGCGAGAATAATCAGCACCAGATCAAGCAAGACTTCGAAGATCCGACGCTTGTAGGAAACATCGACAAGAAAGGCGTAGAGCGGCTTCTCTTTCAGCGCCAGCGCCTCCTCTGTTTCGTCGTAAACCTTTACGCCGGCGAGATAAACACCCAGCAGCGTAAGCAGTATTGTGAAGCCCGCGATAGCTGCCAGGCTCACATCCAGTTTCACGCGCTGCACCAGCAAGGCGAGAACTCCGGAGAGAGTGGCGAAACCATAGAGCATCCAGACCGCGTCGCGTTCCGACATTCCCAGGGCCACGAGGCGATGCGAGGTGTGGTCCCGCCCGCCCTGCGAGGCGGAACGACCAGAAAGCTTGCGCAGTATGGTGACGAATGTCGTATCGAAGATGGGAATAAACAGGACCAGAATCGGCACTGCCAGCACCGGCAACAAACTCCTGGATCGTCCTCCACTCACGTTCACGAGTGCCGAGCTTGCCAGAAAGAAACCCACAAACAGCGAACCGCAATCGCCCATGAAAATGGAGGCCGGATTTGAGTTGTAAATCAGAAAGCCGAGGAGAGCTCCGGCAAAAGTCAGGAGTGTTAGTGCGTCGGTCATCTGGCCGCCACCCAAAAAGCTTATTGATAAGAAAGCCGAAGCAATCACCGCAATTCCAGCAGCTAGCCCATCCATGTTATCGAGAAGATTTATGGCATTAGTGATGCCTATCAACCAGAATATGGTCAGGGCCAAGTTGAGGGATGTAGAGCTGGTCCATGGCAATTGCAGGCCATAGTAAACAACGAAGGCAGAGCCCATTACCTGGCCAATCAATTTCTGATAGGGCTTTGTATGAAGAATGTCATCTACCAGACCTACCAGGAAGAGAAAAGTGCTCCCGGCCATTACGACCAGGGTCTGCGGCGTATATGGAATTAGGAGAAGATAGCTGATTACTACTGACAGCCAAATGGCCAGGCCGCCGAGTAAGGCAGTTGGCTTTTTGTGCCAGCGGTCAATCTTGGGTTTGGCGACAAGACCAACTCGCCGGGCCAGCATACGCACGAGCGGGGTCAAGATTAGCGCCAGCACAAACGACGCCACTGTTACCCAAAAATCGATTGCTCTAAACGGCATTGTCCTCTAGGAGAAGATGCCCTCGGGACCTACGTAAGAAAAAGAAAGCTAGTCGATCAGGTGGGATTAACGCAAGGAGGAAAGGAGGAAATTTTTAGGGGCGGGCCGGATCATTTGCGTTTTCATTTGCCTTTTGACATTTTTCATTGCTAGTTCCCGGATTAGAACGCGAATGGTTGCGGCGGTGGCTTTGCCTCGCTGGTTAGCAACTAGAATCACTCGGGCTATGCGCCGGGTGATGTTACGATCGGGAGGCCGAGGTTTGCCGGCGGCTCGCTTGATACTCAATAACACTTTGCAGAATTCCATCAAGCGCCATCCGAGGACGGAAACCTACTAGATCCCCCACCTTGGTGATGTCCGGGATGCGCCGCCGCATATCTTCGAATCCTTCCTCATACGCTTCGTCATAAGGCACAAAGACAATCTCGGAATCCGATCTGGTCAGCTCCTTAATGCGCTCAGCTAACTCCAAGATCGATATCTCCTCATTGGAGCCAATATTGAAAACCTGCCCCACAGCCTCTTGTTCATCCATGAGTTTGACAAGGGCCTCCACTACGTCACCTACATAACCAAAACACCGCGACTGCTGTCCGTCACCATAGACTGTAATCGGTTGCCCGGAGAGGGCTTGTTTCACGAACGTCGGAATCACCATCCCGTACTGTCCTGTCTGGCGTGGACCAACCGTGTTGAAGAGCCGCACTACGATTGTGGGCAGCTTCTTTTCGTGCCAGTAGGCGAGAGCTAGAAATTCATCGATGGCCTTCGAGCAGGCGTAGCTCCAGCGACCCTTTGTGGTCGGGCCCATAACCAGGCTGCCATCCTCTCGAAACGGTATATCGGAACTTAGACCGTAAACTTCCGAAGTGGAGGCAATCAGGACCTTCTTCTTCTTCTTGTTGGCTAAAGAGAGCACCACCTCCGTGCCATGAACATTGTTTTCAATGGTGCGGACCGGGCTCTCTACAATGAGCTTTACGCCGACGGCGGCTGCCAGATGGAACACTACATCACACTGATCAACCAGTTCCGCCGTCACAGGCTGGTTATGGACGCTATCAATCACATAATGAAAGTGGCTATTGCTTTTCAGATGTTGGATGTTTTCAATTGTGCCCGTTGAAAGATCGTCAATAACGAAAACCTCGTCTCCGCGTTGGAGATAGGCCTCAGCTAAGTGTGAACCGATGAATCCAGCTCCTCCTGTAATTAGTACGCGCAAAAGTTGAGCTCCTTTTTAAGTTTTCCTTAAACGTGAGATTCCAAAGTCGATTTGTTTGTTCTCGCTGTGATCGATATCGTCTGCTGCTGCAACAACCCCGAGTACAATTCTTTAATATCATCTAAGAGCCGCTCCTTAGAGTGGCCTCGCTCGACAAACTCGAGGCCGCGAGCCCCTAAACGGGAGCGCAACTCGGAGTCTGAAATGAGATGTGATAGTCCAGCGGCGAAGGCCGCCGGATCATTCGCAGGAACCCTGATGCCTCTCTCGCACACCACGTAGCTCCGCTCCTGATGACCGGCAGAAGGCGTACCCAGCAGATCAACGACGCCCCCAACACCGGTGGCAATAATCGCCCGCCCGTTCGCCATCGCCTCGAGCAAAGTCAACGGCGTGCCTTCATTGCGTGAGGTAAGGGCAACTACGTCGAGGGCCGGGTAGAAAAACTCCGGATCTGCACGATTACCGGCAAAGACAACACTATTCTGCAATCCGAGGCTGTGACTCTGCGCCTCCAGCTTTCTGCGCAAGTTTCCGTCGCCAATGATAACAAATTTTACCGGCTCGGTTCCGTCTCGCTCTGTTTTCTTGAAAAGTGCAACAGCGCGCAGAAACAAATCGTGATTTTTGATATCAGTTAGCCGGCCCACAATCCCCACGACGATCTGATTCGCGCTGAAGCCCAGTTCTTCCCGAAAGGGATGTCGTCGAGCCTTGCCATTCGCAAAAGCGCTGGTATCGATCCCTAGAGGAATAACGACAAACTGGCCTTGTCGACCTACGCGAAATGTTTCTGAAATCTCCTGCCGCTGCTGGTCACTGACCACAACTATCCGATCAGTTACCAGCCTTGCCAGACTCTTCTCGATAAGCAAAAAAAAGCGAGTCTTTAGCGGCCCATAATAACTGTGAAAGATGTGTCCGTGATAGGTATGTACGAACCGGCAAGGTCGCGGTCGTCCAATGAGAGCGCGGGGCGTGGTCCAACGGTACAATAAACCCGCAACTCTTCCCACAGTGCCCGCCTTCGCGGTATGCGTATGAACGACATCGGGTCGCTCCTGCAGTAGCAGCCGATAGATATTCCAGATAGTCAGCAGGTCTTTTATGGAGATCTCGCGGCTCATCTCGGGGAGAAAGACCGGACTGACGTTCTGTTCAGCCGCAAAGTAACCCATGTCATCTTCACCCTGTGGGACCGCTCCCGTCACCAACAACGATTGGCACTCGGCATTCTGCAAACCGGCCGTCAGCCATACGACATGCTTGGCTGGTCCTCCGACATTGAGTCTGGCGATGATGCGAACGATCTTCATTTTCATTCCATCCGGAAAATCGTGTCCGGATCATCTTCGTGCCTAACCTCGTCTACCTTTTCTCTTCTACCAGCTCCCGCATATAACCGGTTCGGACAATTGATAACGATACCCGGAACGCTGCCAATATTCCTGTAAGCGTGGACAATCCGCGCCGGAATGAGCACTGACTGTGGATTGTCTTCACCAGCCACGATCGTCATGACGTTATTGAAGGTCTCGGACTCCTCTCGATTGTCCCACAGGCGCAGATTGAAGTTTGAAGGACCAAGGAAACAGAACAGATCTGCCTGGTCAAGATGCTCGTGTGGACCGCGCGTCACTCCAGGGGAGCTTGAGGAGATGTAGGCCATGGCCGGGTGAAACTCAGTCTCCAGCTCGTCAGAACGGAACAGTTCCACCAGCCAGCCGCGTTTGTCGGGAAGCTTCCGCAAGTCTCTAACCACAACTCCCTTTATACTGCCGGACTGAAAGCGTTCAGACATTTGCGCTGATCTCGGCTGCATGTTTCAACTCCAGATTGTTCGCTCCAGTTTGTGCAACGAGGTTTGAAGCTCGCAAGAGACTCTCGAAGGTACCGGCATCGGTCCACCACCCCTCCAGCTCTTCCCAGGTCATTTCGCCGCGCTCGATGTAGGCATTGTTCACGTCCGTTATCTCCAACTCACCTCGCCGCGACGGCTTCAAGGTGCGGATAATATCGTAAACCTCACCGTCGTACATGTAGATGCCTATGACAGCGTAATCCGATTGCGGGGACTCAGGTTTCTCTTCAATCTTTAGCACATTTGGTCCGTCTAGTTTTGGCACACCAAAGCGCTCCGGATCAGGCACACGCTTGAGCATGATCTTGGCGCCGCCCCCCTGATGGCGATAGGCACGAACGGCGGACCGGATGTTTCCTTCAATAATGTTATCTCCCAGAACAACGCAGACCGGATCGCCTGCGGCAAAGTGTTCCACCAAAGACAATGCCTCCGCGATGCCACCTTCGCCTTCCTGATATGTGTAGTTGATATGCTTAAGCCCAAACGCCTTGCCGTTTCCCAGGAGCTTTAGGAAGTCGCCCGCCGAATTCCCTCCGGTAACGATCATGATGTCAGTGAGTCCCGCATTCACGAGTGTTTGAATGGGATAATAGATCATCGGCTGATTGTAGACAGGCAGGAGATGCTTGTTTGTGACCGCGGTCAGTGGTCGCAGTCGGGAGCCGAGGCCACCCGCCAACACTACGCCTTTCATCTAGTGAACCTCCTTAATAATTGGGACGTTGGACTTTGGGCTTTGGAGGGCTCTCTTAAATAGTTGCAGTCGGGAAGGGGGCAAGGCAGACTTCTGGATTTGAAAGAGGCAAGTTTCAGTCTGCCGCTGCCCCCGCTCAACTGTCATGCCAGTCAATATTGAAGTAACCACTCAAGTTAGTCTCAAATTTGTAGCTGAGTGATTCATTCAAGAGAGTGGCTTCTGAGGCAGCGGGGGCGGCGGCAGACTGAATCTAGCTTGTTTCCTGTCCAGAAGCCTGCCTTGCCCCCTTCCTGACTGCAACTATCTAAGAGAGCCCTCAAAGACCAAAGCCCTAAATCAAAATCAGTCAATAAACCTTTGAAACCACAACTCCAGCATCAGCAGAGTCCAAAGCTGATGTGAATAATCGCGCTCGGCTCGCGTGTGCAATTCGACCATCTGCTTGACGGCCTCCGGCTTGAACAGATCACGGCGCAGCGCCTTCTCCGAGAGGATTATTTCCCGAAGGAAGGGCTGCAACTCACCACGGAACCAATGCCCGATTGGTACTCCAAAGCCCATCTTCCGGCGTTTCAAGTTCTCAGCCGGCAAGATCTTCTTCAGAATTCGCTTCAGCAGATACTTGCTCGTGAGACCTCTTAACTTTAACTTTTCAGGCAAACTCGCTGCAAACTCAATTACGTGATGGTCCAGAAAGGGCGATCGCGCCTCGAGGGAAACAGCCATGGTCGCAATGTCCACTTTTACTAACAGGTCATTTGGCAGGTACGTCATGATATCCGTAAGCAATGCGGCGTCGACGATTCCCGCGCCGTTGGCCCGAGCAAACCACGGATCGATTATCGCTGAGGCGCGTGCGTTGGCGGTCACATTGCGAAAATTATCGGAGTAGAGATTTTGTTTCGCCTCAGAGGTGAACGTGCTAACCCAGCGAAGATAACGGTCCACTCTGGGCAGTGATGCCGCCTGCAAAAAGCGTTTTATATCCCGAAAACGGCTGCGTCGAATTTCCGAGGAAGGCAAGAGTTCGATCGCCTGCTGCACGACCGCATCGCGCAGTAGGGCAGGCACTTTGTGATATTTCTCCGCTAACCGCATAGCCGCGTATCGCTCATAACCGGCGAAGGATTCGTCACCACCATCGCCATTTAGAGCCACTGTGACATGCCGGCGCGTTTCACGGGCTACGTAATAAGTGGGAATCGCCGAAGAGTCGGCATAGGGCTCGCCATAGTGCTCCACGAGAATAGGCAATACCTCCATCGCGTTGGGCCGCACAATAAACTCATGATGATCCGCGCCCAGGTGTTCCGCTACTCGGCGAGCATGATGCAGTTCACTAAAATCCTGTTCTTCGAATCCGATGGAGAAAGTCTTTACCGGCGCGCTCGACGCTTCACTCATGAGCGCCACTACGGCGCTCGAATCTATTCCTCCAGAAAGAAAGGCTCCCAGCGGTACTTCCGACATGAGACGAACGCGTACGGCCTCACGCAGGATCTCGACAGCTCTCTCCCCGGCCTCCTCTTCGCTGAGCTCTAGCTTGTGAGAAAAATCGGGCTGCCAGTAGCGACGTACCTCAAATTGACCATTGTGCCAGCGCAGCGTATGGCCCGGCTCCAATTTCCAGATCGCCCGGTAGGCCGTTCGGGGAGCGGGAACACAAACGTATGAGAGGTAATGGTCCAACGCCTCCGGATCGATGTCGCGGCCAATATCCGGATGCAGTAATAGCGCGCTGAATTCTGATCCGAAAATTAAGCTCCCGTTAACAGATGCATAAAGCAGCGGCTTTTTGCCCACGCGATCGCGAGCGAGGAAAAGTTCCTGTTTCCGCTCATCCCAGATCGCGAACGCAAACATGCCGCGGAGATAGTTTGGGCATTCAGCGCCGTATTGATCATAGGCGTGAACTATCGCTTCGGTGTCGCTGTTGGTATAAAAGGTGTGTCCAAGCTTTTCCAGGTCCTGGCGCAACTGTAGGTAGTTATAGATTTCGCCATTGAAAACAATCCAGCTCGTCCTTTCCTGATTGTGGATGGGTTGTTGGCCGCTCTTAAGATCTATGATTGAAAGGCGCCGCATGCCGAGTCCGACTGGACCATTGAGGTAGAAGCCATCATCATCAGGGCCGCGATGCCGGATGGCGGCACACATCCGCGACAGCAGGGCCGAATCCACAGCTTTACCATCATTACGCACTATGCCTACGATGCCACACATAACGCCAAACCCTATTCGATGAAGGGCTACAAAGCAAGCGTATGAGTGAAGGGCCTTTTGTTCCTCCGGCAGATGCCTCTCGGACAGGGTGGCTCTTTATTCAGTGGCGGCAACTCACGAGCAGTTCCACTCACCGTCGGGTATTTGCGGCCGTGGCCACGATTGCATTGCTCACAGCGCTTGCCAGATTTGTGGGGCTCGCCAAGGAACTCCTTGTGGCGCGCCGCTTTGGTACTGGTGCGACAATTGAGGCTTATCTCATTGCGCTACTGATTCCGATGCTGGCCATCAACGTGATTTCCACTTCGCTCAGCGTGGCGCTCATTCCAACCTATGTTGCCACCAGGGAAAGGAAGGGAAAGGTGGCGGCCCAGGAACTGCTTTCGGGAATAACGGTTTGGACCCTACTGTTGCTTCTAATAATAAGTCTGCTGATCATCGCGCTCGCTCGCCTATATCTCCCCTACATTGCCTCTGGCTTCAACGAATATAAGTTGGCGCTGACTTTTGAATTACTGATCGCCGTCACCCCGATCGTCGTTCTGAGCGGGATAGGAAACATCTGGGGAGCTGTACTCAACGCTGGAGAGCGATTCGCATTGGTGGCCCTTGCCCCGGCTGTGACGCCCGCTGTAATGATTGTTGCTCTGCTTGTCGTGCGACACTCAATTTTTGCGCTGCCGCTAGGAATGGTAGTTGGGGCTGCCCTGGAGACCATTCTTTTGGGTATGGCGCTGAGGGCCAGAGGTGTAAGCCTGCGACCGCGCTGGCGCGGCTTCGACAGTCAGTTGCGAGAAGTGGCGGGTCAATTTGGGCACAGGGTCGGGGCCAGTGGGCTACGAAGCGGGTCGGTGGTGGTCGATCGATCGTTGGCGGCTATGCTGGCTCCAGGGAATGTAGCGGCATTGAACTACGGCAGCCGGATTGTAATGACCGTACTCTCTATTGCAGGTGTAGCGCTTGGCTCTGCCGTGACACCATATTACGCAAACATGGCGGCCCAGAAGGACTGGGAGGGACTGCGTCGCCTTCTCAAGCGCTACACCATACTGGTCCTGCTGGCGAGTGTTCCAGTCACTATCTTGCTTTATTTTTCTGCTGCTCCAATCGTGCGCCTAATCTATGAACGGGGATCGTTCAGGGCCCGCGACACGCAGATTGTGGCCCAGGTCCATGCCTTATACGCTCTCCAGATCCCGTTCTATTTAGGCACTGTTCTGATTGGCCGCTTTTTGGGATCGCTGCTGGCGAGCCACGTTCTGGTCTGGGCGGCGGTTATTAATGTTTCCCTCAATATCCTGCTCGACATTTTGTTAATTAAGCCGCTGGGCGTTTCCGGTTTGGCCTTAGCCAGCGGTTGTGCCAGCCTGATCACATTTTGTTTCCTCTCGTATGTTTCGCTCAGGGAGGTTAATGCAAGGGTCTTAAGGTGAATGGAAGCCACTCTTAGATAATTACAGGTCGGGAAGGGGG
>Ga0209341_10003711_pt1 | contig 14221 bp, 19 predicted proteins | sample RifCSP13_2_FD_184020 | JGI IMG/M metagenome (GOLD analysis project Ga0209341, IMG submission 184020) | Soil microbial communities from Rifle, Colorado - Rifle CSP2_sed 13_2 (SPAdes) (version 2) | ecosystem: Environmental > Terrestrial > Deep subsurface > Rock core/Sediment | place: Rifle...
TGACCACGGCGGCGGTGCGGTCAGATCGGGCTACACTCGGCCGGCCATGGACGTGTGGGCGCCGCTCGAGGTCGAGGACCCGGAGATCTGGGACGTGGTCAAGCGCGAGGAGGAGCGCGCCCGGACCCATCTGGAGCTGATCGCGTCGGAGAGCTATCCCAGCCTGGCCGTGCTGCAGGCCACCGGCTCGGTGCTGACCGCCAAGTACGCCGAGGGCTACCCGGGGCGCCGCTACTACGGCGGCTGCGAGGTGGTCGACGACGCGGAGAACCTGGCCCGCGACCGGGCGAAGGCGCTCTTCGGGGCGGAGCACGTCAACGTCCAGCCACATGCCGGGGCGCAGGCCAACATGGCGGTCTACCACGCGCTGCTCGAGCGCGGCGACACGGTGATGGGGCTGGCCCTCGACCAGGGCGGGCACCTGACCCATGGCTCGCCGGTGAACTTCTCCGGCCAGTACTACCGATTCGTGCCGTATCACGTGGACCGCGACACGCACCTGATCGACCTCGACGAGGTTCGCGCGCTGGCCCGCGAGCACCACCCCAGGCTGATCGTCACCGGAGCGACCGCGTATCCGCGGACCTGGGACTTCGCCGCGTTCCGGGCCATCGCCGACGAGGTGGGCGCATTGCTGATGACCGATATGGCCCACTTCGCGGGCCTGGTCGCGGCCGGGGTCCATCCCAGCCCGATCCCCCACGCCCAGGTGGTGACCACCACCACCCACAAGACGCTGCGCGGCCCGCGTGGGGCGATGATCATGTGCACCGCCGACCTGGCCAAGGTCATCGACAAGGCCGTCTTCCCCGGCGTGCAGGGCGGGCCGCTGATGCACGTCATCGCCGCCAAGGCGGTCGCCTTCCGGGAGGCCGCGTCGGCCGAGTTCCGCCGCGATGCCCAGCAGACGGTGGCCAACGCCCGGGCGCTGGGCGCGGCCCTGGCATCGGCGGGGGCCAGCCTGGTATCGGGTGGGACGGATAACCACCTGCTGCTGGTCGACGTTCGCCCGTTCGGGGCGACCGGCAAGGAGGCGGACCTGGCCCTGGGCGAGGTGCGGATCACCGTCAACCGCAACACGATCCCGTACGACCCCAACCCCCCGATGGTGGCCAGCGGGATCCGGGTCGGCACGCCGTGCGTCACCGGGCGTGGGATGCACGAGGCCGAGATGGCCCAGATCGGGGCCCTGATCGTGGATGGGATCGCGGCGCGGGGCGATCCGGCGGCCCAGGACAGCGTGCGCGGCAGGGTGGCGGCGATCACCTCCCGGTTCCCGGTTCCGGGCCTGCCCGCCACCCGGGTCGCCGGCTGACGCGGTCATCGGCAGCCGGTATACTCGGCCCGTCGACCGCTGTTAGTCGAACCTGAATGACACAACCAACGCCCATCGGTCTGCTCAAGGTCCTGGGCCAGGTGACCCTGATCGTGGCGATACCGATGCTGGGAGGCGCGGTGGCCGGCATGCTCCTCGACCGCATGCAGGGCACCTCGCCACTCTTTGTGTTATCGGGGTTCGTGGTCGGCAACCTGGTCGCCATCGTCGGGATCTGGCTGTACATCCGCGTGCAGCGCCAGAAGGTGGCGGCCGGTGGCGAGGACCGCGCCGATGAGCGCTGATCCGGAGGGCTCGGCAGATCGCGGGCGAGGCCCGCGGCAGACAGCGCCCCAGGGCAACGTCGGCCTGGTTCTGGATATCGGGATCCGACTGGCCCTCTCCGTGGTGATCGGACTGGGAGCGGGCGTGCTGGCCGACGGCTGGCTGCACACCAGCCCCGCCTTCACGCTGGTGGGCATGCTGCTCGGGATTGCGGCCGCGATGTACACCATCTGGGAAGTGGCGCAGCAGAGCATGAGGAGGTAGGTCGCGCACGTGGTTCACGTCTCGCTCAAGGCCGAGCCACTCTTCGCCATCGGGCCCTGGATGGTCACCAACAGCATGCTGGGTGCCCTGCTCGTCTCGGTGCTGCTGGTCGCCGCCGCGCTCTACATCCGCCGCCGCGCGAGCGTGATTCCCACCCGCCTCCAGAGTCTCATCGAACTGCCCTTCGAGTTCGTGTTCGGCATGGTGCGAGACCAGGGCGGCCGCCACTGGCGCGAGATCCTGCCCCTGATCGCGACCATCTTCATGTTCATCCTGCTCGCCAACTGGATGGGCATCCTGCCCGGGGTGGGGACCATCGGGCTCATCGAGCACGAAGGCGGCGAGGAGGTGCTGGTCCCCTTCATCCGGCCCGCCGCCGCGGACCTCAACTTCACGCTGGGCCTGGCGCTGCTGGCCTTCGTGACCTTCATCTACTTCGGGATCAAGGCCCACGGCCCCGGCGGTTACGCCAAGGCCGTGCTCCTTCCCGAGCCGAAGCTGCTCAGCCCGCTGATGGGACCCATCGAGCTGATCAGCCACCTCTCGCGCGTCATCTCGCTGTCCATGCGACTCTTCGGCAACGTGTTCGCCGGGGAGGTGCTGGTCCTGGTGCTGTTGGCCATCGGGCCGGTCTTCGTGTTCGCCGTGTTTGGCCTGGAGCTGCTCTTCGGGGCGGTCCAGGCACTGGTGTTTGCCATCCTGGCCATGACCTACGTGGTGCTGGCCACCACCTCGCATCACGCCGAGGGCGAGTCGTCGGAGCACGCTCCCGAACCCGCCTCCGGCAGCCACTGACCCACAAGGAGGAGTCACACGTGGATCTCACGACACTCGCGGCCGGGCTGGCCATCGGGCTGGGCGGCATCGGCCCCGGCATCGGGCTGGGCATCGGCGTCTCGAAGGCGATGGAGGCCATCGGGCGCAACCCCGAGTCGTACGGCACCCTGTTCGTGCCCTACGTGCTTGGGATCGCGCTCACCGAGGCGGTCGCCATCTACGCGCTGGTGGTGGCCCTGATCATCCTCTTCGTCGCCGGCGCCTGAGGCGGGGCACGGACCGATGGAGTTCTTCAACGCCTTCGGCGTCGACCTCTTCAAGCTCGGGGCGCAGATCGTCAACTTCCTGCTGATCCTGTACCTGCTCAACCGCTTCGCCTTCAAGCCGCTGCTGGCGCGGATGGACGAGCGGGCGGCCCGGATAGGCAAGGGGCTCGAGGACGCCGATGCTGCCGCGCGCGACCGAGCCGCGGCACAGGCCGACCGTGAGTCCGCCCTGGCCGAGTCACGCGCCGAGGCGCAGGCGATGCTAGCCCGGGCATCCAAGATGGCCGAAGACTCGCGCACCGAGATCGTGGCCACCGCGCATGCCGAGGCTGAGAAGCTCATCGGGCGGGCGCGAGAGGAGATCGGCGCGGAGAAGGAGAAGGCCATGGCCGAGCTGCGCGCCGAGGTCGCCGACCTGGCCCTGGCCGCCGCCGGCAAGCTGGTGCGCAGCCAGATGAACGACGCCACCCAGCGACGGTTGGTCGAGGAGTTCCTGGCCGAGGCACCGCCGTCCTGATGGCACGCCGCGAGACCGCCGCGCGTCGCTATGCCGAGGCAGCCTTCGAGCTGGGTCGGGCCAGCGGCACGCTCGACGCCTGGGAGCGCGACCTGGCCGCCATCCAGGCTGCCTTCGCCGAGCCTGTGCTGCGTCGCCTGGTGGAGCACCCCGGCGTGGCCTACCCCGACAAGGAGCGCGTGCTGCGGCGGGTGATGGGCCGGGCGGTCGCCGCTCAGCCGTTGAGCCTTGCCCTGCTGATGGTGCGACGCGGACGGCCTGCGGCGGTGAGCCGGATGGTGAGCCGCTTCGGCGAGCTGCTGCGACGCGAGCGGGGAATCGCGCTGGCCGAGGTCCACAGCGCCCTGCCGCTCGACGCCGCACAACGCGCGGGGGTCGCGCGCCGGCTGGGTGAGATGACCGGCCAACGAGTTGAGATGAACGTATCGGTCGACGCGGCGCTGATCGGCGGGATCGCGGTCAGGATCGGAGATCGGCTGATCGACGGCAGCGTGCGCAGCCGCCTGGAGCGACTGCGGACCCGGCTGACGACCGCCTAGGAGGACGAGAGACACCAGATGGCCATTCGGTCCGACGAGATCACATCCATCATCCGCGGCGAGATCGCCGGCTTCGACGAGGGCGCCGACGTCTCGGGCGTGGGCACCATCGTGGAGGTGGGCGACGGGATCGCCCAGATCTACGGCCTCTCCGGCGCGCTGGCCTCGGAGCTGCTCGAGTTCCCCGGCGGCGTGATGGGGATGGCCTTCAACCTCGAGGAGGAGACGGTCGGGGCCCTGATCCTGGGTGACTACACCGGGCTGCGGGAGGGCGACCAGGTCAAGACCACCGGTCGCGTGGTGGAGGTCCCCGTCGGCCCGGAGCTGATCGGCCGGGTCGTCAACCCGCTCGGCGAGCCGATCGACGGCAAGGGCCCGATCAACGCCACCCGCACCCGCCCCGTCGAGAAGATCGCTCCGGGCGTCATCGTGCGCCAGCCGGTCGACACCCCGGTCCAGACCGGGATCAAGGCCGTCGACTCGATGATCCCGATCGGGCGCGGTCAGCGCGAGCTGATCATCGGTGACCGCCAGACCGGGAAGACCGCACTGGCGATCGACACCATCATCAACCAGGTCGGACGGGACCTGATCTGCATCTACGTGGCCATCGGCCAGAAGCTGTCGACGGTGGCCCAGGTGGTGGCCAAGCTCGAGGAGTTCGGAGCGATGAGCCACACCATCGTGGTGGTCGCGTCCGCCTCGGATCCCGCTCCGCTGCAGTTCCTGGCGCCGTACGCCGGCGTGGCCATGGGCGAGGAGTTCATGGAGGCCGGCCAGGATGCCCTGTGCATCTACGACGACCTGTCCAAGCACGCCTGGTCGTACCGGCAGGTGTCGCTCCTGATGCGCCGACCGCCGGGCCGCGAGGCGTACCCGGGCGACATCTTCTACGCCCACTCTCGACTGCTCGAGCGCGCGGCGCGGATGGGCGACGCGCATGGCGGCGGGTCGCTGACCGCGCTGCCGATCATCGAGACCCAGGCCGGCGACGTGTCGGCCTACATCCCGACCAACGTGATCAGCATCACCGACGGCCAGATCTTCCTGCAGACCGACCTCTTCAACCAGGGGCAGCGCCCCGCGGTCAACGCGGGGATCAGCGTCAGCCGCGTCGGCGGCAACGCCCAGATCAAGGCCATGCGCCAGGTGGCGGGCAAGCTGCGGCTGGACCTGGCCCAGTACCGCGAGTTGGCGGCCTTTGCGCAGTTCGCGTCGGACCTCGACAAGGCGACGCGCGACCAGCTCACCCGGGGCGAGAAGCTGACCGAGGTCCTGAAGCAGCCGCAGTACCAGCCGCTGGCGGTGGAGAAGCAGGTGGCCATCATCTGGGCCGCCACCAGCGGCCACCTCGACGACGTGCCCACCGCCAAGGTTCGCGACTTCGAGACCGGCTTCTACCGGTTCCTCGAATCGGCGCACCCGGCCCTGCTGCCGGCGATCGCCGCCGAGAAGACCCTCAGCGACGCGAGCGTGGCCACGCTGACCGCCGCCGTCGCCGAGTTCCGCAGCCAGGGCGGCTTCGGCGGGAAGGAGACCGCGTAGATGGCGACCCTGCGCGAGGTCGACCGCCGGATCGGCTCGATCCGCAACATCGCCCAGATCACGCGGGCGATGGAGATGGTGGCTGCCTCGCGCATGAGGCGGGCCCAGGACGCGATCCTGGCCGCGCGCCCGTACTCCGACGAGCTGCGGGCGGCGCTGGCGCGCGTCACCGGCGCGGTCGGAGAGGACGTCGATCCCCTGCTCGCCCGGCGCCCGGTGCGCCGGGTGGGGCTGATCGTGGTCACCACTGACCGCGGCCTGGTGGGGTCGCTGAACGCCAACTCGGTGCGTGCCGTGCTGCGCCACGTGACCGAGGTCGCGGCTGGCCCGGAAGAGGCCCGGGTCGAGATCTCGGCCATCAGCGTGGGGCGCAAGGGGCGAGATGCCCTGCGCCGTGCCGGCGTGCCAATCGCCGCGCACTTTCCCCAGCTCCGCGACCGGCCGACCTTCGCCGATGTGACGCCCATCGCTCGGCTGGTGACCGCGGACTTCCTGGCGGGAACGTACGATCGGATCGAGCTCGCCTACTCGGCTTTCATCAACACCCTCTCGCAGCGGCCGATGCTGCGCACCGTCCTGCCGGTGGAACAGCCGACGCTGGGACCGGAGGAGACCGAGACCAACGACGAATACCTGTTCGAGCCCTCGCCCGAGGCGGTGGTCAGCCGCCTGCTGCCGCACTTCGTGGCCGTGGACATCTACCGCGCGGTGCTCGAGAACCGGGCCTCGGAGCAGTCGGCCCAGATGGTCGCCATGCGAAGCGCGACCGACAACGCCCGCGAGCTCATCGGTGAGCTCACGCTCGTCTACAACAAGACCCGCCAGGCAAACATCACCCGCGAGATGACTGAGATCGCCTCCGGGGCCGAGGCCATGGGCGGCTAGGCACCCCACTCAGCACGCACGAGGAGAGCAAGTCAACCGATGGCCACCGGAAAGGTGATCCAGATCACGGGCCCCGTGGTCGACGTGGAGTTCCCGGCCGGGGAGCTTCCCGCGATCTACAACGCGCTCACCATCGCGCGGCCCGGCGCCGCGGCCGGCGCCGATGAGACCCTGGTGGTCGAGGTCCAGCAGCACCTCGGCAACAACTGGGTCCGCGCGGTGGCGATGTCGACCACCGACGGGCTGGCCCGCGGGCTGGACGCGGTCGACAGCGGGGCGCCGATCTCGGTGCCGGTCGGGGCGGTGACGCTCGGCCGCGTCTTCGACGTGCTGGGCCGGCCGATCGACGGCAAGGGACCAGTCGGCGACAGCCAGCGGCTGCCGATTCACCGCCGGGCGCCGGGCTTCGAGGAGATGGAGACCGAGGCCACCGTGTTCGAGACCGGGATCAAGGTCATCGACCTGGTGGCACCCTTCCGGCGCGGCGGCAAGGTGGGCGTCTTCGGCGGTGCGGGGGTCGGCAAGACGGTCATCATCCAGGAGCTGATCCGCAACATCGCCGCCGAGCACGGCGGCTACTCGGTCTTCGCCGGGGTCGGCGAGCGATCGCGCGAGGGGAACGACCTGATCGGCGAGATGACGCACTCGGGCGTGCTGGAGAAGACGGTGCTCGTCTTCGGTCAGATGAACGAGCCGCCCGGGGCGCGCCTGCGGGTCGGCCTGTCCGGGCTGACCATGGCCGAGTACTTCCGCGACGTGGAGGGGCGGGACGTGCTCCTCTTCATCGACAACATCTTCCGCTTCACCCAGGCCGGCTCCGAGGTGTCCGCCCTGTTGGGCCGGATGCCGTCGGCGGTGGGCTACCAGCCGACCCTGGCCACTGAGATGGGCGACCTGCAGGAGCGGATCACCTCCACCAAGAAGGGGTCGATCACCAGCCTGCAGGCCATCTTCGTGCCGGCCGACGACTACACCGATCCCGCGCCGGCCACCACCTTCGGCCACCTGGATAGCACCGTCCGCCTGGAGCGCTCGATCGTGGAGCTGGGTATCTATCCCGCGGTCGACCCGCTGAACTCAACGTCGACCGTGCTCGACCCGCGGGTGGTGGGCGAGGACCACTTCGCGGTTGCGCGCGAGGTGCAGCGCATGCTGCAGCGCTACAGGGACCTGCAGGACATCATCGCCATCCTGGGCATGGACGAGCTGTCCGAGGAGGACAAGGTCACCGTGTCGCGGGCGCGGCGGCTGCAGCGCTTCATGAGCCAGCCGATGTTCGTGGCCGAGGCCTTCACCGGGCGTCCCGGCACGTACGTCGAGCGCAAGGAGTCGGTCCGTGGCTTCCGCGAGATCCTGGAGGGCAAGCACGACGCCCTGCCCGAGCAGGCGTTCTACATGGCAGGCCCGATCGAGGACGTGCTGGCGAATGCCGAGGGCATGAAGTGAGGCCGATGATGGCCGGCTCGAACGACGCCTTGCGCGGCTGCCGCAACGCGCTGCGGTGCCGTCCGCGCCGTCCCCTCACCGGTGTTGCGCACTCCCCTTCGGGGTTGGCCGAGGAGGTGTGAGGTGCCGATTCGGCTGGAGATCGTCAGTCCGGAGCGGCGCGCATACACCGATGAGGTGGACATGGTGACGGTGCCGGGCATCGACGGTGAGCTGGGGATCCTGCCGCATCACACGCGGCTGATCAGCGCCCTGGGCACCGGCGAGCTGCGCATTCGCAAGGCGGGCACCGAGCAGATCCTGCTCATCTCGGGTGGCTTCGTGGAGGTTCGGCCCGACAAGGTGATCGTGCTGGCCGACCTGGCTGAGCACTCCGATGAGATCGACGAGGCGAAGGCGGTCGAGGCACGCCGCGAGGCCGAGGCCAAGCTGGGCGAGGTGCACGACCCGGTGGACGTGGCCCGCGTCCGCGCCGCGCTCCAGACCGCGCTGATGCGCGAGCGGATTGCCACCCGGCGGCGCAGCCGGGGGTAATCGGCGGCGTCGGCGCCGGCATCGGGTAGGATCGTTGGCGTGAGCGACCACGACGGGCCCGGCGGTCCGGAGCACAAGCCGTTCCGCCGCATGCAGGAGCTGCGCAAGGTAGGGCGGGAGTTCCCGTTCATCTGCCCGGTCGACTTTGCGCCGCACCGTGGCTCACCGCCCGGTCAGGACCCCAATCTCGACCCGACCTTCGTGGCGCGTCACTCGCGCGACGACGGCGATCACTACCTCGGCTGATGCAGGGGTGCGACCAGTGCGGCGCCCGTCCGCCGCAACTGCCGGTCCGGATCGAGGTCGTGCGCGAGACCGGCCCGCTGAGCCTTCCCGGGGCCACGGCCCACGCCGCGGCGAACTTCACCCGCGGGTATGCGTTCTGCTCGTCTGACCACGCGTACGCCTGGGCACGCGAGCGCCACTACATGCTCTGCAACCGGCAGCCCACCGCGTTCGAGGCCGGGATGCAGCCCTACCTGCCGTCGCGCCATCTGGCCGGGCGATTGGGACTGTGCGACGGCCATCACCTGGGCGGACACGAGTGGAAGGAGGCGTGGCCGGCCTGATGGAGAAGTTCCTCGTCTCCGGCGGCGTGCCGCTCCGCGGCGAGGTCCGCTGCGCCGGCGCCAAGAACGCGGTACTCAAGATGATGGCCGCGGCGGTCCTGACCGATGAGCCGTGCCGCCTGACCAACGTGCCGCGGATCAGCGACGTGCTGACCCTGCGCGAGACGATGCGCGACATCGGGTTCACGGTCAGCCCCTTGCGGGGCGCAAGCCTGCAGATCGAGGCCGGCGCGGCGGAGTGGCTCTTCGTGCCTCTCGAGGCGGCCATGAAGATGCGCTCCAGCTTCATCCTGCTCGGCCCGCTGTTGACCCGGTTCGGCCGGGTGATCATCAGCAACCCGGGTGGGGACCGGATCGGTCGGCGGCCGGTGGACCTGCATGTCGAGGCCATGCAGAAGCTGGGTGCCACGATCGAGTACAAGAATGGTTACTACTTCGCCGAGGCACGCGCCGGGCTGCGGGGCGCGCACATCGCCTTCCCGTACGTCACCGTAATGGGCACCGAGAACGCGATGCTGGCGGCCTGCCTGGCGAGCGGCAACACCGTGATCGACAACGCCGCGCGCGAGCCCGAGGTCGACAACCTGCTCGCCATGCTGACCGCCATGGGCGCCCGGATCGAGCGCACCGCGCCGCACCGGCTCGAGATCGAGGGTGTCGACCGGCTGTCAGGGACCGAGGCAGCGGTCATCGGCGACCGACTGGAGGCGGGCACCTTCGCCATCGCCGCCGCGGTGACCGGTGGGGAGATCACGATCCGAGGGGTCAATCCGGAGCACCTGGGCGCCTTCCTGGAGGTGCTGGCCGGGATGGACGTTCCCTTCCGGGTGGACCCCGCGGCTGCCAGCCTGTGGGTGGGCTCGGCCGCCGGATACCGGGCGGCGGCGGTGGAGACGCAGGCGTACCCCGGGTTCCCGACCGACCTCCAGGCGCCGCTGGCGGTGCTGATGACCCAGGCGGAGGGTGACTCCACCATTCACGAGACGATCTACGAGGACCGCCTCGACTACACCGCCGAGCTGGTGCGCATGGGAGCCGAGATCGAGGTGCTCGACGAACGTCACGCCCGGGTCCGCGGGCGCAGCGCGCTGCACGGCAGCGAGGTGCAGATCGCCGACCTGCGCGCCGGGGCAACCCTGGTGCTCGCCGCGCTGGCCGGAGACCAGACCAGCGTGATCTCCGGCGTGGAGCACGTGGATCGCGGCTACGAGGCGTTCGAGGCCAAGCTGGTGGGCCTCGGCGCGCGGATCCAGCGCATCCAGGCCTGACGTGGGCGGCGTGGCGGGTCCGCATCGGTTCAGCGCCATGCTGGAGCACGCTCGCGGCGGCGGAGCGGTCGTCCTGATCCCGCCGACGGTGGCGACGGCCCTGGGCGGGCTGAAGCAGATGCGGGTATTCGGCACCCTGAACGGACTGCCGCTTCGCAGCTCAACCTTCCCCTACCGCGGCCTGGGCCTGTACCTGGGCGTGCACAAGGCAACGCGCGAGGCGGCCGGCGTGGCATTCGGCGACGAGCTGGCGTTCGAGATCACACGCGACGACTCGCCGCGGGTCCTGGAGCTCCCGCCCGAGCTGGACGCTGCCCTGGCAGCCGACCCAGAACTGCGGGCCCGGTTCGATGGGCTGTCGTTCAGCCGCCGCCGGTACCTCGCAGACCCGATCGCGGATGCGAAGCGCCCCGAGACCCGCGCGGCGCGCCTGGAGCGCGCGCTAGCCGAATTGCGCGGGCCGTGACGCGGGGGGTTGTATCGGTATACTCGGCCCGCCCCCCCAATGAGCAGGACAGCGTGAGCGCAGCGGCCGCATGAAGATCGGGATCGACCTCGGCACCGCCAACATCCTGGTCTACGTCAAGGGTCGCGGCGTGGTCCTCAACGAGCCGTCGGTGGTGGCGATCGCCGAGGATGAGAATCGCATCCTGGCGGTGGGCGAGGAGGCCCGCGAGATGATCGGCCGCACGCCGGGCAACGTGCGTGCCATCCGACCGATGCGCGACGGGGTGATCGCGGATTACCTGATCACCGAGGCGATGCTGCGCTACGTCATCAACAAGGTGTCGCGCATCCGGCTCATCGGCCCCGAGGTCATGATCAGCGTCCCGACCGGGGTGACCAGCGTCGAGAAGCGGGCGGTCAAGGACGCGGCGCTGCGCGCCGGGGCGCGCTCGGCGTACCTGATCTCCGAGCCGCTGGCGGCGGCGATCGGGGCGGCCATGCCGATCTCCGGACCGTCGGGCAACATGATCGTGGACATCGGTGGCGGCACGACCGAGATCGCGGTCATCGCCCTGGGCGGGATCGTGGTCGCCGAATCGGTGCGCGTCGGCGGCAACCGGCTGGACGAGGCGATCGCCGCCTACGTTCGGCGCCGCTACAACCTGATGATCGGCGACCGGACCGCGGAGGAGGTCAAGATCGGGATCGGGTCCGCCATGCCGATGGAGGCTCCGCTGCGGATGGACGTCAAGGGCCGCGACCTGATCGCCGGCCTGCCCCGCACGGTGCCGATCACCTCGACCGAGATCACCGAGGCGATCGAGCAGCCGCTGCAGCAGATCATCGGTGCGGTGCGCGCCGTCCTGGAGCAGACCCCGCCGGAGCTGTCGAGCGACATCATCGACAAGGGGATGGTCCTGACCGGGGGCGGCGCGCTGCTGCGCAACCTGGACACGCTGCTGACCCAGGTCACCGGTATCCCGGCCCACGTCGCGGAGAACGCGCTCTTCTCGGTGGCAGTCGGGACGGGGATGGCTCTCGAGCAGCTGCCCGCCTTCCGGCGCAGCCTGGTGAGCTCGTGACGGTCGGCGATCGGCCGGCCTTCGCCGATTTTCACACTCACACGCGATTCAGCCGCGACTCCCTGCTCCAAGAGGATCGCCTGATCGACCTGGCCATCGAGCGCGGCCTGACCCACCTGGCCGTGACCAACCACAACAACGTGGAGGGGGCGCGGGAGGTGGCCCGCCGCGTCGCCGAGCGGGGGCTCGGCCACCGGCTGACTATCATCATCGGCGAGGAGGTATCGAGCGCCGACGGGGAGATCGTGGGGCTCTTCCTGGAGACGACCGTCCCGCGCGGGCTGAGCGCCGAGGAGACCGCGGCCGAGATCCGCGCGCAGGGCGGGCTGGTGTCCGTTCCGCATCCGTTTGATCCATTCCGGCGCTCCCACATCCGCGAGGCCGCCCTCGAGCGCCTGGCGGAGGCCGGCCTGATCGACGCGCTGGAGGTCTTCAACAGCCGCGTCACCTTCGCGCGCCACAACCTCCACGCGGCAGAGTTCGCGGCCCGGCACGCCATCCCGGGGATCGCCGCCTCCGACACGCATACCGCCATGGAGGTGGGGATGAGCTCCAACCGGATGCCGGCCTTCTCGACCGCAGCCGAGCTGAAGGCGGCGCTGCCCGACAACCAGTGGCAGGGATCGCGCTCCTCGATGCTGATTCACCTGGGTACCCGCTGGGCGGTGCTCTCCAAGGCGCTGTCGCGACGCCCGACATGACCGAACCGGCCACCGGGCCCCCGCCCGAACCCGGCGCCTACGAGGCGGTCCCCGAGCGTGAGGTGAGCCTCGCCCGCCGGGTGCTCAACCTTCGCACCATCGGGTCGCTGATCTTCGGCGTGGCCCTGCTGGTGCTGCTCTTCCGGTTCGTGCTGAATATCGATCCCGCGTCGATCTGGGACCGGATCGCGGCCGCCGACCCGCTGCTGCTCCTCCTCGCGCTGCTGTCGTATTACGCCACCTTCCCGCTGCGCGGCCTGCGCTGGGCCTTCGTCATGGGGCGCGTCGGCAGCCGGATCCCGGTTCGGGACGCCACGGAGATCCTGTTCCTGTCCTGGTTCGTCAACTGCCTGGTGCCGGCCAAGCTGGGCGACATCTACCGGGCCTGGCTGTTCAAGGGCAACTACGGCGGCTCGCTGTCGCGGACGGTGGGCACCATCTTCATCGAGCGGATCGCCGACATCGTGGTCATCTTCGGGCTGGCCCTGGCGGCCGGGTACTGGAGCTTCCGCGGCCGGTCGCGGCCGGAGATCGACGCGCTCTTCCTGGCCGGCTTCGTGATGGCCGCCGTGCTGGTCGTGCTGGTGATCGGGTTGCGCTACCTCGGTGCGCGCTTGACGCGCTTCCTGCCCTCCCGGCTGGCGGACCTGTACCAGCGCTTCCACGAGGGGAGCACCGGCGCCCTGACCGCCGGGTCGGTGCCCTTCATCGGGCTGCTCACGGGGTTGATCTGGCTGGCGGAGGGCGCGCGCCTGTTCTTCGTGATCAAGGCGCTCGACCTGCCCGGCGCCGACCTGGGGATCACCGCCTCTCTGTTCGTGGCCCTGACGGCCTCGCTTCTGACCGCGATCCCGCTCACCCCTGCCGGAGTGGGCTTCGTCGAGGCGGGGATCATCGGCGCCCTGGCGGTGTACGGCGTGGTGGCCGAGCCGGCGGCCGCCGTGGCGCTCACCGACCGCGCGATCAGCATCCTGAGCGTGATCGTGCTGGGTGGCGTCGTGTATGCGACGTCGGGCAAGGTGCGCCGCGCGCACGGGGCTGGGCGGAATGGCGGCCCGTAACGGGACCCGGACCGCCTGCGGGGAGATCGGTACCTAAGTCCCATTGAGCGTTCCCCACCCCACTGCGATCCTGCGGTTGCCTGCACGCACCACCGGGCGGCCAATCGAGCCCGATGGGCGGCACCGCACGGACGGACGCCATGACGCTAACCACGCCGCGATCCTTTAACAGCTGGCTTCGCGGTCAGCTGAAGGAGAAGAAGATGAGCCAGCGCCAACTGGCGCTGCAGTCGGGTGTCGACCACTCGACCATCTCCCGCTTGATCAAGGGCGACCGGATGCCCTCGCTCGGCACCGCGACCGCGCTGGCCCGTGGCCTGCGCGAGATCCACGACGAGGCCGATGGGCCAGCCTACTTCGCCATCCTGGCTGCCCGACAGGTCCTGCCCACCGCGCGGGTCGAATACGCCCTGCGCGGCGACGAGCTGCTCACCGAGGCCGATGTCCGCGAGCTGATGCAGGCCTACCTCTCGACCCGCGGCCGCCGCTCACGCGACGGGAACGGCGGGACGGTGAATGGCGGGAACCAGGGCGGCGGTCCCACGCCCCGCGGCAACGGCTACGGCTCGGCGGCCTCGGCGGGGTCATCCGCCGCGCGCTGGTCGGCCGGCTCCACGCCCCGCCGCTGAGCCGCCCTGCGGCGCATCCCGAATGCGCCGGCCGGCAACGTGGAAAGCTCGGTGGCTCCCCGATGCAGGAGCCAGCTCCTGCGCAGGTTGA
>Ga0209341_10003716_pt1 | contig 14213 bp, 11 predicted proteins | sample RifCSP13_2_FD_184020 | JGI IMG/M metagenome (GOLD analysis project Ga0209341, IMG submission 184020) | Soil microbial communities from Rifle, Colorado - Rifle CSP2_sed 13_2 (SPAdes) (version 2) | ecosystem: Environmental > Terrestrial > Deep subsurface > Rock core/Sediment | place: Rifle...
GGATTGGTGCGAGTCTTTGCCATGTGAGCCTCCTGCGGCGGAGTGAGAATTGAGAATCAGGTACCAAGTTAAAGAGTGAGATGAGACGCGAGAGATTTGAGATTTAGGATTTGGAGTTCGGGATTTCCCCCTATCCATCCGCCCTCCCCTCCGGCCTCAGGTATGGCGCCGGTTCAAGATAGTCTTTGATTTCCTTTTTCACCGCTTCGCGCAGGAGGTGGCCGGAGACGTGCATCAGCGTGTCCTGGTAATCCGCATCCTGGTTCATGCTGGCGAGGCAGGGGTAGTGGTGGTGCAGCATCCCGGCCTCGTGTTCGGCCTCGTCTACCGGGCAGCCCGGCAACCCCTGCGCCACAAAATCGGCGCAGCCGCAGGCCGAGCCGCGCCCCACTTTCACGCCCTCAATGCGGCGGTCGCCGTTCACCCTGACTTCAAAGCGCGGCGCGCCGAACGCGGCGGCAAAGCGCCGGATGCGCGGATCGTCGTACTGCTCGACGATGGGCGGCCGGTTGTACGTGGTTTCGGTGAGCGAGCAGAACGGCTTGGGGAAGACCGCGACCGCGCCCAGGTCCGCGAGCCAGCGGCGGAGCTGCGCGACGAGTCCCGGCGGCAGGCTTTCATTCCGGTCAATCGGCGCGATGACCGACTTCGCACCGGTCAGGCGGACGACGTCCGGGATCAGTTGGGCCACGGCTGGCGTGTCGCCCAGCGCGAGGATGAGATCCACCGCGGGCAGGGCGCGCGGCAGATAATCCGCCGGGTCGTCCACGACGAGGGGAAGCGCGCGCGGCGCGGCCCAGCGGTGAACAGTCCACGAAGGTGGAGGATGACGGCCTACATAGTCGGCAATGCGTTCCCCCCACTGGCCCTGTGTAACCGCCAGCACGCTGAGTTCGGAGTGGTTGACTGCGTCGGCCATTGTGGCCAATCTGCCTCTACAAAGGTGACAACACTTTCTCTCTGATAGCATAGACGCAGAATGTCATCTTGCTAGTGGGATATGTCATATTTTGAGGGGGCAACTCGTCACATCGGACTCATGCTATACTGCCTGCCATGACCGCGCCTGCCTCGCGCGAGACCCTCCGGGCCAGCATTCGACCCCTGTTGGACGAGCGTTCCCCCGCCGATGCGCTGGCGACGTATTACGCTTTTCACTACCCGCCGCAGCGCGCCGAGCTGTTTGTTCATACAGGCGATGTGCTGGATCGCGCGGATGGTTTTCTGGTGCGCGCGCGGACCGGGATGGATTTATTCCGTCCGCTCGTGACGTTCCGCGCCCTGACGGAGGCGGCGGCCCAGGCGCTTTTCCAGGTGGGGCTGCCGCCCGGGAGGCCGATGTACCTGACCATCCCCGTCGCCCTGGCGGGCTGGGCGAACAAGCATCTCGTCCTGACCGACGTCGAACTGCATCGCGTTTACCGCCTCGACCCCCGGCATTATCAACCCGACATCAATGCGCTGGCGGTGACGAGCACGGGCGCCGACGGCGCGCCGCGCTGCGAAATCCGCACGGCTGGGGGCGTGGGCGCCGTGGCGGGCGTGAACTGGCAATCACCCTCGTTCGCCGAGATTTTTGTCTACACCGATCCGGCGGCGCGCGGCCGAGGCTGGGGGCGCTCAGTCGTCGCGTCGGTGGTCGGGACGGTCCTCAACTCCGGGCGCACGCCGCTCTACGTCGTCGCCGAATCCAACGAGGCTTCCATCCGGCTGACGGAGGCGGTGGGGTTCAGAGACACAGGCTTGAGGGAGTATGTGGGACAGGCGGTGAGTGGGTAGCAGATAGCTGATAGCGGAACTTCTGTCTACTGGCGACTGTCTACTGACGACTGAATGGCTGAAGCCACACATTCTTTTCCTCCAAGCTTCCTGTGGGGGACGGCGACGGCCGGTTATCAGGTCGAGGGCAACAGCCTGAATACTGACTGGTGGGAGTGGGAGCAGGGGGTGGGGCGCATCGCGCAGGGGCACAAGTCCGCGCGGGCGTGCGATTGGTGGGAGGGCCGGCGCTGGCGCGAGGATTTTGACCGTGCTGCCGGGGACGGGCACGCCGCGCTGCGGATGTCCGTGGAGTGGAGCCGCGTCGAGCCGACCCCCGCGCGCTGGGACGAGGATGCGCTCGATCATTACCGTCAGATGATCCTGGGCCTGCGCGAGCGCGGCCTCGAGCCGCTCGTCACGCTCCATCACTTCGTCAATCCGCGGTGGGTCGCCGAGCGGGCTGCCTGGGAAACGGGCGAGGCCGTGACGCTGTTTGAGCGGTACACGCGCAAAGTGGTGAAGGCGCTGGGCGAGCACGTGCGCCTGTGGTGCACGATCAACGAGCCGAACGTCTACCTCATGTTTGGGTGGCTGAAAGGCCTCTGGCCGCCGGGTAAACACGATCTGCGGCTGGTCCCGCAAGTCGCGCAGAACATCCTGAAGGCGCACGCGGCGGCGTACCATGCCATTCATGCATTGCAGCCGGATGCGCGCGTCGGCCTGGCGATCCACGTCCGCCCCATCGAGCCGGCGCATCCGGGCTTCAGGCCGGACGCCTGGGCGGCGCGGACGCAGTTCAACCTTTTCAGCGGCCTGTTCCCCGACGCCATCCAGACTGGCAGACTGCGGCAGGCGCTTGGCCCCTCCGTCCGGGTCCCACAAGCGAAAGGGACGCAGGATTATTTTGGCCTCAATTACTATACCGCCGAGCTGGCGCGGTTTGACCTGACCAACCCAGGTGAGTTGTTCACGCGCCGCTCGTTTCCGCCGGATGCGGAGCCGGATGACGAGGGCCAGTGGACAGCCGCTTATCCCCCCGGTTTCTACCAGGCGCTCAAGTGGGCCTGCACGCAGGGGCTGCCTATCTACGTCACCGAAAATGGGGTCGGCGACGCGGCGGACAGAATGCGCCCGCGCTACATCCTGACGCACCTGCGCGAGTTGTGGAAGGCGGTGAACTTCAACTGGGGCGTGCGCGGCTACTTTTACTGGTCGCTGGTGGACAACTTCGAGTGGGAGCGCGGCTGGACGCACCGCTTCGGCTTGTATGCGCTGGACACGGAGACGCTCGCCCGCTCCCCGCGCCGTTCGGCGCAGCTCTACGCGGAGATCTGCAGGAGCAGCTCGATCTCGTCGGACATGGCCGCGCGGTACGCCCCGGAACTACTGGAGACGATGTTCCCGGGATAGGCGTGGTATAATCTCGCTCGCCCGGAGAGGTCGCCTAGTCTGGCCTATGGCGCGCGTCTGGAAAGCGCGTATGGGTTACACCATCGCGGGTTCAAATCCCGCCCTCTCCGCCTGAGAAACACCGCCGCGTAGGGGCGGTGTTGTTTTTGTTCCGTATGAAAGTCACCGTTTGCGAATTGGGCGACGACGCGGAGGAGTTTGCGCGCGACTGGGAGCGGCTCGCGGCGCACGTCCGGGCGGAGGCCAGCGACCTCGTGCTCCTGCCCGAAATGCCCTTTTACCCCTGGTTCGCGTGGCGGCGGCGATTCGACCGGGCGATCTGGGAGGCGCTGATCGCCGCGCATGACGCCTGGCAGGCGCATTTACTGGAACTCGCGCCGGCGGTTGTCCTCGGCTCGCGCCCCGTGAACCGCGGCGAGAAGCGGCTCAACGAGGGTTTCGTCTGGGAGGCGGGGGTGGGCTACCGCGCGGCCCACGTCAAATACTATCTGCCGGACGAAGATGGGTTTTGGGAGGCGTCGTGGTATCAGCGTGGCGACGGCCAGTTCACCCCCATCGAGAGCAACGGCGCGAAAATCGGCTTTCAGATTTGCACCGATCTCTGGTTCATGGAACGCGCCAGGGCTTACGGCAGGGCGGGCGCGCATATCATCGCCAACCCGCGCGCGACCGAGAAGGGGACGGTCGAGAAGTGGCTGACGGGCGGGCGCGTAGCGGCGATTGCCTCGGGCGCGTTCTGCCTGTCCTCCAATCACGTCAACCCCGCCGGGCGCGCGGCCGACCTGGGCGGGCAAGGCTGGATCGTCGGCCCGGATGGTCAGGTGTTGGGCCTGACCTCGCGCGAGCGCGCCTTCGTCACCGTCGAGATTGACCTGCGCGAAGCCGAGCGCGCCAAGCAGACTTATCCGCGTTATGTACTTGAATAAGTTCGGCTCCTGGAGGCTAGACCATGCTCTCAATCACTGATTTTGCCGGTCGAACGGGCGAGATGGTCGCCCTGCTCAAACGCCTGGTCGAAATTGAATCGCCGTCCACCGACAAGGCGGCGGTGGACCGGCTCGGGGCTGTCGTCGCCGGGGAGTTGGGCCGCCTCGGGGCGGCGGTGACGATTGACGCGCAGACCGCCGTCGGCGACAACGTCATCGGCCAGTGGGGCGAGGGCGAAGAGGGCCTCCTGGTTTTGTGCCACATGGATACGGTGTTTGGTCTGGGCACGCTGGCCCGCCAACCCTGGCGGGAAGTGAACGACAAAGTGATGGGGCCGGGCGTGGTGGACATGAAGGCCAGCATCGCGCTGGCGTTGACCGTGTTGGCCGCGTTCAAAGACATAGGCGAGTGGCCTGCGCGCCCGATCACAACCCTGTTCACCTCGGACGAGGAAACCCGCAGCACTTATTCCCGCGCAGTCATCGAACGGCTGGCGAAAAAAGCGGCGCTGGCGCTGTGTCTCGAGCCGTGCCTGCCCGACGGCTCGCTTAAGACGTGGCGCAAGGGTGTGGGCGATTTCGAGATCGTCGCGCGCGGCAAGGCGGCCCACGCGGGGACGAACCACGAGACCGGGCGGAACGCGATTGAGGAGATCGCCCACCACGTCCTCGCAGTGCAGAAGCTCACCGACTACGAAAGAGGCACGACGGTCAACGTCGGCGTCATCGGCGGCGGCTCGCGCCCGAACGTGGTGCCGGACGAGGCTCGTGTTCGCGTGGACATGCGCGTGATGACCCCGGAGGAAGCGGAGCGCATCACCCAATGGATGCGCGCGCTCACCCCCGTGCTGCCGGGGACTTCGCTGGAGGTGAAAGGCGGCCTCAACCGCCCGCCCATGCCGCGCGACGAGCGGATGATGACGACTTTCAAAAAAGCGCAGGCGATTGCGGCGACCCTGGGGATGAAAATTGGGGAAGGAGGAACTGGCGGCGGGTCGGATGCGAACTTCGTGGCCCCGCTCGGCATCCCGGTTTTGGATGGCCTTGGGGCGCTGGGCAACGGCGCGCACTCGGAGCGGGAGCACGTCGTCGTCGCCAGCCTGCCGCAACGCGCGGCGCTGCTCGCGGGGATTTTGAGCGCGTGGTAGAGGACAGTGATAGTAATCAGTGATCAGGCGCTCACTGCTTACTGATCACTGATTACTAAGTCCCAAAACTCCCTTCAGCTGCTCAAAGCTCGTAAACCACGCCATAGTGTCCAGAAAATACTTGAGGTTCGGGCTGCGGCGGCGGAGCAGGCGCACCGCCGGGCCGACCGGGTCCGCGCCCGGCGCGCCCCCGTCTGCCGCGTACGCCCCGTAAAAGGCGAAGTAGGCCTGGTTAAGCCTGCGGATCTGATAGCCGTGATCCCAGAAGAACTTGCGGCGCTCTTCCATGTAAGCCTCGGCCTCCGGCGCTTTGCCCTGCGCCAGTAACTCGTCCACCCGGACGCGCGTGGCGCGCATCTCCGTCCGGAACTCGAAGTCCGGCGCGCGCCGAGTCTGCCCGGCGGGTTGCTCGCGCCGCAGGAGGTTTCGAAACGGGGACGGCGGGGACGCAAGGTCAGGATAATACCGCTTCATCACCATCGCCCCGATTTCATCGCCGACAATCTCGGCGGTCGTCTCGTTCATCGTGCGCAGCTCGGGCGAAGTCTCGTAGTTGAGGCCCAACGGGTGCAGCGTCAGGTAGTTGTGCGTCCATTCGTGCGCGGTCACCGAGACAATCCAGTTGAGGTCGCTGTGCTGCAGCACCATCGTCGGGTAAGTGCCGATGCCGCCCAGCCCGACGATGAGTGTGGACACGTCCAGCTCGCGCGCGACGCGCTCCTCGAGCGCCACCTGTTGCTCGAGCGTCAGGTCGCCGCTCACGTCCAGGTTGGCGTCCTGCCGGATCGCCGCGCGCGGGGAGACGATCAGCGCGTAGGGCAGCGCAGTGAAATGAAATGACACGGGGGGGACCGGCTGGCCACCGAGGACCAGCCCCTGCTCGGCGAGGATGACCGAGATCTGCTCCTGGAGGATGGATTCCGCGAGGGGTTGCAGTTTCCCCGCCTGGGCGCGGAGGTCGGCTTCCATCGCGCGCAGCCCGGCCGTCTCGGCGGCGGGGTCTTTCACCGCCGGGTCGGCGTACTGCTTCTCGATCTCGCGCCGCACGCCTTCCAGCCGGAAGATCAGATCGAAATAGTCGCGCACCCGGCGCGTCTGGTCGCGGTTGGAGAGGAACGCCTGCTCGTCCACGCTTGACTGGCGGGCCTTGAAGCCGAGCGCGTCGAGCGTCCAGTCCACGAAATCAAACTCGACCGCGCGAATGTAGGCGCGCACGCGGGCGGGCGTGTCGAGCGCGACCGAGGCGTCTTTGGCCAGGATGAAGGCCAGCGCCAGCGCGAAGACTCCCCAACCCAGATACGCCAGGGCGAGGTCGCCGATGCGAATCCAACGGGACATGGGCGCATCATACTCTGATTGGGCGATGAATCACAATCGAGCGAAAGTCACTCCGCATTCGAAATCTGCTGGGCAGCGCCCATGCTATAATCTTGTCCCCCATTCTTCATTTGAGCACTGCGTATGAATTTTCTCGTGACAGGAGCGGCGGGTTTTCTGGGATCGGCGCTGGCGAATCATTTGGCGCGGACCGGGCATTCGGTGCGCGGCCTGGACGATCTCTCGGCCGGAGACCCCGCGCGGCTCTCGCCTCAGGTGCTGTTCACGCGCGGCGACGTGAACGACCGGCCCAAGTTGTGGACGCTGCTGCACGACGTGGAGTGCGTGTACCATCTCGCGGCGCGCGTCTCGGTCCCCGAATCGGTGCTGTATCCGCGCGAATATAACGCGGTGAACGTGGGCGGGACGGTGAGCGTGATGGAGGCGATGCGCGACGCGGGAGTGCGCCGGGTGATCCTCGTGTCGTCCGGGGCGGTGTACGGCGAGCAGGCCACCCAACCGCTGCACGAGGCGCTCCCGCCCAACCCGCGCAGCCCGTATGCGGTGAGCAAGCTCGCGGCGGAGTATTACGTGCGCACCATCGGCGCGCTGTGGGGCATCGAGACGGTAGCCCTGCGGGTCTTCAACGCCTACGGGCCGGGGCAGCCCCTCCCGGCCTCGCACGGCCCGGTGATCCCTCGCTTCCTCCGGCAGGCGCTCGCGGGCGGATCGCTGGTGGCGTACGGCGACGGCTCTCAGACTCGCGACTACGTCTATGTTGACGACGTGATCGAGGCCATGACGGCGGCTGCGACGGCGCAGACGGTGGACCGCCAGGTGATCAACGTCGGCAGCGGGCGGGGGACCAGCGTCAAAGACTTGTCTCGCCTGGTGGCCGACGCGACCAGGGCGCGCGTGGAGCCGATTTTCAGCAAGGCGGAGAGCGGGGGCGTCTCCCGCATGTGCGCCGACCTCTCCCTCGCCGAAAAGAAGTTGAATTTCCGTCCCAGAGTCAGCCTCGCCGAGGGCTTGCGGCTGACGCTGGCTAACGATCCCCGTTTCCGGTCATTGCGCAGTTGAGCCGCTGGCGCGCAGGACGACCCCACTCCGGGGCTTCAGCATGACCCGGAGCTTTTTGTGGGCGACCTGATGATGGTCCGTCCCGCCGTAGAGCGTTTTCAGCGTCGCCCCCTCGGCCAGCAGATCGTCAAGTGGAATATGGGCTGACCGCGCGTGCTCGGCGACGTTGACGGCCACGAGCATCACCTCGTCGCTCAGCTTCCGCCCAAAGGCGTAAACGTCGCGCTCTGCGTCCGCGTGCAGGCGGTGATAGGTCCCGCGCCGCAGGGCCGGGTGCGCCTTGCGGAGGGTGGCGAGTTCCTGGTGATAGGCCAGGACGTCGCGCTTCCACATTTGCGGCCTGTCCCAGGGGAACGGGCGGCGTGTGTCGGGATCGGGCAGCCCGCCCTCCAGGCCGATCTCGTCGCCGTAGTAGATGCTCGGCGCGCCGGGGTAGGTCATCATCAGCAGCGTGGCGAGGTGGACGGTCGGCGCATCTCCGCCCGCGAGTGTGATCGCGCGCGCGGCGTCGTGGCTGTCGAGCAGGTTGAGCTGGGCGAGCTGGATCTCCCACGGGTACAAGCCGAGCAGCCATTCGATCCGGTCCCCGTAGCCTTTGGCGTCGAGGCGCCTAGCCGGGTTGTAGCCCTTGCCCTCTGCCATCTTCGGGTTGATGCGCGCGCCGCCACAGAAGGCCAGCGTCGCCTCGGCAAAGGGATAGTTCATCACTGCGTCGAAGCGGTCGCCCCGCAGAAAAGGCACGGCGGCCTCCCAGATTTCGCCGACGATGTAAGCCTCCGGGTTGATGGCCTTGACCCTGCGCCGGAACTCTTCCCAGAACCCTTCGGTCTTAATCTCGCCCGGCACGTCCAGCCGCCAGCCGTCAATGCCGAGGCGGAGCCAATGCTCGGCCACGCGCATGAGATACTCGCGCGCCTGCGGATTGTCGCTGTTGAACTTGGGGAGGGCGTGCAGACCCCACCAGGCTGCGTAGCCCGGCGGGCGCATCAGGTCGTAGGCGTTCGGCGGATATTCGTCCACGTTGAACCAATCAAGGTAGGGAGAGTGCCGCCCATTCTCCAGGATATCGTTGAAGTAAAAGAAGCCGCGCGAGGCGTGGTTGAACACCCCATCCAGGATAATTTTCATCCCGCGCCGGTGGGCCTCGTTCAGCAGGATCAGGAAGGCCTCGTTGCCGCCGAGCAGCGGGTCCACCTGATAGTAGTCGTGAGTGTGGTAGCGGTGATTGCTGGCCGACTGAAAGATCGGGCAGAAGTAGATCGCCGTCGCGCCGAGGTCTTGAATGTGGTCCAGGTGCTCGACGACGCCAAGCAGGTCGCCGCCCTTGTAGCCGTAAGTCGAGGGCGGGGCGTCCCAGGGTTCGAGATGGCGCGGCTTTTCGAGCTGGTCGCTCCTGGCGAACCGGTCGGGGAAGATCTGGTAGAAGATGGCGTCTTTCACCCACTCTGGAGTCTGGATTGACATACGATCTCCGGCGCGATTTGGCGTCTGCGGGCGGGAATGATACCATACGCTTTTCGCAATGGGGGCGAGGGTCGCGCCCAACGCGCACATGATATAATCCGCCTGCCTTCCACACAATTCATCCTGCGAAGCAATCTCTGCGTCTTCATCCTCTATGGCCAAGACCCTCGTCGCCCTCGACCTCGAAACCACCGGCCTCGAGTCGGGCCGTGACGCCATCATCGAGATCGGCGCGATCCGGTTCAGAGGCGACCGGGTCGAGGCAGAGTTTTCCACGCTCATCAATCCGGGGCGCAAAGTCCCGCTGCACATCACCCAGCTCACCGGCATCACGGATGCGATGCTGGTCAAAGCCCCGCCGATCAGCGCAGTGCTTCCGGAACTGGAAGAGTTCGTCGGCGAGGCGCCCGTCCTCGGGCACAATGTGAGTTTTGACCTGGATTTTCTCCGCGCTAAACGCGCGCTCCGTTACAACGACGCGCTCGACACGCTGGATCTGGCTTCGGTCCTCCTGCCCACCGCCGTACGCTACAATCTGGGGGCGTTAGCCAGAGAAATCGGCGTGCTCACCCCGCCGGGCACCATGCACCGCGCCAGCGTGGATTGCCGCGTGACGATGGAAGTCTATCGCGCGCTCGTCCACAAGGCGATGGAATTGCCCCTCGATTTGCTGGCCGAGATCGTCCAGCTGGGCGAGGAGATCACCTGGGGCGCGGGGCTGATCTTCGAGGAGGCCCTGCGGGCGCGCGCGAAAGAAAGAGTAGGGGCGCGCAAGGCGCGTCGGGGCGCGGTTGGTCCGCTGTTCGGCGAGTCAGGGCGGGACGAGCGCCCGCTGCAGCGCAAGGCCGCACTAACGCCGCTCGACGTGGACGAGCTCGCGGCGGTGCTGGAGCCGGGCGGGTCGTTCTCCAGGCATTTCCCCAATTACGAGCACCGCTCCGAGCAGGTGGAAATGCTGCGCGTCGTGGCCCGCGCGTTCTCCGAAGGGCGGCATTTGATGGCGGAAGCCGGAACGGGAACCGGGAAGAGCCTGGCTTACCTCATCCCGGCAGCGTACTGGGCCACGCAAAACAACGAGCGCGTAATCGTCTCAACCAACACCATCAACCTGCAGGACCAGCTCATCCATAAAGACATCCCTGACTTGCAAGCCACGCTGGGCGTTGACTTCCGCGCGACGGTGCTCAAGGGCCGCAGCAACTATCTCTGCCCGCGCCGCCTCGACAACCTGCGCCGCCACCGCCCGAAGACGCCCGAAGAGATGCGCGTGCTGGCGAAAGTGCTGGTGTGGCTGCGCCAGATGGAAGAGACGGGCGAGACCACCGAACTCTCGCTCGGCCCCAATGAGCGCGGCGCCTGGCTGCGGCTGTCGGCGGAGGACGAAGGCTGCACGGCCGATATGTGCCAGTCGAAGATGGGCGGCGTCTGCCCGTTTTACCGCGCCCACCGGGCGGCCGAGGCCGCGCACATCGTCATCGTCAACCACGCGCTCCTGCTCGCGGACATTGCCGCCGAGAACCGCGTCCTCCCGGAATACCGCTATCTGGTGGTGGACGAGGCCCACCACCTCGAAGCCGCGACGACCGATGGCCTGAGCTTCGAGTTGAGCCGACCGGACCTGGAACGTCAGTTGAAAGACCTGGGCGGCCCAAACGCCGGCCTGCTGGGGCAGATACTCGCGAACACGCGCGACGCGCTCCCGCCGGACGCATACGCCGCGCTCGACGCGGAGGTGAACAACGCTTACGATCACGCGACCACGGCGCTCGCCATCACGCGCCAATTCTTCGAAGCCGTGGCGGCCTTCATGGAAGAGTTGCGCGAGGGGCAGCCCGTCAGCGAATACGGCCAAACCGAGCGCATCATCCCGGCCACGCGCACTCTGCCGCCCTGGGCGCACATCGAAATCCAGTGGGAGCAGTTGGGCGAAACGCTGACCGCCGTCGCGAAGTCCCTGTATCACCTCGGCGCAGGGCTGGACGAACTGGAGGACTTTGACATCCCCGAGCGCGAAGACCTGGCTTCGGCGGCGAACGCGGCGAGCCGCCGCTGCGACGACATCGTCCAGAAAGTCACCGGCCTGGTCTTCAAGCCCGACCCGCTGACGATCTACTGGGCGCAGGTGAAGTCCGACGGCGAGCGCGCCTCGCTCCGCGCCGCGCCGCTGCACGTCGGCCCGCTGGTGCAGAAATACCTGTGGCACGCGAAGGAGTCGGTCGTGATGACCTCCGCCACGCTGACGACGGCGGGCGACTTCCACTACATCAAAGGCCGCCTGAACGCCGACGAGGCCGACGAGATGGCCGTCGGCTCGCCCTTCGACTACGAGACTTCCACCCTGCTCTACCTTGTCAACGACATCCCCGAGCCGATGGACAGGGCCGGACACCAGAAAGCGGTCGAGCATGGCCTCGTCAAACTGTGCACGGCCACGCGGGGCCGCGCGCTTGTGCTGTTCACCTCCTACGCCCAGCTCAAGCAGACGGCCCAGGCCATCCGCGACCCGCTCGTCCGCGCCGGGATTGAGGTGTACGACCAGTCGGACGGCGCGTCGCGCACCACGCTGCTCGACTCGTTCAAAAGCTCGGACGGCGGTGTGCTGCTTGGCACCAAGAGCTTCTGGGAGGGCGTGGACGTGCCGGGCGAGGCGCTCTCCGTGCTCGTCATTGTCAAGCTCCCCTTCGACGTCCCGTCTGACCCGATCGTCGCCGCCCGCGCCGAGACGTTCGAGCGCCCCTTCGACGAATACACCGTGCCGGAGGCGGTGCTCAAGTTCCGGCAGGGCTTCGGGCGGCTCATCCGCTCCAAGAGCGACCGGGGCGTGGTCGTCATCTTCGACCGGCGGATGCTCACCAAACAATATGGCCGCATCTTCTACGACTCGCTGCCCGCCTGCACGCGGAAGATCGGCCCGCTGGCCCAACTGCCCGCGCTGGCGGCCAAGTGGATTGACGGCGGATGAGAGATACCGTTATAATCGCGCCTGACCTTCCGTATGTCTCCGCGTGCGCAGGCCGTCCAACTCAGCCTGCGCCGTTTGTTGAATCGGGGGGTCACTGAAAGGAAGTTTTGACATGATTGACGTGAATGCTCTTCGCAAAGGCGTGACCTTCGAGCTCGACGGCCAGCTCTACAAAGTACTGGACTATTCCCACAACAAGCCTGGACGGGGGAACGCCACCATCCGCACCCGGCTGGTCAACCTCAAGACGGGCGTCAACACCGAGCGCACCTTCCAGTCCGGCGACCGGGTGCAGGACATCCGGCTCGACCACCACATCGCCCAGTATATCTACACCGACGGCCACTTCTATTATTTCATGGACACCGAGACGTACGAGCAGACGCCGTTGAGCGCCGAGACGCTGGGCGAAAACGTGAGCTTCCTCAAAGAGAACCTGGAAGTCAAATTGACCTTCTACCAGGACCAGCCGATCGACGTCGAACTGCCCGCCGCGGTTGACCTCCGGGTCGTCGAGGCCGAAGTGGCCGTCAGAGGCGACACCGCCACCGGCGCGAACAAGATGGTCACCACCGAGACCGGGCTGAGGGTCCAGGTCCCCCTCTTCGTCAACGTGGGCGACACGATCCGGGTGAACACCGAGACCGGGCAGTACCTGACCCGCGCCTGACCCAGCCCAGTGCGTCGCGCCCGCTTCCCATGCGCACCCCCGCCGGCTTCGAGTGCAAGTTCTTCTACGCGAACTATTATCGCGGACGCAACCACGAAGAGTGCCGTCTGATCGCGCTCAATGCGGCGAGTGAGAAGTGGACGCCCGGGCTGTGCCGCGACTGTCCGGTCCCTAAAATCGTCCGGGCCAACGCCTGTCCGCACCTGGTGCTGGAAGCGCGCGTCGCCAAAACATGGGTCGGGCTGGGGCGCAAAGTAGCCGTCTCGGCCACCTGCACGAAAACGCTCGCCGACGTGCCCGAACCCGAAGTGGGCTGCGGGCATTGCCACGAAATTAAGCTCCAGGTGGACGAGTAGCCAGACTCCCGGCCTCCTCCCGCCCCCGCGCCTCGCCCCGCATGATCAGCGCCCTGCTCTTCGACCTCGACGACACCTTGCTGGGCAACGATTTGGGGATATTCGTCCCGGCCTACTTTGACCGGCTGACGCGGCATTTCGCCGCCGACGTCCGCCCGGAACAATTCATCGCCGAGCTGCTCACCGGCACGCGCGCCATGCTCGCCAACGCCGACCCGGCACGGGTTCTAGACTCAGTCTTTGCCGACCGCTTTTACCCCGCCCTCGGCTGGGAGGCGGAAGCCTGGCGGCCGCGCATCGAGACCTTCTACAGGACCGGCTTCACCGAACTGCGCGGGTTGACCGCGCGCCTCCCCGCCGCGCGCGCCGTGATGGAGTGGGCCTTCGCGCAGGGCTACCAGGTCGTCATCGCCACGACGCCGCTCTTCCCGCTCTCGGCTATTCAGGAACGCCTGCGCTGGGCGGGGATTGACGATTTTCCCTACGCGCGCATCACCAGTTACGAGAACAGCCATTTCGCCAAGCCGCACCCGGAATACTTCGCCGAAATCCTGGCGCACCTGGGGAGGCGGACAGAGGAAGTGCTCGTCGTCGGCAACGACTGGAGCGACGACATCGTCCCGGCGGCGGAGCTTGGCGTCGCGCAATTCTGGATCGCGCCGCCGGGAAGCGCCGTGCCGGATGTCTCCCGCACCCGGCTGCACCCCACCGGCATCGGTGACCTGGATACGTTCCTGGAGTGGGCGCAGACGGCCCTTCCGACTCTCGCCATGCCCCCTGCCCCGGCGACGGCGCTGCCCTACCTTTTGATGGGGAGCCTGGCGGCGGCGCTGGGCGCGCTGGAAGGCCTGACGGAGGCCGCCTGGCATTCCCGGCCGGCCGAGGCCGAGTGGTCACTCGTGGAAATTGCCTGCCACCTGCGCGACGTGGATCGCGAGATTCACCTCCCGCGCCTCCAGACCGTCGTCGACTCCGAGAACCCTTTCCTCGTCGGCATTGACGCCGACCCGTGGGCCGCTGAGCGGAACTATCAATCCGAATCCGGACCGGAGGCCTCGCAGGGCTTCATCGCCGCGCGCAAGGAGCTATACGCTTTTCTCACCGGGCAGCCCGAGGCCG
>Ga0209341_10003717_pt1 | contig 14212 bp, 10 predicted proteins | sample RifCSP13_2_FD_184020 | JGI IMG/M metagenome (GOLD analysis project Ga0209341, IMG submission 184020) | Soil microbial communities from Rifle, Colorado - Rifle CSP2_sed 13_2 (SPAdes) (version 2) | ecosystem: Environmental > Terrestrial > Deep subsurface > Rock core/Sediment | place: Rifle...
GCGTGAGGGAAACGCCCGGGTCCGCGAAAGGTACATGGACGGGATGTGTCGTGGCGGGGAAGGATGTGCGGGATCTGCGGCATCGCGACGACCGAGCGGGCGGTCGACCGTGAGAGCGTCCGCCGCATGATGGGAACGCTCGTCCATCGCGGTCCGGATGACGAGGGCCTGTACGTCGCCGACCACGTCGGCCTGGGGAACCGCCGGCTGAGCATCATCGATCTGCCCACGGGCCGCCAGCCGATCCACGACGAGCGGGAGAGGTTCTGGATCACGTTCAACGGCGAGGTCTTCAATTACCGCCTGCTGCGCCCCGGGACGGAGGAAAAGGGGCACCGGTACTACACGAACTCGGACACGGAGGTCCTCCTCCACCTGTACGAGGACGAGGGTCCCAAGATGCTCGACCGGCTCAACGGGATGTGGGGCCTCGCGATCTGGGACACCGAGCGTCGGGAACTGTTCCTCGCGCGCGACCGGCTCGGCGTGAAACCCCTGTACTACGTCCTCCGCGGCGAGTCGATCGTCTTCGCGTCCGAGATCAAGGCGATCCTCGAAGTCCAGGGCGAGCCGCCGAAGGTGGACCTGAAGGCGTTGCCTTCGTACCTCGCGTTCCGGATGCACTACGGGGACCGCACACTGTTCGAGGGCATCCGCCAGCTCCCGGCCGGGCACTACCTCGTCTGGCGGGCCGGGAAGGTCTCCGTGAGCGAGTGGTGGGACATCCGCCGGGGGCCGGAGAGGATGGACGAAGGAACCGCCGCTAAGAGGCTGCGAGGCCTGCTCGAGGATTCCACGCGACTCCGACTGATTGCGGACGTGCCCATCGGAGTGTTCCTGAGCGGCGGCATCGATTCCTCGACGGTCACCGGACTTATGGCGACGGTGGGCGGGGAAACGGTAAAGACGTTCAGCGTCGGGTTCGACGACGCGTCGTTCAACGAGCTCGAGTATGCGCGAGCGGTCGCGGCGAAGTGGTCGACGGACCACCACGAGATCACGTTCTCCCCTCGGGACCTCGTGAAGAACATCGCGCGGATCACGTGGCACTTCGACGAACCCATCGTCCACTCTACTGGAATTGCGCAGTATCTAATCTCGGAGGTTGCGCGGAAGCATGTGAAGGTCGTGCTGTGCGGCCACGGCGGGGACGAGCTGTTCGCGGGGTACGAGATTCTTCACGGTCTGCGAGGTGCCAGCAAGGACCCGCACGCGTCCGCGCGATGGTTCCTCGAGAACTGGGTCTCGCGTGGCATCAATGCCCTCCCCATCGCCATGCGAGGGCGATCCCGCCTCCTCCATTTGATCGCCCCCGCGGATGTGAGTTACGTGATTGAGACGTCCGGGGTTAAGGCGGGCGTCCGGGACCGGCTCTACTCAGGCGAAACGCGCTCGAAGCTGGATACCGTACGGGGGGACGAGGCGGTCCTCGCCTATTTCGCGAAGGCGCCCGCCGCGGACGCGCTCAACCGCGTACTGTATGTGATGCAGAAAACGTACCTCGTCGGCCTCCTCGTGACGCAGGATAAGATGAACATGGCCGCCTCGATCGAAAACCGGGTCCCGCTCTTGGACTACCGTGTGGTAGAGTTCGCCGCCCAGATTCCCGCGAACCTCAAGATTCGGAACGGGGACAAGAAGCACCTGCTGAAGAAGTCGGTGAAGGACCTCCTCCCAGACTCGGTGCTCAAGCGTACGAAGATGGGGTTCTCCGCGCCGGAGCGGGACTGGTTCCGCGGGGAGCTTGGGGAAGTCACCGAATCCCTCCTTACCGCAAAGGACTCGGCGACGCAGACGTTCTTCTCGCCGGAGTACGTGCGCCGGAAGCTCTCGCAGCATCGTCGCATAGACAACTCGTACCTCCTGTGGTCCCTCTTGGGCTTCGAAGTGTGGCACCGCATTTTCTTCGATGAGGGCGGCGACTGGACCCGTGTCTCGGTGTGACCCTCGATTGCACCTGCTCGTGTTCTCCCAGCATATGGGCGTTGGACGGCCCGGTTGACTACCACGGACCGCGCCTCTGCCCAAAGTGAAATACAACGTGGCGGATACCTGTCGCGGGCAAGATGTCGAGAGCAGAAACACCATGGGAGACAGCGTCTGCCGAGGAGGTCGGCCTTGACCGCGCATCTTGGAATCGGGAGGCCCTCGAGGCCGAGACCGGGACGATGTTCCACTCCTGGGAATGGGCTTCGGCAGTGGCGAGTGCCTTCCGGAGGAAGCCGCGATACTACGCGCTCCTCGACCGAAAGGGCGCGGTGAAGGCGCTTTTCCCTGTTCAAGAAGGACGGTCCGGCCCCTTCCGGACGGCGTATTCACCGGTTACGATTGTCACACCCTACGGGGGACCGGCGTGTGCGCGGGCAGACATCCCGACGGCCTTTCGCACGATCCGCGTACTGCAGAGGAAAGAGGGTTGGCACTATCTGCGCATGGCCCCGTCGCCTGCCGCATGGTCTTTCGCAGGAGAGTTCGAAGGCTATGAGGTTCTCCCCGGTTCGACGCGGGTCGTCGCCCTCGGTTCCGATGCCGCCATGCGGCGGGCCCTGAACCGCCGTTGCCGCCGGTACATCGAAAAGGCGGACGAGGCGGGCGTCACGATTCGCGACATCAAGGATTTCGATTTCCTCGATACGTACCTCTCGTGGGGGGAGAAAGCATTTGAACGGGTCGGCCAAGAGTTCCCTACCCCCCGCGCGCTGTACGAGGCCCTCCGCCGTCATGTCCTTCCCACAGGCTCCTTGCTCGTCCGCGGGGCCTTCGTAGCGGATCGACCTGTGACGGTGGAGTTGTTCGGTCTTTCCGGCGGCACGCTTTACGCGGTTGATTCCGCCATGGACCGCGAGGCAGGCGTCGCGGGTGCGGGGAACAAGCTGACTTGGGAGACGATGCGCCTCGCGGCCGAGAAGGGAGCTACTCAGTTCGACATGCTGGGCACGAACATTCCGGGGATCTCTGAGTACAAGCAGAGTTTCGGGGGCGAGCTCGTGCCTGCACACAACTTGGAGTCCGCGACGCGCGCGTTCCTTCTCGCTCGGAAGGCGATCGGAAAGACTCGAAGGTGAGCGTGATGCCATCAAGGTCCTGGATCTGGAATCGCATTGTCTACGCCGTCCTCGATGCATTGCGGTCCACCGCAGGGCAGCCGCTGCCCCCCGCGCGTCCCGCCAACCACGCGCTGTTGCGAACCTCCACGTCCGCAGATCTGCCGGCGATTCACAGCGTGTACTTGTCAACCCTCCGGGGCAAGCCCCAGCTGGGGAATTTCGCACGACTCGTGCGGAGGTTTCCCCATCTCTGCTGCGTCGCAATAGCGGAGGATCGATGCGTGGGATACGCCCTCGGCCGGGTTGATCGAGGCCTTCAGACGGGTCAACGGGCTGCGTTCCTCTTCTCGATGGGGGTCTTGGAGGATGAGAGGGGAAAAGGCCTGGGAAGAGCACTTGTCGAATACCTTCGCGACAGCGCCCGGGCCCTCGGGCTCCGCGAACTCGATCTGGAAGTGGAAACCAAGAACGAAGCGGCCCGGAGCCTATACGCCTCGCTCGGCTTGACAACTCTACAGACTCCGAAGACAGGGAACCATGGCACGGCCTTCATGGCCGGGAGGCTCTAGGAGAGTCGGAATCCCCCGGCCCTTGGGTCGTGAGTGTGCCGAGGGTTACCGCTCGAGCGAGATGTGGTCTCGGCTCAACCTTGTCGCGTGGACGCGCGTCGTCTTGGATGGCCGGGCATCTGGCTCCTACGTGTCTTGATTCTCGAGGGTGTCGACGATTCGCCGACCCGCCCCTCCATCTCCGAAGGGGCACGCGTCCGGCGGCGTCCACGCCTCCGCCATGAACCGCCCCACTCGGTCGAGCACGATCCGGGCGTCGGTCCCGAGGACCTCCGCAAACCCGGCCTCCACGGCCTCGGGTCGCTCCGTGCTCTCGCGGAGCACGAACACCTTCTTCCGGATGTTCGGGGCCGTCGCCTCTTCCTGGATTCCTCCGCTGTCCGTCAACACGAACGAGCACCGCATGAGGAGCGCGAGGAAGTCAAAGTAACCCAAAGGTGGGAGCAAGATGACGTTCGTCGACGCAATCAGATCGCGCTCGAGTCCCGCGTTGCGGAACCGCTCGCGGGTCCGAGGGTGGATTGGATAGACCACGGGGAGGGGGCACTCCGTGAGAATCGTGAACAGTTGGCGGAGGACCGATGGGTCGTCGACGTTTTCCGCGCGATGGGCGGTCGCGAGGGCAAACGCGTCGAACGGGACTTGCGCACTCGCCGGAGAGGTGGCGACGGCTTTGGGGCCGTACCGAAGACAGGCGTCGATGACGCTGTTTCCCGTCACCTGGATGAACCCCCAGCAGGACTCCCGTCTCAGCGTTTCCGCCGCACGTTCCGTCGGAGCGAACAGGTAGGTGGAGACGTGGTCCGTCACGCGGCGGTTGTGCTCCTCGGGCATGCGCCGGTCATAGCTCCGCAATCCCGCCTCGACGTGGCCCACGGGAATCGCGAGCTTCACCGCCGCCAGGGCCGCCGCCAACACCGTGTTCGTGTCGCCCTCCGCGAGGACGACGTCAGGGGCGATATCGACGAAGGCCTTCTCGAGGCGCATCAGGGCCGTCGCCGTCTGTTCCGCCTGGGTACCGCTGCCCACCTCCAGGTTCACGTCCGGAGTGCCCAGCTCCAGCTCCCGGAAGAACACCTCGGACAGGTTGCGGTCATAATGCTGACCCGTGTGGACGAGGACGAAATCCCGTCCGCGGTTCTTCAGCTCGTGAACCACGCTCGCCATCTTGATGATTTCGGGTCGGGTGCCGACGACGACGCAGATGCGCACGATTGGACGACATCACCGGCCCGTTCAAAAGCGGATCCCTTCCACAATCGCGGCTCCGAAGGCGTTTTATCTCTCCCTCGCTTGGGTCATTGCCGATGGCGCACGTGTGCCTCCTTGGATTGGGGTACATCGGTCTTCCGACCGCGGCAATGCTCTCCATGCACGGTCATCGCGTGACGGGCGTCGACGTGCGACCGGGGATTGTGGAGGACCTCAAGCAGGGCAAGGTGCACATCAAGGAACCGGATCTGACCGCAGTCGTGCGGGATGCCCTTCGCACCGGGAACCTGACCCTCAGCCACACGCCGGTCGCCGCGGACGTCTTCCTCACCTGCGTCCAGACGCCTCACGACGATGAACACGCGGACCTGAGCTACCTGCGCAAGGCGACGGAGTCGATCCTCCCGGTCCTCAAGAGCGGAGACCTCGTGATCGTCGAGTCCACCGTGCCGCCCGGGACCACCGCTAACGTCGTCCGAACGCTACTGGAAACGTCGGGGTTGCGGGCCCCCCAGGACTTCCAGCTCGCCTACTGTCCCGAACGCGTCATGCCGGGCCGGGTGCTCCGCGAGATCGTCGAGAACGCCCGCGTCATCGGCGGCATCGATCCCGCATCCGCGGAACGGGCGAAGGAACTGTATTCCTCGTTCGTCCGTGGGGAGATCTTCACAACGAACTGCACGACCGCGGAGTTCGTGAAGATTGTCGAGAACGCGTACCGCGACCTGAACATCGCGTTCGCGAACGAACTCGCGCGGATGGCGGAGCGGCTCCGCGTCGACGTCTGGCAGGCGATCGCGCTCGCGAACCACCACCCGCGGGTCCGCATCCTGCGACCGGGACCGGGCGTGGGGGGCCACTGCATCCCAGTGGATCCGTGGTTCCTGATCGATGCGGCGGGCGACTCTCCGCTCATCCGGACCGTGCGGGCCGTGAACGACGCAATGCCGCAACGTGTCGTCGACCTCGTCCTCCAGGACCTCGAAGGGATCAACTCTCCCAATGTTGCAGTGTGGGGCGTCGCGTACAAGGGCGACGTGGGCGACCTTCGCGAGAGTCCGGCGGTCGAGGTCGTCGAAGGGCTCAAGGGCCACGGGGTCGGGGTCGCTGCGTACGATCCTCACGTGCCCCCCGACGAATTCCCGTTGTCCTCGCTCGACGAATGCGTGCAGGACGCGGACTCCGTCGTCATCCTCACCGACCATCGCGAATTCCGGTTCATCGACCCTCTCTCCGTGGGAGGCGAGATGCGGCGGAAATCCCTGATCGATACGAGAAACTGCGTCGACCACGCGCGATGGCGGGAAGCGGGCTTCCGCGTCCGGATCCTGGGTCGTGGAGAATGAGGTTCTGCAGAGGGGTGGACGGGCGCGAGTCACGATGACCAGCGTTCTCATGCTCCTCAGCAACGGGTTCGTCACCGACCCCGTGGGGATGCCGAAGCACGAACCCGCGCGAGGGCTGCCTGCGAGGCAGAGGTCTTGGGTCGGAACCGTGCGCGGACGCTGCCCAAGGAGGAGACTCGAGAAGCGATTCGAATTCAGCTCGTGCGGAACACCGCGTGCATGCGCATCTAGCCCTTCGATATCTTCCGTCTCCGCCCGCTTTGGCGGCTGGAGGAGCGGCGTGCCCTTGAACTCTACCGGCAACTCCGTTCGACCTCGTGCACTGCCGTGACCTCAACACATTCCCGGCGTGCGTCGTCGTGAAGGCGCAGAAGTTCGCGCTCCACATCCGAAGGTATCTCATCTCTACTGCGTCGCTATCGTGCGGGGTCGATGCGCGGGATATACACTCGGCCGCGTGGACCGAGGGTTTCCTTGCGGGATCCGCGTGCTGCCTTCTCCTCTCGATCGAGGTCTTCGGGGGAACGGTGCGGGCGAGGTCTGGGGCGGGCGCTCGTGGAGTACTTCCCTGACGGGTCGGACCTTCGGCCTTTGCGAACTCGACGTCGAAGGAGAAGCTGAGAACGAGGCCGCCCGAAACCCGGATGCTCGCTCGGATATGGCCATCCTGCAAATCCCGCAGACGGGGACCGCGGGCAGGGGCTACAGGCCCAACGCATCTAGGAGAGACGAAATCCCCACGGGCCTTGAGTTGTGAACGTGTAGAGCGTTTCCTCGTCGGTGTTCGTCACGACGTGAGGATCGTCGCTTTCAAGGTCTGAGTGGGACACGGCCGTTGTGAAGCCGGACGGGAGACGGTCACCCTCCAGCCGCCAGCCCTCGGCAGCGCCACGAAAGCGCGAAGCGGCGCGCCCCTCCCACCACTGCGCGATGTCTCGAACGCCGCCACGGTCCCCGTCCGCGCTCGTGTCGAGGATCCCCTCGTAAAGCCGCCGGAATCCTGGGAAGTCTTCGTCATCGAAATAGTTCTGGTGCCAGTCGACGACTAGGAGTCCATGGACCTCCCGCACATTCGAGAGAACTTGCTGGAGCGCGTCGCGGCGGGATGCGTCGGTGCGGTAGGCTCGGTTTACGTCGCTCGCCTCCTGAAAGCATGTATCCATGGCGGAGACGGGGAGTTCGAGCACGTCCCCGAGCGAATGTGGAACGCTCACGCCATCGAGGAACCCGAGCGAGAATTCCGTCCCGAGGCTGCTGTCGTACCGAAAGCCCGCCTCCTTCAGTCGTCGGGGCGACTCGGGATGGAATCGCAGGTAGTGTTGGCGGTGGGTGTCCACTGCAATGCCGGTGTGCCGCTCGAACCGTCGTTTCTCCTTCAAAAGGAGCTGTGCATCCTCGCTCGCCCGATAGCTACCATGCAGCCCGATTTCACCTCCTGTCGTTCCCAGCTCACGTACGAGCGCCCGCATTTGTGGATTCTCGATCTGATACTTCGGGTCCTCGGGATGCTTACCACCTGCCGCAAAAAAAAACGTGGAACCGATCTTCGCCCGTGCTTCAATCGCACGAATCGTATCGTAGGTCCACCATGGATCCTCCGCCCCGCGCAACCTCCCGGACATGCCCCGCAGATCGCGCCGTTTCAATGCGTCGGAGGCAACGGACTTTGCCCGCCACTTCCTGGGGAAATCGACGTCGTGGGAAAGAGCGATGGCGAACGGGCGGGCGTGCCGCCATGGCCACTTACGGAGGAGTGCCACACCCTCCGTCCGCGCGTATTCGCGGAGGGCTCGAAGAAACGCCTGGGCCAATCGGTCCACCACGGGTTCGTGGAGCAGGCCTGTGGGCCGGAGTCTCCCGTGCTCGTCCCGAGGGGATAAGGCATAAACGCGCTCCAGATTCGCCCCAATTTCCCTTGCAAGGGGGACGAGATTCCGGTCGTCCTCGACACGCACGGGGAGCGTTTGAGGCCCCACTTCCGGAAGCCCAAGCGTGACGATCAGGAAATCGAGTGCAGGGCGAAGCGCCTCAACGTCCGTCATGGGTCGGACGACGCGGAGATTCTGAGGGATGTCAACACCCCCACCACATTCGCTCAGCCGCCAAGCCCGATGCTCTCATAGACCGCGAGAATCTCCCGCGCATTCATGAAGTGTTCGTCCGGGTCGATGGGCTGAACGACGGGCGGGGAAAGGTCAGCGGGCACTTCCTTCACGGAGTCAACCACAATACCACAGCGGTTCCGAGTCACGTAGTCTCCCACGTATCCGTCGCGTAGGTTCGTGATGATATGGAGCCCCGCCACCCGAGCTTCATGCATTTTGTTTGGACACGTGAGACGATTGTTCACGTCGCGAGGGTCCGCAGACCAGAGGACCCCGTAATCGTATTGACTGATTTCCCGAAGGACCCGATCCGGGGGCACGAAACCGTGGAGGTGAAAGTCCCGCACGGACTTGACGCGGTTCCCCGCATCCTTTGCGGCATCCGCGGTGCTCCAGGCCGGGTATGCATGGACCTCGATTCCGCGCTCGGCGAGGCCCACGAGGCTCTCGAGAATGTACCCGCCGACCCGCGCAAAGTTTCCGGCGAACACGACCCTGACCCTTCCGTCTCTCTGGCTCAGCTTGGGCAGGCGTTCCACTGTGACGCGGACCGGCTTGTTCACCACGACGTGAACGCGTTCGAGGCGGTACTTCTTACGGAAGTAGTCGGCCATGAGCGGCGTGACGGTGAGGAGAGCATCCGCCTTCCGGCAAGCAGCGGATTCCCATCGGCGGTAGAGCCTCGTAATGACCGCCCTTCTCGCGCCTTTCGCCCAGGTGATCGGCGCTTCCGTGACGATGTCATGGATGTCGTGGATCACGGGAACATCGAGGGTTTCGGACGCCCAAGCACCGAAGAAGTCCGGCTCGTTGTGCGTGTGCACCAGATCGTACGAACCTTCACGGACCGCACGTCGCAGATGAGCCTTGATCAGACGACCATCGCGAGCGATGTTACGGATGTCGGGTGCGACTGGGATGTGCTCGTGACTCGTGAATGTCGCGTAGGCAGCCTCGCCGAGGAGGGTGGTGTCGCGCAGCTCCAGGAGGGACACGTCAATCCCCGCTCGGGTCAGCGTCCGCGCCTCGTTCCATGTCCGCATGCATATGCGGTCCTGAACGAACAGCACTCGGATATCGGTCAACTTCGGGCACTCCTCGGCGGCGGGAATCGGAGCTGAGTTCGCTTGGGCTTCGGGGCTGTGACTCGCCGCCCCGACCGCAAGGCAGGGCTTAAAGGTGTCAGGCGTGACATGGCTTATATGGTGCCGTAACGTGGGTCCATTTGAGGTCGGAAATTGCCCGAAGCCCGGGACTTCTACGAGACGGAAGTCCTCTGGACGGAGAACTATTGGACGGAGGTGGAGAGGGACCGCGCACAGCACACGATGGACCATCTCCCCGAGGACGTGACATCCGCTCTCGATATCGGCTGTGGGGCGGGCATCGTCTCGCGCGAAATCGCGAAGCGGGTGGCCCGCGTGGTTGCACTGGATTTCGCACGAAACCCCCTTCGGCAGGTACACGGCCTCGGCATCCCGGCGATCCAGGCGAACGCTGTCCGCATTCCGTTCCGCGACGCGGCGTTCGACCTCGTGATGGCCACGGAGGTCGTGGAACATCTCGGGGAGCGGGAGCGCCGTGAAGCGCTCAGGGAGTTCGCCCGCGTCTCGCGGAGGTACGTCCTCCTCACGGTCCCATACCGGGAGGTGCTTCAGTGGCATTGGGCGAAGTGCGCGGAGTGCGGGTTCGTGTTCCACGTGACTCGCCACACGCAGTCCTATAACGAAAGGATTCTTGCGGGGCTCCTCGATGGGTTCGCACTGACAAGGACATGGACTTTCGGCCCGCGAGAGAAGCGCATCCCGGCGTTCCTGATTCTCGTCGGTCAAGCCTTTGGAGGGTACGCAAGGGTGAAACCAGGCTACGCGATGTGCCCCCGCTGCGGAAACAACCTCCGATTCGTTAGCCGGACGAACCTCGGGACCCATGTGGTCCTTGGCGTTCCCGACCGAATTCTCCCTCTGCCGAGGCATCCAGCGGTGATCGCCGCACTGTTTACGAAAGCGTGGGAGTGACTGAGGTCCGGTTGTTCCGGCCCACCTCGCGGTCCACGTCCGGAGCGGACTTGGCGGGTAGCTTCGACAGAGTACCCCTTGTCCCACCGACCGTGCGACCACGGGTCGGCCCTCGCCAGGTCCAACGCGAGCGCTTAGGACGGGAGTTACGCATGAGTTTGCGACAGGGGGCAGGCGCGAGGGTTCCGGATTCCCAGTGCAATTCTGACAACTGCGGTGTTGCTCACAGGCGGGGTGTTCCTTACCGCTCCAAGTCCGGAGCCGGCGTCAACCTACGCGTTCTGTTTGGCGCCATCGGAAACCACATCGTGACGGTCGACCAGGGGACCGGAAAGGCCGAGGCCCTGGGAACGACCCAGAGTTGCTCAGGGCTGAAGGCGTTGACGTACGACGCGAACCCCGGAACGATGTTCGGAATCGTGGACGGGGTGACGAATTCGAAGCTTGCACGCATCGATCGCACCTCGGGGCAGGCAACGTCATCGGAGTTGGGCAAGGTCGTCCCGTTCGATGGCCCGAAACGTCACCTTTCGCCCCGGATCACGGCGCGCGCGATGCGTCCACGGACTTAATGGTTGCTTCTGACGGTTCGACGGGGAAGACAAAGGGGGCGTCCACATCGCCCTCGATTCCATTGGTCGGAACCCACAAATAGCCCGGCTCGGTTCCGAAGCGGGCGAACCCATGGTCAAGAAGTCCCTAATGACGTTCGTGTGGCGCGTCTCGCAGACCGGCCCCCTTCTCAGCCTGTTCTTCTGGAGCATAGGCCTCGCGGGCATCTTCTGGCCCATCGTCGGGGCCACCGCCACGGGCGCCACAGGCCCGCTCTGGGACTTCCTCGTTGATGTTCTGGGCGTGCCACCGGATCGCGTGACGTTCGTCGGACTGGCGATCCTCTTTCTGCTGTTCGCATCTTTCATCATCATCGTCGGCATCCTTTACGACCGTGTCCTGAAGCTCTGGCGGGAGCAGATGGACGTGGCGATCGAGAGGAACCCGTACGCGGACGACAAGCTGTACAGGAAGGAACGGATGCAGTGGGATCAGTTCTACCTCCCACTCGCCCGTGCCGTGCATCGTATCTCGCCGGATCCCGAGCTCAAGGAAGCGATCGCCCGCGTCGAGGACTGGGTCGCTACGGGGCGGATGAAGCCCAGATAGGGGCGCGCGATGACGACCAAGATTGCCGTGATCGGCGCCGGCGAGATGGGCCACGGCATCGCCCAACTTGCGGCGATGCACGGCTTTCAGGTCACCATGCGGGACATCAAGCCCGAGTTCGTGGACCGCGGCATGGAACGCATCCGATGGTCGTTCCGGAAGCTCGTCGAGCGGAACGAGCTGACGCAGGAACAGGCGAACAAAGCCCTCGCGAGGATTACCGCCACGACGGAGCTTGCAGACGCGGTCCGAGGGGCGGACGTCGTGATCGAGGCGGTGTTCGAGGACCTCGACCTCAAGAAGCAAGTCTTCCTGGAATTGGACGCACACGCGCCGCCGAACGCGATCCTCGCATCGAACACCAGCGGGCTCAGGATTACGGAGATGGCGCGCGTCACGAAGCGGCCGGAGAAGGTCGTCGGCATGCACTTCTTCAACCCCGTCGTCATGATGCCGCTGATCGAGATCGTCCGCGGCGACGACACGAGCGACGCCACTGTCCGCGCGATGGAGGAACTCTCCCGCGCCTTGAACAAGACGCCGATCGTGTGCCGCAAGGACGTCCCCGGATTCATCACGACACGGACGATCGGGAACTACATGTACGAGGCTGCTTGGATCCACGACGAGGAGGGGGTGCCCACGGAAGTGATCGACAGCGCGATGAAGTTCAAGGTCGGCTTCCCCATGGGTCCTTTCGAACTCGCGGACCGCGTGGGCGTCGACCTGCTGAACCGGATCCCGGCGACGCAGGGCCTGCCCATCCCTCCCTCCGTGGAGCGCCTCGCGAGGGCGGGGAAGCACGGGCAGAAGACCGGGGAGGGATTCTACGACTACCGCCAGGGAGGGAAACCCGGCATCACCCCGGACCAGGGGAAGGACTTCGACGTCCTGCGGATCCTCGCTCCCGTCTTCAACGAGGCCGCGCGCCTCGTGGAGTGGGGCGTCGCTTCGCCCGAGGAGATCGACCTCGCGATGCGCCTTGGGACGGCGTTTCCTAAAGGGCCCCTGCGGCTCGCAGACGAGTACGGGCTTGACGCCATTTTGATGGCGCTGGCGGGCTCCAAGCGACACCGTCCCGTGCGGCTCCTCGAGGAGAAGGTCCGCAGCGGGGAGCTGGGCGTGAAGAGCGGCAAAGGTTTCTACGATCACATGAGGGAGGGATCGACGATGACATACGAGACGATTCTTGTGGCGAAGGATGGTGACACGGGCGTGGCGACGATCACCCTCAACCGGCCGGATCGGTTGAACACGATCACGCCCGGGATGGTCGACGAGATCGAAGGGGCGCTCATTGCACTCGAGCGGGACGAGGAGGTCCGATGTCTCGTCGTCACAGGCGCAGGAGAGAAGGCGTTCTCCGCGGGTGCGGACGTGACCTCCTTCGGCAGCGTGGACAAGTCGTACAAGAGCTGGAACTATTCGCGGCGCACGCAGCAGGCGTTCCAGCGGCTGGCGGACTTCCCGAAGCCCACCGTGGCGGCAATCAACGGCTATTGCTTTGGCGGGGGTCTCGAGCTCGCCCTCGCCTGCGACTTCCGCCTCGCAGCGCGACGTGCGAAGATCGGACAGACAGAGCTGAACCTCGGCCTGATCACGGGAGCTGGCGGCATCCCCCGGCTCGTGAAGTTGCTCGGGCTTGCGAAGGCGAAGGAGCTCGTCCTCCTCGCCCCGCGCTTGACCGCGGACGAAGCGGACGACATCGGTCTCATCACGCAAGCGTTGGACAACGAGGACTTCGCCGCCAAGGTTCACGAGTTCGCCCTCCGGCTCGCGAGGTCCGCGCCGATCGCCTATCGGCTTGCGAAGGGAGTTCTCAACCGGGCGACGGACATGCCCCTGCAGGCCGCCCTCGAGGACGAGTCCCTGGCGTTCGGCCACATCACGTCGACGGAAGACGTCTACGAGGGCATCCAGGCAATGATGGAGAAGCGGGACCCGAAGTTCAAGGGGCGGTAAGGCCGACCGCGCCCTTTCCCCGCAACTCCCGCACTTGGCGGGCCGTGTACCCGGCCGAGCGGAGCACTTCATCCGTGTGCTCGCCCTGTTCGGGGGCTCGACCCAGCGTCCGGGCGCGCGACTTCGTGGCAACGACGGGATGCGCGAGCACGCGGTGCCGAGTCCGCCCGACGGAAACCTCGGGAAGTAAACGACGCGCATTGAGGTGCGGGTCCGCGACGACCTCGTCCACGTTCAGCACGGGCGCAACGGGGAGGTCCTCGCGGTCGAAGACCGCGGTCCAGTCCGCGAGCGTCTTTCTGCGGAAGGCCGCGACCATCTTGGCGGCGATCGGGCGCGCCATCTCGCCCGCGACGAACTGGTCTTCGACATGCTCCGGCATTCCCAGGATCTCGCACAGCCGTCGCCAGAACTTCGTCTCGACGCACGCCACGCTGAACCATCGATGGTCCTTCGTCTCGTAGAGATTGTAGAAGGGGAAGATGCCCGTCACGATCGTCTCCCCGGGAAGCGGAACCTCCCCCGTGCCGAGGTACCGCGCGAGGTTCAGGACCATGAGCGAGACGCTCGTGTCGAAGATGGAGACCTCGAGGAACTCCCCGCCGCCGAACCGAGCGCGTCGGTGCAGAGAAGCGACGATCGAGAACGCCGCCATGATTCCCGAGGCGAGGTCGCTCACCGGCACCCCTGGGATCGCGGGCGCGCCCTTCGAGCGTCCCGCGCTCACGCTCAGGATCCCCGCGAGCGCCTCCAGGTTCAGGTCGTGCGCGGGCCGGTCCGCGTAGGGTCCGG
>Ga0209341_10003719_pt1 | contig 14210 bp, 10 predicted proteins | sample RifCSP13_2_FD_184020 | JGI IMG/M metagenome (GOLD analysis project Ga0209341, IMG submission 184020) | Soil microbial communities from Rifle, Colorado - Rifle CSP2_sed 13_2 (SPAdes) (version 2) | ecosystem: Environmental > Terrestrial > Deep subsurface > Rock core/Sediment | place: Rifle...
AAGCGCGGCCAGAGTCGATTCCGGCGAAGCGTTGTAGGTATCGTCGAGGAGCAAGGCGCCGCTGGTAGCCCGTACGGCAACAAGGCGCAGCTGCGGTTGGTTCGAACGCAAGCCTTCTACGATCTCTTGCCAGGTTAGCCCGTCGGTTAAACCCACCGCGGCCGCACGCAGGGCGGTGTGAACGGAGTGCCGCCCGATTAAGGGCACACGCAGATGAACCTCCTCATCCTGGTAATGGATCCGGAATCGAATCCCTTCCAATCCCAGGCCCTCTACCTCATCCGCCCACAAATCTGCGTCGGAGCTTAATCCATAGTAGACGACATCCGCCTGGGTCTGGTGCCCCATTTCTCGAACCAGAGGATCATCATAATTCAGAATGGCGATCCCTTCCGGGCTGGCTGGAAGAGACTGGACGAGCTCGGCCTTACCCTGGGCGATCGCTTCGACCGAACCTGCCCGCTCGGCATGGACGGTTCCGATATTGGTCACCACACCTACCTGCGGTAAAGCCAAGTCGCAGAGGAATCGGATCTCGCCTGGGACGTAGAAACCCATTTCAAGAACTGCTCGCTCGTGATCTTCGTTCAGCTTGAGCATCGTCAGAGGTAAACCAATTTCGTTGTTCAGGTTCCCAGGGCTCTTCAAAGTCGAATACCGCTGCGCCAGCACCGAAGCTACCAGCTCTTTCGTCGTCGATTTGCCAACACTCCCGGTAATCCCGATCACCCGCGGGTGCAAGTGGCGCCTCCAGAAATGGGCGATCTTCTGGAGGGCTGCGATACTGTCCGCGACTCGGATGCAAACCGGTAATTCACCTTGCAAATCTACCGGATCAATCTGCCAGCCCTCAACCAGATCCAGCTGGCGGAATTGAGCCGATAGGTCTTTATGGATTAACGCGTAGGATGCACCACGTTCGAACGCATCTCGTACGTAATCATGCCCATCAACATTATCCCCAGGCAATGCCACAAACAACGAACCCGGAACTGCCAGACGTGAATCGATCACCGCGTCCCGAATGGAGATCTCCGTATTCTCCGGGCGTATCCCGGTCAAGGCTTCGAACACATCTGCCAGGGTCAACATCGTTGGTTTAATTACTGTCCATCATCCGCTGGCGAACATCATCCGGGGGAATATTCAGTAAAACGACCAGGCGCTCGACCACTTGCTTGAATACGGGAGCAGCGACGACAGAGCCCCAGGGGGAAACGGATGGTTTTTCCAACCAGATATACACCAGAAACTGGGGATCATCCACCGGTCCCCAACCGACAAACGAAGCGTGAGTCTGGCTGCTGGTGTATCCAAACGGGGTCGGGATCTCTGCCGTGCCGGTTTTGCCTGCCACCCGGTACCCCTCGATGAGGGCCACCGAAGATTCTACCTCCAATGAAGTCGCCAGCATGTTCGTGAGGGTCTGGGCACTTTCTTGCGTGATCGGCATCCCGGCAACTTGCGTAGAGGTGTTGTACTGGTGCCCTTGGTCGATCATGGACAACACGATGCGCGGCACAACCATTTTTCCTTCGTTGGCGATAGCCGACACCGCCATAACCATCTGGACCGGCGTCACCGCCACGCCTTGACCGAAGGAATTTGTCCCCAGGTCAGCTTCATACCAATCGCTGTCGCCCGGCAGCTTCAGCCGGCCCGGGTTCTCCCCGGCCAGGTCGACTCCGGTCAGGTGCCCGATCCCGAAGCCCTGCAGGTAATTGTAGAAATCGTTGGTCCCCAGCTGGGTAGCCACCCAGGCCAGGCACACGTTCAAAGAATGCTGCAAGCAGCCCAGCATATCCTGAGGACCCCAGGCGCCGCTGTTCCAGTTGATGATGACCGTTCCCCCTACTTCGATAGCGCCTGTATCCAGGAAGGGGGTATCTGGTTTGACGCTGCCGTTGTCCAGCGCCGAGGCCATGGTAAGGACTTTGAAAACCGAGCCGGGCTCGTAAATCTTACTCACCGCCCGGTTAAAAGGAGTCGAATCGACGAAGATCTCCCCGTAGCGCCAGAATTCGTTCAGATCCAGGCGCGGCGTGGTTGCCATCGCCAGGATCTCTCCGTTGCTTGGGTCCATCACGACGATCGTCCCTGCCTCTGAGCCGCTCTCATCGATCGCCTGGTCCAGGATGCCCTCGATTTCTGCCTGCACCGCCCGGTCGATGGTCAGGATCAGGCTGGCGCCATCTGGCACCTCCGGCAGCTCCTCAACCCGGTTGGGATCTGCAGGCACCCAGACCGTTTGAGGATCACCGGCCAGTTCATCATTGAACTGTTCTTCGATCCCAAAGAAGCCTTTGCCTTCCCGGTTTACAAAACCCAGGATGTTGGAGGCCAGATCCTTTTCCGGATAGCTTCTTTGAAGATGGGGAATATAACGCAGCCCAGCCAGGCTGGGGCGTTCCTTTTCCTTGCTTCTGCCGTAAGCTGTCTGCATTTCAGCCGCCAGCTGTTCCAACTTGGCTTTTTGCTCCTCAGTAACGAAATCTGCAAGCCGCGCGTAGACTGCTTCGTCCGAAGGCTCCTGGCTCGCCAGGGCAAACACTTTATCATATTCACTACCGGTGACTGCATTTAATGCCAGGGCGATCGTCGAGGGATTCTGAACATAGGTGAGTTCAACCCCCACTTCGTATACGGTCGTGTTGCCTGCCAGCTGATGCCCCCACCGGTCATAGATCTGGCCGCGTGCCGGGACCAGTGTCCGCCAACTGCCCGAATAAATCTCTCCACGGTTACGAAAGACTTCTGCCTGTGGGCTAAGCTGGATCCGCAGTATTTGCACAACGATAAACAGTGCGAACGCGGTGAGCAGCAGCCCGAGAGTGGTGTAACGCCAGGTATTTTCGCTGGTCATGGGAGTCCCTCGATCATCAGGGGAGCAGCTGGTTCGAATACTCGCTCCCGCAGCCATTCGAATAGAGATTGCGTATATTCCGGTGAAAGTACCGAGGCGCCGGCTACACGCGGGCTCGGGGAAAGCGCCAGAGTCACCTGGTTAGGCTTGGTGAATCCGGGCAAGTCGACGTACGCCAGTTCTTCAGCCGATACAGGATGAAAACCTAGCTGGCCAGCCCTCTCTTCCATCTTCCGGTTAGAGGTAATTAAGGCCAGTTCGGTCTTTAGGTCTTCTATCTCCCGTTCGGTGATCTCAATCTCGTCGTGCATCTTCTGGATATCCCGACCGACTGTCGCAGCCCGTGCAGTGACGCTCAGGTAAATCCCCGCCACCAGTGCCACCAGGATCAGGCCCATGAGAAACAGCCCGATATATTGAAGTTGTTTTCGCCAGGGCGCCTGGTGGTAAGCCTGTGTCAGGTACTGTACACGGTTCATGGACTCCTCCGGCAATTACATGGAAAGCATGAGGATTGGTCTCTACCAATTTGCTCCAAGTATTCTTGCAAGAGTAGTGCCAATGTCATTGTGCCTCGAGTTTCTCGGCGACGCGCAGCCTTGCGCTGCGGGAACGTGGGTTAGTTTGGACTTCCTCCTCAGACGGTCGCACGGGTCGCCGGGCGATCTCTGTGATCGTAGCCCGGTGTCCACAGGTACAGACCGGCTGCCTGGGAGGGCAGAGGCAATCTGTGCTTTCCTGGCGGAAGAAGCGTTTTACGATCCGGTCTTCCAAAGAGTGAAATGAGATCACCGCTAACCTGCCACCCGGAGACAGTCTTGATACCGCTTGAGGTAGGACCACTTCAACCGCCTCCAATTCCTTGTTTACAGCGATTCGCAAAGCTTGAAAGGTTCTGGTGGCCGGGTGTATACCGGTGGGGCTGCTATGCGACGCCGAGCCAACCACCTGCGCCAACTCCCGGGTTCTATGGATAGGTCGGACCTGCACGATCGCCTTTGCTATCTGGCGAGAGCGACGTTCCTCTCCATACTTGAATAGAATGTCAGCCAGTTCTTGCTCAGGCAATCGGTTGACCAAATCATCAGCCGATAACGGAGACTGCGGGTCGAACCGCATGTCTAAGGGCGCATCGATCTGGAAGGAAAAACCGCGTTCGGCACTGCCCAGCTGCATCGATGAAAGACCCAAATCGAGCAGGATACCGCTGACTGAGTCCCAACCCAGGGCATCCAATTGCACGCTCAAATCCGCATAGGAGGCTCGCACCAGGATCACTCGATCATCAAACAGTTGCAAATTCTTGCGGGCAATATCGAGAGCCTCTGGGTCGACATCCATCCCCAATAAGAGGCCCTCTGGCTGGCTCGCTTCCAGGATCCCGCGGGCATGCCCGCCTGCGCCAAGCGTCCCGTCCACGTAGCGACCTGGGCTGCGCGGCTTTAATGCGTGTATAATTTCATTGTAAAGAACAGGCTGGTGAGGCGTTGGTTCGCTCATACTGGTCAGAGAATGCCTGCCAGAAGATCCGACTGGCAGCCTCAATCGCCAGGCGAGAGATCCAGGTCCATGAATAAAAGGTCGTCGGTCTCAGTCGCAAGCATCTGGACATTTTGACCGGACCAGAATGGAGGCGCCCAGATTTCTACATATTCACCCGCCCCGACGAAGATAGCTTCGCCATCCAGGTTAACCGCTTCTCTTAAGAATTGCGGGATCAAGATCCTGCCGGCCCGGTCTACCGATACCAGTTCTGCCCGAGAAAACAACCACCTCCTTAAATCTCGGGCGCGTGGGTTCGTTAGACTCATCCGGTTGACCTTAACCGATAATTTGTTGAACGCTGGCACAGTTAACAACATCAAATTGTGGTCAAAACCCATAGTGACATAGGCCCCTTCCGCGGCCAGCTTCTCCCGATAGCGAACCGGGACGGTGAGGCGGCCTTTCTCGTCGATGCTGTGCTGATATTGTCCCAGGAACATATGTTCTACGAGTTGTTTAATGGCGGAACGCCGGTCTCCCGGCGCTCCACTTTGATCCACATTTACCCACAAGTAAACACAGTATATACGAAAACCAACTAAAATGCAAGTAATATTCTCCTTTTTCATCAAATTCCCCCACCTTTCAGAATTGTAAATCCCATTATTTAGATCCAAAATGTCTCTAAGGAGTTCTTCAATACTCTTACGTTCTACTTAACCTTTAGCTAAGGACGGCGCATGACCAGACCTACCACAAACAATCGGTTCGAACAGCTCTTCATCGGCGTCAATCTCACGGTGCCGACCCTGGATGGAACCTATCACCGTTACATAAACCTGGATAATGCAGCCTCCACCCCACCCTTGCTTTCGGTCCAACAGGTGGTTAACCGCTTTATGGAAGTTTATAGCAGTGTCCACCGTGGGACGGGGTACAAGAGCCAGATCTCCACCCACGCCTACGAAGAAGCCCGGCAGGTCGTCTTGAACTTTGTCGGCGCTGAGCCGGTTCAGCATGTCTGCATTTTCGGCAAGAACACCACGGAAGCCCTTAACAAGCTGGCCCGGCGTTTCCCGTTCTCCCAGGAGAGGAATGTGGTCTTGACCAGCGGGATGGAACACCATTCGAACGATCTTCCCTGGCGCAATATGGCGCAGACGGTCCACGTCCATTTGACCCCCGAGGGGTATCTGGATGAAGCGGATTTCGACGCCCAACTGCAGCGCTATGGCGGTCGGGTGGCTCTAGTCACGATCACGGGAGCGAGCAATGTCACCGGAATTCTGAATCCCATCCACCGCCTGGCGGAAAAAACCCACGCAATGGGAGCGCAGATCGCCGTCGATTGCGCCCAGCTCGCTCCCCACCGCCGGATTGATATGGGCGTACTTGACGATCCGGCTCACCTCGATTACGTGGCGATCTCTGGCCACAAGCTATACGCCCCATTCGGGACAGGCGCCTTGATCGGCCGGCGGGATACCTTCGAGACAGGTGACCCGGATATGAGCGGAGGCGGGACGGTGGAAATCGTCACCCTGGACGACGTTACCTGGTCTGGACCTCCGGACCGTGAGGAAGCGGGCAGCCCAAACACGATCGGCGCAGTGGCATTGGCGGCAGCCATCCACCAGTTGCAGGAAGTCGGGATGGAGTCGGTCGCTGCGCACGAGGCTGAACTGACCGCTTACGCCCTGGAAGTACTTCGAGAAATCCCTGGGATCACCCTATACGGAGACCCCGAACCCGCCCGGGCAGACTCTCGACTGGGTGTGATCCCTTTCCAGGTCGACCAACTTTCCCATTTCTTGGTCGCCTCCATATTGGGCTACGAGTACGCCATTGGGGTACGCAGCGGCTGTTTTTGCGCGCACCCGTACATCCTTCACCTGCTCGATATCGATCCAGAAGCAGCGAGCAATGTGCGCGTCCGCATGCTTGCCGGCGATAAATCCGACATGCCCGGACTGGTACGCATCTCGTTTGGCCTGTATAACTCTTTTGAAGATATCGATTTGCTTGGCGAAGCCCTCAGGGCGATCCAGCGCAAGGAATATAAAGGCACATATACCCAGAACCCTTCCTCGGGGGAATATACCCCCCTTGGCTGGAACCCCGACTTTGACAGTTATTTCAACCTTGCTGGGGCATACGATGGCAGGGAATCTTTCGCGAGTTAGAAACTTCCGCGGATCAGATCGGCGTCATAATGGTCAGGTAGGCCGCTTTTTTCGTATCTGTTCGCAACAGGTTTAAAGGAGTGTTGTGTGCGGGCTTCGCCCGCACACAACACTCCTAAATTCCTGAATTTTCAGATAGCCTGCCCGGGTAACAACGGCAGGCTAAAGATCACGCTTCGCGGCTGGCGGCGTCCATCACAGCCACCGCAGCGATGTTGACAATGTCCCGTACTTCATCCCCCGTCTGGAGTACGTGGACTGGCGCCCCCATCCCGAGCAAGATCGGCCCGATCGCCTGAGCGTTCCCCAGCCGGGCTAAGAGCTTATAAGCAATATTGGCTGCTTCCAGAGAAGGAAATACCAGGACATTGGCCTCTTTCACCTGGCTGAAGGGATAGCGTTCCTCCACGATCTCGGGCACAACCGCCGTATCCGCCTGCATCTCGCCATCCACTTCGAAATCTGGGCATTTGGCTTTGATTAATTCCACCGCCTGCCGGACTTTATCAGACAGGGGATGGGGTGTGCTGCCAAAATTCGAGAAAGAAAGCAGCGCGACTCTCGGTACCAGGCCAAGCTGGCGAGCATAATCCGCAGCCAGGCAGGCGATCTCCGCCAGATCTTCGGCGGTGGGATCGATGATTACGGTAGCATCGGTGAACAACAGCACGCGGTTGTTGACGATCATGATGTAAACACCGGCTGCCCGGCGCGCCTTCGAATGTGTATGGTGGATTTGCAACGCCGGACGGATGACTTCGGGGTAATCATAGGTCAGTCCCGAGACGAAGGCATCCGCATCACCCATCTTGACCATCAGTGGACCGAATATGTTCGGCTCTTTCACGACCTTATAGGCGTCCCGCAGGGTTACACCCTTCCTTTTGCGTAGCTCGTAATAAGCCCGGGCGTAATCATCCAGCCGGTTAAAATTTGACGGGTTGACGATCTCAGGATCGCAATCGAGTCCAAGGCCGCGCATCTTCTCATAGATCACTTCAGGCCGGCCCACCAGGATCGGGATTCCGATGCCTTCATTCTTAATCTGGTCAGCGGCGCGGATGATCTTGGTCTCTTCACCCTCCGCGAAGACGACGCGCTTCTTGATAGTAGAAGTCTTCGCCTTGCTCGTTATATAGTGGCGCACCTGCTGGCCGATCCCCTGGCGGAAAGCCAGTTCCTGGCGGTATTCATCAATGTCGATCTCCTTTCGAGCGACACCGGTCTCCATGGCAGCTTGGGCAACTGCCGGGGATTCCCACAGCATCACCCGCGGGTCGAGCGGCTTGGGGATGATATATTCCGGGCCAAACCGGATACTCTCCTGCCCATAGGCCCGCAGAACACTATCCGGGACATCCTCTTTCGCCAGGTCGGCCAGGGCGTGCGCGGCAGCGACTTTCATCTCTTCATTGATTGCCCGGGCGCGCACGTCCAAAGCCCCCCGGAAGATGAACGGAAAACCGAGGACATTGTTTACCTGATTAGGGTAATCCGACCGCCCGGTCGCTACAATTGCTTCTGGGCGTACCTCCTTCGCCAATTCGTAGCGGATTTCCGGGTCCGGGTTGGCCATGGCGAAGATGATCGGGCGTTCCGCCATGGATTGGACCATCTCCTGGGTCAGGACGTTCGCCACGGACAAGCCGTAGAAGACGTCCGCGCCGCGCACCGCGTCCGCCAGGGTACGCGCCTCGGTCTCTTGGGCAAACTGGGCCTTATACTTATTCATGCCATCTTGGCGGTCCTTCCTAACCACCCCGCGGCTATCTACCAGAAGCACATGCTCGCGCTTGACCCCCAGCCTGACCGCCAGCTCAGCGCAGGAGATCGCAGAAGCGCCGGCACCAGAAATCGTCACGCGCACCTCATCGATCCTCTTTCCAACGATCTCCAGACTGTTCAGCAGCCCGGCGCTCGAGATGATCGCCGTGCCGTGTTGGTCATCATGAAAAACCGGGATATCGAGCATTTGTTTAAGCGTCTCTTCGATATAAAAACACTCCGGCGCTTTTATATCCTCCAGGTTGATGCCTCCAAAGGTTGGGGCGATAGCAGCGACGACACGAATGATCTCCTCCGGATCGTGCGAGTTGACCTCGATATCGAATACATCGATGTCGGAGAACGTTTTAAATAGGACCCCCTTCCCCTCCATCACTGGCTTGGAGGCAAGTGCACCCCGATCGCCGAGGCCCAGGATCGCCGTCCCATTCGAGATCACCGCCACCAGGTTGCCCTTCGAAGTGTATTCGTAGGACAACTCGGGATCGGTCTCTATCTCTAGCACCGGGTAAGCCACCCCAGGCGAGTATGCCAAGGAGAGATCGCGCTGGGTTGTGAGAGGTTTGGTCGGCAAAATTGATATTTTCCCGGGCTTGCCGCCCAGGCGGTGATACTCCAGCGCATCTTCACGCAAGCTGCTCATGCTTATCTCCTTGGTGAATCATGTTCATTAAACGTATGAAGTAAGGCAAACATGAAACGGGATTACTTCCCCATCTACACCCGCTCTTGATTATACCCGCCCTGAAAGAAAGATCAGATTTCACATTGGGTTGATTTTTAGTAATTCCAGAAAGGCTGAAGAAAAAATTGACATAATGTACTATATTAACGTATAATCAATGATCGTAAACTGACGATGGTCGCATAGAAGAATAAGTTGGGCGAGGTTTCCGGACCACGCAGGCTTGCGTGCAAGCAGACCTGCGTGCAAGCAGACTTGCATGCAAGCACGGATTCGAAGACCATCGTATTAAATAAGAAAAATGGCAGCGGTTTAATAAGCTTGAGAAAGATCTGATCTGAGAACTCGTCATCCATGACAGGATTGTCAGGATATTGCTGGATCTGGCCTGCTGAAACGAATATCACAAATGATTCCGGTCCTCGTAAGTTATTTGACCAGGCCAACTTGTAAGATAGGGCAAGTGAGGAATGTTCTAGCGCCTTCAGGCGAGAGACGTCCTTAAGATCGAAAAAACCTGTCGACAAGAACATCCCTCCGAGTTCGGTTTTCTCTCAGATGAACAGCCGTTGCCAGACCCGGCAAGTTAACGGCTGTTTTATTTATCGTGAACCGGATCACTGCCCTCCAGTTACAGAACCGCAACCGCCAGCGGATAAACGTTTTCCTGGACGGTGAGTTCGCCTTTGGTCTGTCGAAGATCGTCGCCGCCTGGTTGGAGATCGGTCAGGAGCTATCCCCTGAGAAGATCAGTGAGCTGAAGGCGCAGGATGCGGAGGAAGTCGCTTTTCAGAGGGCCGTGAAATTCGTCGGCTATAGAGCTCGCACAAGCGCCGAGGTCCGCCAGAATTTGAAACAGCATGGCGTCACGGAAGATCTGATCGATACGATCGTAGTCCGCTTAGAACGGAGTGGAACGGTAGACGACCGAGGCTTTGCACAGATGTGGGTCGAAAACCGGTCCGAGTACCGGCCACGCGGCCGGCGCTTGTTGGCTTATGAACTGAAGCGGAAAGGGATATCCGAGGAAGTCATCCGAGAAACTCTGGATGAATCCTTACCAGATGAAGATGAATTAGCGTATCAGGCCGCCCTGATCCAATCTCGCAAACTGAAGCAGTCAGACTGGCTAGAATTCCGCCGGAAGATGTACGACCACCTGGCCCGCAGGGGCTTTTCCTATGACGCCTCTGATTCCGCTGTGCGCAAGGTCTGGTCTGAGCGGGATTCGAGCTCACTGCTGGAATAACGGACTTACAGAAAGGTTACCTCATGAACTCAGGTATTTGGTTGCTCATCGTAGCCATATGTCTAGCTTTAGGAATTGCGATCGGATACTACCTTCGACATTCGCAGATCGCCAAAACTAAGCAGAAGGAGCAAGAAGAAGCAGATTCTATCCTGGTCAAAGCTAAAGAAGAGGCCCGGGTTATCGAACTACAGGCGAAAGACAAAGCCATCGAGATCCGCCAGGCAGCCGATTCCGAGTTTGCCAGGCGTAGGACGGAGCTCTCGCGAGAAGAAGATCGTCTACAGAAACGCCGCGAGGAGATCGACGGCCGGACGGACCGCTTGGACAAGCGCGAGCAGTTGATCAATAAACGCCAGGGCTTGATCGATAAGCGGGCCAATGATGTTGAGAAAATGTACGCCCAGGAAATGGAGGAGTTGCAGCGCGTCTCCCAGATGAATAAAGAAGAAGCGCGCGAACTGCTCCTGAACGAGGTCGAGAAAGAGGCCCGCGCGGACATGGCGCGCATTATCCGCCAGGTAGAGGCAGAAGCTCGCGAGGAAGGCGAAAGCCGGGCTCGCAAGATCATCGCCAGTGCAATCCAGCGCATTGCCTCAGAGCACGTCTCCGAAGTCACCACCTCCTTCGTACCCCTGCCATCTGATGAGATGAAAGGCCGGATCATCGGCCGTAACGGAAGGAATATCCACGCCTTCGAGCAGGCGGCAGGCGTCGACGTGATCGTCGATGATACCCCCGAAGCGATTACTATCTCGAGTTTCGACACCGTGCGGCGCGAGGTCGCGGTCCGGTCGATGGCGAAACTGGTGCTGGACGGTCGCATCCACCCCGCTCACATCGAGAAGATCGTCAAACGCGAGCGCGAGGAAGTCGAACGCATCATCGCCGAATCAGGCGACCAGGCGGCTTACGATGCTGGGGTGCCAGGCTTGCACCCCGAGATCCTGCACATGCTTGGCCGGTTGAAGTTTCGCACCTCTTACGGCCAGAACCAGCTGGCTCACGCCGTCGAAACGGCCCAGCTGGCTGGGGTGATCGCTGCAGAGCTGGGTGCGGATGTCGAGTTAGCCAAGGCAGGCGCCCTCCTGCACGATCTCGGCAAGGCGATGGACCATAACGTCGAGGGGACCCACGCCATGATCGGCGCTGAATTCGCCCGGCGTTATGGAGTCCAACCGAAGGTCTTGAACATTATTTCCTCCCACCATCACGAAGTGGAGCAGGAATCGGTCGAAGCGGTGATTGCCGAAGCTGCGGATGCCATTTCCGGAGCCCGGCCCGGTGCTCGGCGAGAGAGCCTCGAACAGTACATCAAGCGGGTGCGCGCCTTGGAAGAGGTGGCGAACTCCTTCAAAGGAGTCAACTCAAGCTACGCTCTCCAGGCAGGGCGCGAGGTGCGCATCTTCGTCCGGCCCGAAGAGATTGACGATCTCGAGTCGATCCGCCTGGCGCGCGACATCGCCAAACAGATCGAGGATACCATGCAGTACCCGGGCCAGATTAAAGTGACCGTCATCCGGGAGACCCGCGCGGTGGATTACGCCAAATAATCAGGCAGAAAGAAAATGAGAGAAGGTGATGGCGGCAGACGATTTGCCGCCATTTATATTATTACCCTTCAGAAATAAAGGGGTTGTACTGACGTTCAATCCCGACCGTCGTCTCCGCACCATGTCCGCTGAGCAGTCGGGTCGCGTCCGGCAGGTCGAGCACTTGCGAGCGAATACTGTCGATCAGGGTTTCGTAATCACCCCCGGGCAGGTCCGTCCGGCCGATGCTGCCCTGGAAGACCACGTCGCCGCAGAACAGCACCCGATCGGTTTCACAATAGAACATCACATGGCCGCGGGTGTGTCCCGGGGCATGCCGGACCTGCAGCAGGTTATCCCCCAGGTGCAGGACCTGACCATGGTAAAGATTAATGGTAGGCTCGGGCCCTGGATCGATGCGCATCCCAAATAAAGGTGCGCCGCCCTGCAGGCGCCAGAGCGAGTAATCCTCCGGATGCAGCGCCACCGGCGGGGATGGGCTGCTGGCATCCGCGACCCCAGCTGCACCGGCAATGTGATCGAAGTGAGCATGAGTCAGCCAGATATTGGCAATCCGCCAGCCGCGTCGTTCGGCTTCCTGGACGATGCGTGCGCCATCTGCGGCGGGATCGATGACCGCAGCCTCTCCTGTTGAGCCATCGGCGATCAGGTAGGTATTGGTCGCCACCGGACCGAGGGTGAAGGTAACAATTCTTAGCACGTGCGGAATTATACCCGAACCAGACACAGGTCACTGTGTGCGCCCCCTGTGAATGATCTTGGATTCCTATTGAAAGCATGCTACACTGAAGAAAAAGGGGAAAGGAGCTGCATCGATGACCAAACACCCACCTGAGCCTTTCCGGATCAAAATGGTAGAGCAAATCCGGTTGATCGATCGCCATGAAAGGGCGCAGGCGCTTAGGCAAGCGGGCTATAACGTTTTTGGCTTACGTTCGAGCGAGATCTTTATCGACTTGCTGACCGATTCCGGCACCGGTGCAATGAGTCAGGGGCAGTGGTCTGCCATGCTGTCCGGGGATGAATCCTACGCGGGAGCGCGATCGTTTTACCGTCTAGAGAAGGCTGTAAAGGAAATCTTTGGTTTCGGCTACTTCGTACCCACCCACCAGGGCCGCGCGGCCGAAAATATCCTGTGCAGCCTGCTGGTGCGGCCTGGCGATTACGTCCCTTCAAACATGCACTTCGATACCACCGATGCCAACATCCGCGCCCGAGGCGGCAGGCCGGTCAACCTGGTCCGAGAAATTGCTTTCGATCCAACCGTACGCGATCCATTTAAGGGAAATCTTGACACAACTCGTCTACGCAATTTCATCGAAGAGGTTGGACCCTCAAGAATTCCCCTGGGCATGATTACGATCACGAACAACGCCGGGGGAGGCCAGCCGGTTTCCCTGGATAATCTGCGCGCAGTGGCAAACATATATCGCAGCTACGGCATCCCCTTCTTTATCGACGCCTGCAGGTTTGCGGAGAATGCCTACTTCATTAAGTTACGTGAGCCAGGCTACGCGAACAAATCCACACTGGAGATCGCCCGAGAAATTTTCGCCTTGGCAGATGGGGCTACGATGAGCGCCAAGAAGGATGCCATCGTCAATATCGGCGGTTTTCTGGTGATGAACGACGAGAACTTGTACCAGCAAGCGTGTAATGAATTGATTTTGCGCGAAGGTTTTCCCACTTATGGTGGTCTGGCTGGCCGAGACCTGGACGCCATCGCCGTCGGTTTACGCGAGGGTCTGGAAGAAGACTACCTGGCATACCGCCTGGGCCAAACCGCGTACCTTGCAGAACGCCTGTTGGGGGCTGGAGTTCCGATCATCGAACCCCCGGGAGGGCATGCCGTCTACGTGGATGCCGGACGTCTGTTCTCTCACATCCCGCACGAAAAGTTTCCCGGACAGGCCCTGGCAGTGCAACTGTATCTCGAAGGCGGGATCCGGGCGGTCGAGATCGGGTCGGTGATGTTTGCCTATGCGGATCCGGATTCCGGCGAAATGATTTATCCGAAATTGGAGTTGGTTCGCCTGGCGATCCCTCGCCGGGTTTATACGCAAAGCCATCTGGATTACGTCGTCGATATATTGAGCCAGATCGTCGCCCAAAGCGAGCAGATCAATGGCTTCCGGTTCACTTATGCTCCGGAACTGCTCCGGCACTTCACCGCCCGGTTCGAGCCAGTTTAAGCCGTTTCTTCTTTGTAAGATTTGCTTAAATTTAATACAGTCATTAGATTGGTAGAAAGATGGATGCTCAGTTCTACTCTTTCTCCTTTGCCGCCTCCCATAAGACATCCATCTCCTCTAAAGTCAGATCGGAAATAAGTCGTCCCTGATTGCTCGTCGTCGTCTCGATATGGGAAAAGCGCTTTCGGAAGCGAGAGTTGGCAGTTCTGAGCGCG
>Ga0209341_10003720_pt1 | contig 14208 bp, 12 predicted proteins | sample RifCSP13_2_FD_184020 | JGI IMG/M metagenome (GOLD analysis project Ga0209341, IMG submission 184020) | Soil microbial communities from Rifle, Colorado - Rifle CSP2_sed 13_2 (SPAdes) (version 2) | ecosystem: Environmental > Terrestrial > Deep subsurface > Rock core/Sediment | place: Rifle...
GCCCTGGCCGACGTCGAGCACCTCGAGGCTAAGGACATCGCCGTCCGTCGGGATCAGGACGACCGTCCAAACAAGCAGGCTCGCCCCCGCCAACGAGGCCTGGAGCTTGAGTGCCGGCAGGGCGCGGACGACACGCCGAAGCGTTGGCCACAATCCCCATCGATGGCCTAGAAGGCCCACAGCTAGCGCGGCGTAGGAGGCAGCGATGATGCCGCCAGGAATCGGCGGCGTGGCTAAGGACGCGCCGGGTACCCGCGCCAGGCCCTCGACTACGGTGGTCAGGGCATGGAGCGTGAGCCAAGCCGGCGCGGCGACGTAGGGCGCGAGGTCAGGCAGGAGCAGGCCGGTCAGCGCGGCCGGCATCGAGAGGGCCATGGCGACCGGCACGAGCGGCTGCGCTATCAGGTTCGCCAGCGGCGTAATGATGGCCAGCCGCTGGAAGAGCAGGGCTATGAGCGGCACGGTGATGAGGCTGGCCGCCGACGTCACTACTAGCGTATCGGATACGACACGAAGCGGGCCTGCCCTCCACCCGAGTCGCCCCTGGAGCCCTTCAAAGGTGACCTCCAGGTGCCGCTGCCACGGACCGGCCAGCAGGAACAGGCCGGCCACCGCGAGAAAGCTCAGTTGAAAGGAAGGCTCCCCGAGGACGAGGGGATCGAGCGCGGCGAACACGGCGGCGGACAGCGCCAGCGCCGCCACCCCGCTCGCCGGGCGGCCAAGGTACGTTGCCGCGAGGGCGAGGCTCGCCATCGCGGCCGCTCGCAGCACGGGTGGCTGGTCGCCGACGAGGAGGGCATAGGCCCACGCCGCCGCGAGGCTGGGCCACAGGGCCCGGCGCCGGCCCAAGGCGACGACGAACAGGGTGCCGATCCAGGCAGCGACCAGCGTGAGATTGTAGCCCGAGACCGCCAGAAGGTGCGAGGTGCCCGTGGCTTGGAACGCTTCGTTGACGGATCGTGGTAGCGTGGTGCGTGCTCCGAAAAGCAAGGCTGCGGCCAGCGATGCCTCCGGCTCCGGCAGCGCCGCCGCCAGCGCTCCGCTAAGAGCGCGACGCGCGCTCGTCGGCCAGGCCTCCCATCCGGCTGGTGACCTCGTCCCGAGCACGCGGAGATGAGGATCGTAGAGAAAGCCGACAACGCTCCGGCGGGCGAGCAGGCCTGCGCTATCGGACCCCGGAGCGTTGTCGGGCGGCTCCAGCCGCCCGCGCACCTCCAGGAGCTCGTCCTGGTGGTACTGAGGATAGAGCGGCAACCAGGCCATGACCGAGCCTGTCGCGGCGTCGGCCGCATCGTCGTGGCCTGCTGCCGTGACCGTGAGGATCAGGAGCTGGCTGGCGCCGCGGGGTTCCGGCTCTTGGGAGACCCGGGCGACGAGGACAGCCTCGCTGCCGCGCAGCCCTTCGAGCACGGGAAAGGTCAGGGCCGCCTCGGCGCCGCGGTGCCGCACCCCGCCGGCGATGAGCAGAGCCAGGGCCAGGACGCCCCAGAGGGGCGTTCGTAGGCGAGCCAGCCCCCAGAGCACGAGGCTGCCAGCCGAGAGCAGCGCCGCGCCTTCCAGCAGGTCCAACGCGCTCAAGAGGATGCCCGCCAGCCAGGCCAGGCAAAGCAGGCTGAGGCGCATGCTTATTGGACGAAGAGCCGATCCCGCACTTGGTCCAGGACCGCAGCAGGCAGCAGCCGCAGCTCGACGAGGTCGTCGACGCGGCCGAAGGGGCCTTCCTGCAGGCGGTGCGCAACGATGCGCTGCGCTCGCACGACGCCGATGCCTGGGAGCGTGGCCAGGATATCTGCTGAGGCGGCGTTCAGGTTGATCCGCCCGTCTTCCGCCGGCACAAGGAGCGGTTCGCCCCGGTTGGGCAGGCGCACCTGTTGCCCGTCGCGCAGCAGCGCGGCCAGGTTGAGCCGGCTCAGGTCGGCTTCGGCCGTAGTGCCGCCCGCGGCGGTGAGGGCGTCCTGCACTCGCTGGCCAGCGCCCAGCGTGTAGAGGCCAGGCTTTGCCACGGCGCCCACAACGGCCACCGTAATGGACTTGACCGCCGTTGAAGTGGGGATGACGATCTCGACGCCGGGTGAGGTGACGGAGCGATAAGCCAGCAGGCCGCTGCCGGTCACTAGAGTGACCAACAGGGTCGTGACGAGGAGGGACCGGGGCAAGGGAGGCTCGCTCTTGCTGTCGCCGCGTCTCGCGCAGGGTGTGATGTTGCTATAATATACCCGCCCAGCGGTAGGCTTGTGCAAATTTGCGGAGGCGCGCCGTGTCCGAAAGTCGCCATTTGCTCTCGCTCAGCGATCTAGACGCGGAGGCCCTCGACCGCCTGCTCCAGCGGGCGCTGCGCTATAAAAGGGAAGGGAGTCCGCCCGTACTTGCTGGGCTGACGCTGGCCCTCGTGTTCCAGAAGCCCTCGCTACGCACCCGGGTCTCTTTCACGGTGGGAATGACCCAGTTGGGGGGACAGGCGATCTATCTCTCAGAGGCGGAGGTGGGGCTGGGCACACGGGAGCCGGTGGCGGATATTGCCCGGGTGCTCAGCCGCTACGTCGACGGGATCGTCGCCCGCGTGAACGCACACCGCGACCTCGAGCTTCTGGCCCGCTGGGCGTCAGTGCCGGTGATCAACGCACTGTCCGATCAAGAGCATCCCTGCCAGGTCCTGGCGGACCTGCTCACTGTCTTGGAGCAGAAGGGCAGGCTCGCTGGGGTCTCGCTGGCCTACGTCGGCGATGGCTTCAACATCGCTCACAGCCTGCTGCTAGGCGCCGCGCTCAGCGGTCTGCACCTGCGCTTGGCTACACCGCCGACCCATGCCCCGTCCGCGGAAGTCGTTCAGGCGGCACAGGCCCTGGCGCTTCGCTATGAGACCGGCGGGCAGGTATCCTGGACGCCTGACCCGCGCGAGGCTGTGAGCGGGGCCGAATTCGTCTACACCGACGTCTGGACGAGCATGGGGCAGGAATCCGAGTCCGAGCACCGGCGGCAGGCGTTCGCTGGCTATCAGGTCAACGAGGAGCTGCTGTCGTTGGCTAGACCGGGGGCGCGCGTCCTCCACGATATGCCGGTCCACCGCGGAGAGGAGATCGAGGCCGAGGTAATCGACGGTCCAGCCTCCCTGATCTTCGACCAGGCCGAGAACCGCCTCCATGCCCAGAAAGCGCTGCTGGTCGAGCTCCTGGGGCGTGAGGAGCCTTTGGCCCGATGAGACGGTCGTCCACCCGGGATCGTGCGCGCAGGCAACGGAGACGTGTGCCGACCCACGCGGCGGAAAGCCCCGGAGCGATGGCTCCGGCGACAGTGGCCATCGTGGGGAGGCCCAACGTCGGGAAGTCCTCGCTCTTCAACCGCCTGCTGGAGGAGCGCCGCGCGGTGGTGGAGGACGAACCGGGCACGACGCGCGACCGTCTCTGGGCGGAGTGCCTCTGGCAGGACCGGCCCATCATGCTCATTGACACGGGAGGCCTCGAGCCGGACCCCAGCAGCGACCTTGTTGGTCAGGTGGCGCGGCAAGTAGGCCTCGCCATCGGCGACGCCGACCTGCTGCTCTTTGTCGTAGATGGTAAGGACGGGCTCACGGCCCAAGATGAGGCCGTAGCCCAGCAGGTCCGCCGCGCGGGTAAGCCGGCGCTGCTGGTGGTGAATAAGGTGGACAACCTGCAGCGCGAGCTGGCCGCCGGCGAGTTCTACGCTCTCGGCTTGGGAGAGCCCGTGCTCATCAGCGCCTATCACGGCCTCGGCATCGCCGACATGATCGAGCGGGCGCTTGAGGCGCTTCCCGGAGCCGCCGCTCGGGCCGCCGGGTTGCGTCTGGAGGAAGGGCCGGCGGAAGTCGAGGCGGTGGCGGAAGGACCGCTCAAAGTGGCCCTGGTCGGTCGCCCTAACGTGGGCAAATCGCTGCTCCTCAACGCCATCCTGGGCGAGGAGCGGGCGATCGTCAGTGAGGTGCCGGGCACCACGCGCGATGCCATCGACAGCTCCTTCCGCTGGGGCGAGCACGACTTTCTCCTCATCGACACCGCCGGTCTGCGCCGTCGTGGCCAGATCGAGCCTGGGGTGGAGCGCCATAGCACGCAGCGCACCTTCGCCGCTATCGAGCGGGCCGACGTGGCGGTGCTGCTTATTGACGCGAGCGAGGGGCTGACCGCGCAGGATGCGCATATCGCGGGCTACGCATGGGAAGCGGACCGGGGTCTGGTCATAGCCGCTAACAAGGGCGACCTTCTACCGGTCCAGGCCCGCGGCGACCCGGCCTTCCCCGGCGCCATCGCCGACCAACTGCCATTCGCCGCTGGAGCCCCGGTATGCCTTATCTCGGCGAAAGATAAGTGGGGGATAGAAGGGGTGTTGCAGGCGGCTGTCACGGTGGGCGCTGCGTTCCACGGGCGTGTCTCGACGGCGATCTTGAACCAGACCCTGCGCGAGGCCTTCCTCGCCACACCTCCGCCCCACCAGCAGGGGCGACCGGTTCGTCTGTACTACGCCACCCAGGTGAGCGTCGCGCCGCCGACCTTCGTCCTCTTCGCGAACACCAGCGAGATACACTTCTCCTACCGCCGCTACATCGAGAACCGCCTGCGCGCGGCCTTCGGCTTCGCTGGCGTGCCGCTGCGGCTCGTCCTGCGTTCACGCCGGGAGGAGAGCGCACGATGACCGGGTCCGGTCTTTTCATCGGCGTGGCGCTTGTCGTGGGTGCGTATCTGGCCGCGAGTTCGCCTACAGGCCAGCTTGTTGCGCGCAGCCGCGGCGTAGACCTGCGCAGGGTCGGCAGCGGCAACGTCGGGGCCACCAACGTCCTGCGTGCGCTCGGGCCCGTTGCCGCGGGCGTCGTCATGCTCTTGGACATGGGCAAGGGCGCGTTACCGGTCGTACTAGCGCGTTTTCTCGGCCAGCCGGTCTGGCTGGAGGTGCTAGCGGCCATAGCAGCCGTGGCCGGTCACATCTGGCCGCTCTTTCAGGGGTTCCGCGGCGGGAAGGGCGTGGCCACCGCCTACGGGGCGCTCTTGGTCTTGATGCCTCCGGCTGCCGTCGTGGCCCTCGCTATTGGTCTCCCGATTATGGCGGTCACTCGGTATGTGTCCCTCGGGACGCTCATCGGCACCGCCGCCGGCTTCGTGACGCTGGTGGTGATTGTTGTGCTCTTGGGGCCATGGGAGCGCCTTATCTACGGGAGCTTGGCCCTGGTGGTCATCGTCTGGCGCCATCGCGACAACATCCGGCGGCTGCGGGACGGCACCGAGCTGCGCCTGAGCTGGCCACAGGTCGTCTCGAGCGGGCGATGAGCCCCGAGCGCGTCGTCGTTGTGGGCACCACACGCTGGGGCACAACGCTCGCGATGCTGTTGGCCCGCCAAGGTCACGAGGTGGCCCTTCTGACGCGCACGGAGTCTGAGGCGCAGGCCCTCGAGCGCGGCCGGGCGCATCCGGCGCTGGCCGCCTTCGCGTTTCCATCGTCGCTGCGGGCCACCGCCGACCTAGCGACGCTGAGCGAGGCGACGGTTTGCTGTCTAGCGGTGCCCGCTCAGACTGTGCGCAGCAACGCTCAGCGTCTCCGACTCCAACTCACCGAATCCACTCTACTGGTCAGCGCCTCCAAGGGCATCGAGATCGAGAGCGGCCAGCGGCCAACGGAGATCCTTGCCGAGGAGCTGGGCCGCCCTGAACGCTGCGCGGTCCTCTCCGGCCCCACCCTGGCCCGGGAGGTGGCGGAAGGGCTGCCGGCGGCTGCCGTGGTGGCCGCGCGTGATGCGGAGACGGCGCGACGCCTGCAGCAGCTCTTTATGGCGCCCTCCTTCCGCGTCTACACGTCGACCGACGTCATCGGCGCAGAGTTAGGGGGAGCCTTGAAGAACGTGGTCGCGATAGCGGCGGCCATGAGCGATGGCCTCGGCTACGGACAGAACGCCCGAGCGGCGCTCATGACTCGTGGGCTGGCGGAGATCCTCCGTCTGGGTGTGGCCTTGGGCGCGGAAGCGCTGACCTTCTCCGGTCTCGCCGGCCTGGGGGACCTCGTGCTCACCTGCACCAGTCCCATGAGCCGCAACTATCAGGTCGGCTTTCGGCTAGGACAGGGGACGCCCCTTGCGGAGGCGCTGGCCTCTGCCGACGGCATCGCCGAGGGCGTCCCGACCACCCAGGCCGCGATCCGTCTCGCCGCCCGCGTGGGCGTGGAGATGCCGATCGCCGAGCTGCTGGGCAAGGTCCTCTTTGAGGGGCTGCCGGCGCGGCAGGCGGTGGACGCGCTCATGCTCCGGGCGCCGAAGGCAGAGCTGGCGGACATCGAGGAATTGCTATGAGCGATCGCACAAGAGAGGAGGCTTCCGCTGAACGGAAGGGCCTCAGCCCACTGCGCCAACAGTACCTTCGGGTCAAGGAGCGCTATCCTGGATGCATCCTCTTCTTCCGATTGGGCGACTTCTACGAGACCTTCGATGACGATGCCCGCGTGACGGCTCGAGAGCTCGACCTGGTGCTGACGGGCCGCGACATGGGGAGGGGCCTGCGCGTGCCGATGGCGGGGGTGCCGGCGCACGCGGTGGGGTCGTACCTGGGCCGGCTCCTGGTCAAGGGCTACCGGGTGGCGATCTGCGAGCAGGTGGGCCCTTCGACAGGCTCAGGACAGGCTCCGGGGCGCGCCGGCCTCATGGAGCGGGAGGTGGTGCGGGTGGTGACGCCCGGCACGGTGGTGGAGCCGGCACTGCTGGAGGGCGCCACCAACAACTACTTGGCGGCCTTATGGATCGAAGAGGACCCTGCCTTGTCGGCAGAAGGGCGCGCGGGCCTCGCGTACGCCGATATCACGACCAGCGAGTTCGCCGCAACCGAACTGTCCCTGGAGCGGCTGCAGGCCGAGCTGGAGCGGCTTCATCCTGCTGAGACGATCTCGCTGGACGATGCGCCCCGTCCGGCCGTGTCCACAGCATTGACTTTGCTGCCCGCCGCCTGGGGCGAGGAGGAGCCGACGCGAAGGCTCCTGGCCCATTTCGGCGCGACAACTCTGGCCGGCCTCGGCCTTGAAGCCCTTCCACTGGCGCAGCGGGCGGTGGCGCTGCTGCTCCGCTATCTCGGGGAGAACCAGACAGCGGCGCTGGCTGCACTCACACGGCTCCGCTGCTACGACGCCACCGACGTCATGACGCTGGACTCCCAGACCCGACGCAACCTGGAGCTCTTCGCCGGAGGCCGGAACGGCGGCAGCGGTTCTTCCCTCCTGCGTCTCCTGGACCGGACGCGCACACCTATGGGCGCACGCCTGCTGCGTGCCTGGCTGGGCCAGCCGCTCATCCTGCTGGAGCCGCTGCAGCGACGTCAGACTCACGTCGCCGCTTTTGTCGGCGCGGGCGTCCTGCGCACGAGCGTCCGCGAGTGCCTGGGTGGCATGGGCGACGTGGAGCGCCTGGTGAACCGCGCCCGTGGCGGCCACGCTACGCCGCGCGACCTCGCAGCCCTGCGCCGCAGCCTGGAGGCGGTGGGTCACCTGCGCGCCATCCTGTTGAGCGAAGACGATGAGGCGCTGGCCGGCCTCGGTCGTCAGCTCTGGCCTGCTCCGGAGCTGCAGGCGCTGCTGGCACGGGCCCTCGTGGACGATCCCCCGGCCAGCCTTGGCGACGGCGAGGCCATCCGGCTGGGCCACTCGGCGGACCTGGACGAGCTGCGAGCTGCGGCAGGGGACGGCAAAGCCTACCTCGCCTCCCTGGAGCGCCGCGAGAGGGAGCGCACCGGCATCCGCTCGCTCAAGGTGGGCTTCAACCGGGTCTTCGGCTACTACATCGAGGTGAGCACCCCCAATCTCCCGCAAGTCCCGTCGGACTATCTGCGCAAGCAGACCCTCAGCACCGGCGAGCGGTTCTACACGCCGGAGCTGAAGGAGCAGGAGGCGCGCATCCTGAACGCCGAGGAGCAGGCGGCCGACCTGGAGGCACGCCTCTTCGGGGAGCTGTGCCGCCAAGTGGCCCTGGTCGCGGAGGAGCTCCTGGTCACGGCCGCCGTCGTGGCCCAGCTCGACGTGCACGCTGCCTTGGCGGAGGTGGCCGTGGCCCACCGGTACGTGCGGCCAGAGCTCGATGAAGGCGAGGCGATATTCATCAAGGCGGGGCGACATCCGGTGGTCGAGCAAACCGTCGCCTTCGGCGCCTTTGTCCCCAACGATACAGAGTTGAGCAACGGCGAGGCGCAGATACTGCTGCTGACCGGCCCCAACATGGCGGGGAAGTCCACCTACCTTCGGCAGGTGGCCCTGATCGTGCTGATGGCCCAGATCGGCTCCTTTGTGCCGGCGGAGGAGGCGCGGATCGGCCTGGTTGACCGCATCTTCACGCGCATCGGCGCACAGGACGACCTGGCGCGCGGCGAGTCCACCTTCATGGTGGAGATGGTGGAGACGGCGCAGATCCTTCACCAGGCGACGGCGCGCTCGCTCATCATCCTCGATGAGATCGGCCGTGGCACCAGCACCTACGACGGCCTTGCCATCGCCCGCGCGGTGCTCGAATACCTGCACCACCACCCGCAGCTCGGCGCCAAGACCCTCTTCGCCACGCACTATCACGAGCTCACCGCCCTGGCCGAGACGTTGCCCCGCCTGCGCAACTACCATGTCGCCGTCGCCGAGGAGGGAGAGCGGATGGTGTTCCGCTACCAGGTGCTCCCCGGTGGCGCCAGCAAGTCCTTCGGCGTGCAGGTGGCTCAGCTTGCCGGCCTGCCCCGCCCGGTCGTCGACCGCGCTCACGAGGTGCTGCAAACGCTCGAGGGCCAGGCGAGACCCCTGGCGGCCTGGGCCCGCACACGCCGGCGCGGCCCGCCCGCCGAGCAACTCCCGCTGCTGCCGCCGCCCTCGCTGCTTCTGGAGGCGGTGCTGCGCCTCGACCCCGACACCATGTCGCCCTTGGACGCCCTCACCAAGCTCTACGAGCTGCGCCAGCAGGCGAGGTCGTTGACGGACTAGGAACTCGACGACCGATGACCAGCACTGCGAAGCTCACGTCATGAACTCGGTTCAGGCTCTCTTCTTTGACCTGAATGATACGCTGCTAGACGGCAGCGGGTCTCGAGAGGCGATCATCCGCACTTGCCGCGAGATCGCTGCGGCTCAACCCGGCTTGGATCCTACTCGATTGTTTGAAGCGAATAGTGAGGTCTGGCAGGCTTACCAGCCAGCGGTAGAGGACAAGTGGACTCTAGGCGTCCTGGACGGTGAAGCCGTTAGCCTGGAAGCTTGGCGGCGTACCCTCAGTGCTTGCGGCTGCAACGACGAGTCCTTGGCGCGACTAGCGAGAGAAACGCACCGGCAGCATGGGCGCGAGGCGCTTCGGCTTTTCGACGATGTACAAGAGCTGTTCAACTTGCTAAGGACTTGGCTCTCCTTCGCACTCATCACTAACGGTGCTTCTGACACGCAGCGGGATGCGCTTCGCGTTTTAGGCATTGAGCACTACTTTGGTGCGGTCGTCATCTCTGGGGAGATCGGCATTGCGAAACCCGATCCGCCCGTCTTTGGCTTTGCCCTCGAGAAGTTAGGCGTTGAACCGCAGAGCGTCTGGCATGTCGGCGACAGCCTGAAAACCGACGTTGCGGGTGCGAAGGCGGCGGGCATCACTGCCGTTTGGCTCAATAGACGCGGGGTTCCTTGGCAGGAAGGCGACCCTAAGCCAGACTACGAGATTCGCTCGTTGAAGGAGCTGCCTGCGCTGCTCGGCAGGGCGGGTCTGTAGCGCGCCCACGCCAGGTTCCCATGTCAGAGCAAAATTGGGAGCTGAATGTCCTGAGACCCGCGCCATTGGCGCCTGCTGTTCCGAAGGAGGAGGAGTGGGCCTGGTCATTGAGAACACGTATGGACCAAGCGATGCCACAAACGGAAACCCAACGGTTTTGTTATTGAAGTGGGAATGGCGCCGATGCGTAAGCAATACGATCCCGAATCCTGGCTCGACCCACGCCTGGTGGTCCGCGACTCCGCTGTCCACGGCAGGAGCCTGGTCGCTCGCGAGCCGATCAAGGCAGGCGAGGTCGTGGTTATCTGGGGCGGCACGCTCTTCACCGAGGAGGAGATCTGGGCCGGCGAGGCCAGGCGTGGCAGCATCGCCGCCATCGACGAGCATCTTTATCTGGCGGGCCCCGCAGGTGCTCCACCAAGTCCTGACGACTTCATGAACCACTCCTGCGATCCGAATGTTTGGATGCAAGATGAGGTCACGCTGGTGGCGCGGCGCGACATCGCGGCTGACGAGGAACTGACGGCGGACTACGCCCTGTGGGAGGCGACCGAGGACCACGCGATGCCGTTCGCCTGCCGCTGCGGCGCGGCGCTCTGCCGGAGGGCTATCACCGGGAAGGACTGGCGGCTGCCGGAGCTTCAGGAGCGGTACAAAGGCCATTTTTCGCCATTTCTCAATAGACGAATCGAGAAGCTGCGTAGCGAGACGCCGATATGAAGCGTCGGGCAATTCATGAATTGCCCCTACGAATTCGCCACCTTAGCGCCGTTTCACGGCTGACAGTGATGCTAGAATAGCCCATGCCGATCCGCCTCCTGCCCCCTGAGGTCGCCGGCCGCATCGCCGCCGGCGAGGTGGTGGAGCGCCCCGCCTCGGTCGTCAAGGAGCTGGTCGAGAACGCCATCGACGGCGGTGCCAGCGCCATCGAGGTCGAGATCGAGGGCGGCGGCGCGCGCCTGATCCGCGTCGCCGACGACGGCCTCGGCATCCCCGCCGCCGAGGCGGCCCTCGCTTTCGAGCGCCACGCTACCAGTAAGCTGGAGCGGCTGGAGGACCTGGGCCAGCTCGCTACGCTCGGCTTCCGCGGCGAGGCCCTGGCCAGCATCGCCGCGGTGGCGGAGGTCGAGTGTCTCACCCGCGCCGAGGGAGAGGCGACCGGCACCTGGCTGCGCCTCGAGGGCGGCCGGATCACGGAGCGGCGCTCCCAGGCGCGTGCCTGTGGCACGACCATGACCGTGCGCAGCCTCTTCCGACACCTGCCCGCGCGCCTACAGTTCCTCCGCTCCGCGGCCTCGGAAGGCGCCGCTGTGGCGGCTGCGGTCTCCAATGCAGCGCTCGCTCATCCGGAGGTCGGCTTCAGCCTGCGCAGCGACGGGCGTCTGCTTCTCCAGACGCCCGGCCGCGGCGACCTGCGCGAGGCGGCGGCCGCCCTCTACGGCGCGGAGACCGCGCGCGTCCTCCTCCCGGTATCGGAGGGCGGCGGGCCGACAGGCGTGGCGGGCCTGATCAGCCCCGTCACGGTCACCCGCTCGCGCCGTGACCACTATCGCTTTTTCGTCAACCGTCGCTGCGTGCAGAGCCGCGTCCTGGCGCGCGCCGTGGACGAGGTGTACCGCGCCCGGCTCCCGGTGGGGCGCTACCCCATCGCCATCTTGCACCTGACCGTGCCGACCGAAGCGGTGGACGTGAACGTCCACCCCGCCAAGACCGAGGTGCGTTTCCGCGACGAGGGCGCCCTCTTCGTCGCCGTGCGCGGGGCGCTCACCCGCGCTCTGGAGCCGTTGGTCCTGCCGCTAAGCGCTTCGCCCTGGCTGGAATCGTCAGACGAGCCGGTCTCCGGAGTCGCGCCTGGGCCGTCGGGCTTCGCGCCGTCGCCCACTTCATGGGCAGGGCCGAAAGCGCAGCCGCCCGCGCCTCGTTTCGCCGAGGGCCTGCCGGTGCTGCGCGCCTTGGGGCAGGTGGCCAACACGTACATCGTGGCCGAAGGGCCCGACGGCGTCTTTCTCATCGACCAGCACGCCGCCCACGAGCGCTTGCTCTACGACCGGCTGCTCGCGGATGGAGATCCTCCTGAGGTGCAGGGGCTGCTCGAGCCGCAGACGGTCGACCTGACGCCGGCCGCCGCTGCCCGCTGGCGCGACGCGGCGTTCGTGCTGACCGACTATGGCTTCGTGGTCGAGCCCTTCGGCGAGCGGACCATGCTGGTACGCGGCGTGCCCGCGACCCTGGCCCATCGCGAGCCCGGCCGGGCGCTGCTGGATGTGCTGGAGGACTTGGCGGAGAGCCCGGGCGCCGACTGGCGTCAGCGCGCCGCGGCCTCGGTGGCCTGCCACAGCGCCGTCCGTCGGGGCGATGTGCTCGCGCCGGAAACGCTGCGCGATCTCCTGCGTCAGCTCGAGGTCGCCGCCTTCCCCCGCACCTGCCCGCATGGGCGTCCCACGCTCCTCCACCTCAGCACGGCGCAGCTCGGCCAGGAGTTTGGGCGGCGGTAGATCAGCCGTCCGATGGTCCCCTACTACCTGTCATACCATTAGTGTGGTAGCATGGATCCGAGGTGACCCATGTCGAGACGGACTGTCACAAAAATCACGATTAGTTTACCCATCCCGCTGCTTGAAGTCGCAGACAGATTGGCTCGAGAGCAGTCCACTAGCCGCAGCGGTGTTATCGCCCAGCTGCTAAAGAAGGACGAGGAGGAACGCATCCAGACACTGATGGAGGAAGGCTATCGGGAGATGGCCGAGGAGAGCCATCAGTTGGCGGAGCAGGCCTTTGCCGCTATCAGCGAGCTAGTGGGCCGCGCGACCCGGTGGGACGACCCTGCTCATGGCTAGACGAGGCGAGGTTTACTGGCTGGAGCTACTTGCCGCTAGTGGATCTGAGCAGGCAGATCGCAGGCCTGTTCTGGTCATCCAGAACGACGTGGGGAATCGTACGAGCCCCACCACCATCGTCGCCGCGATAACGTCCCAGCCTCGACGCCAGACGTATCCCTTCCATGTGCCCTTCACCGCCGCAGAGAGTGGCCTTCGTCTCGACGGCGCGGTCCTGTGTGAGCAGATCTTTACGGTCGATCAGCATAGGCTAGGACCGTTGGCAGGCGCTCTCCGCCAGGAGAGAATGCGAGAGGTCGATGTTGCCCTACACTATAGCTTCGGACTGGTAGGGTGATTACTCTGTCGTCCCCAATTCCCTCAGCCCCTCCTCCAGTTGCGGCAGCTCGCTGCGACCTCCTTTGCAGGTGGTCAGATGCTAACGGAGGTCGCTCAAAAGAAACAGTGCGAAAGGGATGAATCATAAGGCGTTTTGCGGAACTGGTGAGACTCTCTTAGTCGTTTCGTGCGCTAGGCGATCACCACGCCCAGCTCCTTCAGCTCCGCCTCGAGCTGCCGGACGTCCTTGTAAAGGAGCCCCTGGAGGCCGAGAGAGCGGATAGCCACCAGATTGCGCTCCTGGTCGTCTACCAGCAGGGTCTCCTCCGGTGCCACGAAGAGCCGCTCAAGGGCGATGAGGAAGATGGCCGGGTTGGGCTTGGTGACGCCGGCTTGGCCCGCGAGAACGAAGGTGTCGAAGAGTCGGCCCAGGCGGTAGCGCTCGATGAGCTCGTCCTCGAAGGAGTCGGGCTCGTTGGCGAGCAACGCCAGGCGGTACCGCTGGTGCAGACGCGTCGCCAGCGCGACCAGCGGCTGGTTGAGGCGCGCCGACGCCTCGATCTCCCGACGCACGGCGTCCAGGTCGCGTCCCAACAGCCGGCCCGCCTCGTCCCAATAGTCGTCGTCGCTGAGGTAGCCCAGGCAGCGCTGGCGCCAGGCGTCGCCCGTGCCGAGGGCGCGCTCGAGGCTGCCGGGCGTCAGGCCCAGGCGCTCGTCGTATAGCCGCAGACGGTCGGGATGATACGCCTCGATGAAGACGCCGTCCCAGTCGAACAAGATGGCCCGGATGGGGACGGCGCTGACGTTCAGGCGGTGGCTCCGTTGCGCGAGCGGAGGAAGCGCAAGTAGCGGCTGATGGCGACCGCTGCGCCCGCGACCGAGTGATAGGCCGGTATGCCGGCCTCGACGAGCCGCTCGGTCATCTGCTGCGCTGCGCGGCCCTCACGGGATGTGGCACCGTGGCGCACGATGAAGGCCGTGGGCTTGATCGGCCGTTGGCGCACCGTGTCGAGGATCACCTGTGTCCGGTCGTCGTCGGCGTTGCCCGGTGGGCCGAAGCCCATGCCGCCCAGCACCACGAGCATGTCGATGTTCGCGCTGCCGACGATCGCCTCGTAGGCCTGGGCGAAGTGGCGCGTCTCCAGGAGCGGCGAGGCGTCCAGCGGGTTGCGGATGCTGTGCCCAGCGAGCGGCACCATCTCGCGGAGCGTCTGTCTGGTCTCCTCCGGTAGAGGAGGCATCTCGAGGCCGGCCGCCGCGATATCGTCGGTGGAGAGGACGCTGACGCCGCCGCCCCCGGCGAGGAGGGCCACCCGCGGCCCTTGAGGCGGTCGCAGGAAGCGGAACGTGACT
>Ga0209341_10003721_pt1 | contig 14207 bp, 13 predicted proteins | sample RifCSP13_2_FD_184020 | JGI IMG/M metagenome (GOLD analysis project Ga0209341, IMG submission 184020) | Soil microbial communities from Rifle, Colorado - Rifle CSP2_sed 13_2 (SPAdes) (version 2) | ecosystem: Environmental > Terrestrial > Deep subsurface > Rock core/Sediment | place: Rifle...
TCCCGGTGTCTACCTTGATATGGATCGGGACTGTCACACCTTTCCCGATAGCCTCCTTTGAAAGGGCCTCTGCAAAGAAGGGATCATAGAGGATAGGGGTCAGTCGCCAGCGGATGACAGCAGAAGCGTACGCCTCGTCCACCCCGCCCATGATCAGGATGTCCGTATGAACGCCTGATTCCCTAAGGCAAATCCCCTCTTCAACATGGGCAACACCCAGCATATCGACCCCGGCATTTTCGAGTTCTTTCGAAACTCTGATCATGCCGTGGCCATAGGCATTGGCCTTGACGACCGAGAGTATTTTGCAGTTCTGCGGAATAAGGGATTTCACCTGTTTCAGATTGTGGATCAGATGGGACAGATTTATTTCTGCAATTGTCAATGACATTTTATTTTAATCTCACGGGTGTTTTCTTCTGTAAGCCTCAGCCTTTTCCCGGCTCTCGGCAGCCAGATCCTCTTTTCCCATTAGCTCGTAGAGATCGCCAAGGAGTCTGTACTCACTGAAGAGGAGGTCCACCTGCTCAGGCCCTGTTATACCAATGGCCTCCTGAATCACGGTCACGGCCTCTTCATAGCGGCCCATTCTACCATAGATGTTGGCCAATGTGTCCAGATAGTAGGGGTCCCTCCGAATGCCAAGGGCCTTTTCAATCTCTCCCCTGGCCTCATCCAATTGTTCTGCAGCCATATAGGTCCATGCCAGATTATTATAGATATCCCCGTTCCCGGGTGAAACCCCTAAGGCCTTGCGATAGTAACTCTCTGCAAGATCATATTCACCCTTCTTATAATAGGCATTGGCCATAAAGTAGAGGGGTCTGTAGTCTTCCACCGCTTTACTGATGGCCTTATCATACTCCCCTATTGCCTCGTCATACTCGCCATTTATCTCATAACTGAGGCCGAGGGAGAGATGTTCCTCTGCACTGAGGGGATCGTGCAGGACGATAACTTTTGGAAGAGGGGCGCAGGCAGAGAGGAACAAGGTCACAAAAAAGACAGAGAAAACTGTCATTCTCAAAATCCCACTTAATGCCCCTTTATTAGCACTGTCCAATATCCCCCCCTCTCCCACATTTTTAAAAACCGGTGATAGGAAATAAATTTATCCCGCTCTATTCCGGAATAGGCAATAATCCCGCCGCGTTCATCATCATAGCCAATGATCAACATATAATGCCCCTTCCGGATGCTCCAGACCCCAAGATCAACAAAGGCAATCACCGGGTATCCGCCTGCGATTGCCTTTTTGACCCCTTCGAGATCTCCCTGGGTTTCAAGAACAACACTCTCTCCCTTTCCTGTATACCGTCTTAAAAAACTTACCATATCCATCTTCAGGGTCCCCTGGATTTTCGGCAGATAAATGGCCCTTGCAATCTCGTCCGGGACGATCCTGTTCCCCCGGAAATTTAACACACTCGCAAGGACAGAAGGCCCGCACTGAAACTCCTCCTGCGGGAAAAAGGGCACCCCCTCTATATAAAAAGAGACCGGATAACCGGCATCTGGGGAACGTTCTGAATAGTAATGACTGACGGAACAGCCGGTGAGAGAGACAATGATGACCGTCCAAAACAGAAAGACCCCAGGATTCACTCTCCCTGAGGCCTTTTCTTTTGTCACCGTTAAGGTCATTGAGTGCTTTTACTTTATTTTATAATGACCTGTTTCCCCATAATCTTTATGATCACAATGATTAAAATGATAATGACCAAGAGGGAAAGAATCCCACCTAAGGCATCGCCTCCATAGTCAATCCCGTCAATGTGGGTTGCGATCTGGTGGAGTTGTTCCTGGGATAATTGATTCAGGCGGCTTGAGACCTCTTCTGCTGTCAGGCCAAAGTCAGTCAGCCTCTGCTGGACAAGCCTTGATTCAAGAAAGGTCTGTACCTTCTCCATATCCCCTGTGCTGCCCACGACGGTATTTTCTCCCCCCGGGGTGATAAACATGGCGGATGAAGGCGATGGTATTGCAGAGATGATAAAGACTGCAAAAACCAAATAGAGCGTAAGCATACGCAGCAGACAGACACCTGTTTTTCTGACCATACCGATCCTCCTTTTTGAGTTTACACCTCCATGATTTCCTGTTCCTTCTTTTTCAGGATCTCATCGATCTTATGGATATGCTGATCTGTCAACTTCTGGATATCATCCTGTGACTTTTTGATCTCATCCTCAGATATTGCGGCATCTTTGCCGGATTTCTTGATCTCCTCATTGGAGTCTCTTCGTATATTCCGGACAGCCACCTTGGAGTCTTCAGCCATCTTTTTGACAAGCTTGACGATCTCCCGTCTCCTCTCCTCAGTCAGGGACGGTATCGGAATCCGTACGATCTTCCCGTCATTGGCCGGGGTCAGACCCAGCGCAGAGCCCTGGATCGCCTTTTCAATCTCAGGAATCAGCTTCGGCTCCCAGGGTTGTATCACGATCAATCTGCTCTCAGGAATGGACAGGGAAGCGACCTGAGAAATGGGAGTTGGGGTCCCGTAGTAGTCCACCATCATCCCGTCAAAGAGGGATAAAGAGGCCCTGCCGGTGCGAACAGCCCCTAATTCCTTCCGGAATACACTGACGGTCTGCTCCATCTTCTCCCGTGTCTTATTTTTGATATTTTCGATCATAGCTCACAGTCAATTAATCACAGTTCCGATTTCCTCCCCTACAACCACCCTCTTAACATTCCCCTTTTCTCTCAGGTTGAACACAATGATCGGAAGATTGTTGTCCTTGCAAAGGGATATGGCCGTAGCATCCATCACCTTGAGCCCCCTCTGCAGCACCTCAAGATAGCTCAGAGATTCAAACTTTACCGCGGATTTATGGGTCATAGGATCTGCATCATAGACCCCGTCCACCTTCGTCCCTTTCAGGATGACCTCGGCCCCTATCTCAATGGCCCGCAGGGCCGCGGCCGTATCTGTGCTGAAATATGGATTTCCGGTGCCCGCCGCAAAGATGACGACCCTCTTTTTTTCAAGATGACGGATCGCCCGTCTCCTGATGTACGGTTCTGCAAGGGCCCTCATCTCTATTGCAGACTGGACCCGTGTCACAACCCCCTTTTTATCCAGGGCGTCCTGCAGGGCAAGGGCATTGAGCACCGTGGCGAGCATCCCCATATAGTCTGCAGAGGCCCGCTCCATCCCGATGGCGGTCGCCGCCAGACCCCGGAATATATTCCCTCCGCCGATGACTACGGCGATTTCAACCCCCATCTCATGGACTTCCTTGATCTCCCCGGCAACAGAATCAATAACAACAGGATCAATCCCATATCCCTTATCTCCCATAAGGGCCTCACCGCTTACCTTTAAGATGACCCTGTGAAACCCTTTTTTTCGTTCCATTCGTGACCAAAGATTTTGCCCAATGAATTGGGCAGGCAACTACTCCCCTAACTGGTATCTGACAAAACGCTTTATGGATATGTTCTCGCCAGTCTTTGCAATCTTCTGGCGAATCAGGTCATTTAATGTGACAGAAGAATCTTTGATGAAAGGCTGTTCCAGGAGACATGAATCATTGAAAAATTTCTCGATCTTACCGTCAACAATCTTCTCGATGACGTGCTCAGGCTTACCCGTCTCCCTTGCCTGCGCCCTGTATATCTCACGCTCCTTCTCAAGGATTGACGGGGGTACATCCTCGCGCCTCAGAAACGGGGGGTTGGACCATGCAATCTGCATGGCAATATCCCTGACCAGCTCCTGAAACTCCGAATTCCTTGCCACAAAATCGGTCTCACAGTTGACCTCTGCCAGCACGCCGATCCTGCCGCCGGCATGGATATAACTGCTGATGAGACCCTCTTTAGTCTCACGGGCGGCCTTTTTTGCGGCGATGGCCAGCCCCTTCTGTCTCAGAATATCCAGGGCCTTATCCATATCGCCTCCGGCGTCGGACAATGCCCTCTTGCAATCCATAATGCCGGCTCCGGTCTTTTCCCGAAGGTCCTTTACCATCTCATGCGTCACTGCGGCCATGATCAGACCTCCCCGGCGCCGGGCTCTTCAACTGCCAATTCCTCTGCACCGGTCTTTGCCCCGGCTGCAGCCGGCATCCCAACCTCTGCTGCCGCTCCTGCCATCTCCCGTTTAACGCCCCCTTTCGCATCATAGATCGCCCTCCCCTCGATAATCACATCCGCGATCCGGGCACAGATCAATTTAATGGCCTTGATGGCATCATCATTGCCGGGGATTACAAAGTCGATATTTCCCGGGTCACAGTTGGTATCCACGATCCCCACAACCGGAACCCCAAGCTTGTTTGCTTCATGGACTGCGATGAACTCTTTTTTGGTATCGACGATAAAGATGGCGCCGGGCAATACCGCCATATTCTTCATGCCGCCAAGGGTCTTCTCCACCAGATCCATCTCTTTCCCGATCTTTGAAACCTCTTTCTTGGTGAGCTGTTTAAAGGTCCCATCCTCCCGCATCTTCTCAAACTTACGCAGTTTATCAATACTCTTTCTGATGGTCAGGAAATTCGTAAGCATCCCGCCAAGCCACCTCTGGTTCACATAGAACATCCCGCACCTTCTTGCCTCCCGCTCTACGATCTCCTGGGCCTGCCTCTTGGTGCCTACAAACAGGACAGGTTTCCCCGCGCTGGAAACCTTTTTCACAAATTCACAGGCAGACTCAAAATTCTGCACGGTCTTTTGGAGGTCTATAATATAGATCCCATTCCGCTCTCCGAATATATATTTTTTCATCTTCGGGTTCCACCGTTTCTTCTGGTGCCCGAAATGCACGCCCGCTTCAAGTAGCTCTTTGATTGCTGGAACCATTCGTTATTACCCTCCTGTTGAATTCGTTGAAAAAATTAACATACTTTGCCTTATATTGCAAGAATAAATAACAACCCCGTCTATGACCGGTACGCCACATTGATCTTCACATAGTCATACGTCAGGTCCGTCGTCAGCACCGTCGCCCCGGCGCTCCCTGCCTTCAGGTCAATTGTAATAGCATACTCTCTTTGCCGCATTACTTCAACGACCTTTTTCTCGATCTCCTTTCCGAGACCGGCGCCGTTTCTGACCAGTTGGACCTTATCAAAGGATACCGAGATCACCTCCCCGCGTATGTGCGCCCCGGAATATCCGATGGCGGCCATGATCCTCCCCCAGTTAGGATCGCAGGCAAACAGGGCGGTCTTAACCAGACTTGAATTGGCTACGGCAAAGCCCACCTTCTCCGCATCCCTCCGGCTTCTGGCCCCCATGACCCTTACCTCGACAAGCTTGGTAGCCCCCTCGCCATCCATAACAATCATCCTGGACAACTTCGCGCATACATGATGGAGCATCTCGTCGAACTGCTGAAGGCCCTTTCCCTGCAAAGACCTGTTGCCGGCCATACCGTTGGCAAGACAGAGCGCCATGTCATTGGTACTCGTATCCCCATCTACTGTAATTTTGTTAAACGTCTGATCTGCCGCGTTTTTGAATATCCTTGTAAGGGCCTCTCTCCCGATAACCGCATCTGTTGAGATAAAGGCAAGCATGGTAGCCATATTAGGGGCGATCATCCCTGAACCCTTCGCAATCCCGCCGATGGTCACTCTCTTGCCGCCGATCTCCCCGCTGACTGCGGTCTCTTTTGGAAAGGTATCTGTCGTCATGATGGCCAGCGCAGCATCCCCGCCCCCCTTTTCGCTGAGCCCGTCCACACCCTGTTTAATGGCCGGCCTGATCCGTTCCATGGGCAGCGGCTCACCGATAACCCCGGTTGACGCCACACAGACCAGCCGTTTATCAATGCCCAGGGCGTCTGCGAAAAGCCCTGCCATCTCCCTGGCATCTGATACTCCCTGCTTGCCAGTACAGGCATTGGCATTTCCGCTGTTCACAATGACAGCCCTTACTGCCCCGCTCCGGATCTGCCTCTGCGTCAGGGTCACGGGGGCGGCCTTTACCTTATTCGTAGTAAAGACGCCTGCGGCCACTGCCTCTTTTTCGCTATAGAGGAGAGCCAGGTCCAATTTTTTATTGCGCTTAATACCGGCATAAATCCCCGATGCCAGGAAGCCCTTCGGGGCCGTGATGCCGCCGCTAATCTCTTTCATTTTCACGGGAAGACCCCTGGCTGCATCAGCCCGGTGGTCTCCTCAAAACCCATCATGATGTTCATGTTCTGTATCGCCTCTCCGGCCGCCCCCTTTACCAAATTATCAATGGCCGAGGTCACAATGATACAGCGGTTACGCCTGTCAATAGCAATCCCGATATCACAGAAATTAGACCCCCGTACCTCCCGGATATTCGGTTGTTGTCCGGGATCGAGGACCCGCACAAAGGGTTCCTTGTCGTAAAACTTTCTGTAAAGGGCTATCACCCCATCCACTTCAACAGAAGAGGCCAACGGGGCATAGACAGTACACAACAGACCCCTGTTCGCCGGGATGAGATGGGGGACAAAAGATACCGTTATACCCACTCCTGAGATATCAGACAGCGCCTGTTCTATCTCAGGGATATGCCGATGGGTCCCAACCTTGTATGCCTCCAGCCCCTCATGCGCCTCTGGAAAATGGTAAGGAAGGGAGGGAGCCCTTCCGGCGCCGGAGACGGCAGACTTTGCATCAATATAAATCCGTTCATGGAGTATTAAACGATTCTTGAGCAGGGGGGCCAGGGCCAGTATGCTTGCCGTGGGATAACAACCTGGATTGGCCACGAGGACCGCACCCTGAATCCGTTCCCTGTACAGCTCAGGAAGTCCGTACGCCGCTGTTTTCAGCAACGCTTTGCCTGTGTGCTCTATTCCATACCATTCCTGATACAGGGAAGGATCCTTTAAGCGGAAGTCTGCACTTAAATCTACAACTCTCTTCCCGGCCTTAACCATCTCATGGACAGGCCCAATAGAAGTTCCATGGGGAAGCGCTGTAAATATGAAGTCTGCTATCTCTGTAAGTTTTTGTGGTACAAGATGTTGCAGAGTTAAGTTAAAGAATCCCTTAAGGTTTGGAAATATCTCGGTTACAGGTCTTCCAGAAGACTTCTCCGAAGTAACTGCAACCACCTGCACCTGAGGATGCAGGTATAATAGCCTTAGAAGCTCACCCCCGGTATAGCCGCTTGCACCCGCTACCGCCACCTTAAGCATAGAACCCATTCAAGCATAAAAAAGGGGAAGGCTTATACGTAGACCTTCCCCTCCATAAAAGAATTACAATATTATCTCTTTGAAAACTGGAATTTCTTTCTTGCCCCCTTCTGCCCGTACTTCTTTCTCTCCTTCTCTCTGGAATCCCGGGTAAGAAAACCCTTCTTCTTTAATGGGGCCCTGAAGGCCGAGTCAACCTCAAGCAGACCTTTAGCAATCCCGTGCCTCAAGGCACCGGCCTGCGCTGCAATTCCGCCGCCGTGCACGTTTGCATAGATGTCAAATTTATTCGTTATACTCACTGCTTCAAGCGGCTGTTTCACCGTAACGATGAGGGTAATTCGTGGGAAGTAATCTTCTGCCTTTTTGTCATTGACAATGATCTTCCCTTCCCCAGGCTTTAGCCATACCCTCGCTATCGCATTTTTTCTCTTTCCTGTTGCATAATATTGGGTTACGCTCATAATCTCCTCATCTGAAATTTAAATTCAGTCTTCTGTCGTTAATGGTTTGGGCCCCTGGGCTTCATGCGGATGCTCAGGCCCGCTATATACCTTCAGTTTTTTCAGCATCTCCCGTCCAAGCGTGTTCTTCGGCAGCATCCCGCCTATGGAACGCATGAACAACTTTTCAGGGTCTTTTTCAAGCAGCTTTCCCATCCCGATGCTCTTGAGTCCGTCAGGATAACCTGAATGATAATAATAGATCTTGTCTTCCCGCTTCTGTCCTGTAAGCCGCACCTTGCTTGCATTGACCACGATAACAAAGTCTCCAGTATCCACATGGGGAGTAAATATGGGCTTATGTTTTCCCCTGAGGATGGAGGCCACCTGGGTGGCCAGTCTTCCAAGGACCTTCCCCTCTGCATTCACAACATACCAGTCCCTCTTTACCTCTTCCTTCTTTGCAAAAACTGTCTTTGTCATTTAATCTCTCCTCACGCAAACGATATATTCTATTGATTTATATACTTCCTGTCAAGTACTTTTCGCCTTTTTGATCACACTATCTTTTTCCAGCACCATAGCCACGACATCCACAAAAGACTGCAACAGCTTTTCCCCGTGATCTGTCCCGCTGGTATCTGCCACAAAAGCGCCGACCACCCTGTCTTTGCCCCGCAAAGGAAATACGATCCAGTCCTTGAAATATCTGTCTATCGGACTCTTCTTAACCCTATCTTCCTTCTTTACGACTATCAAATCCCTGATGGCAGAGTTTACCGGATCATCCTCTTCCGTTGAAATCGTTAATTGTAGCAATCTTCTGTTCTCTATACCATGAATCCAACTGCACCGTATAACCTCTCCGGTCTGTTCAAACAGGGCGATCTTCGTGATCCCCAGCAGATCAACGATTGCCTTTGATAAGACAACCAGTATCTCAGACATGTTGAGATGCCTGATCAGAGAGTTCATCTCCTGCTTGATCGTCTCAAGCCTTGTATCCTGCTCCAGCATCACCATCGTCGAGCGGGCAAGCTGCTCGCTCGTCATGCTCAGCCTCTCCTCCTCTTTCTTCCTCTCTGTAATATCTTTCATCACGGTATGATAGACCTTTACATTATTGTATCCAACGATCCTCGCACTGATATCCACCCATGCGGTCTCCCCGTCTCCCTTCCTGACAGGCACATCGTGAAGGGTCGTGAACCCCCTCTTGACCCCCTTCTTGAACTGCTCCATTGCCTGGCTCACCATGTACTGCGGGTACAGATCCCAATACTTGATACTCAGGAGCTCTTCACTGGAAAGGCCGGTCAACATCTCTGCCTGCAGGTTTACCTCCAGAATCTGCCCATTTTCCGTGTTCACCAGAAATATCGCGTCGTAGGCCTGCTCCATCAGCGCCTTGTATTTTGTCTCTGACCCCTTCAGCGCCGCTGTCCGTTCCCTAATCTTCTCTTCCAGATCACAATAGAATCCCTTCAATGCATCCCCCATCTTGTTAAAACCTTTGGCAAGAGACTCTATCTCATCTCCGGTATGGAGATCGATCTTATGCTCAAAATTCCCCTTGCCGATCCGTTCCACCCCTTCACTCAGGATACTCATGGGCTTGAGGAGAAGGCTCCGCACAATATAAACACCAAAGGCGCAGAGGGTGAAAACGAGTATGGACTCGAAGAGAAGCACCTTCAGTAACAGTTTGTTCACGGGGGTAAATGTCTCTCCGGGATCCTGCCGTATGAATGTATACCACTGATGGCCTCCAAGGCTTTCACGGCCAAGAGAGTTCATATATACTAAGGGACTAAAGCCAACGATGGAGTTCTTCCCTCCATGGGCATCATTCCCGGCAACCCCCCACCCACCCTCTTTACCGGTGACCAGATGAATCAGGGGTCTGTTCATCGAATGTTCCACCAGAGGGAGGATAGAACATATCAGGGGAGTGCCCTCAGAGTCCACAATCATTCCGTGCCCTGTCTCCCCAAAACTCGTATCCCTGATGAAATGGAAGAATGCATCCACGTTCATCATCGTCCGGATACCGCCGGCCACACGCCCTGTGGCCGCATCAAAGACAGGGATGCCGATATCAAATACCTTAATTCCGGTCAGCTTCTCAAAATAGATATCACTGGCATAGAGCTTCCCGTCACCGCCGTTGTTGACCACATTCCACCATGCCTCACCCGACTGATCAGGCTTGCTGTCTGACCTCAACTTGCCGCCCTCAATCATCCTGCCCCCGGCATCAACCACAAAGATTGCAAGGTGCTCCTCCCTCTCTTCCGCATGTTTAAGATAGTGCATCAGATATAGCCCGATCGTATCTTTGTCTTTCTCCTTTACCGCCCTGACAAAAGCAGGGTCCTCTGACAACCTCCGGAACGTATCAATCTCTTCCTTTACAGTCGCGTCAAATCTCTCAGCCGACTTCTTGGCTATCTCTGCAAAGTCCCTTCCGATAGCCTCTGTAAGGATAGTTTTCACCTGAAAGTAAGTCAGGGATAGTCCTATGAAAAGGGCAATAAACCCTGCCGCTAATATGGCTATGACAACCTTTTTCTGGATGCTCATCTCTATGATTCCGGATTGATAAAATAAATGCGTTAATTATAGCAGGCCTGCAGTTATTAAACAACTAATTCTCTCTGGGACACTTCCCGTATTCACTCGAAAAGCATTGATCAAATCCCCCCTTTTCTAAAGGGGGGGGACGTCGCCTCTTGCACAATTCTTGCAATATGGCTTATCCTAAGCTCTATAAGTCTTATAAAACCGGTTGAAGAGGCCAGGCTGTTTACAGCCCTGCTCAGCAGGGAGGAAAGACTTATCCATAATATGACCAACGACTTTATAGGCCGCATTTTCATAATCATGACTATCCTGTCATCTATGTTATTGTACGGGACCGCCTCTGCCGTAGATTTTGATGCGAGGGATAAAAGGGTAGACCTCCCTATACTCTCCACACCGAATAATGCCATAGCCCCCCGGATGAGCGTTGATCAGAATGGCCATGTGTACGTCGCGTGGAGTGACAACAGGGGAGGGTCTCCAAGTGTCTATGCAAATACCTTCTTTTCAGAATCAGGGTGGCAGCCGCGGGCAGTCCCCCTCCCCACAGGATTCCCAAGATCTGAGGGTGTCGAGCCAGGAGATGCAACATCCCCTGATGTCTGCTCTGACAACTCCGGCCATGTCTACGTCGTATGGGTCGACAACAGGTCGGTTAAGGCGGGTACAGGGAAACAGGACATCTATTTCCGGTACTCCAAGGATTATGGTTTATCATGGAATCCTGAATTTATAGATGAGCGTATCGATTCAGACAACCCCGCTGCGGGAGATTCCATACAACCCAGAGTCGCCTGTGATGAAAACGGAAATGTCTATGTCGTATGGAATGATGACAGGAACAAGGCCGGTGTTTATGAGGTATCCTTCAGATCACTTCATGTAGAATTCAGCAAGCCCACAGACTTTATCACCTATTATCAAACCCCTGAGCTGCGGCTCAACACCGGTGTGTCCGCAGGAACATTTGCTGCGACAGATCCTGTAATTTCAACAGATAAGGGAGGCCATATCTATGTGGCCTGGCAGGATAGCAGAAGCATCCCTGAGGAAGAGGTCTTCCCTGGAATCTACTTTAATGTATCCAGTGACCATGGGACGAAGTGGGGCTCAAAGGCAATCCGTATCGACAGGGCACCTATCGGGGGATTCTTATCTTTTTCGCCCCCTGTAATCAGCAGTGACTCCAGTGGACATGTCTATGCGGTGTGGCTGGACAATGCAGGACGGGCAGAGAGGGGAAATGAATTCGCCTCAGATGGGACAAGTGATGTCTATTTTAATCGCTCATTAGACTTTGGCGCCAACTGGGCTGAAGAGGATCAGCGTATAGATACTCCCGGGATAAAGGCTGATGCGACTGGTGTGGCTATCGCATGTAATAACAAAGGGATTGTCGGTATCGTGTGGGCAGACAATAGCGGGGCTGAAAAGTTTATCGACATTAATTACAATATATACTTTAACCATTCTGAAAACTTCGGGAGGTCCTTTCTCAACACAACGGAGAATATCCGTTTGGATACTGGCGTACCAGCAGGGACTACAAACGCAGCCTCCCCCGTCATCCAGGTTGACAACTTAGGGGATATATTTGTGGCCTGGGTCGATAACCGCTCCGGCACTTCAGACATCTTTTTTAACTTCTCCATAGAAAAAGGCACAATGGAATCCTGGCAGGACCCGGATATACAGCTTGATTATCCTGTACCACCCGGTAACTCATTTAACCCACTGATGTCCATAGACGACGAGGGTCATGTCTATCTTGTATGGGAAGATGATCGAAGCGCCCTCGCGAAAGACGTGTATAATATCTATTCTATCACCGGTTTCCTGGATATAGCATCCCTCCTGGTCGCCGGACAACGGCTTGGGGAGGCATGTTTTATAGCTACAGCGGCCTATGGAAGCCCCATTGAACCACACGTAGAAATGCTCAGGGAGTTCCGGGATCGGTATCTCCTGACAAACAGAGAGGGGAAATGGTTTGTTTCCACATACTATCGTCTGAGCCCGCCGGCAGCACACTTTATAGCAGATCATAGTTACTTAAGATTGATAGTAAGGGTAGCCCTTCTCCCTGCTGTCGGCACCGCCTGGTTTTTTGTGTACGCCACGCTGTTACAAAGAATCGCAATAGGGTTCTCGGCGGCACTTGTGATATTACTTGCATCATTCTTTATTCTACGCCATGTGAGGCGGGATTAGAAAAGACAGGGATCGGGGTCAGGTCTTTAATTTTGATATGGTGAGCATATCAAAATTAAAGACCTGACCCCGATCCTAACGCCGCGTTGAGCATCCTCTCTGCCTCTCTGTTATCCGGTTGCAGCTTTAACACTGTGCGATAAGCCTCAACTGCAAGGTTATACCTTCCAGTCCTGTAGTAGAGATTTCCCAGGTTAAAATAGGCCCTCACATATCCAGGATCAATCTCGGCGGCCCGTTTAAATGCCTGCTCCGCCCTGTCGCCCTCCCCCTTTTCCATAAAGACCACACCGAGATTGTTGTAAACGAAGGGATGGCGCGGGTCGAGTGAGATGGCATTTTCGTAGGCCGAGACCGCCTTATCCAGCTCGCCCTCCTTTTTATATAATATCCCAAGATTGTAGTAGGCCCGGAAACTTTGTGGGTTAATCTTAAGGCAAGTCTCATACGAAGACCTGGCGAGATCCAACCTATTCAGAAGCTGATACACTACCCCTGCATTATAGTATGCGAGATAATAGCGGGGTTGAAGTTCTATGGTCTTATTGAATTCGGCGATGGCCCGTTCATACTCTCTCCTGTTGATGTAGGCAAGCCCCAAATTGTCATGGGCCCTCGCAGAGTAAGGGGCCTTATCCACGGCATCCTTCCAGAGGGCATACTCATCCTTCCAGATATGATTCCGCTGGATAGTGACGATGGAACAAAAAGATACTACGACCAGTAAGAACGGCGTTGAAATCCGGCGGGGCAGTCTTCCTATCAGGATCCCTGCAAAGAGCGGAACTCCGATGCCTGATAGATAGCCCCTGTTTTCCTGTAAGATCGCATTCAACGGAATGAGTGTCGTCGGCAAAAGGGTAATAAAGAACCATAGGATAAAGAATGAGAGTATCCTCCACTCTCCCCCCTTTCTAAAGAGGAGATAGACGGCTGTCATGATCAGGATAATCGCTGATAGAGGGGCCATGACCGCGATACTATAAACTGTTGCGGATCGGGCAATGTGGTGCTCAATCGTAAGGCCGGCTGGGACGATCATGAGCTGTATATATTTGAGGAGCACCTCGGGCTGGGTCAGCAGATTGGAATAAAAATCGCGATTCCCGCTGTTTACTATTCCGCCCTGAAAGAGGATGCGGTATGTCAGATAAGGGACGGCAACGAGTAAGAGAAAGGGGAGGTAGTGTTTGAGACGATTTAAGTATGGTGTCCCCGGAAATAGAAAGTCATACAAAAACAGCATCACCGGCAGGGTGATGGCGATCTCTTTCGTAAGCATGGCAAGGGCGAAGGCAAGGAGGGAGAAAAGATAGAAGTAAGAAGTAAGAGGTAAGAAGTTAGAAAAAACCATCTTGCATCTATCTTCTAACTTCTGACTTCTAACTTCTAACTTCTTGTTTCTGACTTCTGACTTCTGACTTCTGAACTTTACCCAGCAATAAAAGGCCAGGAGATAGAAGAACGAACACATCACACTGGAACGCGCCGTGATGTAGTTGACAACCTCTGCGTTAAAGGGGTGGACAGCAAAGATAAGGGCCGCAGAAAAAGCAATATAGAAACAAGAATCCAGAGGCAAGATGCAAGAAGGAGCTATCTGACTTCTTATTTCTGACTTCTTGCCCCTTGCTTCTTGCCTCTTGCTTCTATCTTCTGACCTCCCGCCCCCTAACATCGCCTCCAGTATCAGAAACACCAGAAAGGCAGAACCAACATGAAACAAGAGATTCACCGCATGATACCCTGCAGGATTGAGTCCTCCAATGGCATAATTCAAAGCATAGGACGCCACCAGGAGGGGTCTGTAGTGACCTGTAAAGGTTAGTTCAAAG
>Ga0209341_10003723_pt1 | contig 14203 bp, 14 predicted proteins | sample RifCSP13_2_FD_184020 | JGI IMG/M metagenome (GOLD analysis project Ga0209341, IMG submission 184020) | Soil microbial communities from Rifle, Colorado - Rifle CSP2_sed 13_2 (SPAdes) (version 2) | ecosystem: Environmental > Terrestrial > Deep subsurface > Rock core/Sediment | place: Rifle...
AAAAGAATAGGGCAGGTCGGCGACCTGCCCCTACAACAAATAAGGAGGGGATTCTAGTCCTCAGATTATCGAAGGTATGGTGTTCCCTAGCTTGGGGGCATTTTTGTAGAGACGCAAAATTTTGCGTCTCTACAATAGATAAGTAAATTTTTAAAATGGAGACGGTATTATGCTTTGACATGTGCTCTTATCAAGCGAAATCTCCCACTGGCCGAACTCACACATTGTGCAGGGTGATACCAATTCAAGAAATGGATTCTAAATGATAAAATTCAAGCACATTTTTGGGGGCGTTGGGGGAACGTACCCTACATGTTTTATTGTAGCGTCAGTTCCCTGAACGGGCATTCTTATTTGGGCTAATTTAGGAGTCAGTCCATACATTTTAAGAAACCTTGTTCAGAAAAATTTTATTCAAATGGTATGATGAGGATGCGCTGATTCCAGCAAGTCGTGAAATTAGAAGGATAGGAAGATTGAGAAGCGAAGGTCATCAGCAACGAGTAGGGGCGTACGGCCGTACGCCCCTACAATTGTCTACCCAGTTTGGTTATCTATTACTAGATTAACAATTGAAAGACCATCTGGATCCCATTTATGGAGGTCTAAAGACCTCCGCTACTTAGAATGAAATAAAGTGGGCTATTTATTAGAATGGAAGTTTCTGCATGAGTGGTCCCATTTGTGGTCCAAACAAAGATATAGCAGCTATTGTGAGTATTCCTCCTGCAACCGCTATACATAGAATGACGACAACAAGCTGAGTGATTTTGTCTACGGATTCTTGTATTTCTTCAATTTCCATTTAATGTCCTCCAGAGTGGTGTGCACCGATTTTACCGCTAAATAACGGGTCACCCACTGGCATAATTGGAAAGTTTTTTATAAAAAATAAAAACGATAGGATAAATGCTGAAAAGAAACCAAGGGTAATAAGAATCTGCACCCAGCAGAAATGGATATCGGGAGAAAGGGATGGTGTAACCAAAACAAACTTCTCAAGCCAAAGCCCGCTTAAGGAAACAGTAGCTATAAATGCGATTATTGGGGTAGTTATCTTGTTTGTCTTTGGAAGGAGTGTAACAAGGGGGAAAAAGAAACAGCAGGAAATTACAACCCATGAAAGGGTCTTGAATGGCTCTTCCTGTACACGTTTAATCACAAACCCCGTTTCTTCGGGCATGTTACCATACCATATTGCAAGATACTGAGAAAAGAAGAGATAGGTCCAGAAAAGCGAAAATCCAAAAATAAGCTTGCCGAGATCTTGAAACTGGGATTTTGTTATATAGTCCTGGAGGTGAAGATACCTTCGTACAAAGACTGAAAGAATAGTCGTAGCACCAAGAGCTCCTAGAAAACAAGCAACAAAGTAGTAAACCCCAAACAATGTACTATACCAATGGGGATTAAGTGACATCATGAAATCAAATGCAATAACGCTAAAAACGATTGCATAAATGAGCACAATAGCGGGGGCAAGACGGGATAGCCTATTCCAGCATAGTTTTCTTTCTTCTTCACCCTTCCAGCCTGATGCGATCATGGCAGATAATCCTGAAACACTACGATCGGCCCCTCCTAAATCCTGCCTAAGAGAATAATATATATAGATAAGGCTTAGCATGAAAAGAACAAGGAGCGCAATTACATCCCTTCCAAAAACAAAAGGGATATTAAGCCAAATATCTTTTGGATGATGATAATGCTCAGTAGCATAAGGGAGAATATAGTCTCTTCCAAGAAACAGAATAAGAAAGAGGATAAATGATATAGGTATGAACGAGCCTATTGCCTCACTTATTCTTAAAACAGGCCTACCCCACCTTCCAGAGGTTATACGTAGAACGCAAGAAAGAATGATTCCTCCTTGAGCAATCCCAGTCCAGAAAAGAAAATTCACAAGATAAATCTCCCAGGCATCCTTGGCTTGGGGCCCTTTTACTTGTGAAACAAAGGTAGCGGCTCCCAAAAGGAATAGTAGAATAAGGATAAAAGAAAGGAGCTTCGGAACTTGTAAAGGGATCCTAGAAATGATTTCTTCTCTAACCTTTTCGTCCATATTATTGACTCGTCTCCTCTGTGGCAGTGAGTTTGCCCTGAAGCTTTCTTACGTAATTCACAACGTTCCATGCCTGATTAGAAGAAATGCTCTCACGATAGCTTGGCATCATAACTATTCCACCGTACTGGATATAAGCGTAAAGGTATCCGTCTGTTCTTGCCTGTGTCCCAGGGGAAGTAAGATCAACGGGATAAAACCCCTTCTTTATAACAGGTCCATCCCCTTTGCCTTCTGGTCCATGGCATGGAGCACAGTATGTTTTAAACAAATTTTCACCCTTTACCAACGAAGCATTTGTTGGGCTAACCGGATTTTGGGTGATCGCCTCAAACTTCTGTCTAGGCCCAAGATCTACTATAGTTCCATCAGTTGAGATTGAATATGGCGGATAAGGAAGAGGTAACTCATAGGGTTTAATCGAGGGCTGCTCCCACATATCTATGGACCAGGGCCAGCCAAAAACCTTTGCAGTACCTAGTACAATTAATACCAAGATGATTGGTATGAAATACCTTTTTGACCCCTTCAACAAACCTATTTTACCTCCCGTTCAATTGCGGATTTCGGAATAAAAGATTTTTTAAATCCGAAATCGGATTAAATTCCTTCAAACTGTATTTCATCTGCACCTGAAAGTTTTAAAATCTCTTCTACCTTCCTGATATCTTCAATTTTGCATACCACTGCAATACCAAATTTGTCCTCAGAGAACCTTGGATCATACATAATCCTTGGCGCATTCCGTCTTAAACGCGAATTAATAAGGAGTCCAAGTAGAGTTGCGAGCGATCCAAATAGAACGGTAAGCTCGAAAACGAAAATCATAAAAGGAGGGAGTGAAACTATTGGCTTCGCACTAGTCCTTATCGGCCAATCTAAAGAGGTGAGTATGGTAAGTGTAAGTCCGCATAAAGCTCCAAGGGTTGCTCCTGTCAAGGTAAAAAAGCGAACTATGCTTTCACGCCTCTCAAGCGCTTCTTCAATCTCATGACTAGGAAAGGGAGAAAAAACTCGCAAGTTTTTAAAGTCTGCTTCTCTAAGCTTTTTTATTGCCTGGACTGTTGAATCAATATATGAAAAGATTCCAAAAACACCTTGCTCCTTTATCATCTTGCCTTTGCCTCCCGAGTAGGTGCTGGTAAGATTTCCTTTATCTCAGAAATCGAAAGCGCGGGTAGGATCTTTATAAAAAGAAGGAAAAACATAAAAAACCATGCAAAGCTTCCTGCTGTAACCCCAAGCTCAACCCATGAGACCCTATAAAGACCCCAACCGCCAGGTTCAAAATCGTGTGAGAGAGAGATCACAATGATGTTAAATCTCTCAAACCACATGCCAATATTTATAAAAAGGGATATTATAAAGAGGGCTTTTATGTTTGTGCGTACCTTTTTGAACCAAAGCAGAAGAGGAACTACTGAATTACAAAAGATCATAATCCAGTAAAATAGTGCGTAATCGCCTTTAGCTCTATACATAAATTGCCCCCACTCGTATGGATTCCCGCTGTACCAGGCCATAAAAAACTCAACTACATAGGCATACGTAACAATAAGAGAAGTAAGAATAATCATCTTTGCCATGCCTTCGAAGTTTGCAATGGTTATAAATTGCTCAAGGTGGAAGATCTTCCTAATCGGGACAACTAGGGTAATTACCATAGCAAGCCCAGAAAAGATAGCTCCGGCAACAAAATATGGAGGAAAGATCGTGCTATGCCATCCAGGCACGTTAGACATAGCAAAATCCCATGATACAACGCTGTGGACTGAAATAACCAGAGGAGTCGCAAAGGCAGCAAAATAGAAATAAGCCCTAGTATAGTGCCCCCACTCCCAGGTTGAACCCTTCCATCCAAGGGATAAAATCGTGTAGATTATCTTTCTTGGAATCTCTTTAACTCGGTCCCTTATCGCCGCAATATCCGGAATCATACCTACAAAGAAGAAAATAGAGCTAACAGTTAAATAAGTACCAACAGCAAAGACATCCCAGAGAAGAGGAGAACGGAAATTTACCCAGAGTTCACGCTGGTTTGGATAGGGAAGAAGCCAGTAGAAAGACCAAGGCCTTCCAAGGTGAATTATTGGAAAAAGTCCTGCAGTCAATACAGCAAAGACTGTCATTGCTTCAGAAATTCGATAGATTGACATCCTGAATCTTGCTCTAAAGAGATAGAGAATTGCTGAAATGAGTGTTCCCGAGTGTGCAATTCCTACCCAGAAAACGAAGTTAGTTATGTAAACCGCCCAAAAAACCGGATGTCTATACCCGGCAACCCCCAGGCCCGTATAAACTTGATATAGAAAGCAGAAAAGACCAAACGCTAAGACGGCTAAATCGAATATAAATAGAGACCACCACTTAACAGTAGGCTTATCAAGCATCCGTATAATATCATGGTTTACTTTTGAATAGGTAAGCGCTGATTCTTGGTTCATTATGCCTTATCCCATGTTACTTTTTTTAGATATGTAATAGCCGGTTGTGTGTTTACCTCTTGAAGCACACGATATCCCCTCTCATCCTTAGCAAGGTGAGAGACAGTGCTTTCCCCGTCTTTTAAGTCTCCAAAAACAATTACCTTAGTTGGACAAGCCTGGGCACAGGCAGGGATAATTTCTCCATCCCTTACATTCCTTCCTTCATCCCTTGCTCTATCTTCACCAAAGCGTATCCTCTGAACGCAGAAAGTACATTTTTCCATTACCCCCTTTGTTCTTACCGAGACATCGGGGTTTAATTGCCAGTTGAGAGGCTCAGGCCAGTTATAAGTAAACCAATTAAATCTTCTAACCTTGTATGTACAGTTATTTGAGCAGTACCTTGTCCCTACACAGCGGTTATAAATCATTGCGTTAAGACCCTCGTGGTTGTGGTAGGTGGCATAAACAGGACATACAGGCTCACATGGAGCATTACCACAATGCTGACACAGCATTGGAATAAATCGTATATCGAATCCATTATCTTCATGATAGAATCTCTCAATCCTTATCCATGACATCTCTCGTCTTTTAGCTACCTGTCCCTTTCCCACTACAGGAATATTGTTCTCCGCATAGCACGCCGTAACGCACGCACCGCACCCAATACACTTTGAAAGGTCTATTGACATACCCCACCGGTGTTTAATGTATTTTTGAGGTGGATACATATCAAATTTTTCACCCAGCTCATGCTGCTCATGCACCCCACTCTCAAGTTCCTTTAAGGTTATAGCCTGAGCAATTCCTCTCCCTTCCTGACTCGTGCTATCCTGTGTTTTAACTAACTGTTCACGCTTTCCTGTCTTTGAGACATTGACCTTAGTTGATAGCCAGGCAAAACCTCCAGAAGCCTCATCAGTCAAGACTGGAAGTATTTCGATTGGGTTTACCCCCCTATTTTGCGCATACCTCCCGTAACTCTTATGTCCAAGCCCAATTGGAACTGCGATTGTATCGGGCCTAATACCTTTATATATATAAGCCTGAGTTGTGATATTACCGTATGGAGACTCAATTGAGAGAAAATCGCCTTCTCTGACCCCAATTTTTCTGGCGGTCTCAGGATTTATCTCCACCCAAGTATCCCAGACAGCAGTTGTTATAGCATCTGGAAGCTCTTGAAGCCAAGGTTTATTTGCCCCCCTTCCATCATAATATCTATATGAGGGATAAGCCATAAAATAGATCGCGCCCTCACCTTCGAATTTAGGCTCTGAGAATGATACCGTTGATACTTCTTGAGAAAGTCGAACTTGTATGGGAGCAATCTCTCTATAAATGCCTCCTCGCTCCACTTTATCTGTCCAAAAGGCTTCAAAATCCTTGTCGGGAGCTAATCTTGTTTGAATTCCTCTCCAAGAATCCCTTAAATAATCGTAAAAGGTGTTAGAAGAAAATTGGCTTTCAAGCCCCTCGATCTTCTTACTAATAGAAAGAATCACATCACCTATAGACTTTGTGTTAAAAACAGGATCCATAATAGGTTGAATTACCCCATAGACACTGTCTTGATGTGTGTAATCCCCCCATTTTTCAAGCGTTGTATGATCAGGAAGGACTAGGTTCGCTTGCTCGGTTGTTTCATCCATAAAGCTTGAAAAGCTTACAACGAAAGGAACCTTTTTAAGAGCCTCATCGAACCTAAGTGTTTTAGGTAAGGTAAAGGACGGGTTGACATTATAAATCAGAAGAAGTTCAACCTCACTCTTAGACATCGAGTCAACAAGAGACGCAATTTCTCTAAAAGAGTTTGCATTTGATAGTGTGAGAGTGTCTCCAAAATTTACTGTATCTCCTACGTTTCCAGCAATGTAGTTAAGAATATTTATGGCAACAAGCGTTTCCGTGCTTTTGGATGAAGTATTTGCCGCACCTCCGCCGAGAGCTAGACTCGGCCTCGATTCTACAAATTCCTTTGCAATACGAGTTATGGTTTCTGTTGGAACCTCTGTAATTAAAGAAACAACATCAGGTTTATAATCTTTAACAAGCCTGTTTAACTTATCCGCTTCACCACTCGTGACAGAAGCTGCACCCTCACTAAGAATTGCGTTAGCGATTCCAAGCGCGAGAAAAGCCTCGGTTCCAGGCCTTATCGCTATCCACTCATCCGCGCTTACCCCTGTAAGAGAAAGCCTAGGCTCTACCTGAACAAACTTTCCCATGCTTTTATTCTTATAGCCGTGCATCTCACTAAACTTTCTTGCGTATTGAACTGGAGATAGCCACGTTTCAAGCATGTCCGCACCAAATGAGAGAAGGTATTTTGTCTTCTCAATATTGTATGTAGGGATCTTATTTATTCCGAACGCAATCCGATTTGCTTCCTTAAGCGGTTCGTGTGAAAAGGTTTCATAAACAATATGTCTTCCACCTAGAGCATTTACCCAATCGTCTATAAGTCTATTTAAACTCCCTGAGATATTATTAGTTAAGAAGACGATTTTATTTCCGTTGCCCTTAGATCTGATTTCTTTAATCTTTTCAACTAGAATACTTTCTGCCTCATCCCATGCCGTAGGTTCAAGCCTTCCAGAAGAATTTCTAGTATGCGGTCCTCCGATACGATCAGGATTATAAAGCCCCTGAAGTGCGGCCTGTCCACGTGCGCATGTTCCTCCAGAATTAATCGGGCTAAGAGGATTTCCTTCGATCTTTATTGCTCTGCCCTCACGATTCTTAACGAGAATTCCACACCCCGCAGGACATTCCATACATGTGCTTGCGTACCACTTTGGAATTCCTGGAATAATAGTATCCGGAGGAATAACATAAGGGATTATCTTTTCCACAGGCTCAGGAGAGCAACCTCCAGTAATTGCTGCAGTGCCGCCAACTACCCCAAGGATTTTTAGGAAATCCCTTCTTTTTATCCCACCTGTGATGAGTCCTTCGCCTTTGCTCAGGACAGGCTTAGTCGAACCGCCCTTCTTAATCTCGGACATTTTTCCTCCATCCTATTTATGACAGGTCAAACAATCTTTGAGCTTAGTCAGCTCATCCCCATCTTTTGCTTTTTCTTGATGACAGCTCACACACCATCCCATCTGGAGTCTATATACGCGTTGAACTACATCCATTTTTTCTACCTCTCCATGACAGGTCTTACACTCGATTCCTTCACGAAGAACATGCCTTTTATGAGTGAAGTAAACAAAATCAGGTAGATAATTAACTCTAATCCAGGAAATTGGCTGCTTTTTATCCCAGTACTCTTTTACCTTCTGAATTTCCTTCTGAATGTTTATGGCCTTTCCATCGTATTTATATTCCTCATCCTTTCCAGCAATAAAAGTGTGGCAACCCATACATTTTTGCATAGAGGGAATTCCAGGCATCGTTGATTCTGTGACGTAGCTATGACAGTACTGACATGGAATTTGGTTATCACCTGAATGGATCTTGTGGCTAAAAAAGATTGGCTGCTCAGGAGCCTTAGTGCTGCTTTCCGCAGTGTAGAGGTAGAATCCTAGAAAGATCAGACTTAGGAGCAATACACCAGAGCATCCTTTCAGGAGTTTTTTCATCATCCTCTACCTTAAATTTGGAATGCACTCCTAACGGAAAGCTAAAACCTAGGTATAAAAAAACTTAGTATGTATATCATACCCAAAAAATCTGTCAAGTTGTGATTCGTAAACTAAAGGTCTTTCGTTTTCTAGCCAGTGAATTATTTACCAGAAGAGCCTAATTCATCCCTAAAGCTTTGAGCATCTTTCATTTCTCAGCACTTAATCTTTAGGTTTTCATCAAGATGAGGACGGGCTTATGTCCACCAGCAACCCTTCGACTTTGCTCAGGGCAGGGACTGGTGGGCTTATTTTTTTGTTTTATATCCCCGTTTAATGGGTAGGCAAAGAGTCCCTTCGACATAACTCAGGGCAGACTTGCTCGTTGCCTGTTGACCCTCCACTAGCGAGACTGGCGGACCCAATTTATTGTAGTGACGATAGACGAGACATTTCCTTCGTTAAACTCAGGACAGGCTTGTCTCGTGGGGTTAGAAAACCCCACCTATCGCAGTATTCCTAAATTGCAAATTAACAAATTACCTGTAGGGGCAACCCTTGCGGTTGCCCAAAAAAAGGGCAGGTGCAAGCCCTGCCCCTACATTCAAACCTTCAAACCTTATCGGGCGCAACGAGAGCCGATGTCGAAGCGCGAGGTCGAAGGCGAATTGCTGGCATCGAGCATGAAGACACCGGCGTCCGTTTCACGGCTGAAGTCGCCACCGCGGATGAGCGCCGCCGGAAATCTGTCAGTAACAGGAGGCGCCTCATCTATTTTAAAGACTGCGTCCATGCCATAAAGAGCAGTGGTTACATTACCTTCATCAATATCCAAGTTATGCTGTATCCAGTCCGCTACCCACTCAGCTAAGTTCCCTACCATATCAAATACACCATAGTTTGATACACAGTTTGAGCGGGAGCCTGTGGGCACCACAGTTGTTGCCGTGGAGGTATTGCAATCGTCCACACCATCGTCCGCACCCGGTTCATAATCCGTTGGCGTACCCGCGGCTGCCCCCTGCCACTCTGCATTGGTGGGTAGCCTCTTCCCCACATTAAAACAAGCCTGCTGCGCCTGAAACCAGGTGATATCGGCTGAGGGTGTTACCCCAGGCAATAATGCAGCAAATATAGGGTTAGCACCCGAACAGTCGTTGCCGTTATCTGAGCAGGGATAATTATCAATCTCGTTGGTACCATACTGCGTGCCCCTTGGGCTTCCACCTGATGGAGGCAAAGACCACACACTTGCCTCATACCGGTCTATACATACACTTCCCACCTTAATCATGTTCACAGGACAGGATGAATTTGTAGGAGGAGCAAAGCTAGGAACCTCTAAAAGGAATAAAAACACCAAAACACTCAACATAAACATGGAAAAGATATAAAGTCTCATCATTATGAGATACCTCCTCTATATAGGTTTTTTGCCAAATTTATTTAGCAAAAGATATTGGGTAGGCAACGAGTCTTGCTCGTTGCTGTCCACCATCAAAACTGGTGGACTACCCCGGTTGATAGACTTACGCTTTGCCTCCTTAAACACCTCTCCCCAATTTCCTTGCCACCCTCTGCGCCGTGTGTTATAGGTAGTGATAGATAGAGACTCTACGCCTAACCATCTTTGGAAGCTGTAAAAATGATTAAAGAATCTAGTCTCAAAGGAAAGTGCTCTTAATTTAGAAGTTGAAAGGTAACGTTTGAGTCTAATAAAAACTACCCCATCACAACCACCTTCCTAAAATGCAACTTATTTGTACAGATTATTCATTCAAATTATCAATGTCAACTCAAGTATTATTTTTTTTCAGGTGAAAAAATCTGGCTTTTTTGCAAATGCAATCTTAAAGCTTATTAAGAAACTCCTCAACGTTAAAACTCCCGCCAAGCTCGGATGTAAAAGAAGCAGATGCAATTTCTCTAAGCTTTCCAATCCTTCCCTCTTCCACACATATTCCGAGATCGAAGGGGAGGATACCAAGAATCGGCTCTCCTGTCATTTTGAGAATTAGCTCCGGATTTGTGCGTTCGGCAAGACCAGGATGAGAAGGAAATTGATTTATTACTATTCCCATTACTTTAAGCCCCCTAGCCTTTGCAGATTCTACGGTAAGAAGCATGTGATTTAATGTTCCTAGGCCTGGACGGGTGACTATAATCAGTGATAAGCCTAAATTAAATGCCAAATCAGACATTAGATAAGCATCAGTAATCGGCACAAGTAACCCTCCAGCCCCTTCAACAATGACAGTATCGTGAATCGAAGAAAGGTTATAGAAGCAAGACTTTATTCTCTCTAGATCAATCTTTTCGCCAGCAATATTAGCCGCAACTAAGGGTGCAAGTGGATGAGGAAAACGATAAGGACATACTTCATCTAATGAATAACTTGCTTCAATAACACTATGCACAAACTCAATGTCTAAGCAGCCGCCTAAATCGGTGCCCGTCTGAACTGGCTTCATTACGGCAACCTTATTACCGGACTGTTTTAATGTCAGGGCAAGCGCAGCGGATACAACGGTTTTTCCCACGCCTGTATCCGTGCCTGTAACAAAGATACCTTTTGGAAGATGGAACATGTTAGAAATTATAAAGCTGTTTAGCCAATAATAGCTAAGCTCCAATGACCAAATTCAAAATCACAAACAAATTCCAATTTCCACATACCAAAGGTTTAGAATTTAGAAATTGAAAATTGTTTGGAATTTGTGATTTAGGATTTGGAATTTGTAGTTTAATATAATCCTAGTTCTTTTATCTTATTAATCACTTCGTCAGAATGCCCGGCTGTATTAACCTTTTCCCATATATGTCTAATAGTGCCTGTTTTATCTATTAGAAAAGTTACCCTTTTTGCCGAGCCGTAATCACTCTCAACACCATAGGTTGTTACTATGTTCTTACTTTTATCGCTCAAAAGGGGAAAGTTAAGGTTGTATTTATCTCTAAACCCCTCATGGGATTTTACACTGTCAGTACTTACACCCAATACTTGAATACCTAGTTTTTCTAGCTCCTTCATGCCATCCCTCATCGAACACGCCTCCTTCGTGCAGCCTGGCGTATTGTCCTTCGGATAAAAATAAAGAGCTACTGTCTTTTTATTTTTAAAATCACTAAGCTTAACCTTCTTGCCTTCATATGTCTCAGCCTCAAAATCAGGTGCTTTATCTCCACTCTTAGGCATCTTTGCCATCTCAGAAAACCCCCTTGATTACAAATAAATGAAAGTAAATAAATAAAAAACGACTCACCTGTGCTATCTTTGCAGAAAGTTACAGCGAATGAAAAAGTAAAGTGAAAACTATCTTTTTCTGTTACCGTAGGGTGGCTTATTAGTCGGCTTTAATGAGATACCCTCCTCACTTGCTTTTGATCGTATAGCTTCTTCTGTACGACCAAGCTTTAAGCCAATGACTCGTGTAGGAGTATGTTGTCGGGCCAATTTGCGAAGTTTGGAGACCTGATCGCCAGTCCACAGCTTACCTGCATTCATCGTTGATTTTGGCATTGTCACTACACCTCCGTTTTAAAAAACCTCTTCTTTGTCATACATTAACCTCTATCTAAATTAAACGTAACATCCAACTAGAGTATAGGAATTACACTATGTTAAAAAAAGACACATACATAACTAGACAAATCCCATGCCCTTCTTAGCCTCTTCGCTCATTCTGCTTGGGTCCCAGGGCGGATCCCAGGCAATTTCAATAGACGCTTCCTTCACCCCTCGAAGTCCTTCTATAAGCATCTGTGACTCGGCTACTATCTGTGCTGAAGAAGGACAGCCAGGTGATGTCATTGTCATTTTTACAAAAACATTTCCATCCTCAATCTGAACATCATAGATAAGACCAAGGTTTACAATATCTATCGGAATCTCAGGATCATAAACGTCGCTTAGCGCCTCTAGAATCTTCTCTTTTGTAACCTGCTCGTCAGAAGTAGCAGGCTCTTGGGCTTTAACTTCCTGTGTCTCAAGATCTTCTGCGAGTTGAATCTCCTCCATCTGTCCAGATTCGGTCATATGAGTGGCTTTTCCAGTCTTCTCCTCAATAATCGTATTTTGGTTTTGAGTTATAAGTCTTTCAGTCGCTTGTGTTTCAGCCTTGTTCTCTTGTCTGGTTTTCTCTGGGGCTTTTGTTTCACTCTCGTTTTTAAAAATCTTTGACAGCATTTCACCAAATCCCATACTAAATACCTCCTTATCTAAGCAGTATCACTTTAATAAATATACCTGGACAGGTTTTCAAAGTATATCCAGCCCAATCCCATTAACTCAGGGCTCTACTAAATCATCACCTAAGCTAATTTCTTAACAACAGCGAGAGCTGCATCATAGTCTGGATGTTGAGTCACTTCTTTAACGTATTCAACGTACTGTACCGTATCGTTTTTATCTACTACAAATATAGCCCTGCCAAGAAGACGGTGTTCCTTTATCAAAATGCCATAGGCTTGACCAAAGGAGGCATCTCGATAATCAGATGCAGTTTTAACCTTATCAATTCCCGCAGCGCTACAGTACCGTTTCTGAGCAAATGGAAGATCCATACTCAAAGTAAGAATTGCAACGTCACCCGGAAGCTTAGCCGCCTCCTCGTTAAAACGCCTAGTTTGGGCATCGCAGACAGGGGTATCCACTGATAAAACTACATTAAAAACCTTTACCTTCCCCTTCAAGCTATCAAGAGTTATAGGTGACCCTAATGCCTCAAGAGAAGTAAAATTAGGAGCCTTATCGCCAACTTTAATCTCAGGACCTACTAGTGTAACAGGATTTCCTCTCATAGTAATCGCACCGGTTCTTTCCTGCGCCATTATTGTCATACCTCCTCAAAAGATGTTGTTAGATATGGAATTAGACTATATATAAGACCCTTTAGTGTCAATAGGAAGTGGTGATTATTTAGCCACGAATTTATGATAATAAAATGATTCACGATACATGATTCATGATCTTATATCTTGCATCGTGCATCTTGCATCTTGCTTCCTGTTTATAATCATTCGTGCTTATTTGGGTCTAATAGATAAGATTTGACAAGGCAATAAAAGCATGTGATATTTAAAACATTAATTTTAAGGAGGCAGTAAATTGCGTAAAGGTAAAGTAAAGTGGTTTAATGAGTCCAAAGGTTTCGGATTCATTGAACAGGAAGGCGGTAAGGACGTTTTTGTCCATTACAGCGCTATACAGAATTCTGGTTTTAAAACCCTTACAGAGGGTGACGTTGTGGAGTTTGATGTCGTAGAAGGCCCTAAAGGACTTCAAGCAAGTAAGGTTAATAAGGTTAGATAACTTCACAATTTTAGTTCCTTCCCTGAGAAGTTTCTGAGAATAATTCTAAGAAAAGTAAAATCCGGGGAGTGAATTTTAAATAGAGTAGTAAGGTAACTCAAAAAGTTGCTTTACTCTAAATCAATATAATGTGCGGATTGATAGCCCTATCCGCAAACGGAAGTGATCTGTCTCGAGTTGGCAGCTTTGCAGATATTGTCATTGCGAGCAATGTGGTTCACTAAATACCTCCGTACTTCGTCGTGAGCGCTAGGTGGGGAACATTCGGGCATTACACGTATTATGTCATTCCCGCAATTATTTAGCGGGAATCCATAAATGACAATCTAGATACCCGATAAATGCATTCAGGTATGACAGTAGGGGTATAGCATTCCAGCATTCATTTGTTATTCTCCCCTTTTATAAAGGGAAGTGAGAGGGGATTAATGTAGGGCTCGTTCCCCGAACGAGCCTTAAGGGCTGATGAGGGCATCAGCCCCTACATTTACACCCGGAAGTATCAACCTACCCGTACGGGCGCCATCCCTTTGATACAAGGACAGGGTTTCGAATGACGCTCCTTGTCAGGTTTCTTTATAACGGAGCCTAACCCGAGCGTTCGCAAACAGTGCCTCACAAGGACAGGTAGCAGAACTCGTTCCTTTTGATGACAAGATTAGAGGGGATCCGTTGGAACTTTATAGAGTTCCAGTGAAGTTCTTGCAACGGTGTAGCCTTTTCATTTTTTCAGCAATCAAGCCAACATTCAGGTAGAATAGTGAAAACAAAGAGGAGTCAATACCAAGCGAGTAAAAGTAGTCCGAGAAATAATGTGGGCTAAATGAGG
>Ga0209341_10003725_pt1 | contig 14201 bp, 10 predicted proteins | sample RifCSP13_2_FD_184020 | JGI IMG/M metagenome (GOLD analysis project Ga0209341, IMG submission 184020) | Soil microbial communities from Rifle, Colorado - Rifle CSP2_sed 13_2 (SPAdes) (version 2) | ecosystem: Environmental > Terrestrial > Deep subsurface > Rock core/Sediment | place: Rifle...
CCGGAGTTCCAGCTAAAGTCGCCGCTGGCCAGCATGCGCTGGGCCTCGGCGGCCTCGGGCTTTTCTTTGAAGCGCCTGACTTGATAGGCCTGGAAACCGTCGACCACACCTAGCGGATCGCCCTTCTGGATATAGCCGTACTGAGTGGCGGGATAAAGGGGCTCGATCCCCAGGGTGACCAGGTGGCCCGCCTGGGCGAGCTGCGCGGCGGCCAGCAGGTGGCGATGAAATTCCGCCGGGTTGCCGATGTAGTGGTCGGCGGTGAGCACCGCCATCAGCGAGCCGGGGCGCTGGTTGTGCAAGAAGGCGGCGGCCAGGCCGATGGCCGCGGCCGTGCCGCGCGGCTGCGGCTCCAGCAGGAAGTTGGCTTCAGATAACTGCGGGACCTGTTTAAGCAGTTCGACGCTGTGCTGCGCGTTGGTCACCACCAAAATATGCTCCGGCGGAAATATGGATTCCAAGCGGCGCACCGCCATCTGGAACAGGGTATGGTCGTCGATCAATTGCAGCATCTGCTTGGGGCGCGCCTGGCGGGAAAGCGGCCACAAACGGGTGCCGCCACCCCCGGCCATGATGACTGCATAGAAGTTTTCGCCCATACGATCCTTAGCGGGCAGTCCCTTCGCCGGCCTGGTATTCGGCGCGCAATTCACGGGCGGCCACGTAGGTCATGCCTCCCACCTGGCGCACCAGGCCTTTGAGTTCCATCAGCGCCAGTGCCGAGGATACCTGCTCGATGGGCAGCCGGGCGAGGGCGCCAATTTCGTTAACGTGCAACGGCTCTTGCCCCAGCAGGCTGAACAAGGCGGCCTCGGTGGCGTCGGCGGGCAAGGCGGCGGTAGCGCTGCGATGCTCGGCCATCATTTCGAGGTTCAGCACGTCGAGCAGGTCCTCATAGCGGATGAGGGGATGGGCGCCGCGCTGGACGAGCAGGTTGGCGCCTTTGCTTTGCGGCGCGTGGATGTTGCCCGGCACGGCAAAGACCTCGCGGCCCTGCTCGGCGGCGAAGCCGGCAGTGATCAGCGCGCCGCTTTGCTCGCCGGCCTCGACGATCACCACAGCCAGCGAAAGGCCGGAGATGATGCGATTGCGCGGCGGGAAATTGGCGGCGTCCGGCGGGGTGCCGATAGCGTAGTCGCTGACCAGCGCGCCGCGGGCAATGATCTCGTCGGCCAGCTTGCGATTCTCCGCCGGGTAGACCTGTTCGAGCCCGTGGGCCAGCACTGCCACGCTGCGCCCGCCGGCGCGGAGCGCGGCCTGGTGGGAGATGGCATCCACGCCGCGGGCCAGCCCGCTGACCAGCGTGATGCCATTATGCGCCAAAAAGGCGCCGAATTCCTCGGCGATCTGGCGGCCGTAGGCCGTTACCTGGCGGGTGCCGACCACGGCGACGGCCCATTCGTCTTCCGGCAGCAACCGGCCGCGCACGTAAAGCACCGGCGGGGCCTGGTCGAGCTCGCGCAGCTTGCGTGGATAAGCCTCATCTTCCCAAGTGAGCGCGGCGATATTGTATTTAGCCAGATCGGGCTCAATGAGTTCCAGATCCAAGGTTTGATGCAATTCGACAAAATTCTGGACGGTGGACTCGTTCATGCCAGCGGCGCGCAATGCAGCCGGGGCCGCCCGCCAGGCGGCCTCGGCGGAGCCAAAGGCATCCAGCAGGGCGCGGAAGCGGACAGCTCCCACTCCCTTGACCGAATTCAAGGCCAACCAGAAGATGCGGTCGTTGTTCATAGGGTGCCCCCTAACAGCGGGCAGAGAATATCATAGCGGTCTTTGGCGTGTCAAGTAAGGAGTCATGGGAGTGACTTATTCGCTGAACGAGCGGACTTCTGCCAGTAGGCAGAACTAGGTATTCGGAGAGATATGTTTCCGAGAATTCTTCGCTGGTGTTGATTCGCAAACGGGTACTGACTTAATACCCGCTCAGAATGACACGGGGTGTTGGAACGCTCATGAGAACGGCAACATTGATAGTTAGAAACAGATCCCAAGTGGACTAGGATTTATTTGCACCATGTTTACATTATTGTCCCCAAAAGAGATTCCATAATATAGGCTTTTTTATTTTCCGATTTCGCGCAGACCGGGCAAAAGGCGCACCACCATCCGCTTCTCGGCGAGCATCACCTGTTGAACCACATCCTGGATGGCGGGCAATAACAGCTCCCCACCCTGAGCTGGGCGGACGACGTAGACATCGTTGGCGCCGGTGGAAAGAATTTCCGTCAGCGTTCCCAAAATTGAGCCGCCTTCTTCGACCACCTGCATGCCAAGGAGTTGATGCTGGTAATACTCTCCCTCCGGAAGAGGCGGCCGGTCCTCAACTGGCACGAACAGGGGAACGTTGCGGAAGGAGTTTACTGCTGCCAGGCCGGCGAGTTCTTCAAAAGCCAGGAGCAAGCCATCGCCATGCGGCCGCCGGCTGGCAATGGTAACGGGGATATGGTCCTCACCCATATAAAGGCGAGTCCCCTTTTGCAATCTCTCCGGAAAATCCGTTTGCAGTGCAACGGCGACCTCCCCTTTGAGGCCATGGGGGCGGCGCAGTGTGGCCACCAGCACAAACGCCAAATCGCCCGAGGGCGTGAAAACGTCCTCAGGCGATTTGGCAGCTTTGCGGCGGGCAGCCAGGCGTCGGCGCGGGGAGCTCAATCCGGTTCCGAGATATTCAGGAAGGCGCGCTTTCCATCGCGTGTGGCAGCCACTTGCAGGAGAATACGGATGGCGTTCGCCACGCGGCCGTTACGGCCGATCACGCGGCCCATATCCGGCTTAGCCACCTCGAGAGAGACCTCTGTGCTTTCGCCCTTTTGGCGCTGAGACACGCGCACCTGGGTGGGATCATCCACCAGGGAGCGCGCCACGTACTCGATTAGTTCCTTCATTTATGGCAGGTTATCCGGCGCTGGGCGTTTCTTCGGCTTTGGGAGCCTCGGGTTCCGCCGGGGCCTCGGCAGCTTCTGCCGGTTTGGCAGGCGCGGCCTTGGCAGCTGTCTCAGACTTGGCAACTTTCTTCCTGGTAGATGTGCCGGCGGCGGGGGCGGCGTGCTCGGTCTGGCGGCCGGCAGAGCGTGTCTTGGTGGCCGTTTCGGCCTCGGCCAGCAGGGTTTCGACCTTCTCACCGGACTTGAAGCGCTCAAAGCGGTCCAGCAGGCCGGCCACTTTGAACACTTGCATGGCCGAATCGCTGGGCTGTGCGCCATTGCTGATCCAGTGATAGATGCGGTCTTCCTTCAAATTGATGGTAGCCGGTTCAGTGCGCGGGTTATAAAAACCGAGGATCTCAATAAAGCGCCCATTGCGGGGGCTTTCTTTATCCGCAGCCACAACTCGAAAACTGGCCTGTTTTTTTCCGCCTACGCGGCGCAATCGAATACGAACCATGTTCTAAAATGCTCCTAAGTTCTGATGGCCTGAATTATACCTGTTACGCCGAACCGGCCTGCGAACAGCCCGTGATTCTAGCTTGCAACCGAGTTGAGGTCAAGGGCGAGCCAAAGGAAGGCACGCGACTCGCCACTAAACCTGTGTTTTAATGAGTACCTGGTTCGCCACCCCTAGGAGAGAAAAATGGCCAAGATAGCGCTTGTCACAGACAGCACTACCAACATCCCCAAAGAGCTAAGCAAGGGTCACGACATTCACGTAGTCCCCTCGGTGATCATTTGGGGGGCGGAGACGCTGCGGGACGGGGTGGATATCCAGCCCGATGAGTTTTATAAACGGCTGGCGACCTCCAAAGAGAAACCCACCACCTCCCAGCCTACCCCAGCGGCTTTCAAGGAAAAGTTCGAGGAACTTGGCGGCTCAGGCTTCACGGACATCGTGTGCAGCTTTGTTTCCTCCAAGTTTTCCGGCACGCTGACCTCCGCCGAGCAGGCCAAGGGCATGGTCACCGGGGTCAACATCCACATCATAGACGGCCGCTCGGCCTCCCTGGGCACCGGCTGGCCGCTGCTGGAGGCGGCCAAGGCGATCAAGGCGGGCAAGTCCGCCGAGGACTGCGTGAAGATCATTGAAAGCGCGCTTACGCATACCGGGGTTATGTTGTACGTAGATACGCTGGAATACCTGCATCGCGGCGGGCGCATCGGGGGAGCTTCGCGCTTTATGGGCACGGCGCTGAGTGTCAAGCCGATTCTGGAGGTGCAGGACGGCGCCCTGGAGGCGACAGAACGGGTGCGCACCAAGAGCAAGGCGCTGGAGCGCATTGTGGAACTGCTGGCGGAGCGGGTGGCCGGGCGGACGCCGCTGCACCTGGGGGTGCTGCACGCCAACGCGGCCGAGGATGCCAAGGCCTTGATGGCCGAGGCCAGCAAGCGCCTCAGCCCCGCCGAGTCTACGCTCACGGAGGTGAGTCCCGCGGTAGGTGTGCACATCGGCCCCGGGGTGGTGGGCTTTGCCTTTATGGCGGGATATAAGTAGTTAACGGTTGACAGTTGACGATTGACAGTAAAAACCCCGCCGATATGGCGGGGGTTTTGTCGAAACACCCAGTCGCTATATCTGCGTAGCAAGATGAGTTAATTGAAGTAAGAAAGTTAGCCTTTTCACATAGTTGCTATTTTTGTATTTCGCTTTTATACTATGACCAGCTGCGTGTTCAATAGCGAAGGAGAGAGGCAATGAGCAAGGGATTTCGATTCAGCGTTTCACTTCTACTGGTTTTAACTTTTGCCTTGGCCTCTGGCGGCACATCGGCCATGGCAGCCAGCGAAAACGTCTACTTCCTGGGGGCCAGGTTCATTGTGGGCAAAGGGCTGTTGGTCACCCTGAAGGTTTCTGAGGATACGGACGTCACCCAGTCTGCCAGCCTGGTCGTCAATGGCGTCGAGTACGCTTTGGATTGCAGGGTTGCCGAAACAAGCGGGAAATTTCTGACCCTGCGCTGTGTGGCTGGTGTAAGCACTGACTCGGTTGGGGGCGAAGCCACGATCTGGTTTGGTCCCGATTCTTTCACTACGACACTCAAAGACCCGCGCCCCTGGTGTTACAGCGTTCTTGACTACACCCTAGAGGGACCATGGCATGAAATTGGCACCTACTGCCAACTGCGCGCTGCCGGTGTTGGGGATGCTGTCGCTCTATTGTTAAACCCTGACTTTCCTGTCTATTGGACCTACATCTACGAAGAAAGTGCAGCCGATGCCATAGACTGTGGCCCAGGCCAGCCTGAGCTTGGGAACGGATACTACTACAACTGCGGGTTAGCCCAGTAAAGGACTGCATCCTGTAATTCGTTGTTTCGAAAAAGGCCAGTCTTTTTGAGCTGGCCTTTTTTTTATTGAATGGACGGACCAAGATCCACCGGACTGGCTGAGGGAGGACCTTATTTCACCGTGCCATAAAACAAGGGAAGGGGTTTGATCTTTTTTGCGCTCCATTGGTGGGCGGCGAGTACCTGAAGGCGGGCAGCTTCCTGTTTGGCCCGATCGTTGGCGTGCACCGCAAATAAGGGTGCGCCTTTTTCCACCCGATCGCCGACCTTATGGTGCACGACGATGCCAACGGCATGGTCTATGGGATCGCCTTTCGCGGCCCGGCCGGCGCCCAAAGCCACTGAGGCTTCGCCGACCTGTCTGGCATCCACGCGCTTGAGATAGCTCGAGCGCGGCGCCGAGAATTCTTCGATATATTGGGCCGTCGGCAGGCGGTCGGGACCGTCTACATAGCTGACATCTCCACCCTGGGCAATCACCAGCGCCCGGAAACGTTCGAAAGCGCGGCCATCTTGCAACGCGGCGGCGGCGCGTTTGCGGGCGGCGGCCAGCGTTTTTTCGGCTTCGCCCAGCACCAGCATCTGGCTGGCTATCTCGATAGCGTGTCGGCGGAAATCGGCTGGCCCCCCGCCATGCAGCGTTTCAATGGCCTCTTTCACTTCCAGGGCATTGCCCACGGCATGGCCCAGGGGCTGGTTCATATCTGAAATCAAGGCGACCGCCTTGCGGCCGGCCAGCCTGGCGATCTTCACCATGAGTCTGGCGAGGGCGCGCGCATCTGCCTGGGTTTTCATAAAAGCACCGGTGCCCACTTTCACATCCAGCACGATGCGCTGGGCGCCGGCAGCCAGTTTCTTGCTCATTATCGAGGAGGCGATCAGGGCGCGGGAATCTATGGTGCCGGTCACATCGCGCAGGGCGTACAGCTTACCGTCGGCTGGCGCCAGGTCGCCGGTCTGGCCGGTGAGGACCAAGCCCGTTTCTTTCAATTGCTCAAGGAATTCTTCTGTGGTCAGGTTCGTGCGGAAGCCAGGAATGGACTCCATCTTGTCGAGCGTCCCCCCGCTGTATCCCAAGCTGTGACCGGACATTTTGCCGACGCGCAGGCCGCAAGAGGCCACCACGGGTTCAACCACCAGCGTGGTCTTGTCGCCCACGCCGCCGGTGGAATGCTTGTCGAGGGCTAAGCCGACCACACCGCTCAAATCCAGCGTTTCGCCGGATTCCGCCATGGCCAGGGTAAGGGCGGTAGTCTCCTGATCGGTCATCCCATTCAACAGTACGGCCATAGCCCAGGCGGAGGCCTGGTAATCAGTCACCATTCCGTGGGTGAAACCCTCAATGAAGAAGCGGATCTCGGCCGCGGTCAATTCCTTGCGGTCACGTTTTTTGATAATAATGTCTACGGCGCGCATGATGAGGACTAAAATTATAATATAAGCGCCAATTGTCATACAACCTAAGGCTGGCCGTGCAAGCGCGCTTGACAAGGCTTAGCCAAGCGCAATAGACTAACTTTTCAGGAGAATTACAGGAATTGAAAAGGATTTCCGGTACCCGATGACCATCTTGTTGACCAAAGTGCGGGCCCCGCAGCGGCGCAAGGATGTGCTTCGCCGGGTGCGGTTGATCGATGTCCTGCATCAAAACCTGCACCGCAAACTCACCTTTGTTTCCGCGCCTGCTGGTTACGGCAAGACCACCCTGCTGGTGGATTTTGCCGGGGACGTGGATGCCACAGTGATGTGGTACCGCATCAGCGCGGAAGACGCCGACCTAGTCCTGTTCGTCCAACACCTGGTAGCCTCTTTCCAGCAGCAAATCCCTCAATTTGGATTTGCTCTAGCGGAGAAGTTGAACTCACCCGGGGGCAACCCAGACGCAGCCACTCTGGCGGTGGACCTGATCAATGAAGTGGAAGAAAAAGTGGAGGATTTTTCCCTGCTGGTGCTTGACGACTACCACTTGGCGGGTGAAAACCAGCAAATTGCTGACTTCATCGAAAACCTGCTGGAAAACCTGCCTGACCGATTGAGGATCCTGATCGGGTCTCGCAGCGTGTATGGGATCCCAACCGCCAGCTTATACATTCGGGACGAGCTGGTGACGATCAGTGCAGATGAACTCCGCTTCCGGGCGGACGAGCTGCAAAAACTTGTGCTGCAGAACCACCGGGTGCGCTTGAGCGATGAGCAAGCCCAGGAGTTCGCCATACGGGCGGATGGCTGGATCATTGCCATATTGCTGGCCCTGCGCACGATGGAGAACGGCGTCCTGCCGGACCTGAGCGGGGGCGTCGAACATATCTATGCTTACCTGGCGGAGGAAGTTATCAATCGCCAAAGTGAGGAACTGCGCGATTTCATGTTGGCCACTTCCATTTTGGAGGAATTCAATGAGGCGCTGTGCAACTTTTTAGTGGAGCGGGACGATTCTGCGGAATTCCTGCGCGCCCTCGAGGAACGCAATCTGTTCGTGAGCCGCACAGAGACCAGTGAAGGCCCCAGCTACCGCTACCACCAGTTATTCGCCGAATTCCTTGAGGACTATTTTGTGCGCAACCAGAAGCCGCGCATGCAGGACCTGCACCGCCGAGCGGCAGAATGGTATCGGGAACGCCAGCAGTGGGAAAGCGCCATAGACCAGAAGCTGGAGGCAGGGGACAAACAGGAAGCGGCAAACTGGGTGGACACGGTCGCCGTTCAGTTCTATACCTCCGGGCGACAAACGCTGATCGCGCGCTGGATGGAGCGCCTGGGTAGCCCGCCCGATCTGCGGAAGAAAGCACCCCACCTGCTACTTTACCAAGCCAAGATACTCGGCAATCAAAGCCAGTTCCAACCGGCCTTGAAACTTCTGGAAACGGCAGAACCGATCCTGTCGAAATTGAAGGACGTGGATGCGCTAGCCAACGCCATCATCACGCGCGGCATGATCTATCGCTTTACAGGAAAATACCAAGAAGCCCTTGCCCTGGGAGAAAAAGCGCAGGCGGTTCTGCAGGGGAAACGAAAGCCCGAGTTACGCCAAAAATGGTTTTTGGCAGATCGGTTGAGAGCATTGCCGCTCTATTATCTAGGTGAGCATAAGGACGCGATTAGATGTCTTGAAACGGCCTCTTCGGGGCTACGGGCGTTAATTGACCTCAGTGAGTCCTCCCAAAAGACCCGATTTCTTTACGACCTAGCAGAATGCCTCACCGATCTTGGATTTGTTCAGATTTCCCTTGGGAAGGTCCTAGGCGCGCAGAAAGCTTTCCAGGAAGCTCTGGAAATCCATAAAAGCATTCGCAGTAATTTGGGCGCGCTTTCTTCAGCTCACAACAATATCGCTTATCTCCACCACCAAATTGGGCAATATACAGAAGCATGGCACGAGTATTCGCTGGGGATGGCCCACGCCAAGGCCGCAAACCATGTGCGCGCTCAGATCTCAATTCTGAACGGGCGTGGGGAAATGTTGCTAGAAGTCGATGAATTCGAAGAAGCATACGAAAACTTTCAAAAAGCATTTGCCTTGAGGCAACAAGCCGGGGAACAACAAGAGTCAATCGACACCTATACGGGCCTGGCACGGGCAGAGCGCAAGAGGGGCCACTACAACGAAGCCATGAATTGGCTAAGGATGGCGGCAAGTTTCAAAGGCGCCGGGTTGGACGACGCGGACTACGCAGCGGAACTCGGGGCCATTTATGCGGATATGGGGCAGAAAGACCTCGCATCGAAGCAATTTGAACAAGCCCTGGCTGAATGGCCCGAAGAAAAAGCTCCAAGGCAATCCCAAGTCCTGGCAACTTTCCTGGCGGGGCGAACCGCATTTCAAGCGGGCCAATATAAAAAGGCAGAAGGGCACCTAAATAAGGCATTAAAAGGGTCGGCCCAGTTAGGCTACGATCAGTTTTTGGTGAATGCGGCCCGTTCTTCCACCGATTTCCTGGCCCATTTTTTGAAAACCAAGCCAGCAGAACAAGTGCAAACCTTGTTGGAACGAGCAACAAATTTCACGACCGGTAAGTTTGCCTTGGAACGCAAACCCCCTAAAACCACGATCAGCCCCGTTCACATGGAGATCTACGCATTCGGCGCCGGGGAGATCCGCCGGGATGGAGAATTGCTGCCCACCAGCATGTGGCGTTCCAGCCGAGCCCGGGCGCTATTCTTTTATATTTTGGACCACGGGAAGATTCGCAAAGAAGCTATCGGCGTGGACTTCTGGCCGGAGTTCAGCTCAGGCAAGATCAGCAGCAATTTCCACGCCACCCTATGGCGAGTGCGCCAAGCGCTCGGATTCAAGGAGGCGATTATCTTCGAAAACGAACAATATAGCCTGCATCCCTCCATTCAACTTTGGTACGATGTAACCGAATTCGAAAGCAACCTGAGCAGGGCTGAGGCGCAAGGGCTCCCGAGAGCGGAACGCAGCGAATTGATCAAACAGGCTATCGACATGTACCGAGCCCCTTTTCTGCAAGATATCTATATGGAATGGACGGACCTCCGCCGAGAGGAGTTACGCAACCTCTATCTCGAGGCACTCATTGACATGGCAAGCATGGAGAGCAGCAGCAAGCACTATCGCTCCGCAAAACAGCATTTCGAGAGGGTTTTGGCGATCGACCCTTATCGCGACGAAGTGCATCTGGCCCTGATGAAATGCCTGGCCCTCTCGGGGGCTCCCTCCGCAGCCATTGCCCACTTCAGGGATTACAGCGCCATGCTGCGCAAGGAATTAAATGCGGAACCGTTACCGGAGTTACAGGCGTACTACGACCAGTTGGTTGTCAAGGCTTAAGGAGGCGATCATGTAGGAAGAACGACCTATCCAAGACAACACGGCTAACAAGGCTGCCAAGGGTCGGGGTAGCCTTTTTTCGTCCTTGGCACGGACCTTGCTCATAGCTGTGTTCATAGGGCATCGGATAGCATGCCCCCTGCAAACCTAACTAGGAGGTTGAAACGTCTAAACAACTCAGGTTTTCACAGTACGGGCGGCCGCCATTAGCTCCGCCTACTAAGGTTGTGCACTAGCACGACCAAGAACCACAGCGAATCAAAATAAGGAGTTTGCGATGTCTAAACTAAAACTGAATGCGATCGCCACACAGGCACTGTTGGACAATGAATTCAAGACCGCTGTTTTGAACGGCCAGCTGCAGGACCGCCTCGGCGCCTTCCAGCTCAACGACGAAGAAGTGCAGGCGGTCATGTCCATCCAGGCGATGGATCTGGACCAGTTCATCCGCCATTTGAGCGGGCTGATCCAACCCGGCACGGCAGTTGCGTAACCAGTGACAGAAGCGGTTTTTCGCTGAAAACGCAGAAACAAATACGACCCAGAGTGGTCCGCATTTATCCTAGGGTGAGGGTAGAGACAAGTACCCTCACTAATGTTCTTAAGGGAGACCCAGGTGCTCCCCGAAAAATAAGGCCTAAACTGCAAGGATGATTAAAATAACCGATGCTGCTTAAGTCATTTAGCCAGGAAAGAATATTGCCGACCAACGGTCATTCCTCAAACGATTCCCTGCGGTTGCCGCCTCCCGATACTGAGGGCGACCACACCGAGGACCTGGCCGCGCTGGCCATAGCCGGCGCCAGCATTGTCTCCAGCCTGGACGTAGACAAAGTTTTGCAGGTCATCGCTCAGCAGCTCACCAATCTCCTGGACGTGCCTATCTGCATCCTGGCCGATTGGAGGCCCAACCCGGGGATCATGGCCCACACTAAATTCGCCAACCCCAAAGTGACCCGGTTGCCGAAAGCATTTAAGCTGGTCTCATTAGCTGAGCAGCTAGAGCTCACCCAGGTGGTGGAAAAGGCGAGGCCGATCCAAAAGCATGCAGATGACCCCGGGCTGACGGAAAAAGAAAGGACCGCATTCAAAAAGGCAAAGATATCCACTCTGCTGCTCTTGCCGCTAGTCGCCCAAAATAAGACCTTAGGCCTGGTGGAATTACAAGAAACACGAGGACCGCGCACCTTCAGCGACCGCGAGATCTATTTGGCCCAGACCTTATGCCACCAGGTTGCTGTGGCGATTGAAAACGCGCGACTATTTGGAGCCACCAGCCGGCAAGTTCATGAATTGAGCATCCTTTACCAGGTCTCCACAGCCGCCACCGAGGCGACCAGCGAGGATGAGCTTATCCAGCGGGCGACTGATCTCATTCGAGAAAATCTCTTTCCCGACAATTTGGGTGTGCTCATGTTGGATAGAGTGGAAAACAAACTCAAAGTCCATCCGTCCTACAGGGGCGGCGGCACATCGGTTGAATCTTTCAGCATTCGCCTGGGCCAAGGCATCACCGGCCAGGTGGCTGCCAAGGGCGTGCCGATGCGGGTGGCCAACACCCGGCGGTTAAAGAACTACCTGGTTTACGATGAGGATACCCAGTCGGAACTGTGCGTGCCGATGAAGATCGGAGACCGGGTGATCGGGGTGATCAATGCCGAGAGCAGCAAGCCTGACCACTTCACAGAAACGGATGAACAGCTTCTGCTAACCCTTTCAGGGCAGCTGGCCAGCGGAATTGAGCGGCTGCGCAACGCCGCTTCCGAACGGCGCCGCACTAAGCAGCTGGGCATCTTGAACAAACTCACCGGGGAAATGAGCGGGGTCCTAGATCGGGACAAATTATTCAAGATCGTCGTGGAAAGCTTGAACAAGGAAATGGCCTATGTCTCAACCGATATTTCGTTGGTCGACGAAGTTAGCCGCGAATACGTGCTCGCCGCAGTGAGCGGCAGTTTCGCAAGCCTGGTTCCCGAAAGCGGATACCGCCAGCAGTTTGGCGACGGCCTGCTGGATGTGGCCGCCCGCAGCGGCCAGGTAGTGGTGGCCAACAATGTTCATGAGCGCCCCGAATACATAGTGGTGGCCGGCCACGAAATGATCAACTCCGAGCTGATCATTCCCATCAAGATCTACAAGCGGGTGGTGGCATTGCTCAACATCGAGAGCAACGAACTGAACGCGTTCGACGAACATGAAGCCGAAGCGCTCAGCACCCTGTGCGACCAGATCTCCATTGCCCTGGAAGGCATCAACCTATTCGACTCAACCCGCAGGCAGCTGCAGGAACTGACTGTGCTGCACACCATCACGCATGCGGGGGTCAATGCCAAAAGCGAAGATGAGCTGCTGGAACGGGCCACCGAGATCATCGGCGACAGCCTATATCCAGACCAATGCGGGTTTCTGATGCTCGACGCCGCTTCGCGGGTTTTATTGGTCAATAGAAATTATCGCGGCATCAGCGAGGCTGCGAAGGAGAGACGAGTTCCCCTTTCTGAGGGCATCGCCGGCCAAGTGGCTGACACGGGGAAGCCCTGGCGAGTGGCGGATGTGCTCCAGGAACCCAGCTATCTCAACGTCAGCCCCAACATGCGTTCTGAGCTATGCGTGCCAATCTTGGGCAATAACAATCGGGTATTAGGCGTAATCAATGCGGAAAGCGCCCAAGTCGATGCCTTTTCAGACAAGGATCTGCGCCTGCTGAATACCATCGCCGGGCAGTTGGGAACGGCTATCGACAAATTGCGCCTGTTCGAAGCCGAGCGCGTGCAACGCGAACAAGCCGAGACGCTGCGCGAGGTGGCCGCCATTTTGGGAAGCGCCACGGATAGGTCCAACATACTCGACCTCATCCTGGACCAATTGAAACGCGTAGTGCACTTCGACAGCGCCTCGATCCAAATCACCAAGGGAGAGAACCTAAGCGTGCGGGCCATTGCCGGGGCGCTGCAGAGCGAAGTTATCGGTTTGGAACTTCCCATCCAGGCAGCCAAGCTGGCGCACCCTCCACTCTTCGAGCATCGCACCGTGATCCATGAAGACGTTAGCCAGAACCCAGGCTGGATAAAAACAGCCGCGTCCCCGCTGATCAAGTCATGGATAGGCGCCCCTCTGATCGTGCGCGGCGAATCCATCGGGATCCTTTCGGTGGACGGCTATCGCATAAACCAATTCAGCTCAGCGGATGCGCAGCTCGTTTCCACCTTCGCTAATCATGCGGGCATTGCCCTGGAAAACGCCCGGCTGTTCGAGGAGGCGCAGGAAGCCTACGTTCAAACCGTGGGCGCTTTGGCCAGCGCCATTGACGTGCGCGACAGCTATACCAGCGGCCACAGCCAGCGCCTGGCTGACCTGGCGGTGAAGACGGGCGAATTAATGGGATGCACTGAAGATGAACTGATGGACATTCGTTGGGGGGCTCTGTTGCACGACATCGGCAAGATCGGCGTGCCTGACGATATCCTGAGAAAACCGGGCTTACTGGAAGCGGACGAGGAACAGATCATGCACCAACATCCCGAGATCGGGGCGCGCATCGTGGAAAGGGTGAAGTCGCTTTCCGGCGTGGCGCCCATCATCCGCGCCCACCAGGAACGTTATGACGGGTTAGGTTATCCGGACGGTTTGCGCGCAACGGCCATTCCCAAGATGGCGCGTATCGTTAGCGTGGCGGATGCCTATGTGGCCATGACGGATGAGCGCGTCTATCGCAAAGCTCGCAACAACACGGAAGCTATCCAGGAACTCAAACGCTGCAGCGGGAGCCAATTCGATCCCGAAGTGGTCCAGGCCTTCCTGAGGGCGCTCGACCAAACCGCCTAATCCCCAGCTAGACGATCAACATGGCGTCGCCGAAGGAGTAAAAGCGATAGCCTTCGGCAACAGCCGCGCGGTAAGTTTCCAGGATCAATTCGCGGCCAGCAAAGGCGCTGACGAGCATTAATAATGTCGAGCGGGGTAAGTGAAAATTAGTCAGCATGGCATCCACGACGCGGAATTTGTAGCCCGGAAGAATAAACAAATCAGTGCGCCCTTCAAAAGGAAGGATACCGCCCTGCCGGGCAAGGGCGGCGGCGCTCTCCAACACGCGCACAGAGGTGGTGCCCACGGCGATCACGCGGGCGCCGGCTGCACGGGTTTCATTCACCAGCCGGGCGGTCTCTGCGGAAAGCTGGCACCATTCTG
>Ga0209341_10003726_pt1 | contig 14199 bp, 23 predicted proteins | sample RifCSP13_2_FD_184020 | JGI IMG/M metagenome (GOLD analysis project Ga0209341, IMG submission 184020) | Soil microbial communities from Rifle, Colorado - Rifle CSP2_sed 13_2 (SPAdes) (version 2) | ecosystem: Environmental > Terrestrial > Deep subsurface > Rock core/Sediment | place: Rifle...
CTCCAGCCGAACTCGGCGAGCAGCGCCACCAGGATGACGCTGTAGGAGTACCAGATGCCGTAGGCGAGCGCGAGCGTGAGCGCGATCACGCCCAGGGCGGCGGGGCGTCGTCGGGCGCTCAAAGGAGAAGCTACGCCCGTGCCTCGAATTGCCCGCGCATCACGCTGCCTTGCGCTGCTCCTCCTGCTTGATCAGCGATTCCGCCGGAATTCCGAGCTCGCGATGCAAGCGCCAGATCATCTTGAGCGTGAGGGGACGTTTGCGGTTGAGAACTTCATAAACGCGATTGAGCTGGCCGATCAACGGCACGAGATCCTTCGGGCTCAAACCCGACTGCGCCATCCGGAACTTGATCGCCTCCACCGCGTCGGGCAGATCCATTGGAAAATGCTTCCTCTCGTATGCCTCGACGAGAGTGACCAGCACGTCCAGCCGCTCGCCTTGCGGCGTGCCGGCTTCGGCGTCCATCAGGCCTTCGATCTCTCTTAGAGCGGCGCGGTGGTCGGCCTTCGTCCTGATCGGCTTGATTTCCATTTTCCTCTCCATCACACCGTTTGCGCGTCGATCCGATCGTACTGGGTCTGAAGCCCGTAGTCCCGGACGTCGTTCAGCGCTTCAGCTCGCCGCTCTCGAGCAGCCGCTTCAGGTCGTCGGCGCCGCCGACCAGCACGCCCTTCACGAACACCATCGGGAACGTCGGCCAGCCGGTCCACATCTTGAGCGCGAGGCGCGGCCGCCACTCGCCGAGGTAGCTGCCGTACTCGAGATACTTGTGCGCGAGGCCCGCGTCATCGAGGAGCTTGCGCGCCTTCCTCGGGAACGGGTTCTGGCGCATGCCGACGACCACGATGTCGTTCGCCGCGATCGCGGCCTGCACTTCCTTCACGACCTCGGCCCTGTAGCCGGCGACCTTTTCCCGCACCGCGGGATGGATGCGCTCCTCGTTCAGGACCTGCCGCGGCATCAGGCGCGCTCCACCGCGCGCAACACGGCTTGCGGCTCCTTCGCGATCACGTTGAGGAGCACGAGTGCCGTGCCGCGCGGTTTCCGGTCGCCGCGCTCCCAGTGGCGCAGCGCCCCCAGGCTGATGGCGAAGGTCGCGGCAAACTGCTCCTGCGTGAGCCCGGTCCGCTCGCGCACCGCCTTCACGTTGACTTGCGGCGGGATGTGCAGCCTGAGACCGCCGACACGCTTGCCCTTCTGGTGCCGGATCGCCTGCTGCAATCCCCGCTTGATGCCTGCAAACGCCTTGTTCATCGCGCTTTCTCCAAGATCGCCTTGAGTATTCGGACCAGTCCCGCCAGATCGTTGCGCTCGGCCTTGCTCAAATTGGACCTTTCGTTCTTGCCGAACACCGTCAACAGGTAAAGCGGCATGGCGTCGCTGTGAAAGTAGTAGATCACGCGCACCCCGCCGCTCTTGCCTCGCCCGCCGCGCGCCCAGTGCAGCTTGCGCACGCCGCCGGTGCCCTGCATCAAGTCGCCGGCTTTCGGAATTGCGGCGAGGTGCTCCACCACCTCCATGCGCTCCGCCGCCGACAGAAGCCTTTCCGCACAGCGGATGTACTCCGGCGTCTCGGCGACGGTGATCAGCACGGGCAGTCTAATCCAATGGCTTAGTCTGGTCCAGCCGCAGCGAAATCGTTCTGCTTCTTCCAACGCGGACCCGGCCCGCCGGTTGACTACACTCGCTTTTCGAGGCCTCCGGTCGTGGTATGATTTCTTCACACCGTCTTCAGGAGCCCCCGTGGCTGCCGCCGTGAAGAAAACCATCTCGCTGCCCGCCGAGCTGGCGCGTGAGGCCGAGGCCATCGCCAAGGCCGAAGGCAAGACCCTGAGCGCCGTCGTCCAGGACGCGCTGCGCCAGGCGCGCCTCGGCCGGCGCGTGCAGGAGCTGCGCGGCATCCAGGGCTACTGGAGCCGCAAGGCGCGCGACCAGGGCATCCTCAGCGAGCAGGACCTCGAGCGCTACCTGCGCTCTTGAGGGTCGTCTTCGACACCAACGTCCTGGTCGCGGCGCTGGTGTTCCCGGGCGGGCAGGGCGAGGCGGCCCTGCGGCGCATCATCGAGGAGCGCGACGAGCTCGTGCTTTCCAGGCCGATCCTCGACGAGCTGCTCGGCGTGCTCGCGCGCAAATTCTCGCGCGATGCCGAAGAGCTGGCGCACGTCGCGGTGTTTCTCGGCGAGCTGGCCATCACCGTAAGACCTGGCCGCCGGCTGAAGGTCCTGAAAGACGACCCGGACAATCGCGTTCTCGAGTGCGCCGTCGCCGGGCGCGCACATGCCATCGTCACCGGCGACCGCGCCCTGCTCGCCCTCGGCGAGTTTCGCGGCGTGCGCGTGGTGAGCCTGCGCGACTACCTCGGGGTTTAGGGACTGTCCCCGGCTTTGGGTATGCCAGCGATCGATCTTAGCCGCTGGAGGACGACGGGAACGCGGGTCGCCGGGCTCCCTTCCATCACGAGGTCCGGCAGCGCGTTGAGAAAACCTTCATCGGCGAGAAGTCGGGCAAAGACAGCGCGGACGTAGCGGCGTACATCGGGGTCGGCGTGCATGATCTCACTTACGATCTCCGGCCGCCCGTCCACGACCGTAAGGACGTCCTCCAGGTCATGGCTCTCGAGATAGTCCCCGCGACCGCGATCTTCGAACGCCTCGAGTTTCGTGCCGAGAAAGCAGGCCGGGGTGACGAGGCGGATGGCCGGCCCGCCCGGCAGCTGCACGCTGACCGCCGTGCGCAACGCAGTCTCGTACCAGCGGTTGGCGAAACCGAGCACCTCTCCCTTCGCCGGCATGAGGTCCAGCTTCATCCCGCCAAGGCTCCAGCGGTACGGCGGCTCGCCTTCGGCGAGCGTCTGCGAAAAACCCCGCGCCCGCAACGCTTCTCCGAGGCGCAGGTACTCCACTTTGGACGCAATGGCCACGACGGCATCCACGTCCTGCGTCGCCCGCACCGGCGCCGCGGCCGGGTCGGTGATGAGTAGCGCCGTCGCGCAGCCGCCGACGAACACCAGGCGCTCGCGCAAATCCCCGAGCGCCTCGGCCATGCGCACGAGCAGCTCGGTATTCGGATCGCTCACGCTTTCACAGGCGCCGCTAGGCGCGCCTGAATCTCTTTCGCCGCGAGATTGCGCTCGCGCGCGCGCCCGTCGCGGATCGCGTCCACCAGCGCGAGCAACTCGTAGAGCTTGCGGTCGCGCGCCGCCGCTGCGGGCACCGACGGATAGAGCGGCGCGAAGCTGTAGCCGCGCACCGAGCCCTGCGCATACGGCCACACCGGCGGCGGCTCGTTCGGCTGCACGATCACTTTGTCGAGCGGCGGCGCGGCGTACGCGGTCGGCATGCCTCGCGTCAGCTCGCCGCGCTCGGGCGGATACGCATAGCGCACCCCGTGAATCAGGAACTCCGCGAGCGCGGGCAGCACCGGCCGCCCGCCCACGGTGCTCGCATCGCTCATCAGCCGCGCCGCCACCGCCCGCCGCACCCCTGCGTGCACCTCGGACTGGCTGATCGAAAGCTCCACGGCCAGGTGCTGATAGGTCCACGGCTGCGGACCTAGGGCGACCAGCTTGAGCAGAACCACGACATCCTGAGGCTTGAGAATCATGCACTTATGCTATTCGCGAATCGCGAATAGCGCAACCCCCCGCACCGCAAGCAGAACTGCTCCGGCACCGCGCCCGCCTGAAGGAAAACGTCGGGGGTTGCGTACAAGCCCCGACGTTTTAAAACCGCGCGTGGGTTGGGTTCAGCGCTTTTGCCGCGCGAGGAGGCGGTCGAGCTGGTCGGCGAAGCGCTTGCGGTCCGTGTGGTCGAGCGCTGCGGGGCCGCCGGTGCGCTCCCCCGTGCCGCGCAGCTCGTCCAGGTAGTTGCGCAGCGCGAGGCGCTCCTGGATGTTCTCCGGGGAATAGAGCTCGCCGCGCGGGTTGAGCGCGTGGCCGCCCTTGGCGATCACGTCGGCGGCGAGCGGGATGTCCGCGGTGACGACCAGGTCGCCGGGCGCGAGCTCGCGCACGATGTGGCTGTCCGCGACGTCGATGCCGCGCGGCACCTGGAGGGCGCGGATGTACGGCGAGGGCGGCGCGCGCAAGAGCTTGTTCGCCACCAGCGTCATGGGGATCTTGCGGCGCTCCGCGGCGCGGTAGAGGATGTCCTTGATGGGCGCGGGGCAGGCGTCGGCGTCGATCCAGATGTGCATGAATTAGAAGATGCATTATGCAGACAAGCCCCGGGGGTCAAGGCCGTGGAACTCGCGCTGCACGTACCCCAGCGTGAACACCGAGAACGCCCCACCAGCACCAAGCGGCTCCAGCCGAACTCGGCGAGCAGTGCCACCACGATGACGCTGTAGGAGTACCAGATGCCGTAGGCGAGCGCGAGCGCGAGCGTGAGCGCGATCACGCCCAGGGCGGCGGGGCGTTTCATGACGCGGGGGATTGTGGCGGAGCTGTTCGTGCGCATGCACGAACCGCACTTCTACCGGCGGTCACTGGATGTCCTGCGCGCTAATTAGCAGCGCGGCGAGCAAATCGAGCAGTTGCTGATCGAGAAGCTGGAGCGGTGGGAGGACCTGGAGGCGAAGGTCAAGCGGCGAGCGGAGAAGCAGGTAGACAAGTAGCAGCGTAGTCTTACCGCGTACCACCTCGGACCGCGTTTCGAAATCTGTCGTACCGAATTTCCAACAACTCCTTACCTGGCCGAAGACCTATTTTGTTCGGCAGCAATATCTTGGACTGGTGCAGAGCCTGAATAGCGTGTACGAGCGTAGGCCCATCCCGCTCGTTCAGTACGTCCGGACGGACCTCGATCACGAAATCTGGCCGCACGCCGATGAAATAGCGATCAAACGCTGCATGGTGAAGACTACACAACGACAGACCATTTCTTACGATTGGCTCTCCGCCTGGCTCCGTATCCGGAATGATATGGGCTGCATCGAGAAGCTCCTCGTGTCGAAGACGACAAAAAGCGCATTGCCGATGGTAGGCATCCAGAACTCGTTCGCGAAACGAGCGTTGATGCAACCGAACACGAACCGCTGCAGTAATGTAGGCGCGTCGTGCGGTTTCTACATCAGAGCGTGCCTTGTCTGACTTTCGCTGGATCTCCTGTAACCCTAGATGCGTTGCATCATCGACAGCGACCAAAAACACCAAGTTCTGAGGATCATCCCCGACAACAAAGACCGGCCACGTCGCCAAGTACTTCCCCGGAACTACCCCATGTAAATACACGAGAGGTAGACGACGCTCCATTGCGAATCGCAATCCGCGGTTGTCGGCGTGGTTTGGATCCTTGCCCCGATATCGATATCGAAGCAGATCGTCTGGCCCGAACGAGTCGTCATACGGCCCATGCGGAGCTGTCGTAATTGAAAGGGGGACTTCCCTCAATACCTGTGGCTTGAAGATCCCTTGAGGGCCGACTAGCGGGATTCTTACGCCACCAAGGAGAAAACCTTGAGCCAAAACTGGGCGCGGAAGTACATCCCCATGTCTCGCTATTTGCTCCTCCAACCAACCAAATGCGGCCGCTCTTACGCGTGCGTCGTGAGCTCTGTCAAACACGTTCGCGCCCACTGTCAGCCGATGTCACGCGCGATACACCTTTTGGTTGTGCCATTCCAAGAACTCCGACGCCGGCCGATATCCGGATTCCGGCGGTAGGCGAATCGCTTTGCCGTGAAGAGGGTAATACGAATGTCCATTGTGGAATTCATGCTTGAGCCGAGAGCTGACTTCCAGAGTCAAGTCCCTCGTTACAGTGAGGTAGCCCTTGTCGAACAAACGGTGAAGATCCGCTCGAAATAGGAGACCATTTCTGACGTCATGCGGCCCCTGGTCCGCGTATGGGCGAATATGTGCCGCCTCTAGTGCGGGAAGCGAATGTTCGTCCGTTACGACACATGCGCGCCTGTATGCTTCGATAACGGCAATGCGGAATGTCGCCTGCCCGAGCCGAGGTTCAATGAGAACTGACGTTCCATATCTCGCTTGTGGCTCGGCGACGAGATCAGCCATCTTCTCTTTGCTCGTGGCCTCGGCAGACGCTATGCATGCATCCCATATTCGCTTCCCTTCACCCTGAGACAGCTCGTATCGCTCAGAACTCTGAGTACGCGGGTGCCAGTCGCTGGGCTGAGGAATCCACCTCTCGGGAGCGAAAAATACTGGTTTCACAAGCTGGATGCATCCGATCTCATCCGCGTTCTGGCCGCTCACATACCGGATGCGCTCCCGTATTCGCAGGATGCGTGATTGCATTTCGGACTCTGAGGCACACCCATTGCCGATTCCGAAGCAGTCCCAAGCGAGCCAGGCCGGGAGGCGAGAAAACTGGGCGAAGAAGGCGAACCCGCAGACAGCGTTGTGCGGCGCTCGAAGCTTAAAAAGAAATGGCGAAAAACGATCAGCTCGAAATTCCCTGCGCGCCGATGGTGTCCAAAAGTTCACCTCCTCCAGCTCCGGGTGCTGAGCCAGGAATTGGTACCACCCTTCGTCAGTGATCGCGATCGTTCCAATCACAGTGGGGAACGAGCTCGAGCGTCCAGTCCAGAGGCCCCAAGCGAAGAGAGAAGGTGCTCTCTTGTTTCAGGATCGGGAATCCAGACATAGACGCCACGAAGTGCCCGCGTAAGTAGAATTCGATACGCCTGAGCCGTCTTTCTACGAACCTCCAACGTAGCCGGTCCCGCACCTCCGGATTGCCGCTCTTTCCGAGCCCGTGCGAGCAATTGCGCTACGCCAGTTTCTTGCACAGCGTCGAGGTTGAGCTTCCAGTGTCCTTCACGCCAGACAAGATCATTCAGCCAGAGAACGCCCAGGTAGTCGTAGTCGAATCCTCGAACAACATACGGACAACCGACTTCGCAGAGCGGGTCGTTCGCCATCTTGCTGCCCTCGGACGCCTGTATAAATAATGTGTAGTCACTCCCAGGGGCGTAGTTCCAAATACGTGACCAAGTTCGCTGCTCTCCCTGGACGGCGTACCGTTCATTGAAATCGCGCAGTTCCGCAGGAAGGGCATGAGGGTTGGCTTTGTCCCTAGTTACCCATTTTCGCGAAAACGACGACACAAGTCGTACGCCTTTTCGGGCCGCATGATGCCTGCGCAGTGCTGCTTCCATCTCTTCCGGATCACCGACCACATGAAATTCGAAAGGTGTCCGGAACCGCGGAGCGTTTGCAGCAGCTACTGAATCTGAATCTTGAACACGATACGTCGCCGCTGGCTGCGCAGCGCGGTGAATCGATACAACAGACCCTCCTTCTTCGATCTCAACTCGCCATGAACCGGCTCTGGCGCTATTGCGAGATGCCGGCTCACCTCGCAGCAAACTCTCAATCCATTCAACGTATTCAGGCGATCCCCCGCATCGAAACTGCGCACCACTCAAGTCAAGCTCGACCACTTCCCCGACATTCAGCTCCTGTGCCCATGCGCGGAGCTCATCGAGGCTCGTGTTCTCTCGATCTCGGAAGCCCTGCTCCGGATCAATGAACATTAGAGTAAGGATCGAACAGCGAATGATCTGGTAGGCCTGTGGTCCGAGAGTGGGCGCGAACCCGAATTGCCCTCTTCCCTCGGGGCGTTCCGGATTAATCAGCGCATGTGCCTCGTCGACAATAGTGACGAGATTGTGGTTGTCCGACGCGCCATCCTGGAATTTCTCGCCGAGGCTGGTCAGACTTCGCAAGTTCTCGCGCCATTTGAGCGGATCCGCGAGAAACATGTCGCCGTGCTTCTTACGCAGTACACCAAGCTTATGCGTCGTGATGGGGTAGTAGCCATTTGCTCCCCGCACGATGCCCCGACCGACGGGAAGCCCCGCAACCTTGGAGAACAGTTCGGCCCAGTTGCTGTTTTGGCTCGAGGAGGTTGTCGTGAACACTACGTTTCCCTCGGGCAGCCGCTCATCGGTAACTAACGTGGCCCAGAGCCTCGCCGCGACCGCGGACTTCCCTGAACCCGGAGGACCTTTCACGATTATTAGTTTCTTCCGGACAGCGCCCTCTTCATATTTCTTCACCACCTCTTCGGCAGTCGCCCTACATAGGGCGAACGCTCGCCTCTGATCGTCCAGCAACTCGAAGTACGAGGACTTCGGATCGAGAATTTGCTTGCCTATTTGCGCGAGAAATCCGCGGTCTTGCCGGTAGGTGCCCCTTTCGAAGTCTCGCGCGAATTGGTCATCAGGATCCACAATTCGAGCCACGAGGAATTCCGGTAGGCGTTTCTGTACATCGTTCGCGGCCATCGTAAAGACGGGGTACTGGATCGTGAGCACTCGATTAGGTTCGAGCACATACGGTTCTGTAACGTAGTCGCGTGTGAGCAATACGCATCCGGCGACATCGGCAGCATGCGCATCGATTGCCGAATGGAACCTCTTGCAATACTCCGTGTAGCCTCGTACTTGCTCCGAAGGGTGGAGCCATTGGGCACCGTCGCGCTCAACCAATCCCTCGGCTCGTCCAGGCCGATCCCCGCGGGTGTCCCAGTCTTTCATCTCGACAATCACCGCGCACGGACGGCCCTGGTTTCGCCCAAGGATCACTGCGTCGCACCAATATGAGGCAGCAGGCAGCGGGTATTCCAGCGAAAGGGAACCTGCGCCCTGAAAGTAGAGATGGAGCGATTGGAGCTGCTGGGATGAAAGCGCGACGGCAAAGCGCGGAAGTGATGCCTTCCACGCTCTTTGTTCGTTCGCTCCCACGGCTCGACCAGTCGTGCGCGTCAGGTCGGACACGAGATCACCGAGATCCGCCCTAACGCGGTCTCGAAATTCAGCTACCGTCAGTAGCACTCCCCTCCCTGGTGCGCAAACCTGAGGTTTTTCGATGATCCTACCGGGAATCGACGGGTTTGAGGGACCTGCTGAAAATAGTGAGACTTGTGGGCTTAAAGCGGCTTCCCGCGTGCAGCCGCGCCGACACGCTCACCGCCACGCCCGAGACCATGCTGACCTCCGAAAATCTGCTCCCGGCCTCGTAGTAGCGGTGGCCGACGGTGATAACCACGCCGTTGGGACCCCACGATGGCGTAGGTGCGCGTGAGCCGCTCGGTTTCGCGCGCGGCGCCGGGGTTGGCGCGCGCAAGGCGCACCCGGGCCTTCTTGTCGAAGAACAGGATCTCGCGGCCGCCCTGGTGCAGGTGCCGCACGCGGCTGAAGTCGAGGTAAGGGAGGTGCAGTGTGCCGGGGTAGTGGCTCAAGACGTGAGCCTGAGGACCTTTACTCGACGTGCGAAACCTGCACGCCGGAACGGCGCCGCCCCGAGCGCCGCGGCGCGATGCGGATCTCGACGTCCTTGCCGAGGCGGGTAAGAAAGTCCATGAGGCGCTCGGCCGAGAAGCGGTTGAGGCGATAGCGCACCAGGTCGGACACGTGCGGCTGGCGAATGCCGAGGAGCCGGGCCGCGCGGTCCTGCGCGAGGCCGCGCGCCTTCAGCACGCGATTCACTTCCATCGCCAGCTCTACTTTGAGGGTGCGTTCGCGGGCGTCCGAATAGCCGAGGTCGGCAAACACGTTGCCGCTTCCTGCTTCGACCTCAGTCCGTTTCCTTGCCATAGCGCGCCTCGTAGTCTCGCCTCGCCGCCTTCAGCCGCTCCTCGACCAGCTCGACGTCGGGTCGTGCCGTGCGCACCCCCGACGGCGATTTCTTGTGAAAAGCATGCAGCACGTAAATCGCCTTCCGGAACCGGACCGCATACACCGCCCGGAAAGTGCCCGACGTATCGTCCTCGACGATCTCCGACACGCCCGGCCCCAGGCCTTTCCAGGGCTTGGCGGAGGGCGGATGCCCGCCGAGCTGCACGACACCCAGTGCGTACCCGATGTTGTCGACCACCCTTTCCGGAAACCCGAGCAGATCGCGCTTCGACGAGCCGACCCAGTGAAGCGGCTTCTCGCTCTTCGAAGGTCGAGGGCGCATGGAAATTATACCTAAAGCGGTATGCGGATTGCCGGAAGCTTCCCGGATCAACGATCCGCCGGGCGCGGCGTTGACCGGGAACCCAACCCCCCTCACGGCCCCCTTGTCAGGGGGCCAAAGCAAAAACATTCGCTATTCCGGACATTTACGCGTAGAGTGCGCCCTCGCAGTTAGCTCCGCCCGCCCTCTCGCAGTCCTTAATCGAAGTTTCCCGCAGCTCGGAAAGTTTCCTTCGGTCTGGCTCGGTTTCAGGTCGGCGCCAACCAAGGAACCGCCATGAGCTTCTCGTCGCTCGGTCTCGATCCATCCCTTCTGGAGAACCTCGCCCGCCTGGGCTACACCGCCCCGACGCCGGTGCAGCGCGAAGCGATCCCCGCCGTCATCACAGGCGCAGACCTGCTGGTTTCCTCCCAGACCGGAAGCGGCAAGACCGCCGCCTTCGTCCTCCCGGGCCTGCAGCGCCTGCGCACGCCGCCGAGCCTCCCGGGCAAAGGTCCGCGGATGCTGGTGCTCGCGCCCACGCGCGAGCTGGCGATGCAGGTGCAGAAGGCGACCCACGGCTACTGCAGCGGGCAGAAGCTCCTCACCGCGCTGCTGGTGGGCGGGATGCCGTACGGCCTGCAGCTCGCCCAGCTCAGGAAACCGGTGGACATCGCGATCGCCACGCCCGGCCGCCTCAAGGACCACCTGGACCGCGGCAGCGTGGATCTCGCGCGCGTGGAGCTGCTGGTGCTGGACGAGGCCGACCGGATGCTCGACATGGGCTTCCAGGAGGAAATCGACTCGATCGTCGCGCGCGTGCCGAGGAACCGCCAGACGCTGCTCTTCTCGGCGACGCTCGCCGGCGTGGTCGGCCGGCTCGCAGCCCGCGTGACGCGCAGCCCGAAGCGGATCGAGATCACGCGCAGGGAAGAACCCAAGCCCGACATCACGCAGCACGCCCTCATCGCCGACAACGAGGCGCACAAGGGCCGCATGCTCGATGTCCTGCTGCGCGAGGCCGAGGTCGAGCAGGCGCTCGTCTTCACCGCCATGAAGCGCACGGCGGCCGAGCTCACGCTCTCGCTCCTCGGCAAGGGCTTCACCGCGGGCGCGCTGCACGGCGACATGCAGCAGAAGGAGCGCACCCGCACGCTCAACCGCCTGCGCGACGGCAGCATGCGCGTGCTGGTGGCGACCGACGTCGCCGCGCGCGGCATCGACGTGCCGGGGATCAACCTGGTGGTGAACTACGACGCGCCGCGCATGGCCGAGGACTACGTGCACCGCATCGGGCGCACCGGCCGCGCCGGCCGCGCCGGGATCGCGGTGACCTTCCTCGGCCACGCCGACCGCAACCTCGTGCGCCAGATCGAGCGCTTCACCGGCAACAAGGTGAGCCTGATGGTGATGCCGGGGCTGGAGTCGCGGCGGCAGCGGCAATCCGGCGGGTAACCCCCGCTCGCGAAAACCGCTCGCTTCCCCCCCTTGTCAGGGGGACGAAACATCACCAACGGGAGGCACCGTCAGCAGCGCTTCCACCTCCGCAAGCAGGGCCGGAAGCTGGTGCTCGACGATCCGCCACACGCGGTCGTGCTTCAACAGGCCTGTAGCCGTGAATGAGGACATTGCGGAATCCGATGATCTGCTTGAAGTCGGTGATTTTCGTTGCCGTTTCGTGATCGCACTCGTCCAGCCGGCGCAGTGCTTCGCCGATGATCTCGAAGCATCTTTCCACCGCAAGGCGCAGAAGCTTGTCCCGGAGGTAGTCGTCGAGAGTCCGAGCGGCAGTTGCCTGGAGTACTGTTTGCCCCGCTTCCCGGATGTCTTCGAGATACTTGGCCGACTCAAGCTGCATACAGCAGCCGGCGGCTCTTGTTCACCGATTCAAGGAAATAGCGGTTCGAAGATGCGCCGGCTTCCACCAGATCGACCGGGCGCGCAAACAGCGCCTCGAGCGCTTCCTTGAGGCCGAAATACTGTTCCAGCGGCTTGAGGGGCCGCGCGCCGTCGAACTCCACCAGGAAGTCGAGGTCGCTGCGGGCCGCGTCGAAGGCCCCGCTCGCCGCGGAGCCGAACAGCTCCAGCGTGCGCACGCCGAAGCGCGCGCAGATATCGGCGATCTCGGCGCGGTGCGAGTCGATCAGGGCCGGCAGTGCCGATGCGATTGGCGCGCTCACGCAGCGATTCTACCGCCGCCGCAGGCTTCGCCTGGTTCGCTGCTCGCTGGAATCCGGCTCTGACACCGATTTCCTGGAGCTCGATTTCACCGACGGGCTCGCTCGCCCGAAAATCGGGGTCTGACCCCATTAGGCCTGCCACACCGCATACCCCTCTTCCTGCAACGCGATCGCGAGCTCGACCTCCATGTCGCGCGCGGCCTGGTAGGGCATCGGGTTGGCGTAGGCGTAGAGCCTGGGGAGGAGGCGCAAGCCGAAGCGCTGCACGTAGCGACGTTCGTGTCGAGGACGACGCGCACGCCTCAGGTCATCGCGCGCGGCGCCGGCCTTCCTTGCGGACCGCGCGCACGGCCTTGTCGATCTCGGCCTCGAGGTCCCTGGCGGAAACGTCCTGGTTGCGATCCTTGAGCGACTGCACCCGGCGGTCGAACATGCGCCAGCGCACGGCATCCTCGACGAACTTGGAGAGATCGCCCTTTTTCATGCCCTGCGCACCGAGCAAGGTGCGCAGCGACAGGTCGGTTTCCTTCGAAACCTTGATGGTCCAGCGGATGGCCTCGGACATGGACAAGCACCTGTGTGGATAGACGCCTAAGCGCACAGCCTAGCATAGCCCGCTGAGCGGCATCTCGTGCGCCAGATCGAGCGCTTCACCGGCAACAAGGTGAGCCTGATGGTGATGCCGGGGCTGGAGCCGCGCAGCCTGCGGCCCACGGCCCGAGGCGGCGCACGCTGAAGCCGATACCTGCGGGCTCTGCCTAGGCAGCGAGCTTGAGCGGAGCGATTTTCGGGCGCCGCCGCTTCGAGGCCCGCCAGAGATCGTGAGCCGCCTGCATGCGCAGCCACGATTCGGCCGATCCGCCCAGCGCGGCAGCGAGCCGGATCGCCATTTCGGCGCTGACGGCAGCGCGGCCGTTGACCACCCGCGACAGCGCGACTCGCGAGACACCCAGCCTGCGGGCGAATTCGGTGACGCTGAGCTCGGCGAGAACCGTGTCGCGCAGGACTTCGCCGGGGTGCGGGGGGTTGTGCATGCTGCCCATCGGCCGATCTCTCAGTGATAGTCCACGTAGTCCACCAGTACCGCGTCCTCGCCTTGAAAGGCAAAGACGATCCGCCAGTTTCCGCTGACCGAGACTGCCCACAAGCCCTTGAGCGAGCCCTTCAGCGGGTGCAGCCGCCAGCCCGGGAGGTTCATGTCCGCGGGCCTGCTCGCGGCATCGAGCCGGCCGAGCTGCAAGCGAAGCCTCGAGGCGTGCGCCGCCTGGATGCCGGCCTTGCTGCCTTGCAGAAAGAAGCGCTCCAGCCCCTTGTGGCGGAAGCTTCGAATCACCGCGGAGTGTAACGCATAGCGATACAGGTGGCAATCGCTTGCGCTGCTTAACGCGCCGGCGGCCGGGGCGGTTGACCCACCGTCGGGCTGCTTGACTTGTAGCGTCTCTGTAGCTACACTGACGCCATGCTCTTTCCTCGCTTGCAGACCCGCCCGCCATGCTGACCTCCGAAATCCGCTCCCGAATCGAGCCCGAGCTCAAAGACGAAGCCCAGGCCGTCCTCGGCCGCGTCGGCCTGAACATCAGCGACGCGATTCGCCTGTTCCTCAGGCAGGTCGTCGCGGCAAGGGGCCTGCCGTTCGAGGTCCGCGATGTCCCCAGCGCGACCACGCAGGCCGCCATGCTCGAAGCCAGGCAGACCCGCGCGCGCTACGACACCGCCAAGGATCTGACCGATGCCGTCGAGCGCAAACCCGCCAAGAAGAAGCGGGCGCACAAAGCAGTTCGCTAAGGACTGGAAGCGGCTCGCGGCCGCTAGCGCGCGGGCGCGGCGAGCTTCACCAGCTCCGCCCCCTCCACGAGCCTCACGCCGTTCTGCGCCGCGTACGCGCGGGCGTTCTGCGTCAACTCCCCGGCGAAGACATAGACGCACTCGCGCGCCTCGCGCGCGGCCGCGGCCGCGTGCAGCTCCTTCAGCGGCTCGACCCCGGTGCGCGAAGCCTTCCAGCGCTTCGCCGCGGCGAGCGACACGCGCCCCGCCTTTTCCAGCTCGAAGTCCGCCGGCGCGCCGGCGAGGCGCTTCACCGCGTAGCCCTCGCGCCGGAAGAGGCGGGGC